>Ga0081539_10001848_pt1 | contig 22009 bp, 12 predicted proteins | sample TabmetS4T2R2_FD_71023 | JGI IMG/M metagenome (GOLD analysis project Ga0081539, IMG submission 71023) | Tabebuia heterophylla rhizosphere microbial communities from the University of Puerto Rico - S4T2R2 | ecosystem: Host-associated > Plants > Roots > Rhizosphere ...
TCGCGCCTCGCTACGCCGCAAAATCAAACGCGCTGGATGGGACGACGCCTATCTCATGGCCACCATCAGTCATATGCGATAGCCCTGCCCGCAAGGGGGAGGGGAGCGCGCCGAGTTTGCGGCGTCGATGACGAACCTTAACTCATCATGCTCTAACCCGCCCTACGACTTGCTACCGGCAAAATACGCCTGCTCCAGCCGGTGCGGCAGGTCGGTTTCGCTGGTTTGCGCCTCCAGCACGATCGAGCCGCGCGCCAGCGCATAGACGCGGTCCGCGAGCGCAAGCGCCTTCTCGATCAGCTGCTCGACCAGCAGCACGGCGGTGCCGCTCTCGCGCAACCGCCGCACCACGACGAAGACGCGGTCGACCAGCACCGGCGAGAGACCGGCGGACGGCTCGTCCAGCATCAACAGGCGCGGCCGGCGCACCAGGCCTTGCGCGACGGCGAGCATCTGCTGCTGGCCGCCGGAGAGCGAGACGGCGCGCTCATGGCGCTTCTCGGCGATCTCGGGAAAATAGCCGAGCGCCTCCTCGACGCGCGCGGCGCGTTCGCCGCGCGGCATGTCGTAGGCCGCAAGCAGCAGATTGTCGAACACGGTCTGCTGCGTGAACACGCGATGCCCCTCGACCACGTGCACGAGGCCTGCTTTGGCGGTCTCGCGCGGCCCGGCACCGGAGAGATCGCGCCCGTCGAACTGCACCCCGCCGGACCAGGGCAACAGGCCGGAGAGCGCGCGCAGCAGCGTGGTCTTGCCGGCGCCGTTCGGCCCGAGCAGCGCCACGACCTCGCCGGCGCCGATCGTCAGGTCGATGCCGCGCAGCACGCCGATCTTGCCGTACCCGGTCGCAAGGCCCGAAATGCGCAACAGCGGATCACCCGCCGAGATAGGCATTGACCACCTCCCGATGCGAGCGGATCTCGGCCGGCGTGCCGGCCGCCAGCGTCTTGCCGAGATTGAGCACGGTGACGTGGTGGCAGATGTCGAAGATCAGGTCGGCGTGGTGCTCGACCAGCAGCACGCCGGTGCCGGACTGCGCGATCGCCACGACGAGCGCGCCGAGCCGCCGGATCTCCTCGGCCGAGAGCCCGGCCGCCGGCTCATCGAGCAGCAGGAAGGTGGGGCGCAGCATGAGGGCACGCGCGATCTCGATGAAGCGCAATTCGCTATGCTGCAGGCGATCGGTGCGCACGGCCGCGAGCTGCTCCAGCCCGACCGCCGAGAGCGCGAGCATCGCGGCGTCGCGCAGCTTGGCCTCGTCAGCGCGATGGCGCGGCAGTGACAGCAGCGACTCAGCGAAAGTCCCCTGCCCATCGATCGTGCCGCCGATCATCACGTTCTCGAGCACCGACGCCTCGCCGACCAGACGTGGCGTCTGGAACGTGCGGGCGATGCGCATCTGCGCGCGCGCGTGATGCGCGAGCGTCGTCAGCACAGTCCCGTTGAGCTTTGCGACGCCTTGCTGCGGCGTGTAGTAGCCGGAGATCACATTGAGCGTCGTGGTCTTGCCGCTGCCGTTGGGGCCAATCAGGCCGTGGATCTGGCCGGGTGAGATGGTCAGATCAAGCCCATCGACCGCATGCACGCCGCCGAAGCTCAGGCGCACCTGCTCGAGTGTCAGCGCGCCGCTGTCCTTGGCGGGTCCGAGCAGACGCGGCAGCAACTCGGGGCGCGGCACGATGGCGCGGTCGCTCTTGAGCGGCCGACGATTCTTGAAGTCTAGGAGCTCCGCGATGCCGCCAGGAATCGCCAGCACGATCACCAGCAGCAGCACGGCATAGAGGAACGTCGACCACGCGACCAGGGGCGCGGCAAATTCCGGCAGCACGGTCAGCAGAATCGTGCCGAGCAGCGGGCCGAGGATCGAGCCGCGTCCACCGATCAGCACGCCGATGAAGAACAGGACCGAGAGCTCGACCGTGAACGCATCCGGCGTGATGTAGGACTGCAGCGACGCAAACAGCCCGCCCGCGATGGCGGCGAGTGCGCCGCTGAACAGAAAGACCGCGACGAGCAGCTTCGGCTTGGAAATGCCGCAGGCCTCTGCCGCGACCTCGGCATCGCGGATCGCGGTCAGCGCGCGGCCGAAGCGGCTCGCCGCGATGTTCATCGTCATCCAGGTGCAGACGGCCGCGAAGGCGAAACAGAAATAGTAAAAGCCCCACGGCGAATCGAACGGCGGCGGGAACAGCGGCCCGGGCACGCCGACGCCGCCGCCGGTGACGCTCGCCCAGGCGAGCGCGATCTGCGTCACGATGGTGGCAAAGCCGAGCGTCGTGATGGCGAAGTAGAAGGTGCGCAGGCGCAGCGCCGGCAGGCCGATGATGAGGCCGAACACCGCGCCGACCACGCCCGCGACGCCGAGCGCCAGATAAGGGTGAATGGCGGGCAGCACGTTGCCGGCCGCGAGCACGCTCGCCGTGTAGGCGCCAAGGGTCAGCAGCGCGACCCAGCCGATCGCGAGCTGGCCGGCGAAGCCGACCAGCAGGTTGAGGCCCGCGACCAGCACCCAGTAGACCCATGCGCGCGTCGCGATCACGCCCCAATAGCCGCCGGCGAACAGCGGCAGCGCGAGGCCGACGATGAGCAGAACCAGAAAGGGAAAGTAGTGACCGAATGTGCCCCAGCCAAACCAGCTGGCTCGAGCGGGCTGACTTTGCGCGGTCGTGATCTCGGTCATACCCGCCGTTGCGCTGATGCGCCGGCGAGTCCGTCCGGAAACGCCAGCAGGACAAAGATGAACGCCGTGAAGACCGCGACCGAGGCGAAGATGCCGCCGACCAGAAAGTTCGCGGCTTGCTGAAACAGCCCGAGAATCAGGCCGGCAACCACCGCACCGCGATTATTGCCCATGCCGCCGAGCGCGACCGGCACGAAACCGTAGAACGTCAGCATCGGCGCATTGGCAAAGAAGGCGAGCAGCAGCTGGCCGCCGGCGAAGCCGGCAAGCGCGCCGATCGCGCCGGCGAGCGCAAAGCTCGCGAGCCTTAAGCCGCGCTCCGGCAGGCCGAGCGCGCGCGCCGCGTAATTGTCCTCCGCGATCGCCAGGAATGCATGGCCGACCAGCGTGTAGCGGTAGAGCAGCTCCAGCCCGACGATCACCACCACGCAGGCGAGCATCGGCAGCCAATAGACCTGGTCGAAGCCGCCGCGCTCGATGTCGAACAGACGGGGAAACGGCTGCGGCTCGGTGCTCCACTCGATCGCGGTGAATTGCTGCACCATCAAGGCGAGCGCGAGCGTGGAGAGCACATAGAGATGCTGGTCGAGGCTTTTCAGCACTGGCCGCACCGCGACGATCTCGGTGATGACGCCGAGCAGCGCGCCGCCGGCGAGCGCGAGGAGAAAGCCGAGCGGCGCCGGCATGCCCATACGCGCGATGAACAGCGAGCCGAGCACGCCTCCGATCATGCCGAGGGTGCCAGCCGTGAAGCTGAACACCCGCGAGGCACTGAACATCACGTTGTAGGTAACGCCGATCAGCGCGTAGATGCAGCCGATCGCCACTCCGGACAGGACGATCGATTCAACCATCGGCTCACGCGGCGCCGTAGCCGGGAGCGAGATTGAATGCGCCTTCCTTCAGCGAGTTCGCCTCGACCATAACGATCTGCCGATCCGGATAGCCGTCGTGCTGCTCCGGCGTGAACGAGATGTCGCCGTAGACGCCTCCGAACTCCTTGAGCTTGTTCCAATAGGCGACGATCTTGGCCGGCTCGCTGCCGGAGTTCTTGATCGCCTCGGCGATCAGATACGGCGAGTCGTAGCCGAGCGCGATCCACCACAGCAGCGTGTCGCTCATGTCGACCTTGGCGCTGCGCAGCCGATCGACGAAAGCCTTGGTGCGATCCGGCAGGCTGCCGTTCGGCCCGTAACAGACCGAGCGGAAATTGTTCGGGTAGACCTTGGCCCAATATTCGGGCTTGTCGAGCAGCGCCTTGGTCTGTCCCGAGCCGAGCGTGGTCTGGCCGACGATCGGCACATCCCAGTTCAACTGGCCACGCGTGTTGATGATGCGCGACAGGAAGCCGGCATTCACGCTCCACGGCATGACCGCTTCGGCGCCGGCCGACTGCATGCGCAGGATCTCGGGCTTGAGATCCGGATTGGCGGCGTCGACATTGCCCTGATAGACCACCTCGGCGCCCATCTGCTTGAGCATCGGCACATAGGCGTTCACCGAGGCGGTGCCGTAGCCGGTCGTGTCGCTGATCACCGCGACCTTCTTCTTCTTCAGCACTTCCACCACGTAACGGTTGGCGGCGCCGCCGATCTGCTGATTGGTCGGGCCATTGCGGAAGCAGAGCGGATATTTCTTCACGTCGGTGAGACTGTCGACCCAGCAGGGATGCAGCTGCGGCACGTTCGAGCGGGCGAGCAGCGGAACGACGGCAAGCGCCTCGCCGGAATTGACCGGACCAAACACCACCTGGACCTTCGCCGCGCGAGTGAGTTCGGCCGCGCCGTTGACCGCCTTGGTCGGATCGCTTTGGGTGTCGCGGCTGATCAGCTCGATCTGGCGGCCGTCGACGCCGCCGGCCGCATTGATCTCCTGGACGGCCATCTGGACGCCGCGATTGATTCCGATGCCGGTCGACGAGGACGGTCCCGTGAGCGCCGGCAGATAGCCGATCAGGATCGGATCTTTCGCCGCGATGGCGGGCTTGGCAATGCTGCTCGCCAGAACGGCGGCGCTGGCGGATTTGAGGGCTTGGCGGCGCGTGAGCGACATCTTGATTCCTCCCGAGGCTACGGGTCTCTGTGGACCTTTTGCGGGAACTATAACGCCGCCCTTACCCGCCGAAAAGCCGGCTCGGGGCAAAGAGTCGACATTTTGCGCGTCCAACTTTTCAGCGCAGAATGCTCGATACACACGTATTCTGTAGGGCGGGCAAAGCGCGAAGCGCGTGCCCGCCATCACGCGTTGCGGCGGGCACGCTTGGCCCCGCTTGCGCGGCGCCAAGCTTTGCCCGCCCTACCGACCGATGCCAGTCGAACCAGCAAGCGCTTTAGCGCGTGGTGCTTTGCGGGGCGGTAGGACCGCCGCCTGCCGGCGCATTGCTGTGCGCCATGGTCGGCGGGCTTTTATTCGGGGTGAACTGGCCACCGTTCGCGCCATAGAAGACCATCACACCTCCAAGCACGAGCGCCGCGATGGCGAACGGCACGGCTGCGCTCAGGCCCGAGTTTCGCATCGGCTCGTCTTGTGTGACGGGTTGTGTGACAACATCCGGATCGTCATGGAATGTCATGACATTGCCCTTCGAAAAGTTGTGGGTCCGAATGGGCAACGTGGTCGTGGTCCCGATTGTTGCAGGAACTCCACAAAGCCAAAGCCGTTAGCGTGATCGACGCCGACACGGCAGTGCCAACAAACTCATCACAGAGCGAACGCTTTCTGTGTGGAACTTTTCCGACCGCCGGACCTTTGTCTGGCGTGAACAAGATCGACGTCCTCCCTCTGGTTCAGAATCGGGCTGTGTCTCCCCAAACAGGGGACGCGGGGCCGTCGCCGCCGCTCATTTACTATCTCGATCCATCGGTCGCGGGCCCGATCGCCGATTGGGGACCGCATTTGCGGCGCGCGCGCGACATGGGGTTCACCCATATCGGCGTCGCGCCGATCTTTGCGCCTGTTCCGGGCGGCAGCCTCTTTCTTGCGGATGATCTCGAACGCGCCGCGCCGTTTCTCGGCGCGGGCGAGACCGCCGATCCCGCGGCGAGCCAAATCGCGGCCGTCACGCGCGAGTCCGGCCTGCAGCTCATTCTCGACGTGGTGATCGATCAGGTCGCGCGCGACGGCGTGATGGCGCGTTCGGCGTCCGGCTGGTTCCAGCACGATCCAAGCAACGTGATCGATCCGCGTCACGTGCAGACTCCGGTCGAGGCGGTATCGGCGCGGTTCGAGGATCCAACCTGCGCAGCGCAAATCCGCGAGTGGTGGGTCGACCGCCTGGTGCGACTTGCGCGGGCCGGCGCATCCGGCTTCCGTCTGATCGGTCTTGAGAATGCGCCGGCAGATTTTCTCGATCTGCTGCTGCGCGAGGTGCGGTTGGAGGAAGACTGCAGCTTCTTCGGCTGGACGCCCGGCGTGTCCTGGCCGCGCTATGCTGGCCTCGAGAAGGTCAAGTTCGACGGCGTCTTCGCGTCCACCGCCTGGTGGGATGGCCGGGCGAGCTGGTTCATCGAAGAGCACAATGCGCTGCGCCGGATCGCGCCGGTGCTGTCGGTCGTCGAGGCGCCGTTCGGCGAACGCCTCGCGGCGCAGACGCACAACGCCGATCTCTCCGGCGCGTACCAACGCGCGCTCGCGATCGCGCTCGGCACCGGCCATGGCCTCTTCGTTCCAATGGGCTTCGAGCACGGGGCGCGCGAGCGGATGCGCGATCGTATCGACGGCCACGCCCATGCGAGCGCAACACCCGCGATCGACCTCGCCGACGAGGTCCGCAACGTGAACGCCTTCGCGTCGCGCTTGAGTGCCTTCGGCGTGCGCGGCGAGATGCGCCGCTTGTCCGAGCCGGAAGACACTGTTGCGGCCCATCTACTGGCCGACGCCGCCGACGTGCGGGCGGCCGAGCAGGCGCTCGTCCTGCTCGTCAACACGGATACCCACCAGACACGCCCCATCACCACGCCGCTCGACCCGCTCGGCGCTGCGGCCGGCGCGGCGCTTGGCGCGCCGCAGACCATCGACGGCACGGAGCTGAGCACGCCTCTCGGGCCGGGCGAGACGCGGCTTGTCGCGGTGACCCGCACGCAGCCCGTGCGCGAGCGCGCGCGGCGGGCCGATCGCGTTGCGGCCGATGCCACGCGCGTGACGATCGAGCGCGTCGCGCCGAGCGTCGACGGCGGCGCGTTCGCGGTGAAACACGTCGTCGGCCAGAGCATCCAGGTCGAGGCCGACATCTTTGGTGACGGGCACGATCTCCTCGCCGCGGAGGCGTTGTGGAAAGCCGCCGACGAGCGCGAGTGGAACCGAGTCCCAATGCGGCCGATCGGCAATGATCGCTGGCGAGGCCAATTCACGCCGCGCCGCATCGGCCGTCATTTCTATGCCGTTGAGGCATGGCGCGACGACTACGGCACGCTCTGCCACGACATCGCCGTCAAGCACGAAGCCGGCAACAACATCGCGCTCGAGATCGTCGAGGCGCGCCAGCACCTGGAGGCGCTTCCCGGCGCACCTGAGAACGATCTGCTGCAATCGGTCATCGATGTTCTGCGCCAGGACGATCCGAGCGCCAGCGTTGCGGCGCTGAACGCGCCGGCGACGCGCGCCGCGGTCGCGGCCAATGAGGAGCGCGCGTTCCCCACGCGCTCCGACGATCTCGTCCTCGAGGCCGAACGGCCGCAAGCGGAGTTCGCGAGCTGGTACGAGCTGTTTCCGCGCTCCCAATCCGGCGACGTGCACCGCCACGGCACCTTCGCCGACGTCATTCGTCGCCTGCCCGACATTCACCGGATGGGCTTCGATGTCCTTTATTTCCCGCCGATCCATCCGATCGGACGCACCAACCGCAAAGGCCGCAACAACTCGCTCACCCCCGCGCCCGATGATCTCGGCAGCCCCTACGCGATCGGCAGCGAGGAAGGCGGCCATGACGCGATCCACCCGCAGCTTGGAACGATCGAAGACTTCCGCAAGCTGGTCGCGGCCGCGCGCCGCAACGGACTGGAGATCGCGCTCGACTTCGCGATCCAGTGCTCGCCCGATCATCCCTGGCTGAAGCAGCATCCGGACTGGTTCAAGTGGCGCCCGGACGGATCGATCAAATACGCCGAGAACCCGCCGAAGAAGTATCAGGACATCGTCAATGTCGACTTCTACGCCGACGGCGCACGCCCGGAATTGTGGAAAGCGCTGCGCGACGTCGTGCTGTACTGGGCTGGCGAAGGCGTGCGCCTGTTCCGCGTCGACAACCCGCACACGAAGCCGCTGCCGTTCTGGCAATGGATGATCGCCGACGTGCGCAACCGGCATCCGGACGTCGTCTTCCTGTCCGAGGCGTTCACGCGCCCGACGATGATGTACCGGCTCGCAAAGGTCGGGTTCTCGCAGTCGTACACCTACTTCACCTGGCGCAACAGCAAGCAGGAGTTCATCGACTATCTAGGCGAGCTGACGACCAGCGAGGCGCGCCACTATTTCCGCCCGCACTTCTTCGTCAACACGCCGGACATCAACCCCTACTTCCTGCAGACTTCCGGGCGGCCGGGATTCCTCATCCGCGCGGCGCTCGCCACCACCTTGTCGGGCCTGTGGGGGGTCTATTCGGGCTTCGAGCTGTGCGAGTCCGCGCCCCTGCCCGGCCGCGAGGAATATCTCGACTCCGAGAAATACCAGATCCGCGTGCGTGATCAGAACGCGCCGGGCAACATCGTCGCCGAGATCACGCAGCTCAACCGCATCCGCCGCGCCAACCCGGCGCTGCAGACGCATCTCGGCGTCACGTTCTACAATGCGTTCAACGACCAGATCCTGCTCTACGGCAAGCTCTCCCCGTCGGGCGGCGAGATGGTGCTGGTCGCGGTCAGCCTCGATCCGCACCACGTGCAGGAAGCCACGTTCGAGCTGCCGCTGTGGGAGTGGAAACTGCCCGACCACGGCTCGGCGCGGGTCGAAGACCTGATGCGCGGGCATACGACGGTCTGGACCGGCAAGCTCCAGCATGTCCGGCTTGATCCCGCGGATCTTCCGTTCGCGATCTGGCGCGTCGTTCCGCTCGGAGTCACGCCGTGAACGCGCCGCAGGCAAGAGTGCTAGTCGACGCGCTGGAGGATCCGCTCTGGTACAAGGACGCGATCATCTATCAGCTTCACGTCAAATCGTTCTTTGACGCCAACAATGACGGTGTCGGAGACTTCGCCGGGCTGATGGCCAAGCTCGACTACATCGCCGAGCTCGGCGTCAACACGGTCTGGCTGCTGCCGTTCTATCCCTCGCCGCGGCTCGACGACGGTTACGACATCAGCGAATACCGCGCGGTGCATCCCGAATACGGCACCATCGCGGATGTGCGGCGCTTCATCACGGCGGCGCATGCGCGCGGCATCCGCGTCATCACCGAGCTCGTCATCAATCACACCTCCGACCAGCATCCATGGTTCCAGCGCGCGCGGAACGCCAAGCCCGGATCGCCGGCACGCAACTTCTATGTCTGGTCCGACACGGATCAGAAATACGCCGGCACCCGCATCATCTTTCTCGACACCGAGCGCTCGAACTGGACCTGGGACCCGGTCGCCGGCGCCTATTATTGGCATCGCTTCTACTCGCATCAGCCGGATCTCAATTTCGATAATCCGCGCGTCCTTGCGGCCATACTCGGCGTGATGCGGTTCTGGCTCGAGCTCGGCGTCGACGGCCTGCGGCTTGACGCCGTGCCTTACCTCGTTGAGCGCGAAGGGACCAATAACGAGAACCTTCCCGAGACCCATGCGGTGCTGAAGCGCATCCGCGCCGAGATCGACGCCTCCTATCCGGGCCGCATGCTGCTCGCCGAGGCGAACCAGTGGCCGGAGGACACCAAGGACTATTTCGGCGACGGCGATGAATGCCACATGGCATTCCATTTTCCGCTCATGCCGCGCATGTACATGGCGCTCGCGCGCGAGGATCGGTTCCCGATCACCGACATCATGCGCCAGACGCCGCAAATTCCGTCGAACTGCCAATGGGCGATCTTCCTGCGCAATCATGACGAGCTCACGCTCGAAATGGTGACCGATTCCGAGCGCGATTATCTGTGGGAGACCTACGCGGCGGATCGGCGCGCGCGCATCAATCTCGGCATTCGGCGGCGCCTTGCGCCGCTGTTGGAGCGCGACCGGCGCCGCGTCGAGCTGATGAACTTCCTGCTGCTCTCGATGCCGGGCGCACCGGTGATCTATTACGGCGACGAGATCGGGATGGGCGACAATATCCATCTCGGCGATCGCGACGGCGTGCGCACCCCGATGCAATGGACGCCGGATCGCAATGGCGGGTTCTCGCGCGCCGATCCGGCGGCGCTGGTGCTGCCGACCTTGATGGATCCGCTCTACGGCTACGAGACCATCAATGTCGAAGCGCAGCTGCGCGACCGCCATTCGATCTTGCATTGGATGCGCCGCATGCTGGCGGTGCGACGCCGCCATGCGGCGTTCGGGCGCGGAACGCTGCGCTTCCTTTATCCGAAGAACCGCAAGGTCTTGGCGTTCCTGCGCGAGCACGAGGACGAGGTCGTCCTCTGCGTCGCGAATGTGTCGCGCGCGCCGGAAGCGGTCGAGCTCGACCTGTCGGAATTTGCGACCCGCGTGCCGGTCGAATTGAACGGCGGCTCGCTGTTTCCGCCGATCGGCCAGCTCACCTATCTGCTTACGCTGCCGCCTTACGGCTTCTACTGGTTCGTGCTTGCGGCGGAAAGCCAGCCGCCCGCATGGCATACCCGCGCGCCGGAGCCGATGCCCGAATACGTCACGCTGGTGACGCGCAACAAGATCGCCGACGTGTTGTCCGGGCCCGATGGCGCCGCGTTCGTGCGTGACGTCGTGCCGTCCTATCTGGCGAAGCGACGCTGGTTCTCCGCCAAGGATCAGACCATCAAGTCGACCAAGTTCAGATACCTCGCGCCCCTTTCCGGCGGCGATCGCGAGCTGCTGCTCGCCGAGATCGAATCGAAAAGCGACGGCGATGTGCAGCGCTGGCAGCTGCCGCTTTCCGTCGTCTGGGACGACGAGCCTGCCGTCGCGTTGCCGAGCCAGCTCGCGCTGGCGCGGGTGCGGCGCGGGCGTCGCACCGGCCTGTTGACCGATGCGTTCACGCTGCCCGCCTTTGCGCATCAGATGGTCGCCGCGCTGGCGCAGGGCGCGCGCATCGAAACTGCCGAGGGAACGGTCGAGTTCAATCCGATCGATGGCAAGGACGAGACGCTGCGACGGCCGGGCGATGCGCAGGTGCTGTGGCTGACCGCCGAGCAGTCCAACAGCTCGCTGATCGTCGACGATGCCGTGATGCTGAAGATCTTCCGCAAGGTGTCGCCAGGGCTGCACGCCGAAGCCGAGATGAGCCGCTACCTGACGGCTCAAGGGTTTGCCAACTCGCCCGCGATGCTCGGCGAGATCGTGCGCATGACCCACAAGGGCACGACCAACAAAGCTGAGCGCAATTCCCTCGCCATTGCGCAAGCCTTCGTGCGCAATCAGGGCGATGCCTGGACTTGGACGCTCGACAAGTTCAATCGCGCGCTCGACGATCTGGCGGCCGACCAGGGCGGTGCGGAGTCGCGCGACGACGATGTCACCGACTACACGGCGATCGCGGCAACGATCGGCAAGCGACTGGGCGAGATGCACGCTGTGCTGGCGCGCCCAAGCGAGGACGAGGCATTCGCGCCTGAAGTTGCAACCGAGCGCCACGTCGAGGCCTGGGCCGACCGCGCGACCGCGCTGCTCGATCGCGCCTTCGCGCTGCTGAAGAAGACTGCGGCCTGGGAGAGCGAGACCACCGAGGCGAGCGCGAAGCGCCTGCTCTCGCAGCGTGACACACTGGTGCAGGAGTTGCACCGCCTCGCCCAGACCGGACTCGGATCGGCGGTGACACGGATCCACGGCGACTTCCATCTCGGCCAGGTGCTGGTCGCGAGCGGCGACGTCTACATCATCGACTTCGAAGGCGAGCCGGGACGGCCGCTGGCGGAACGGCGCGCCAAGGCAAGTCCATGGCGCGACGTCGCGGGCCTGTTCCGCTCGTTCGACTATGCGGCCGCCGCGACGCTCGATCCGAAGAACCTCGGCGCCGACCGCGTGTCGGAGGAGCAGCGTGAGCAGTTCATCGGGCAGTTGCGCGACGGCGCGCAGCGCGCCTTCCTCAAGGCCTACCGCGCCGCAAGCGGCCGGACGAAAAATGGCGCGGAGCTGCTCGAGTTCTTTCTGATCGAGAAGGCCGCCTACGAGCTCGCCTACGAGGCGGCAAACCGCCCCGCCTGGTTGCCCATTCCCCTCAATGGTCTCGCGCGGCTTTGCGGCCGCGTCCTGCGACATGCACGGAGCGAGCCATGAACCTGCATGCAATAGCGAAAGCGCCCTCCCTCGATCCGCGCGAAGCGGACTCCCTCGCCCACGGACACCACGGCGATCCGTTCCGCATTCTCGGGCCGCATGAAAGCCCCGCGGGCCGCATCATCCGTGCCTTCCTGCCCGGAGCCGACACGGTCGAGGTGCTGCGCCGCTCCGATCGTGCCTCGCTCGGGCGGCTCGAGGCGGATCATCGCGGCGTGTTCCAGGGCGTGGTCGCGGATCGCGCGCCTTATCTGCTGCGCATCGGATGGCCCGGCGCCGTGCAGGATACCGAGGACCCGTATTCGTTCGGGCAGACGCTCGGCGATCTCGACATTTATCTGTTCAGCGAGGGCCGTCACTTCCAGCTCGCGCGCGCGCTCGGCGCCAACGTGATCACGGTGGATGGCATCTCCGGTACGCGTTTTGCCGTGTGGGCGCCGAATGCCAGCCGCGTGTCGGTGATCGGCGACTTCAACAGCTGGGACGCGCGCCGTCATCCGATGCGCCTGCATCCGAGCGCCGGGATTTGGGAGCTGTTCATGCCGCGCGTCACCGAAGGCGCGTGCTACAAGTTCGACATCCTCGGTCCCGGCGGCATGCGGCTGCCGCAAAAGGCCGATCCGCTGGCAAGGCAGACCGAAGCGCCGCCCGCGACGGCCTCCGTCGTCGCAAGCCCGGAGCCGTACTCCTGGAGCGACGATGCCTGGATGCGCGAGCGCGCGGCGCGCCATGCGCCGAACGCGCCGCTGTCGATCTACGAAGTGCATCTCGGGTCGTGGATGTGGCCGGCGCATGATGTCGGCGCGCGCACGACCTGGGATCTCGCGATCGACCGGCTCATTCCGTATCTGGTCAATATGGGCTTCACCCATGTGGAGCTGTTGCCGATCACCGAGCATCCATTCGGCGGCTCCTGGGGTTACCAGCCGCTCAGCATGTTCGCGCCGACCGCGCGCTATGGCACGCCGGAGGGCTTCGCGCGCTTCGTCGATGAGCTGCATCGCGCCGGCATCGGCATCATCGTCGACTGGGTGCCGGCGCATTTCCCGACCGACGAGCACGGGCTCGCGCGCTTCGACGGCACGGCGCTCTATGAGCACCTCGATCCGCGCGAAGGCTTCCATCAGGACTGGAACACCTACATCTACAATTTCGGCCGCCGCGAAGTGCAAGGCTTCCTCATTGCGAGCGCGCTGCAGTGGCTCGAAGGTTTCCACATCGACGGGCTGCGCGTCGACGCGGTCGCCTCGATGCTCTACCGCGACTACAGCCGCAAGGCCGGCGAGTGGGTGCCGAATGTCTACGGCGGACGCGAGAATCTGGAAGCCGTCGGCTTCCTGCGTCACCTCAACGCCGTCGTCGCCGAGCGCTGCCACGGCGCCATGGTGATCGCCGAGGAGTCGACGGCCTGGCCCGGCGTGACGCGACCGATCGCGGAGCACGGTCTCGGCTTCTCGTACAAATGGAACATGGGGTGGATGCACGACACGCTGCAATACATCGAGCGCGACCCAATCCATCGCTCCTATCATCATGACGAGATCACGTTCGGACTGCTCTACGCGTTTTCGGAAAAGTTCATCCTGCCGCTGTCGCATGATGAGGTCGTGTACGGAAAACACGCGCTGATCGGCAAGATGCCGGGCGATGATTGGCGCAAGTTTGCAAACCTGCGCGCCTATTTCGGATTCATGTGGGCCCATCCGGGCAAGAAGCTGCTGTTCATGGGCGGCGAGATCGCGCAATGGGGCGAATGGAATCACGATGCCGAGCTCGATTGGGGCCTGCTGGAATGGCCCAACCACGCCGGCATCCAGCGGCTCGTCCGCGACCTCAATCACCTCTATCGCGCCGAGCCGGCGCTGCACGCGCGCGATACCGAGTCCTCCGGCTTCCGCTGGATCATCGGTGACGATCGGTCGAACTCGGTATACGCCTTCATGCGCTCCGCCGACGAAGGCCGGCCGGTGCTGGTCGTCTGCAACATGACGCCGACGCCGCGCCACAACTACTTCATCGGCGTGCCACGCGAGGGCGTGTGGCGCGAGATCGCCAATACGGATTCATCCTTCTATGGCGGCGGCAATATGGGGAACGCGGGGGCCGTCCACACGGTGAAGCATCCGGCGCACGGAGAGCCGCAATCACTCGAACTGACGCTCCCGCCCCTGGCCACGGTGATGTTACGGCCCGAGGGGTAATTCATGTCAGCCTATCCGGACCGGCTCGCGCCGGGATCGCCATATCCCCTCGGCGCGACATGGGATGGGCTCGGCACGAATTTCGCAGTGTTCTCCGCACACGCGGAGCGGATCGATCTGTGCCTGTTCGACCCGTCCGGCAAGCGGCAGATCGCGAACTTCGCGTTGCCCGAATGCACCGACGAGGTCTGGCACGGCTATCTGCCGAACGCGCAGGTCGGCCTGCTCTATGGCTATCGCGCCTACGGGCCTTATGAGCCGCAGCGCGGACTTCGCTTCAATCCGCGCAAGCTGCTGCTCGATCCTTATGCGCGGCGCACTTTCGGCGAGCTGAAGTGGTCGGACGCAGTGTTCGGCTACCGCGTCGATTCTCCACGCGCCGACCTCTCCTACGATCGGCGCGACAGCGCCCCCGGCATGATCAAGGGCGTGGTCACCGACGACAGCTTCAACTGGGCCGACGATCGCCCGCCCAATATTCCCTGGTCCGACACCGTCATCTATGAGGCGCATCTGCGCGGACTGACTAAGCTGTGCGAGGACATCCGCCCGCACGAGCGCGGGACCTTCGCGGCGCTCGCCGATCCGAAGGTCATCGATCATTTGCGGCGCCTGGGTGTCACGGCGGTCGAGCTGCTGCCGGTGCACACCTTCGTGCAGGACCGCTATCTGCTGCAGAAAGGCCTGCGCAACTATTGGGGCTACAACACGATCGGATTTTTCGCGATCGAGCCGCACTATCTCTCGGACAACTCCCCGCATGAAATGCGCGTCGCGGTGCGGCGGCTGCACGCCGCCGGCCTCGAGGTCATTCTCGACGTCGTCTACAACCACACCGCCGAAGGCAGCGAGCTCGGGCCGACGCTTTCGTTCCGCGGGCTCGATAATTCAAGCTATTACCGGCTGGTTCCGGACAATCCGCGCCATTGCATCAACGACACCGGCACCGGCAACACCGTGAACCTCTCCAATGCTCGCGTGTTGCAGATGGTGATGGACTCGCTGCGCTACTGGGTGACACAGTTTCATGTCGACGGCTTCCGCTTCGACCTCGGCGTGACGCTCGGGCGCGAACCGCACGGCTTCGATCCTGGCGCCGGTTTCTTCGACGCGCTGCGGCAGGACCCGACCCTGTCGCGCGTGAAGCTCATTTCCGAGCCATGGGACCTCGGGCCAGGTGGATATCAGCTCGGGCATCATCCGCCGGGATTTGCCGAGTGGAACGACCGCTTTCGCGACGGCATCCGCCGCTACTGGCGTGGCGATCCGGCCCAGCGCGGCGACATCGCGGCGCGCATCGCCGGCTCGAGCGATCTGTTCGACCGCCGCGCGCGCCGCCCCTGGGCCTCGGTGAACTACGCCGCCTCGCACGATGGTTTCACCCTCGCCGACGTCGTCAGCTATGTCGACCGCCACAACGAGATCAATGGCGAGGACAACCGCGACGGCCATGGTGAGAACTATTCGGCCAATTGGGGCGTCGAAGGCGAGACCGACGATCCCGCGATCATTGAAACACGCGGCCGCGTGCAGCGCGCGCTGCTCGCAATGGTCTACTTTTCCCACGGCACGCCGATGCTGCTGTCCGGCGATGAGTTCGGCCGCACGCAGCGCGGCAACAACAACGCCTATTGTCAGGACAACGAGCTCTCCTGGCTCGATTGGAAGCAGGCCGAATCGCAGGCGGAGCAGAAACTCGCGAGCTATGTCGCGCGGCTCGCGGCGTTGCGTCATCGTTGTCCGGTGCTGCGCGAGCGGCATTTCCTCCATGGCAAGGTGGAAGTCGCCCCGAGCGTGCTCGACATCGATTGGTACGACCACAACGGCGAAATCATTTCGAGCGAAGCCTGGAACAATCCCGAGGAGCGGCTCCTGGCAGTGCGCCGCGCGGGCCGAAACCACGACGGCAGTGTGTCGATCCTCAACTTGCTACTCAATCCCACGGCTGAGGATCATCGCTTTCGCCTGCGCGCGCCGCATCTGCCGATCCGCATCCTGCTCGATAGCAGCGAGCCGGACAAACCCGAATACAACCTTCCAGGTCAGGATGTCGTCGTGAGCGCGCGCAGCGTCGTGCTCGCGATGAGCGTCTATCGAGACGGTGTCTCATGAGCACCTTCGCGCGCGACCTGCCGTTCGGCGCGACGTTGCTCGCGCAGAACCGGACGCGCTTTCGGCTCTGGGCGCCCGGCCAACACAAGATTGCGGTTCAGGTCGGCGCACGCGAGATCGCGATGCAACGCGGCGCCGGCGGATGGCATGAGGTCGAGGCGGAGTGCGGCGCCGGCGCGACCTATCAGTACAAGCTCGCCGATGGGACAGCCGTGCCGGATCCGGCCTCGCGCGCGCAAGCCGACGACGTGCACGGCCCGAGCCTTGTGGTCGATCCGCGGGCGTATCACTGGCGTACCGGCGATTGGATGGGCCGGCCCTGGCCTGAGACGGTTCTCTACGAGTTGCACGCCGGCGCTTGCGGCGGCTTCGCCGGCGTCCAGACTGAGCTGGGGCGTCTTGCGCAGCTCGGCATCACGGCGGTCGAGCTGATGCCGGTCAACGACTTTCCCGGACAGCGCAACTGGGGCTACGACGGCGTGCTGCCGTTCGCGCCGGATCGCGCCTATGGGACGCCTGACGACCTGAAGGCGCTGATCGATGCCGCGCATGCGCGCGGCCTGATGATGTTTCTCGATGTCGTCTACAATCATTTCGGGCCGGACGGAAACTATCTCGCAAGCTACGCGCCCGAGTTCTTCCGCACGGATGTTTCCACTCCGTGGGGGCCGGCGCTCGATTTTCGCCGCGGCGAGGTGCGGCGCTTCTTCACCGAGAACGCGCTCTATTGGTTGATGGAGTATCGCTTCGACGGGCTGCGCTTCGACGCCGTGCACGCCATCACCGAGCCGGATTGGCTCGACGAAATGGCCGCAGAGGTGCGCGCGACCATCGAGAAAGGCCGCCACGTTCATCTCGTGCTCGAGCACGATGGCAATATTGCCGAGCACCTGCGCGGCGACTTCGACGCGCAATGGAATGATGACGGCCATCACGTGCTGCACGTGATGCTGACCGGCGAGGACGAAGGTTATTACGCCGACTATGCGGACCGCCCGGCCGAGCGGCTGGCGCGCTGTCTTGCGGAGGGTTTCGTCTATCAGGGCGAGCCGTCAGGGCATCGCGACGGCGCCAAGCGTGGGACGCGCAGCGCCGACCTGCCGCCGACGGCGTTCGTGTTGTTTCTGCAAAATCACGATCAGATCGGCAATCGCGCGTTCGGCGACCGCCTCACCACGACCGTGTGGCCGCAGGCGCTCGAGGCCGCGATCGCGCTGCAACTGCTTTGCCCGCAGATTCCGTTGATCTTCATGGGCGAGGAAAGCGCGAGCCGGACGCCGTTTCAGTTCTTCACCGATCACCACGGTGCGCTCGCGGACGCGGTGCGCGAAGGACGCCGGCGCGAGTTTGCCAGCTTTGCGGCCTTCTCCGATCCGGCGCGCCGCGCCCAGATCCCCGACCCGAACGACGTTCAGACTTTCGAGCGCTCGCGGCCGCAACCGGATCCGCAACGCGGCGACGCGCGGCAGGCCCTCTATCGGCGGCTGCTTGCGTTGCGGCGCCAGCACATCACGCCGCGCCTTCCCGGCGCGCGCGCAATCGGCGCACAGCTGATTGGGCCTGCGGCGGTCGTGGCGCGCTGGCACCTCGGCGATGGCGCGGTCCTCACGCTCGCCTGCAATCTCGGCTCCGACGCCTGTGCGTTCACGCGCCCGCCGGGCGACGTCATCTTTGCCAGCGCGGAAGGCGCCGCGGCGCGCACGGACCTTCCCGGCACCACCACGATCGCGTTGCTGGAGCAGTCCCGTGGATGACGCGGTGCACAAGCTGGCTCGGGATGCCGGCATTGTCATCGATTGGGTCGACGCGACGGATCAGCCGCAACGAGTCGAGATCGGTCCGCTGCGTGCGGTCCTGTCCGCCATCGGCTTGCCATGCGACACCGCTTCCGAGCTTGAGGAAAGCCGCGCGCGGTTGCGCCAATCGGTCGAGAACGACCGGCCGCTTGTCACCGCGACGGTGGGCACGGACATTCGTCTGCCGGCTTCCACGCCGCAGAGCGTGCGGGCCGAGTTGCGGCTCGAAAGCGGTGACGCACGACAGCTGACGCTCGAGCCAGCCGACGGGATGCTGGTGGTATCGGCGATCAGCGAGCCCGGCTATCACAAGCTCCATTTTGCGGAACGCGAGGTGACGCTTGCGGTCGCGCCGGCACGTTGTGTGACGGTGGCGGACATCGCGCCGAACGAGAAACTCTATGGGCTGGCGGTGCAGCTCTATTCCTTGCGCCACGCCGATGACAGCGGCATCGGCGACGCGGCGGCGCTGACTGATTTTTGCACGTGCGCTGCACGCGAAGGTGCGGATGCGGTCGCACTCAGCCCGACGCACAGCCTGTTCGCGGCCGATCCCGGGCATTACGGACCTTACTCGCCCTCGAGCCGCTTGTTCTTCAATCCACTCTATGCTGATCCGACGGTCGTGTTCGGCCCCGATCGGGTCGTGACCGCGCGGACGCGCATTGGTGCGATGGGTCCGACGCCATGCGCCGCGCTGATCGATTGGCCCCAGGCGGCCGCCGCAAAGCTCGCGCTGCTGCGGCAGCTGTTCGAGGACTTCGCCGCACATGACTTGGCAGCGCCGGAATCGAAGCTCGCCGCGGACTTCCGCGCTTTCGTGCAAGACGGCGGCGATCGCCTGCGTGAGCACGCGCTGTTCGAGGCGCTGCATCAGCATTGGTTCGCCGCCCCGGAGCCGAAATGGAGCTGGCGCGACTGGCCGGCGGAGTGGCGCACGCCGCAATCGGAAGGCGCCACGCGGTTCGCGCATGAGCAAGCGCGCGCGGTACGCTTCCACATGTTTCTGCAATGGCTCACGGCGCGCAGCTTCTCGGCCGCGCAGCGCGCGGCGCGCGAGGCCGGGATGCGGATCGGGCTGATCTCCGATCTCGCGGTCGGCATGAGTCCGGGCGGAAGCCATGCCTGGTCGCGGCAGCAGGACCTGTTGCTGGGCTTGAGCGTCGGTGCACCGCCCGACCTGATCAACGCGCGCGGACAGAACTGGGGGCTGACCGCCTTCTCGCCGCGCGGACTGATCGCGAGCGGATTCGAGCCGTTCCTCGCGACGTTGCATGCCGCGCTGGATACGGCGGGCGGCGTGCGCATCGATCATGCGATGGGATTGTCGCGGCTCTGGCTCATTCCGGAGGGCGCCTCGTCGGTCGAGGGCGCCTATCTGCAGTATCCGCTCGACGATCTGCTGCGCCTCGTCGCGCTCGAGTCCCATCGGCATCGTGCCATCGTGATCGGCGAGGATCTCGGCACCGTGCAGCCGGAATTTCGCGCGCGCATCGCGCAATGCGGCATTGCCGGCATGGACGTGCTCTGGTTTCAGCGCGACAAGGGCGGCTTCCTGCCGCCGCGATCCTGGCGGCCAGACGCGGTGGCGATGACCACGACACATGATCTTCCAACCGTCGCGGGCTGGTGGCGCGGCGCCGACATCGAGATGCGTGATACGATCGGTCTCGCCCCGGACAAGACGCGCGAGCTGCGTGAGCGCAAGCGCGACCGGCGCGCGCTGTGGCGCAGCTTCAGGAAGGCGAAGGCCGTGAGCGGCGCCGAACCCGCGCCGGAGGATGCGGCGCCGGTCACCGACGCCGCGGTGGCGTTTGTCGCACAGGCGCCCTCGCCTCTCGCACTGATTCCGATCGAGGACGTGCTCGGCCTTGCCGAGCAGCCCAACCTGCCGGGCACCATCGACGAGCATCCCAACTGGCGCCGCCGTCTCGAGCACGGCGCCTCCGAGATTCTGAATGCGCCGCAGGCGCAGCGCCGTCTGCAGACCTTGCGTGCGCGCAAATGAGTCCGCGCGCCACATTGCGGCTGCAGTTTCACAAGGGCTTCACCTTTGCGGATGCCGAACGACACGCTGACTACTTCGCGCAGCTCGGCGTCAGCCACATCTACGCCTCGCCGATCACCACGGCGCGTGCCGGCTCGCCACACGGCTACGACGTCGTCGATCCGACGCGCGTCAATCCCGAGCTTGGGGGCGAGGACGCGCTGCGCCGTCTCGTCGCCGCGCTACGGGCGCGCGGGCTCGGGTTGATCCTCGACATCGTGCCCAATCACATGGCGGTCGGCGGCGAAAACCCGTGGTGGTTCGACGTGCTGCGGCACGGCCGCGCGAGCCGCTATGCGGCCTATTTCGACATCGACTGGGAGAGCGAGAACGAAACGCTGCGCGGCAAGGTGTTGCTGCCGATCCTCGGCCGGCCGCTGAAGGATGCGTTGGCGGCGAACGAGATCAGGCTCGCGTCGGGGCCAGACGGCGCAGAGCTGCACTATTTCGATCACCGCGTGCCGGTATCCGGCGAAGTGGACCCATCGGAGCTGCTCGAGACGTTGTTGTCGCGCCAGCGTTACAGGCTGGCGTGGTGGCGCGTTGCGAATGACGAGATCAACTGGCGCCGCTTCTTCGACATCAACGAGCTCGCAGGACTGCGCATGGAGCATCCACCGTGCTTTGAGGATGTGCATGCGCTCACCTTTCGGCTCTACGCGGAAGGCCTGATCGATGGCGTGCGCGTCGACCACATCGATGGTCTTTCCGACCCGGCGCGCTATTGCGTGCAATTGCGTGAGCGGCTGACGCAGCTTTGCGGCCGGCGCCCGCCCGAGGTGCCGCGCGATCCGCCCTACATCATTGTCGAAAAGATCCTGCTGCGCGGCGAGACCTTGCCGAAGGATTGGAATTGCGACGGCACCAGCGGCTACGACTTCATGAACGACGTCGGCGCGGTCCAGCACGATCCGCATGGCGAAGCCGCGCTCACCGCGCTGTGGACCAGCGTCAGCGCGCGCGACGCGAACTTCGAGAATGAGGAGCGCGCCGCGCGCCGCGAGATCATCGCGCGCAGCTTTACGTCACAGCTCGCGGCCTGCGCCGGCGCGTTCTATCGGCTCGCAGGCGCGCAAGGCGCCGAGTTCAGCCGCGCGTCGCTGCGCCGCGCGCTGATCGAGCTGTTGGCGCATTTCCCGGTCTATCGCACCTATGCGACCGCCACGGAGCGGCCGGAGCATGATGCGCCGTTTCTGCAGGCAGCGCTGCGCGGCGCACATGCCTCGTGCCTGCCGCAGGATCGGTTCGCGCTTGATCAGCTCGGCGAATGGCTTGCGACGCGAAGCCGCGATGGAGAGTCACTTACGCTGCTCGCGCGGGCCGTGACACTGTTCCAGCAGCTGAGCGCGCCGGTCGCCGCCAAGGCGGTCGAGGACACCGCGTTCTATCGCTATGGCCGCGTGCTCTCGCGCAACGATGTCGGCTTCGAGCCGGCGGTCTTCAGCAATAGCGTGATGGACTTCCATCGCGCCGTGCTGCGGCGTCAGGCCGACTATCCGCATGGCATGCTGGCGACGGCGACGCATGATCACAAGCGCGGCGAGGATGTGCGCGCGCGGCTTGCGGCTTTGAGCGAATATGCCGAAGACTGGGCGCGCGTCGTGCCGCGCTGGATCGCAGACTGCGCGCCGCTCTGCACGGTACGGGATGGCGTACGCGCGCCGCACGCGCGTGACATCGCGATCCTCTTGCAGATGATTGTCGGCGCCTGGCCGCTCGATCTTGAGCCGGACGATGACGCAGGGCGCCGGGATTTCGCTGACCGGCTCGCGCGCTGGCAGGAGAAAGCGCTGCGCGAAGCCAAGCTCGCA
>Ga0081539_10003005_pt1 | contig 22000 bp, 22 predicted proteins | sample TabmetS4T2R2_FD_71023 | JGI IMG/M metagenome (GOLD analysis project Ga0081539, IMG submission 71023) | Tabebuia heterophylla rhizosphere microbial communities from the University of Puerto Rico - S4T2R2 | ecosystem: Host-associated > Plants > Roots > Rhizosphere ...
CCGGGCGGCAGAGATTCCGTCGGGACTACGCTACGAAGTCGAGGTCGCGCGAGGCGGATCTGCGAACATGAGCAATATGGATCGTATCGGCCGGCGGTCGACCCTGACCTGCCCGGATTGCGACGGCGTGATGTGGGAGATCGACGAGGACGATCTCCTCCGCTTCCGTTGTCACCTCGGCCACGCCTACACCGCCGAGGTGATGAGTGTCGCGCTCGACGAGAGCGTGCGGCGCGCGCTCGGCAGCGGATTGCGGGCGCTGGAGGAACGCATCGCGCTGTTCAAGAAGCTCGCCAAACAGGCGCACAATCAGGGCAGCGCGCGCGTCGCCGTAGCCTGGACCGAAAAGGCCGATGAGCTCGAAGGCGAGGCGGACACCATCCGCAAGGCCATCAAGCGGGTCGAGGACGTCGCCGCGAAAGCCGAAGCCGAGCGCGCCGCGGCCGCCTGACCTGCGCCGCCGTTCGTCGATCAGCGATGCCGCACGAGTTCCTGTGCAACGAAGTCGATGCATCCGGAACAAATGAGTCCGCTGCGCCGTTTTCTCATAACTTCAATTAAAACCGTGAGGAATCGCCGTGGCGAAGGACTTGGAAGCGCGCATTCGCGAACGCGCGCATCAGCTTTGGGAAGACGCAGGCCGACCCGAGGGACAGGCCCATATCCACTGGGAAAGGGCGCGCACGCTGGTAGCGCTCGAAGACGACAAGACCAGCCGTAAGCCGGTCGAACCGAACGCGCCGGCCGAGCCGGCGGAACCCGCGGAGGTCACGCGCAATCTCGGAGAGTTTCCGACCGCGATGACCGATCAAGGCGACCGGCAGCAGGTTCCCTCGCGCGCCGCAGCGCGCGAGGTCGATACCAGTGTGAAGCGGCCGGCCAAAAAACGAAAAAAGTCATCTGGCTGAACGGGGGTGGAGACTCGCTAGTCGGCATACGCCAGCGCGGCGTTCGAATGCTCGTGTGGCTCGAGTGCGTCGCCTGCGAGCAGGCGATCGAGCTGTTCCAACAGCTGCGTCAAGCACTCGCGCGCAGACGAGGTGTCCAGTTTCGAAGCTTCGAGATTGGCGATGATGCGACGCTGCGATGCGATGGAATCTTCGAGCACTTTGAGCTGCCGACACACAACCGGCAGCTTCGACACATGAGCGGTCATTTTCTTCCTCTGTTGGGTCCGCGCACATGAACGCGGGCGCGCCGGGATCGTTCCGGCGCGCTGAAGGAACACGGATCAAATGTCCTGACCAAACCCGAGCGCACGCGCGCTCGCGGCCGGCCCCCCTGTCGTTGACGGGCCCCTTCACGCGCCGGATTGCGGTAAGCTGGCGTCGGACGCGGGGCGGGGCCGGTGATTCACTTTGTCTTGAAGTTTCTGCATGTCATCGGCGCTTCCGTGCTGCTCGGGACCGGGGCCGGCATCGCGTTCTTCATGTCGATGGCGCATCTTTCCCGCGACGCGGCCGTGATTGCCGGCGTCGCGCGGATCGTCGTGATCGCGGACTTCGTCTTCACGGCGACCGCAGTCGTGGTGCAGCCGGTCACCGGCGTGCTGCTCACCTGGAATGTCGGCTATTCGTTTGCCGACGCCTGGGTGCTGTGGTCGATCATTCTTTATCTCGTCACCGGCGCGTTCTGGCTGCCGGTCGTGTTCATGCAGATGCGCATGCGCGCCCTGGCGCAAGCCGCCGCCACGGCCGGCAAGGAGCTGCCGCGCGCCTATCATGCCTTGTTCTGGTGGTGGTTTGCGTTCGGCTTTCCGGCCTTCGCGGCGGTGCTTACGATCTTCTGGCTGATGATCGCCAAGCCCGTTTGACTAGCGGCGCTTCGCGCGCTTGCGCGGCTTCGTCCGCTGCCACAGGCGCAACAGCGCGCCGTCCTTGCCGTAGACCGGATCCTTGCGCGGCGGCGGCACTTTCGGCACGCTCTTCTGGGCGCGCTCATAGGCCTGCGGCGAGGGCTTGCACAGGTCGTACGTGCCGGTCGCCGGATAGGCCCCCACCACAAGGAAGTCATCGCTCGCGCCGAAACATTGGTGACCGGTGCCGGCCGGCAGCACCACGACATCGCCGGCCTTCACGCGCAGCTTGCGCCCATGCTCGCCGCCGAACTGCACGGTCGCGCTGCCGCGTGCCACGCCCATGACCTCGTGAATGGCGGAATGATAGTGCAGATAGTCATAGACGCTGTCGCGCCAGGAGTCTGACCAGCCGTTGCGTGCGAACAGGTCCTCGAACAGCGCAGCCGGGTCAACTCCGTCCGGAAAGCGCGCCGCGTCGCGATAATGCACCAGCGGCCAGCGATTGTTCGGGACGTAACCATCCGGCTTGAACACGAACGGCTGCGGCTTGCGCGCACGGATCGCCTGCGCCAACTCATCCGCGCTCGGTCGGCCGAGACCGGTGAGGCGTTCGATATATTTCTTGGCGTCCTCAAGCAGCGCCATGGCGGCTTCCTCGCGGCCCGCCGTTCTCCGTCTGCTGCGTGCGCTTATGGCGATCGTGCAGGAAGACGGCGAGCTGCTCGCGCAGGCTTTCATCCGCCTCGGTGCGATGTCCGATGACGACCGCGTGCTCGAACAGTTTTTCCTGCACCGCGGCGGGCAGCTCGGCCCAGAGATGGACCGCAGCGGCGCCCAACAGCGGTTCGAAACGCGCTTCGGAATTGGTGGCCGGAGACGGCATGATCACCTCGCTGGTTGCTGGTTGGAACAACAACGGCGCGGCCGGCCGCCGTGTTCCATTGGCGGTGGCACGCCACCAGCGCTCGCGCGGACGGCACCGCGCGCGGTGAAACTTGCGGGACTTGAACGGCGTTAAAAGGCCGCACCGCCGGGTGTCAACCGGCCACAACAGGGAAGATGGATGCGGCCATTTTGCCGGTTTCTCGCCGCGACATCAACGCATCGGTACGCGTGGACGTCTAACCTGTTCCCGGCGAGTGCACGCCTCGGGCTCGTCGTCAGACCGCGGCGGCATGACGATCGCAACATCGACCGCCGTCGCCCGATAGGCGCGAGCAAAGTAAAGCTGGTTCTCCTGGGTCACGCCGAAGCTGCGCGCACGCAAGCCCGCTGGCAGCTCCCCGGGGGCGTGATGAGTGTACTCTGATTTTCTTGACATGGGACGCCTCCCTTCCCCCATCCTAGCGCATGGAGGCAAAATTTGCCGCAACAAAAGTTAACCTGCTGTGACAGCGACGTGCAACTTTCGGCCCGCGGCGACGTGCCGGGGTGACCCGAGTACCTCGGTGAGCTTCCTGGCGTCGAGCGGCGCCGCGCTCTTCTGATCATTGTCGAAATAGACGAAGACATCATGACCGCGCGCGCGCCAGGCTTTCGCCTTCTTGCCCCACGCCTCCAGTGTCGCGGCGCTGTAGTGCCCCTTATAGCGCCCGCCCGGGCCGTGGCCGCGGACATAGACGAAGTCGGCCGTGCGATGCCAAGGTGACGGCGCATCGGCGTGGTCCGAGATGCAGAGCGCGATGTTTTCCTCCGCCAACAAGCGCAGCACCCGCGGTGCGTACCAACTGTGATGCCGGAACTCGAAGGCGTAGCGGCGCTTGCGGTTGGGCATACGCAGAAACGAGGCGAGCCGCTCGTAGTTGGCTTCGAATTGCGGTGGAAGCTGAAACAGCACCGGTCCGGCTTTGTCGCCGAGCAGCCTGAGGCGGCTCTCGAGCAGCTCGAGGCTGTTGTCGGAGCGCTCGGACAGCCGCTTCCAATGCGTGATGAACTTCGAGGCCTTCCAGGCGAACACGAAGTCCTCAGGCGTCTGCTCCCGCCAGCTCTTCACGGCGTCCTCGGTCGGCGTGCGATAGAACACGCCATTCAGCTCGGTGGTGCGAAACTGGGTCGCGTAGTAGCTGAGCTGATCCTTCACCTTGACGTCACGCGGAAAGAACGGCCCTTTCCAGGACGGGTAGTGCCAGCCCGACGTTCCGATCAGAATATCCGCCATAAGCTTTCAAATAGGCCGCAAGAGACCGCATCCAAGAGGAAACGCCCTGATGAATTTCGATCTCAGTACCGACCAGCAGCAATTGCAGGCGCGCGTGCGCGACTTCGCGCAAGCCGAGATCGCGCCAACTGCCGAGAAGCTCGATCGTGACGGCGTGTTTCCGGCGGCGCTTTATCAGAGGCTCGGCGAGCTCGGCGTGATGGCGATCCCGTTCGCCGAGCCGCACGGCGGCATGGGGCTCGGCGTGTTCGAGGCGGTGTTGGCGCTCGAAGAGATCGCGCGCGCCGACCAGTCGCTTGCGGTCTCGGCGATGGTCAGCATGGCGACGGGCCTGACGCTCGCGCGCTTCGGCACGCCGCAGCAGATCGACACATGGCTGCCGCCGATCGTCACCGGACAGAAGATGTGCGCGATCGCCGGCACCGAGCCCGGCGCCGGCAGCGACACCGCCGGCTTCAAGACGCGCGCCCGCATGCTCGGCAATGACCGCTGGGTGATCAATGGCGAGAAGGCCTACATCACCAATGCCGGCACAGAGCTCACGAGTTTCACGCTGCTGCTCACCGTGAGCAGTCCCAGCGAGGCGCCGAAGAAGCAGTTCACGCTGTTTCTGGTGCCGAACGACACGAAGGGCTACGACCGCGGCGAGAAATACCGCAAGCTCGGCTGGCGCTCCTCCGATACGCGGCCGCTCTATTTCAATGACTGCGAGGTGCACGCCGACAATGTCGTGGGCGAGGCGCACAAGGGTCGCTTCATCCTGCACAAGGGCTATCAGGCGGCGCGGTTGTTTCTCGCCGCGTGCTCGCTCGGGCTGGCGCAGGCCTCGCTCGATCACGCCATCAAGTTTGCGCAGGAGCGCCAGGCCTTCGGCGGCTCGCTCGGCCGGCTGCAGATGATCCAGGAGATGATCGCCGACATGGCGCTCGAGGTCGATGCCGCGCGGCTCGTGACTTATCGCGCCGCCTGGGGCATCGATCAGGGCCGCGAGAATCTGAAAGAGCTCTCGATGGCGAAGTACATCGCCACCGAAGCCGGCAGCAAATGCGCCGACAAGGCGATCCAGATCCACGGCGGCTGGGGCTTCATGGATGACTGCCCGGTCTCGCGCTACTACCGCGACAACCGCGTCTGCACCATCGGCGACGGCTCATCGCAGATCCAGAAACTGCTGATCGCGCGCGAGTGCGGGTTGGAGGTGAGCTTCACCTGACACTGCGGCATTGGTTATTGTGCCCTCTCCCCTTGTGGGAGAGGGCATCGCAGGAAGCTCAACATACGCAGTTGGGTGAGGGGTTGCTTACCCCTCACCCATTCATCTTCGTTGAGATTCTGAGCAGCCCTCTCCCACAAGGGGAGAGGGCACAATAATGCAGTCAGGCCGCCGCCGGTGCCGGAATGCCCGCTGCATCGGCCTGCTTTTCCCAGGACACCAGCAACTGATACTCCGCCGCATCGATCGGCGCGAAGCGCGACAGCAGAAGGGCGGCGCGCGTTTCCGCCAGCGCGGGCTCGGCGTGACAGGCGAGCAGCGCCGCGCGCAATCGCGCGGCGGCGTCATCGTCGATCAGGGGCGCAGCGATCAGCGGCGGGATCGGCGTCATTGCGGTGGATTCGATCACGCGCAGTTGCGCGGCCGTCTGCGGATCATGGCGCTTCAACAAATCGTGCACATACGAGTCGAGCGGCCCAACCTCGATGTCGTCCTTGATCACGGCCTCGATCACGCGGCGCGGCGTCACCAGCGGCCCAACCCATTCGGCGTAACGCGCCGGTTGTCCAAGCAACTGATGCCGCACCGCGTTGTAGCCGGATTGCGAGTGGCCGACGGTCCAGCCGATGCGGCCGCCGAAGGTGTCGGACAGGCGCCGGAACGGCCGATCCGCACGCACGATGAGGTCGGTGCAATAGACGGCCCGGCCGCCATAGCGCGGCGGCGATGGCACCGGCGCGGCGAGCAGCCGCGGCTGCGGCGTGGCCGAGGCAAACGGAAAGCCGCACATGAAAGCCGCGCCAAGGTCGCGCCGTGTCCAGAGATCCTCGAGCGGCGCCGGCGCCGCATGATCCACGTATTCGAGCGGGACGCCCGACGCGCGTGCGGCCCAGGCGAACAGGTCCTGCCAGGCCGCCTTCACGGCCGGTGTGACGGCGTACATCCGGGCGTTGGCGACGAGCGACATCACGCGTAGCGCAGCCGATGGCCGATGCCGAGGCGTGCGGCCTTGTCCAGCATGGCGCTGCCGAGCGCGATGTCGGAGAGCGAGAGGCCGCGATGCCAGAACAGGATCGTCTCGTCGTCGCGCTCGCGCCCGGTCTTGCGGCCGGCGACGATCTCGCCGATCTCGGCATGCAGCGTCGCTTCCGACAGCTTGCCCTGCTCGACATGCGCGCGCAGCGCGCCGAACTGGCCGGATTTGCACTGTCCCCAGTCGTCGACGACCATCTTCGCCATGATGTCGGTGAGCGAGAGCTCGACCGCGCTCATGGTGCCGTACGGGACGACCAGCGCGCCCGGCTTGATCCACGCGGTCTTGAGCAGCGGCGTCGGTTCAGAGAGCCGCGAGGCCTCGACCACGATGTCGGCCCCCTCGACGCAGGAGCGCCAGCCTTCGGTTGCGGTCACCGGCTTGCCGAGGTCGCGCGCGAGCCGCGCCGCGAAGGCATCGCGGCTTTCCGGCCGGCGCGAATGCACGCGGATCTCGGCGAAGTCGAACAGATGATCGAGCAGGCGCACGTTCCAGTAGGCGGTGCCGCGCGCGCCGACATGACCGAGCACACGCGCATTCTTGCGTGCAAGGTGCTTGGCACCGATCGCCGTCACCGCGCCGGTGCGCATGTCGGTCAGGTGGCTGCCGTCGATGATGGCTTTCGGCACGCCGTTGGTGGGGTCCATCAGTAACAGCAGGCCGACCTCGGACGGGAGCCCCTGCCTGTAGTTGTCGACATAGTCGCTGATGACCTTCACACCCGCGAGATTGATCGGCGCCCGAAAGGCCCCGCGCAGCACGTTGAAGTGTCCGTGCACGGCCGGATCCGGCACGAGATGCATGCGCGGCTCGATCACGGCTTCGCGCCGACCCTGCGCCGCAAGTCCCGCCTCGACCGCGCCGATGATCTCGTCATCGGTCAGCGCCAGCGCCTCGACGTCGGGCGCGTTCAGATAGTGCAGATAGATCGGCTGCATGGTTATGGCGTAATCTTGATGTCGGCGTCGCGGATCACCTTGGCCCAGCGCGCGGTGTCAGCCGCGATCGTCGCGGACAGCTCGGCGGGCGTGCCGCCGACCGGCTGCGCGCCTTGCGCGGCGAGCGCGGACTTAGCTTCCGGCGCATTGATCGCGCGGATCGCCGCGTCGCGCAGTTTTGTGACGATCGCATCCGGCGTGCCGGCGGGCGCCATCAAGGCGTACCAGGAGACGGCCTCGAAGCCCGGCATGTTGCCGGCCTCGGCGATTGTCGGCACCGCGGGCAGCGCCGCGCTGCGCGTCGCGCTCGCGACGCCGAGCGCGCGCAGCTCGCCGCTCTCGATCAGGGGCTTCGCGGTCGAGATCTGCGCGAACATCATCGTCACTTCGCCGCGCAGCACGTCGGTCAGCGCCGGCGAGACGCCGCGGTAACCGACATGAGTCATGCGAAAGCCCGCGCTGCGGGCGAACAGCTCGGCCGCGAGATGCGCGATGCTGCCGGCGCCGGGCGTCGCATAGGTGAGATTGGCGTCTTTGGAGCGACCGAGCGCGATCAGGTCGGCGACGGATTTTGCCGGCGACTTCGCGCTCACCACCAGCACGTTCTCGACATTGGCGATCAGCGTGATCGGAGCGAACTGCTTCATGTCATAGGGCAGATCGGGAAACAGCGACGGGTTGACGGCGGCATTGCCGACCGGAACCAGCGCGAGCACGTATCCGTCGGGCGGAGACTTCGCGACCGCCGCCATCGCGATGTTGCCGTTCGCGCCGGTGCGGTTCTCGACCAGGACGCCCTCCTTCCAGCTCTGCGTCAAGCGGTCCGCGATGATGCGGGCGAGCGCGTCCGGCGCGCCGCCGGCCGCGAAGCCGACGATGATGCGGATCGGCCGCGACGGATAGTTCGCGTCGTCGGCGGCGAGCGCCGGTGAGACGCACAACGCTGCCGCGAGAGCAGCTGCGAGGAATTGAACGCGAGAGATCAATGTCGTGGTCCTTGCATGCGAGAATTGCGACGCGCCGTCATAACTGCCCGCCATCGCCCCAGGTGTCGAGCAACGCGCTATAGGCCGGATCCTGGTAGCGCGATAGCAGAAACGCCGGCGCATCGTCGGGCAGCGTCGCACCGGTGATGTGACGCGCGACCAGATCGCCGCCCGCGCAGGACGCCATCACGCCGAAGCCCGAATAGGCGCACGAGATATACGCGCCCTCGACCGGCAGCGGACCGATCAGCGGGCGGTTCTCGCGCGTGCGGATGTAATAACCGCCGTCCACGTAAGGCCGCGCCGGCTTGCCTTCATAGGCGCGCAGCGCCGGCAGCATGGTCGACATGCCGCGCAGCGCGATCTCCGGATAGTGCGGCTCCGGCGGGAGCGGAAACACCGGCTCGACCGCGTTGCCGTGATAATTGAACAGCACCAGCAGCGTCGTGCCGTCGGGGCGGCCGTGCACGCCGGCCGGAAACTCGTCGAGCAGCCAGGCCGCGTCTTCGTCCGCGCGCAGCGCCGCGGCCTCCTCGTCGCTCCAGGGCAGATGCTGCGCGTCGAGCCAGATCAGCATCGGCGCCTGTTGCGGCACGGCGCCGAGCGGATCGAAGAAGCTCACCTTGCAATGCCGCTCGGCATGGACCGGAAGCTCGACCCCGAGCCGCCGCGCGAGGTCCTGCTGCATCGGCCCCGCCGCGAGCACGACATGCGTCGCGTCGAGCGAATGCGGCGCGGCGTCGAGCCGGACCGCGCGCACGCGCCCGCCCGGTGCATCGAACCCGACGACGCGGCCTTTGATGAGTTTGACGCCACGCGACCGCGCCATCTCCAGCATCACGGCGCCGAGTTGTTGCGCGCTCAGCCAGCCGGCGCGCCGCGCATGCACCAGCGCGACGGTCTCGGGCGCCAGATACGGAAAATGCCGGCGGATGAGCGCCGCATCGGTGATCACGTCCGCACCGGTGAGCGGAAAATCAAAACCGCGTTCGGGCGACGGCACATAGTTGCTCGCGGCACTGTCGTGGAACCGTGCCGGGCCGCCGCCGCGCGCGTCGGCCGAGCGGGCCATCTCCTCCAGGAACGAGATCTTGCTCGCGTCCGCGGTCGCGAACACATAGCCGCGCCGGTTGAGATTGATGCGATTGTCAGTCTGGCGCGCGAGCTTCTCCATCAGGTCGATGCTGCGGTTCATGAACGCGGTCATCTGCCAATCCGGGCCGGGCCACCAGTTGCGGTAGGCCTCGGTCGACTTGTCGGAAGTGAGCGAGAGCGGATTGTCCGGCTCGACGATGGTCACGTTGTCGCGGCCATATTCGACCGCCAGCGCATAGGCGGCCGCCACGCCCGCGATACCGGCGCCGCAGATCACGATCCGTTCCGAACTGGCCATGTCGGCACTCTAGAATGCGGCCGCGCCGGTGTGAAACCCGGCGCAGCGGCATGGCCCTTGCACGCCGCCACAGGGCCTTGTGCGGGCGGACGCGACGTTGTCCTATGCGCGGCCAGCTTGGAGAGAATAATGACGCTGCTGTTTCGGAATTTTCAGTTGCTGGAGCCCGACGTCGGCGAACTGCGGGGCGGATTCGAGCTTCTGGTTGAGGGCGATACCGTCAAGGAAGTCTCGGACAATCCGATCAAGGCCGGCCAGGCCGACGTGGTGGACTGCGGCGGGCGCACCATGATGCCGGGGCTGGTCGACAGCCACGTGCACGTAACGCTGAGCGAAGTGAACATCCGCTTTCTCGAGGCCATCCCGCTGACCCTGATGGCGGCGCGCGCCGCGCGGCTGATGCTCGGGATGCTCAACCGCGGCTTCACCAGCGTGCGCGACACCGGCGGCGCCGACTGGGGCCTGAAGACCGCGGTCGAGCAGGGCGATATTCCCGGCCCGCGCCTCTATATCGCGGGCGCCGCGATCGGCCCGACCGGCGGCCACAGCGATCCGCGCCGGCGCACCGACTTCGGCATGCGCTGCCACTGCTGCGACGCGATGCGGTTCGGCATGCGCCAGTCCGACGGCGTTCCGGAGGTGCTCAAGTCCGTGCGCGAGCAGATGCGCCAGGGCGCCGACCACATCAAGATCATGATGTCGGGCGGCGTCGCCTCGCCGTACGATCCACTCGACAGCCTGCAGTTCTCGCCCGCCGAAGTCGCGGCCGCGGTCGAGGAGGCGCGCGCCTTCGGGCGCTACGTGTGCGCCCATGCCTACACGCCGGAAGCGATGACGCGCGCCGCGCAGGGCGGCGTGCGCGTGATCGAGCATGGCAATCTGATCGACGATGCGACCGCCAAGCTGATGGCCGAGAAGGGCATGTTCATGGTGGCGAACCTCGTCGCCTACTACGCGATGAAAGAGCGCGCCGCCGAGTACGGCATGAGCGGCGACATGCTGGCGAAGAACGACCTGGTGATCGACGGCGGCTTGCGCTCGCTCGAGATCTGCAAGCGCGCCGGCGTTCCGGTCGGCTACGGTACGGATCTCCTCGGCGCCCTGCAGGTCGAGCAGAGCCGCGAGTTCACGATCCGGAGCGAAGTAATGTCGCCGATCGAGATCATCCGCGCCGCCACGACAATTGGCGCGCAGATCGTGCGCCAGGAAGGCAAGATCGGCACGCTCAAGGCCGGCGCCTATGCGGACCTGCTCCTGGTCGACGGCAATCCGTTGAAGAACCTCGGCGTGCTGCAGGAGCAGGGTAAGTACCTCGCCGCCATCATGAAGGGCGGCAAGTTTCATAAGAACAAGCTGAGCTGAGCATGATCGCGATGCGTCGCAAACCTCTCCATCGTCATCGCCCGCGAAAGCGGGCGACCCAGTAGCCACCGCCGTGTCCATCTTGCTCCGCGCGCGTTTACTGGGTACCCCGCTTTCGCGGGGTATGACGAGTCGAGAGGTCACCCCGCCCGCAGCGCTCGCGAAAATTCCGCGCCGGCGGATTCCCGCCGGCCGCTGGCTGCTGAACGGCGCGGCCGCGCTGGCGCTCGGCTTCATCCTGCTGCCGCTCGTGCTCGTCACCTGGCTCGCGTTCTTTCGCCAGGAGATCCCGTCGTTCCCGCCCGAAGGCTATTCGCTGCAATGGTTCGGCGCGGTGCTCAACAACAAGAGCTTCGCCGGCGGCTTCGTGCTCTCGTTTCAGGTCGCCATCGCGGCGACCTTGCTGGGGCTCGCGATCGCGGTGCCGGCAAGCCTTGCGGTCGCGCGGCGCGCTTTCAAAGGTCGCGGCGCGGTGAGCACGCTGCTGCTGATGCCGCTGATCGTGCCCGGCGTCGTGCTCGGCACCGCGATCTACGTGTTCCAGATCGAAGCTGAAATTGCGACCGGCCTGCCGCTGCTCGGCACCACCACCGGGCTGATCGCCGGGCATACCTTGATCGTGATCCCCTGGGCGGCGCGGCTCGTCAGCGCGAGCCTTGCGGGCTTCGATCCCTCGATCGAGGAGGCAGCGAAGAATCTCGGCGCCAATCCGTGGGTCACGTTCCGCCGCGTGACCGTGCCGGCGATCTGGCCCGGCATCGTCGCCGGCGCGCTGTTCGGCTTCGTCACTTCGTTTGGCAATCTGGAAATGAGCCTGTTTCTGGTCGGCGCCGGACGCACCACGCTGCCGATCGCGATCCTGCAATACCTCGAATGGAAGATCGATCCGACCGTCGCGGCGGTCTCGGTGATGCAGATCGCGCTGATCGGCGCCGCGATGCTCGCGACCGATCGCTATGTGAAGATTTCGCAGGTCGTTTAACCCATGGCGCGATTGGAGCTCGACAATCTCTCGAAACACTACGGCGATCATGCCGCGGTCGCGGGCGTGACGCTCGACGTGCCGGACGGCGAGTTCATCGTGCTGCTCGGGCCCTCGGGCTGCGGCAAGACCACGACCTTGCGCATGATCGCGGGCTTCGTCGAGCCGAGCGGCGGCGCGGCGCGCATCGGCGGCGTCGACGTGACGTATCTGCCGCCGTGGCGGCGCAACACCGGCATGGTGTTTCAGAGCTACGCGCTGTTTCCGCACATGACGGTCGCCGAAAACGTCGCCTTCGGGCTCGAGATGCGCAAAGTCGCCAGGCCTGAGATCGCGACGCGGGCGCGCGACGCGCTGCGGCTGGTGCGGCTCGAAGCCTATGCGGATCGCCTGCCGCGCCAGCTTTCGGGCGGGCAGCAGCAGCGCGTCGCGCTCGCGCGCGTGCTGGCGATCCGGCCGGACGTGCTGCTGCTCGACGAGCCGCTCTCCAATCTCGATGCCAAGCTGCGCGAGGAAGTGCGCGTCGAGATCCGCGAGTTGCAGCGCCAGCTCGGGCTCACCACTGTGATGGTGACGCATGACCAGGAGGAAGCACTTACCGTGGCGGACCGGCTGGTCGTGATGGCGGAGGGCGAGATCCGCCAGATCGGCAGCCAGCGCGACCTCTATGAGCGCCCGGCCAATCCGTTCGTCGCGGGCTTCGTCGGCCGCAGCACGACGCTTGCGGGCAAGCTGACCGCGCCCGGACGGTTCGAGACCGCGGGCGGGCTGCAGCTGCAATGCCGCGACGGCGTGCCCGGCAAGGCGGTGATGATGCTGCGCCCCGAACGGATCAGCATCAGCGCCGGCGGCATGGACAATCACCTGCCCGGCAAGGTCGAGTTCGTCTCTTACCTCGGCGACGTGCTCGAGCTGCATGTGCGGCTCTCAGCCGCAGACCGCGTGATCGTCCAACTGCCGAACCGCGGCGTGGCGCCGCCTGCGGTCGGCGACGCGGTCGAGATCGGCTGGCCGCGCGATGCCGGAATGGTTTTTGCAGAACAGTGAAACAAGTGAACCAGAGGAGTGAGCAACATGGGCAACGGGAATTGGACGCGCCGTGAGGCGCTGAAGCGTGCGGGATTGGGCCTTGGCGCCGTCGCGATGCCGGCGATCCTGAGCGGCCGCGCGGATGCGGCGGGCGGTCGGGTGGTCATCGGCACCTGGGGTGGCGACTACGCGCGGCTGCTCACGAAGAATGTCGAAGACCCGATCCTGAAGCCGAAGGGCTACGAGGTGGCGCAGGACCAGGCGGCCGACGGGCCGCGCCGCACTAAAATGGTCGCCGAAAAACGCCTGCCGCGCGGCACGACCGACATTCAGGGCCTCTCCGCCGCCAACATGTTCGAGATGAATGAAGCCGGCGTGTGCGAGCAGATCGACTATTCCAAGCTGTCGAATGCCAAGAACATCATTCCGGCGATGAAATATCCGTACGGCATCGGCCACATCTATTCCGGCAAGGTCGCGATCTACAATCCGAAGGTCATCCCGGACGCGCCGAAGAGCTTCAAGGACGCGCTCGATCCCAGGCACGGCAACAAGATCGGCATCATCGACATCCAGTATCAATACGTGATGGTCTCGGCCGCGCTCGCGGCCGGGGCCAAGGTCAATGACCTCGAGCCCGGCAAGGCCGTGCTGATGGAGGCGAAGAAGGCCGGCGCGCGCATCTATCCGACCAACGAAGCCTTCGCGCAGGCGCTCAAGACCGAGGAGATCGGCATCGGCCTCATGTGGAAGGCGCGCGTGGTGCAATGGCAGAATGCCGGCATCAGCGTGCAGTCGGTCGCGCCCGCCGAAGGCGTGCCGATGTATGTCTCGGGCTTCTCGATCCCAAAGAACGCGCCCAACAAGGACGGCGGCTACGCCTACATGGACGCGATGCTGGAGAAGAGCGCGCAGGAGGCGTTCGCGGTCGACATGGGCTACAACCCGACCGTCACCAACGCGGTGGTCGCGCCCGAGGTGCAGAAGCGCATCGGCTTCACGCCCGAGGAGCAGTCGCGCCTGGTCGACCTCGACTATGCGTATCTCGCCAAGAACGACGCCGCCATGAAGGAGTGGTGGGACAAGGTCTTCAAGGCTTGAGAGGAACCATTCGATAGAAATGCCGCTCGTTCCCGCGAAAGCGGGAATCCAGGGGCCGAGAACTCGGCCAAAGAACTGGGTCCCCGCTTCCGCGGGGACGAGCGGAAAGAGGGTTCGTTTCAGATCATGCACACAGCATGAAAAGATCGAGTACGGCATTCACGGCGGCGGGGCTCGTAGGCCCCGCCACGCTTTATGTCGGCATCGGGCTGGTGCTGCCGCTCGCGATCCTCTTGCGCTACAGCCTGAACGCGTTCGTGCCCGGCAAGTTCATGGTCGACGCACTGACGATCGAGAACTACGTCAAGTTCTTCACCGACGGCTATTACACCGCGGTGCTGCTGCGCACGGTGCGCGTCGCGCTGATCACCACCGTCCTCTGCCTGCTGATGGGCTTCCCGCTCGCCTATGTGCTGGCGCGCACGCAGACGCGCTTCAAGAGCCTGCTGGTGATGCTGGTCGTGCTGCCGCTGTTCATCGGCAACGCGGTCCGTGCGGCCGGCTGGATGGTGGCGTTCGGCAGCAAGGGGCTGTTCAACGCGAGCCTGATGGGCCTCGGCGTGCTCGCGCAGCCGATCGAGATCATGTTCACGGAAGGCGCCGTCATCATCGGCATCACGGCGGTGAACCTGCCGTTCATGGTGCTGACCCTGCAGAGCGTCATTGAAGGCATCAACCGCTCGGTCGAGGAAGCGGCCTTCAATCTCGGCGCCCCGCCCTGGCGCATGGCGCAGCGCGTGCTGTTTCCGCTCGCGATGCCCGGCGTGCTCGCCGGCACCATCCTCACTTTTATTCTGGCGATGAACGCCTATGCGACGCCCGTGCTGCTCGGCGGTCCGCGTTTCCAGATGATGGGGCCGCTCGTCTACAATCAATTCGTGCAGCAGAACAACTGGCCGTTCGGCGGCGCGATCGCGTTCATTCTGATGATCGGCACGCTGATCCTGACGATGACGGCGAACCTCATGGTGCAGCGGCGGTATCGCTCCTCCAACCTCCAGTAGGGCGGGCAAAGGCGCGCTTGCGCCGTGCCCGCCGCGGTGGGCACGGCGCTGCGTTGTCCGTGTGGCGAGGCTGTTGTACTGGACCGCGCCTTTGCCCACCCTACAGCGCTGAGCGCGCGGCATACTCCTCCTACCCTCCCCCTTGCGGGGAGGGTCGATCGCTGAGCTACGCGCAGCGATCGGGGTGGGGGTCGTGCGATTGCGCTGAGGCGGTGCCCCAAACTCGGACCCCCACCGCCAACCCCTCCCCGCAAGGGGGAGGGGAGCGCGCAGCGTTTGCGGCGACCGTTGGCCAAACTCAGCCGCCCTACCCCCTTCCCTCATATCGATCGCGCCCCTGCACCAGCGCGCGGATCTTGCCGTCCGCGATGTTGCGCTTGAGCATCCAGAAGCCGCAGTCGGGGTGGATATATTTGATACGCTCAGCGCCGAGCACCTTCGCGGCGCGCTCGATCGCGCGCGCGATCTGATCGGCGGTTTCGATCTCCGTCACCTTGATGTCGACCACCCCGAGGCCGAAGCCGATCTCCGGCTTGAGATCGCGGAACACTGCGAGCTCCTCGGGCGGACGGTGCGCGGTCTCCATCACGATATGGTCCACGTGAAGGGCGTTGAGATAGCTCATCAGCTGATCCCAGCCGCCCTTTTGGATCGACTGGCCGCCGTAATTGCCGAAGCAGAGGTGCACCGCCGGCACGGTCTTCACCGCGTCGAGCACGCGGTTGATCGCCTCGGCGGCAAACGGCCATTCCTCCGGGCTGCCCGGCAGGTTCGCCTCGTCGACCTGGATCACATCCGCATCGCAATGCTTGACCTGGGCGGCGAGCGCGTCCGCGAGCGCGAGCGTGAGCTGGCGCAGGTCGCGGTAATGCACGTCATAGAGCATCTTGGCGAGCATGTGCGGGCCAGTCAGCGTGAACTTGAACGGCCGCTGCGTGAGCTTCTTCGCGCGCGCACAGGCCTGCGGCAGATCGAGCGTGCCGGGCCCGATCGGGCCGTCGACCACCGCGGGCGGCCGCGTACGAAAGCGCGTTGCCGGCTGGTTGCGATAGACCACCAGCTCGTCGAACTTCACGCCGGAACGCACGCCATCCATCGGCTTGACGAAATACTCGATCATGCCGTTGGTCTCGGGATGATTGACGTCGAAGCGATAGAGCTCGCCGTCGCAGACGACGTCGATGCCGGCCTGCTCCTGGGTGTGGATCACGACGCGCGTCGCGTCGATCACCGCCTGCTCGGAGGGCAGCGCGCCAAGCCAATCAGGAAACGGGTACGAGCCGACCACAGTGGTCTTGATGCGCGGCGCGGTCATGCGGCGAAGTCCTCCCGATTGTTTGCGCCGTAGGGTGGGCAAAGGCGCGATCAAGTGCAACAGCCTCGCCACACGGAGGGCACAGCGCCGTGCCCACGCGCCAAGATTGCACCTCAGTACCGCGTGGGCACGGCGCGCAAGCGCGCGCCTTAGCCCACCCTACACCTACCGCCCCTTGTCCGCCCCTGCCGGTCCGTGAGTTAATCGCCCGCTGGAAAGAGGGGAGATCCGCATGCGTACGACCCGCCGCCGTTTCGTTCAGGGCAGCCTGGCCACGACCGCGCTTACAGCCCTGCCGCGCGTTTCATACGCGCAGCCCGCCCGCGCGCGCACGATCCGCGCCGTGATGCAGGGCGACCTGCGCTCGCTCGATCCGATCTGGACCACGGCGAACATCACCGCCTATCACGGCGCGATGATCTACGACGTGCTGTTCGCGCTCGACGCCAATCAGCGGCCGCAGCCGCAGATGGTCGGCAAGTACGGCGTGTCGGACGACAAGCTGACCCACACCTTCGAGCTGCGCGACGGGCTCAAATTCCACGACGGCAATCCGGTCACCGCCGACGACGTCGTCGCCTCGATCCGCCGCTGGGCGGCGCGCGACGGCGGCGGCCAGCACATGATGCCGCGCGTCAAAGACATCGCGAAGAAAGACGACAAGACCTTCTTCATCGCCCTGAAAGAGCCCTACGGCCTCGTCACCGACCTGATGGCGAAGACCGCAACGCCGATCCTCTACATCATGCGCAAGAAGGAAGCCGAGACCGATCCGAACCAGCAGATCACCGAGTTCATCGGCTCCGGGCCCTTCAGCTATAATCGCGACGAGACGCGCATGGGCTCGCGCTACGTCTACGACCGCAATCCGAACTACGTGCCGCGCGCTGAGCCCGCGAGCGGCCTTGCGGGCGGCAAGAGCGTCAAGGTCGACCGTGTCGTCTACGAGAACATGCCGGACTCGCAGACCGCGCTGCAGGCGTTGAAGGCCGGCGAGATCGACTTCTTCGAGATCCCGCCGCTCGATCTGATCGACGCGCTGGAAGGCGATCCCGCCATCAAGGTCGAGGTGCTGAACAAGCTCGGCAATTACGGCATCATGCGGCTCAATCACCTCTATCCGCCGTTCAACAATGTCGATTGCCGCAAGGCGCTGCTCTACCTGGTCGACCAGGAAGAGTTCATGAAGGCCTCGTTCGGCAATCCGAAATACTACAAGAAGTGCGGCTCGAACTTCGCCTGCGGCACGCCGATGGAGAACGACGAGAACACGGCGTGGTTCAAGGAGGCGCCGAACCTCAACAAGGCGAAGGAGCTGTTGAAGAAAGGGGGCTATGATGGCCGGCCGGTGACCGTGCTGCACGCGACCAATATCGACTTCATGAACAATTCGGCGCAGCTGTTGGCGCAGCGCCTGCGCGATATCGGCGTCAACGCGCAGCTTGCGACCTCGGACTGGGGCGGCGTGATCACGCGCCGCGCCGTGAAGTCGCCGCCCGACCAGGGCGGCTGGAACATCTTCATCACCTGGTCGGGCTCGGCCTCGGTCGGCAACCCGATCGCCTGGGTCGGCGCGCAGGCCAATGGCGAGAAGGGCTGGTTCGGCTGGCCGAACGACGAGGCGCACGAGAAGCTGCGCGACAAATGGGCCGCCGCCGGCTCGCTCGACGAGCAGAAGGCGATCGCGCGCGAGATGCAGAAGAACGACTGGGACTTCGTGCCGCATGTCTGGCTCGGCCAGTGGGTCTCGCCGGTCGCCTATCGGGCGAACCTGAAGGGCGTGCTCGGATTCCCCGAAGTCATTCCGTTCTGGAATATGGAGAAGGCGTAGGCCTCGTAGCCCGGATGAGCGCAGCGACATCCGGGACCGGCGGTCCCGCATATCGCTTCGCTCATGCGGGCTACAGCCTCTGGTCATTCCGGGGCGCCGCGCAGCGGCGAGCCCGGAATCTATAACCTCTATCCACGCAGATGAAACGCCAGACGCGAGACAACCCGGTTTCGTGTTTATGGATTCCGGGCTCCTCGCTTCGCTCGGCCCCGGAATGACGGAGCTTGTAGCCCGGATGAATCGTAGCCCGGATGAGCGCAGCGACATCCGGGAGCGGCGGTCCCGCATGTCGCTTCGCTCATGCGGGCTACAGCTGTCCCGGAATGACCAAGGATAACCGCATGCGCCTGTTCTATGCCGCGCTCGCCCTCGAGGCGAACACGTTTCTCCCGCTGCCGACCTCGTACCAGGCCTTCGTCGAGAAGCTCTACTACCCGCCGGGGCAATACCCCGCGCAGCAATCGCACCAGACCGGCGCGATGGATGCGTTGCGTGCGCGCGCCAGGCGCGGCGAGATCGAGCTGATCGAAGGCTCGTGTTACGCGGCGCAGCCGGGCGGCGCGGCGGCGCGCGCGGCTTACGAGCGCATGCGCGATGAGATCCTCGGCCAGCTCGAGGCCGCGCCGCCGGTCGACGGTGTGGTGCTGAACCTGCACGGCGCCATGGTGGCGCACGGCTATGACGACCCCGAAGGCGACATCCTGGAGCGCGTGCGCGCGCTCGTTGGACCGGATTGCGTGATCGGCATCGAGCTCGATCCGCACTGCCATCTCACCAGGAAGCGTTGCGCGCTCGCCGACATCATCGTGCTGTTCAAGGAATACCCGCACACGGACTTCGCCGAGCGCGGCGAGGAGGTCGTGGACTTCGTGCTGCGCACCATCCGCCGCGAGATCAAACCGGTGAAATCCGTGTTCGACTGCCGGCTGATCGCGAGCTTCCCAACGTCGATCCAGCCGATGCGCGGCCTGGTCGACCGCATCATGGCGCTGGAGGGCAAGGAGCGCGTGCTCTCGGTCTCGATCGGCCACTGCTTCCCTTATGGCGATGTGCCGGAATGCGGCGCGCGCATCCTGGTGATCACCGACGATGCGAAGCCCCACGGCGACAGGCTCGCCGAAGCGATCGGCCACGAGCTGATCGCGTTGCGCGAGCAGGCGGCTCCTCCGGAATATACCGTCGACGGCGCGATCGACTTCGCGCTCGCGCAACAAGGCGGCCCAATCGTGATCGCGGACACGACCGACAATGCCGGCGGCGGCGCGCCCTCGGACAATACGACCTTCCTGCACCGGCTGATCGCGCGCGGCGTGCAAGGCGCCGCGGTCGCGCCGATCTGGGACCCGCTCGCGGTGCGGCTCGCGTTTGACGCGGGCGAAGGCGCACGGCTGCCGTTTCGCTTCGGCGGCAAGGTGTCGCTTGCGTCGGGCGCGCCGGTCGATGCCGAGGTCGAGATCATCCGCTGCGTGCCGAATGCGCACCAGACCTTTGCGGGCGCGATCGTGCCGCTTGGCGACGTCGCGTCAATTCGCGCCAGCGGCGTCGAAGCGGTGCTGATCTCGACCCGCGCGCAGGCCATGGGCACCGATCTGTTCTCGAACTTTGGCATCGACCCGAAAACGCGGAAAATCCTGGTGGTGAAGTCGAACCAGCACTTCTATGCGTCGTTTTCGCAGATCGCCGCGCAGGTGATCTACGCCGAAGGCGACGGCGCGCTGCCGCGCAACTACAAGAAGCTGCCCTTCACCAAGATCGAGCGCCCGATCTGGCCGCTCGATGCCACGGCGGAACCGAAGCTGATCATTTGACGCCGTCCGCATTGCCGTGGCCTAATTCGTGCAAGGCTCCAAGGCCAAACATAACAAACAGGGGATCAGCGATGGCCACGACACGGCGACGCGTTCTTGTGGGGGGCGCGGCGGCGCTCGCCAGCGGTCCGGCGATCATCAAGGCGAAGGCGCAGCCTGCGGCGGCGCGGACCGTAAAGGCCGTGATGCACGCGGACCTGCGCGTGCTCGATCCGATTTGGACCACCGCGAACATCTCGGCCTATCACGGCGCGATGATCTACGACACGCTGTTCGGGCTCGATGCGAGCTTCACGCCGCAGCCGCAGATGGTCGACAAATGGGGCGTGTCGGACGACAAGCTGACCTACAGCTTCACGCTGCGCGACGGCTTGAAGTTTTCCGACGGCGCGGGCGTGACGGCGGCGGATTGCGTCGCCTCGGTGCGGCGCTGGGCGGCGCGCGCCGCCAGCGGCCAGACCTTGATGAAGCGTGTCAAGGACACGCCGGTCGTCGACGAGAAGACCTTCAAGATCGTGCTGAGCGAGCCTTACGGGCTGGTGATCGAGAGCCTCTCCACGATCTCGACCTCGCTCTGCTACATGATGCGCCGCAAGGACGCCGAGACCGATCCGAACCAGCAGATCCGCGAGACGGTCGGCTCCGGGCCCTTCCTCTACAATCGCGACGAGACGCGGCCGGGCAACCGCCATGTCTATGATCGCAATCCGAACTATCTGCCGCGGAAGGAGCCGCCCTCCGCGATGGCCGGCGGCAAAGTGGTCAAGCTCGACCGCGTGACGCTCGAGAACATCGCCGATGAGCAGACCGCGTTGAGCGCGCTTCAAGCCGGCGAGATCGACTTCTACGAGGTGCCGCCGCAGGACCTGGTCGAGGATCTGAAGAAGGATCCAAACCTCACCGTCGAGGTGCTCAACAAGACCGGCCACATCGCGTTCCTGCGGCTCAATCACCTCTATCCACCGTTCGACAATCCCGCCGCGCGTCAGGCCATGCTGTATCTTGTCAAGCAGGACGATGTCATGCGGGCGATCTTCGGCCAGTCGAAGGCCTGGCACGCCTGCGACTCGTTCTTTGCCTGCGGCACGCCGATGACGAACCACGAGAACACCGATTGGTTCAAGCACGGCCACGATATTGGAAAAGCGAAAGAGCTGTTCGCCAAGGCCGGCTATGACGGCCGGCCGGTGGTGGTATTGCAGGCGACCGACCATTACCTCGCCAATCCGGCCGGGCTGTTCGCCGCGCAATGGCTGCGCCAGGCCGGCGTCAATGTCGATCTCGCCGCGATGGACTGGGGCGCGCTGGTCACGCGCCGCGCCGTGAAGAAGCCGCCGGCCGAAGGCGGCTGGAATATCTTCTCCACCACGGTGACCGGAATCACCTTCGCGGATCCGATCGCCTTCACCGGCCAGGCCGCGAGCGGCGACAAGGCCTGGTTCGGCTGGCCGACCAACGAAACACAAGAGAAGCTGCGCGAGAAATGGGCGCTCGCGCCGACGCTGGACGAGCGCAAGGCGGTCGCGAAAGAGATCCAACAGAACGGCTGGAACTACGTGCCGCACCTCATTCTCGGCCAGTTCTATCGCTCCTCGGCGTGGCGCAAGAACCTCACCGGCGTGCTCGCCATGCCCGAGCTGGTCACGTTCTGGAACATGGAGAAGAAGGCGTGAGGGGGCACGGGCACACGCGCGCGCAAAACTCTCGATCGTCATCGCCCGCGAAAGCGGGCGACCCAGTAATCACCGCCGTCTCGCCATCGCGCTGCTTGCGTTTACTGGGTGCCCCGCTTTCGCGGGGCATGACGATCCTCGCCAACCCCTCCCCGCAAGGGGGAGGGGAGCAGTCCTGCGTGTGACGCACCATGGAGGCCTACATTCGCCGCCGCTTTGCCTTGATGATGGCCGTCGACACAGTTGGCATGCTCGCGCCCCCCCCCCCCAGCCCCTCCCCGCAAGGGGGAGGGGAGCCCGCCGGAGTACGCCGCTAGATGGGCGCCTACATCCTCCGCCGCCTGGCCTCGACGGTGCTCGTGATGGGCATCGTCGC
>Ga0081539_10003006_pt1 | contig 21997 bp, 27 predicted proteins | sample TabmetS4T2R2_FD_71023 | JGI IMG/M metagenome (GOLD analysis project Ga0081539, IMG submission 71023) | Tabebuia heterophylla rhizosphere microbial communities from the University of Puerto Rico - S4T2R2 | ecosystem: Host-associated > Plants > Roots > Rhizosphere ...
GACGTCCGGCGCCGCGACCTCTTCCACCGCGACAGCGGCGCTCGCCCCGTTGCGGACCGCTTCGCCGAGCCGTTCGACCACCCGCGCCGGCTCCCCGCGCCCCAGCAGCGCGTCGCCCAGCGCGATCGCGAACGGGCCCTCCAACAGCGGCGCGGCGCGCAGGATCGCGTCGCCGAGCCCCAGCGGCTCCGGCTGCTCGGCGAAGGCGATCTCCGGCTCGGTCATCCCGGCGAACTGCGCCTCGAACCCCTCGCGGCCGCGGCCGGTCACCAGCACGACGCGCTCGATCCCGCACACCGCGAGCTCGGCGACGATGTGGCCGATCACCGGCCGGCCCGCGACCGGCAACAGCCCCTTCGGCACGCCCAGCGACAGCGGGCGCAGGCGGGTCGCGAGGCCGGCGACCGGCACGACGGCGGTGGTGATGGCCACGGGCGCGCGGCACGCTACCCGAGCGTGAGGGCGAAGACCCCGGCCACGACGGCCGCGCCGGTGGCCAGCCACGCGACGTAGTCGCCGACCCGCCCGGAGTGCAGCTCGCGCAGCGGTCCCTCGGGCACGGTGCGCACCGACGCGACGACGACCGCGAGGCCCGCCGACGCCAGCCCGTACAGCCAAGCGGCGACGCCCGGCCCCTTGGACGCCACACTCGGCACGTGCGGCGACGCGTCGCGCAGGACCGCCGCAGCGTACGCGGGCCGGTCGACGAAGTGCGCGGTGGCGCCGCTGACCGCGTCCACGAGGCCGGGCACCAATCCCCACGCCAGCCCGAGCCCGACCAGGGCGAACGCGACGACGACCGGCGCGCGCGCCGGGCGCTCGCGCTCGGCGGGGTCCTCGCCGGCCTCGTCGGCGCCGGCCGACCGGCTCGGCGGCGGCTTGGCCCCGCGCCCGAGGAAGACCGTCCGCACCACCCGCAGCACCGCGCCGCCCACGAGCGCGCTGGCCACGACGAGCAGCGGCGCCACCCAGTCGAGCCCCCGGTGCGACGCCGCGTCCTCGATCAGCGCCCGGCCGAGGAACGGCCCGAACGGCGGCAGCGCGGCGAGGGCCAGGCCGCAGACGCCGAACAGCGCGCCGAGCGCCGGCAGCCCACGCCCGCGGCCGAACAACCGGTGCTCGTCGACCGACCCGCGGCGATCCTCCAGCGCCCCGATCGCCACGAACAGCCCCGCCTTCACCAGCCCGTCGCCAACCACGAACACGGCAACTCCCGCCAGCCCGGCGCTGTCGAGCAGCGCCACGCCGCACAGCAGGATCCCCATGTGCGCGACGGTCGCGAAGGCGACCATGCGCTTGAGGTGGCGCTGCCCGGCGCACATCACCCCGCCCACGAGCGCGGTGAGCAGCCCCAGGACGAGCAGCACGTCGCGGATCGCCTCTTCGTGTCCGCCCAGCGCCCCGGAGAACACCGTGAAGTACACGCGCGCGACGCCGTAGAGCCCGAGCTCGCTCAGCGCTCCCGCGAAGATCAGGCAGATCGAGGTGGGGGCGACCGCGTAGGCGTCGGCGAGCCAGAAGTGGAACGGCACGATCGCCGCCTTGACGAAGAACCCGCACACCACCAACGCGAAGGCCACTGCCACCAAGGCGTCGGGAGGGCGCTGCGCAACCGCGACGCCCATCTGCGCGAGGTTCAGCGCGCCCGTGCGCCCGTAGAGCAGCCCGATGCCCGCGAGCAGCAGCAGCGAGCCGATCGAGTTGGTGATCGCGAAGTTCAGCGCGCCCTCCAGCGGCGCACGCTCGCTGACCCGAAAGCCGCTCAGCGCGTACGCGCTGACGCCCATGAGCTCGAAGAAGACGAAGATCGTGAAGAGGTCGCCGGCCAGGCAGAAGCCGACCATCCCGGCCAGGCACGTCAACACCAGCGCGTGGAAGAGATGGCTGGCGGTGTCGACCTGCTGCATCGAGACGACGAGCCCGGCGACGGTCAGCAGCGCGGCGAAGGCGGCGAGGCCGGCGGCGAGCGGATCCGCGTAGAGGTCGATGCCGAGCGCCACCCCGTGGCGTGGGTGCCAACCCCCGAGCCAGGCGACGATCGGCGCATCGGAGCTGCGCGCGACGAGCGCCAGGCACAAGCCGAGCACGGCGACCGCCGCGCCCAGCGCGACGGCATCGGCGGCGCGCCGCCGGCGCAGCGACGTCGTCGCGGCGAGCAGCACCGCCGCGCAGAGCGGCACGAGGATGGCCAGCGAGGCGAGCGCCATCAGCCGCGCAGCGCGTTGAGCTCGTCGGGGTCGACCGAGCCGAAGCGCTTGTGCGCCTGCACCGCGAGGGCGAGCAGGAGCGCGCTGACCGTCGCGCTCACCACGACGTCGGTGAGGGTCAGCGCCTGGACGACCGGGTCGACCACCGGCGTCGACTGCGGGATGTCGCCGAAGATCGGCGCCTTCGCGCCGCTGCGATAGCCGATCGCCAGCAGGAGCACGTAGGTCGACGCCTGGGCGACGGCCAGGCAGGTCACGAGGTGGACGAGGTGGCGGCTCGTGACCACGCCGTAGATGCCGACGAGCAGCAGCCAGACCGCGACGAGGTAGGCGAGGACGCTCACTCCGAGGGCTCCTCCAGCAGCGCCTGCTCGAGGAACTCGGCCACGATCAGGGCCACCGCGCCGGCCACCTCGATCCCGATCGCGAGGTTGCCGACCGGCAGCGTCCCGGCGGACAGCAGCATCCCCGACGTGCCGAGCGGCAGGAAGTTCTGCAGCGTTGCCCCGACGGCGATCAGCCCGCCGAGCGCCAGCGCGACGAACCCGCCGGCGCCGATCGCCTCGCTCGCCTCCAGCATGGCGATCGACCCGACGCGGCGCAGCCGCACGCGCTGGCCGGCCGCGTACGCGAGCAGGAGCGCGCCGGCGCCGATGACGCCGCCCGAGAAGCCGCCGCCGGGGGTGAGGTGCCCGTGGATGACGATGTACGCCGACAGCACGAGCACCGGGCCGACCAGCGCGCCGCCGAGCGCGCGCGAGGCGAGGCTGGGCGCCGGGCGCTCAGGTGCCGACGGCTCGTCGCTTCGCTCGCGCCGGCGCAACCGCAGCAGGGCGACGCATCCGCACGCCGCGGTGAAGAGGATGAGCTCCTCGCCGAGGGTGTCGAAGCCGCGGTAGTCGAGAACGGTGGCGGCGACGAGCTGGCCCGTGTGGCGCTCGCCCGGGACGACCTTCGCCAGCACGTCGCCGTACGGTCCGGGGTACTGGCCGAACGGCTCGAGGTCGCCGACGGCGACGACGAGCGTCGCGCCGAGCACGCCGAGCGCGACCAGCGCCAGGACGCAGCGCACGCGGCGGCTCACCGGTCGTGCTCCCGGATCTTGGCCATCGCGAGCAGGACGAGGACGGGCACGACGATCGCTCCCACCGTGATCTGCGACAGCGCGACGTCGGGAGCCTGCACGCTGAGGAACAGCGCGCTGAGCGCGAGCCCGAAGATGCCCGCCACCGCCGCCTGGCGCAGCGGATCGCGGGTGAAGACGACGAGCGTGCCGATGATCGCCACGGCGATCAGGCAGGTGGCCTGCAGCGCGGTCACCGCCGGCGCTCCTCGCGAGTGTGGATCGCGCGCGCCCCGACGTGGGCCAGCACCGGGCTCGTGGCGACTACGAAGACCGCGACGGTCGCCGCCTTGACCGACATGAGCGACGCGCCGTCGTCGATCACGATCGCCAAGGCGACGAGCACCATCCCGAGCGAGCCGACGGTCACGTAGTGCAGCCGCGCGAGCGCGCGCGGCATGACGACGACGCCCAGGCACGCGAAGGCGAGCACGGCGACGCCGGCGATCACGAGCACGTCGCTCACGGCTCGCGCTCCAGCAGCGTCGCGTAGGCCAGGCCGCCGACGAAGCCGGCGACGCCGAGCACGAGCGCGAGGTCGGCGAGCATCCCGCGCCCCAGCGCCTTGGCCATCAACAGCAACGCCACGGCGGCGACCACCGAGGCCATCTGGAGCGCCACGAGGCCGTCGTCGGGCGAGCCGAGCGCCGCGACTGCGGCCAATGGCACGAGCAGCGCGACGAGCACGACTGCGCCGGTCATCCAGACGCTCACCGGTCGCGCCCCGCAACGAGCTCGTGCGCGCGCACCACGCCGCGCTCCTCGTCAACGGCGATGACGATCGTGTTGGGGCTCAGCGAGCGCCCGGCGACGGCCAGCGCGTTGCGGGCCGCGTCACGCGCCTCGTCGCCGGTGAGCTCGAACGGCGTCTCGACCACCCGCCCGCCCGGCCGGCGCACGAGCGCGACGGCGAGCAGCGCGAGGTCGCGCGGCCACCGCAGCACGTTGCGCAGCTCGCCCACGACGTCGCCCGGGCGCGGGCGCAGCACGACCCCGCGTCCGCGGCGCACGATCGCCGCCGCCGTCGCGCCGAGCGCGCCGATGATGCCCGCGGCGACGAGCTCCTCGACCCGGCGTGAGTCGGTCAGGACCACGTACAGCGCGGCCAGGAGCGCCCACCAGGCCAGCCACGCAGCGACCGCGCCGCGCCTTCCGCCGCCGCCGCGCGGGCCGTCACCACCTGGAGACATGCCCGTTCGTCTACCCGGTGCTAGCTTCGCGCAGCAGTAGGCGAACAGCGAAAGGAGAACGGCATGCAGGTGGGCATGATCGGACTGGGCCGCATGGGATCCAACATGGTGCGCCGCCTCATGCGCGCCGGCCACGAGTGCGTGGTCTACGACGTCACGCCGGCCGCGGTCGAGCAGCTGTCATCCGAGGGCGCCGACGGCTCCTCGTCGCTGGAGGACTTCGTCGGGCGCCTTCAGCAGCCGCGCTGCATCTGCATCATGGTCCCGGCCGCCTTCGTCGACGACACGATCGAGAAGCTCGTCCCGCTGCTGCAGGCTGACGACGCCATCATCGACGGCGGCAACTCGTACTACCGCGACGATCTGCGCCGCGGCGCCGCGCTGCGGGAGCACGGGCTGCACTACGTCGACATGGGCACCAGCGGTGGCGTCTTCGGCCTCGAGCGCGGCTTCTGCCTCATGATCGGCGGCGACGACACCGCCGTCGAGCGGCTGGACCCGTTCTTCAGCGCGCTGGCGCCGGGGGTCGAGGCGGCCGAGCGCACGCCGGGGCGCGACGGCGATCCGACGCCGGCCGAGCAGGGCTACCTGCACTGCGGCCCGGTCGGCGCCGGGCACTTCGTGAAGATGGTCCACAACGGGATCGAGTACGGGATGATGGCCGCCTACGCCGAGGGGCTGAACATCCTCGAGCGCGCGAACGTCGGCAGCGAGATGCAGGAGCACGATGCCGAGACGACGCCGCTGCGCGAGCCCGAGGCCTACCAGTACGACCTGCCGATCGCCGACGTCGCCGAGGTCTGGCGGCGCGGCAGCGTCATCGCGTCGTGGCTGCTCGACCTCACCGCGCACGCGCTGAGCGAGGACCCGGCGCTGAGCCAGTTCTCCGGCCGCGTGTCGGACTCCGGCGAGGGGCGTTGGACCGCGCTGGCGGCGATCGACGAGGGCGTCCCGGCGCCGGTCCTCACGACCGCGCTGTACTCGCGGTTCGCCTCGCGCGGCGAGGGCGAGTTCGGCAACCGCGCGCTGTCGGCGATGCGCTTCGCCTTCGGCGGGCACCTCGAGAAGAGCGCGACCTGAGCCAGTACCGCCCGCCGACACCCACGCTGCCCGAGCTGCGCGGCGCGCTGCACCGCCGCGTCCGGCGCGTGCGCGGCGCGCTGTGGCCGATCCTGCAGACGACGCTCGCCGCCGGCGCCGCGTGGGCGATCGCCAGCTCGATCCACAGCCGCCCGTTCTTCGCTCCGGTCTCGGCGGTGATCTCGCTCGGCGTCGCGCGCGGCCGCCGCACCGTGCGCGCGATCGAGCTGACCGTCGGGGTGGCCGTCGGGATCGCGATCGCCGACCTCATCGTCCACCTGCTCGGCGGCGGGACGCTCGTGCTCATGCTCGTCGTCGCGCTGTCGATGAGCGCGGCGCTGCTGCTCGGCGCGGGAACGATCCTCGTCAACCAGGCGGCGGTCTCGGCGATCCTCGTCGTCGCGACGCTGCCGCCCAGCGGCAGCCCGTCGCCGACGCGGTTCATCGACGCGCTCATCGGCGGCGGCGTGGCGCTGCTCGTCGGGCAGGTGCTCTTCCCGCGCGATCCCGTGCAGTCGATGGCGAGGGCGGCGCGGCCGGTGGTCGAGGATCTCGCGGTGGCTCTGCAGGTCATCGCCGCCGCGCTGCGCGACGGCGACGCGGACCGCGCGCGGCGCGCGCTCGAGGCCGCGCGCGACACCGACGACGACCTCGCGGGCTTCTTCGAAGCCGTGGCGCTCGCGCGCGAGACGTTCGTGCTGCGCGGGCCGGGGCGGCGCACCCGGGAGCGGCTGCCCCTGTACGCCGAGGCCGCCCAGCAGATGGACTACGCGGTGCGCAACACGCGGGTGCTGGCGCGGCGAGCGCTCAGCGCGATCCGCCGCGGACGCAAGGCGCCGCCCGAGCTCGCCGACGCGATCGACCTGCTCGCCGAGGCGGTGCGCGCGCTCGGCGCGCAGCTCGACGAGCCGGGCAACGAAGCGGTCACGCGCCGCCTCGCGCTCGAGGCGGCGGTGAAGGCGACTTCGGTCCTCGAGAGCGATCCCGGGCTGTCGATGAACGTCATCATCGGGCAGGTGCGCTCGACGGCGATCGACCTGCTGCGCGGGTCCGGGTTGTCGGGCGAGGAGGCGCGCACCGCGCTCGACGCCGCGGTCGAGCGCGCCGGCGCGGCGCGTTAGCCCGGGTGCGAGAGCCGGTAGGTCGCAGCCATGTCCTCGTCGCCGTGGCCGGCCTGGGTGGCCTCGGTCATGCGCGCGGCGATCGCGCGGATCGCGGGCACGTCGGCGCCGTTCTCCTCGGCGGCCGCGGCGACCAGGCGCGCGTCCTTGGCCGCGAGGGCGAGCGCGAACGAGGTCGGGAACTCGTGATCGATCATCAGCGCGGCCTTCATGCGGAAGTAGGGGAGGTCGAGGCCGCCGCCGCTGACCGCCTCGATGACGAGGTTCGGGTCCAGGCCGAGGGCGCGGGCGACCGCGACGGTCTCCGCGGTGCCCTGCGTCACCGCGAGCACCCAGCTGTTGACGGCGAGCTTCAGGCGGGTGCCGCCGCCCGCCTCGCCGAGGCGCAGCGTGCGCGCGGCGACCGCGTCGAAGAGCGGCCCGCAGGCGTCGAGCGCGTCGTCGGGCCCTGAGGCTAGCACCACGAGCTTGCCCTCCTCGGCGGGCTGGCGGGTGCCGAGGACGGGGGCGTCGACGAGGGCGGCGCCGCGGTCGGCGGCGAGCTGCGCGCAGCGGTCGGTGCCCTCGATCCCGATGGTGGAGGCCTGCCACCAGATCTGGCCCGACTGCAGGTCCGTTTGCTCGACGACCGGCAGGACCGAGTCGGCGTCGGCGAGCATGGTCATGACCACGTCGGCGCCGTCGGCGGCCGAGGCGGGGTCGTCGCGCACGTCGACGCCGTCGTCGCGCAGCGGCTGCGCCTTCTCGAGCGTGCGGTTCCACGCGCGGACCTCGTGGCCCGCGCGGGCCAGGTTGCGGGCCATGGGGGCGCCCATCGCGCCGGTGCCCAGGACGGCGATGCTCGGCATGGTCCGGCACGCTACCCGTCCGGGCGCGGCGGGACGCGCTCGTGGGCCGGACGCCCCCTACGCGGCCGCTTCGCGCCGCCGGGCCAGCTCGCGCTTGAGGTCGATCGCCCGGATGTCGTGCTCGCCGGGCAGCTTGTCCAGCACCTCGCGGACGACCCCCTGGACGTCTCGCTCCTCATGGCCGAGGTCGTCGAACAGCGACTTCAGCGCCGTGTGCGTCACCTTGAGCTGGGCGGCGGTGAGCTCGAGGCGATACGCCGGCTCGTCGGGTCCGATGATGTCGTCCTCGGCCATGGAGGAACGATACGCCTCTCACGCTAGACGTCGGAGCGCTCGTCTCCGGCGAGGATGCGGTAGAGCGCGCGGCGGGCGTCGTCGAGGACCGCGCGGGCCTCGGCGGCCTGCGCCTCGTCGCCGGCCTGAGCGACCTGCATGACCGCGACGCCGAGCTGCATCATCTGCGAGCGCAGCTCGAGCAGGCCCTGCGGCACGTCGCCGCCGGCCTCCTCCCACGGCACGCCGAGCGCGTCGCGGTGCTCCTCGACGTACTTGCGTCCGTCGTCGGTGAGGGCGAACGCACGGCGCCCGGCACCCTCCTCGCTGCGCACGAGACCCTCGTCCTCGAGCTGGGCGAGCGCGGGGTAGACCGAGCCGGGGCTGGGGCGCCAGACGCCCCCGCTGCGGTCCTCGATCTCCTGCATGAGCTGGTAGCCGTTGCGCGGCTCCTCCTCGAGGAGCAGGAGCGCGGCCGCGCGGACGTCGCCGCGGCGCGCGCGCCGCCCGCCGCGCCCGGGAGGCCCGAACCCGCGCATCCCGCCGCCGAAGAACTGGCGCGGATCGAAGCCCGGGCCGTGGCCAAAGCCATGGCGGCCGGGTCCACGCCCGCGATGCCCGGCGGCCATGTGGCTCATGAGCGCGGCGCCGATGAGCTTGCCGGCGCGGCGCTTGTCGAAGCGGCCCTTGTGCCGGTGCTCCGAGGGGCCGGGGCCGATATCGGTGATCGCTATGGCAGTCATTGGCATGTCTCCTTGTGTCGGTGACTGCTTGCAAGCGATCACGATATATCGTTATCTGTCGGACGTCAAGAGAGCTGGCTGGCGCGGCGAGGGGGCGGTCTACGACGGGCGGATGCCCGGGCGCGGCGCTAGGACCCGCGGATCAGCTGGCGCGCGCGGTCGAGGTCGCCGAAGCCGCCGACGCTCAGCATCGCCCGCACCGCGCCGCCCTCGCGATACCAGATCGCGAACGCGCCGTCGTCGACCGAGCCCTCGATCTCCTCGGCGTCCCAGGTGAAGGCCGGCCCGACGTACTCCAGCGACGCCCAGTCGGAGAGGTCGGAGAAGAAGTACGGGACCTCGTCGTGGGGGACGTCGGCGCCGAGCATGTTGCGCGCCGCCGTGCGGCCCTGCGCGGCGGCGACCTCCTCGTGCTCGATGCGCACGAACCGGCCATGGACGACCGACTCGTACTCGCACATGTCGCCCGCCGCGAAGACGCCCTCAGCCGACGTGCGCAGCCGCGAGTCGCACAGCACGCCGCCGAGCTTGCCCAGCGCCAGGCCCGACTTGCGCGCGAGCATGACGTCGGGGATCGCGCCCACGCCGCAGATCACCGCCTGCGCCGGGATCTCCCGCCCGCCCTGGGTCACAACCGCCTCGACCCGCTCGGAGCCCTCGAACCGCGCGACCTCGTCGCCCCCGATCACCTCGACGCCGTGCTCCTCGAGCACGCGGCGGAAGAAGGCGCCGGCCTCGGGCCCGAAGGTCCGCTCGAGCGGATCGTTCTCGAGCATGACCATCGTCACCTTGCGCCCGATCGAGGTCAGCGACGCCGCCACCTCGGACGCGATGTACGAGCCGCCGACGCACACGACGCGCTCGGCGCCCTCGGCGTCGGCGCGGATCGCGTCGGCGTTGCCCAGCGCGCGCAGGTAGTGGATGCCCTCGAGCTGCGCCCCGTCGACCTGCAGCCGGCGCACCATCGCGCCGGTCGCGACGAGCGCGCGATCGAAGCCGACCTCCTCCTTGGTCGACAGCTTGGCGGTCTTGGTCTCGGCGTCGAGCTCGAGCACGCTCGTGCGGGTCAGCAGCTCGACCGAGTGCTCGTCCCACCAGCCGCCGGCGTGCACCAGTGCGCCGTCGACGCCGTGATCGCCGCGCAGGTACTCCTTCGACGCGGGCGGACGGTGATAGGGCGGATGCGGCTCGCGCCCGACGAGCAGGATCGACCCGTCGAAGCCCTCCGAGCGCAGGGTCTCGGCGGCGTTCGCCGAGGCGATGCCTCCTCCGACCAGCAGGATGTCGACGGCCCGGTCCGCCATGCGAACCGCGCGACCCTACACGGCCGGCGCCGGTGCACGCGTGCCCGCGCGGGCCGTGGCGAGCGGCACCAGCGCGAGCGCGCTGACCCCCGCGGCGACGCCGTACATCCCCGCGAACCCGACGGCGTCGACGACCGCGCCGAGCACCACGGCGGCGCTCGCCAGCCCGACCTCGAAGCAGCCGGTGAACGTGGCGATGGCCGAGGTTCGCTGCAGCGCGCCGGTCCGCCGGACGGCCAGCGTCAGCAGCGCGGGGAAGGCCAGCGCCTGGCTCGTGCCGACCAGCGCGGCGGCGGCGAGCAGCGCGCCGCGACCGGTCCGCGACGCACGTGGACTTCATGATCGGCAGCCCCGAGCTGAGGGTCACCGGCGTGCGCGCGGACGGCTCACGTCGGGTGATCCTCGACGGCGAGCGCTGGGCGCTCTAGGACTGCGGAGCGCAGCGCGGCGCCGGCTCGAGCCGGTCCGCGAGGCTGCGCAGGGCGCGCACGGCCCTGCGGCGCACGGGCGCGCGCGGTTCGGCGACCGCGACCGCAACGGTCGGGGTGCGCGACGACCGAGGGGCCGCGGTGCCGAACTGCTGGTCGGTGAGATCACGAGCGATGCGGGCTGCGACGGCGATGTCGAGCATGTGAGGGCTCCTTGGGTCGGGGGTCAGTGGGAGGCCGGTCCGGTGGAGGCGCGGACGACCAGCTCGGTGGGGAGGACGACGTCCTCGCCGCCTTCGGTCAGCAGGCGCACGGCCTGCTCGCCCTTGGCGGCGTGGTCCTGGAAGACGGTGGTCAGCGCGGCCGACGCGGCCTCGGGGACGTCGTCGTAGCCGACGATGCTGAGGTCCTGGGGCACGCGGATGCCGCGCTCGGCCGCGGCGCGCATGACGCCGAAGGCCATGACGTCGGAGAGGCAGATGATCGCGGTGGGGCGATCGGCGCGGTCGAGCAGCTGCACCGCGGCGTCGTGGCCGCTCTCGATGCTGCCGTCGGGTCCGCTGCCCACCGGGACCGCGGCCCAATCGACGCCGGCGGCGTCGAGCGGCTCGCGCCAGCCGACGAGGCGCTCGTAGCGGATGAAGCAGCGCCAGCGCCGCTCGTCGCTGGTCCTCGTCGGATCGGCGTCCGCCTCGGCGGCGGCGGCCGTGGCGGCGCGGTCGTCCTCGTGGAAGGGCACGACGAGGCCGAACCGGCGATGGCCCAGGTCGACGAGGTGCTGCGCGGCGGCGCGGGCGCCGCCGCGGTCGTCGATGTTCACGCGCGGGCCGTCGGCGTAGGGCGAGAAGTCGACGAGGACGTAAGGGAGACCGCGCGTGCGGACCGCTTCGAGGCGCTCGTCGTCCTCCGGCGTGCAGAACATGACGTAGCCGTCGACGAGCGCGGAGCGCACGACCTCGGCCGCGCCCTCGGGCAGCTGGGGGACGAGCGCCAGGCCGGTGCCGTGGTCCTCGCAGCCGGCGGCCACGCCGGACAGGAAGAGCACCGCGGCGGGATCGCTGAAGATCTCGCGCAGGCGGTAGTCGAAGACCAGCCCGAGCGACCCCGCGCGCCCGCGGCGCAGCGAGCGCGCCATTGGGTCGGGCCCGGTGTAGCCGAGATCGCGGGCGGCGGCGAGCACGCGCTCGCGCAGCGCGGGAGAGAGCTGATCGGGCCGGTTGTAGGCGTTGGACACCGTCGTGCGCGAGACGCCCAGATGCGAGGCGACGTCGGCGAGGGTGGGGAGCTGTGCGGTTCTTGCGGCCATCTGAATCGATCAAGACTGTAACGATTCAGAAGGTACCCGTCAAGCGCTCCAGCTAACCCACCCCCCGCGAACGTCCACCGCGTAACACCCCTGTTGTGACGCCGCGGACGTTCGCGGGGGTTGGGGGCGTGCACGTGCTGGCGGCGCGCGGTGCGCCGCTCCTCAGGCCGCGCAGCGGCGCAGCAGCAGCGCCGCGAACGTCGCCGGGTCCAGCGGCGGCGCGAAGAGGAAGCCCTGGCCGAGCTCGCAGCCGAGGCGGTCGAGGGCCTCGGCCTGCTCGGGGCGCTCGATGCCCTCGGCCACCGTCGTCATCCCGAGCGTGCGGGCCAGGCCGGCGATCGTCCCCGCCAGCGCGCTGTGCTGGTCCTCGCCCGCGGCGAGGTCGTCGACGAACGACTTGTCCATCTTCAGCACGTCGATCGGCATCCAGCGCAGGTAGCTCAGCGACGAGTACCCGGTCCCGAAGTCGTCGATGGCCAGCCGCACGCCGATCTCGCGCAGCGCCTGCAGGCGCCCAAGCACCACGCGCGGGTCGCGCATGAGCCCGCTCTCGGTGATCTCGAGCACCAGCCGGCTCGGCGACAGCCCGGTCGCCTCCAGCGCGCTGCCCACCCGCGCCACGAGCTCGGGGCGCTGCAGCTCGCGCGGGGAGACGTTGACGTGCAGATCGATCGCGCCCGACTCGCCCGACGGCCAGTGCGCCGCCAGCCGGCAGGCGTGCTCGAGCACGAACCGGTCGACCTCCATCAGCTGGCCGGTCTCCTCCGCCACGTCGATGAAGTCGCGCGGTGCCATCCGCCCGTTCTCGGGGTGGTTCCAACGCACGAGCGCCTCCGCCGCCGAGATGTTGCCCGTGTCGAGCTCGACGATCGGCTGCAGCTCGACGATCAGCTCGCCGCGCTCGACCGCCTGATCGAGCTCGTCACGCAGCCGATGGCGGCGCATGACCGCCGCGTGCATCGACGGCTGGTAGACCTCGTGGCGCTGCTTGCCGGCGTTCTTGGCCGTGTACATCGCGACGTCCGCGTTGCGCAGCAGCTCGTCGGGGTCGCGTGCGTCGGCCGCCCACCCCTCGACGATGCCCAGGCTCGCGTGCGCGGAGATCTCGTGGCCGCCGACCGAGAACGGCCGCGCGAGGAGCTCGAGCACGCGATCGGCCACGCGGGTGACGTCCTTGGCGTCGTGGACGTCGTGCAGGAGCACGGCGAACTCGTCGCCGCCCAGGCGCGCGGCGAGGTCGCCGGATTTCAGCGTGCCGCGCAGCCGCCCGGCGACCGCCTCGAGCAGCTCGTCGCCGGTCGCGTGGCCGAGGTTGTCGTTGATCGCCTTGAAGTCGTCGAGGTCGAGGAACAGCAGCGTGTAGTCGCTGCGTCCCGAGGCCAGGGCCGCGCCGAGGCGATCGAGGAACAGCGCGCGGTTGGCCAGGCCGGTCAGCGGGTCGTGGAAGGCCTGGTGCTCCAGGCGCCCCTGCAGCTCGCGCAGCCGCAGGACGACGTGCTCGAGGCGGTCGTACTCCAGCGAGACGCTGGCGTGGTTGGCCAGCGTGGCGAACAGCGTCAGGTCATCGTCGTCGAAGCCGCCGACCGCGCCGCGGTGCGCGACCAGGAAGGTCCCGACCACGCGCGTCTCGCCGGGCAGCGCGGCGAGCATCGCGCGGTGCACGCCGCGGCGGGCGAGGGCCGCGTCGAGGACGGGGTCGGAGAGCGGGCGCTCGAGGAGCAGCGCGGGCGTGTCGCCGTCGACCAGCGCGCGCAGCGCCTCGGCGAGGTGGCGGTCGGTCGGCGCCATGGCCTCGAGCTCCGCGCCGCGCTCGAGCGTCGTGCGCAGCGGCTCGGAGCGCTGGTCGGACGGCAGCAGCACGACCTCGGCGAGGTCGCCGCGGAAGACGTCGAGCGTGCGCGACAGCAGCCCGCCGAGCGCGGTGGCCACGTCGGGGGCGCCGGCCAGCAGCCGCGTCACCTCGTGCAGGAGCTCGAGGCTCTCGTGCTTGCGCCGCTCGGCGGTGTAGGCGCGGTAGGCGAGCACGACGGCGGCGGCCGGCACCACGAGCAGGACCGCGGCGCGCGCGTCGACGGCCACCGCCGCCGCGCCGGCGAGCGCGAGGCAGGTGTTGGTGATGCAGACCGCGATGGCGACCGCCACGGTCCGCGCGAGCTTGCCGGCGGGAACCGCCTGGCCGGACAGCCGCACGGCCGCGCTGACGAGCAGCGCGCCGACGACGGCGTTGGTGATCGTCGCGACGAGCGCCGCGCCCCACACGGCGGGATCGACCGCGTCGCGCGCGGGCACGAGCGCGTGGAAGACCGTCACAGCCACCGCGGCGCCGAGGCAGAACAGCGAGACGTTGAACGCGACCTTCACCGCGCCCTGGCGCCGATCGACGACGAGCGCGCCTATCGGCCCCGCGAGGACGGCGAGGAGCATCGCCGAGGGGTCGGCAAAGATCAGGCCGAAGACGAGCGGGAGCTCGCTGAGCGAGAAGATGTGGACGTTGCGCCGGAAGGCGACGTGCACGACGCACGCCTCGGCCGCGGCGAAGGCGACGGCGAGGACCCACCACGAGGGACGCGGCTCGGGGCCGATGGCCGAGAGGTCCCGGACGTGGGTGAGCGCGAGCGCCAGCGCGCCGGCGGCCATCGCGGCGATCAGTGCCCACACGCGCGGCGAGCCGCCCGGGTGCAGCGCAAGCAGGCGCGCGCGGCGCCGCACGCGACCGGTGCCTCGCTCTGCGATGTGACCGCTCACAGCGGCCATGAGCACTCCATCCGTCCCCCTGTCATTCAGCCCCGCGAAGAGCATCGGCGACCGCTCGTCGCAGCTGAAGGGCCGCTCGACGGACGTACGAGTGCGACGAACGGCGGATCAGACGGGGAGAACGGTCAGGAGGACCGTCCCGCGCTGCGCGCCGCCGCTTCGCTTCCGAGCTCCCCCGGCCGCAGGCCCGCGTCGAACGCGCCCCGCTCGGCGACCATGTCGGCGGTGTAGCGGTCGGCCTCGACGGCCGCCTTGCCCGCCTCGCGGTCGACGAGCTCGGGGATCAGGCCGCGCAGGCGGTACAGCGCGCTGACGAACCCAGGAGCGACGACGCGACGCGAGCGCCGCTCGACGCCGCGCGCGATCGCCTCGGCCGCCGCCGCGACCGGCAGCGTCTTGCCCATCGGCCCGCGCAGGCCCGTGCGCATCGCCGCGAACCCGCGATGGTGGCGCTCGGCCCCGCGAACCATCTCGGTGTCGATCCACGAGAAGTAGGCGACGCCCACGTCGACGCCCAGGTAGCGGACCTCGACGCGCAGGACGTCGAGGAGCTGCTCCAGCCCCGCCTTCGAAGCGGCGTAGGCGCCCAGGCCCGGCGCCGGCACGATCGCCGCGACCGACGCGACGCCGAGCACGTACCCGCGCCGCTCGACGAGGTGGGGTAGGCAGGCGTGGATCACCCGCCAGTTGCCGGTGAGGTTGACGTTGAGCTGCGCCGCGACCACGTCGGGATCGAGGTGGCGCAGCGCGCCCGCGGTCGCGATCCCGGCGTTCGAGATGCAGACGTCGATCCCGCCGCACGCCTCGACGACCTCGCCGATCGCCTCGCTCACCGACGACGCCTCGGCGATGTCGCAGCGGACCGCCACCGCTTCGCGGATCTCGGCCGCCGCGCGCTCGACGCCCTCGCCGTCGAGGTCCAGCAGCGCGACGCGATGCGTCGCCGCCAGCCGCCGCGCCGTTTCGAGGCCGATGCCGCGCGCGGCCCCGGTGACCACGGCGACGGGCCGGCGACCCACTAGGAGCCCGGCATGCGGTGCCGGCGCGCGTACTCCTGGTTGTCGGCGCGCTCGCCGAACGCCACGGCGATCGCGAAGGCGATGAGCCCCTGCACGAGCACCGGGAAGATGACGAAGAAGACGAGGACCAGGCCGAACGTGGCGGCCCATGCGGAGAGGCCGATGATCATCGGATCGCGAGCGTATCGCGCGGCGACCGCGAACGCCTAGCCGCGCTCGCCGAAATCGCCCGTGAAGGTCGCGCCGCCGGCGATGCCGGGCGCGCCGATCGCGATCCCGATGCCGGCGTCGTCGTAGCGGTCGTCGAGCAGGATCGCGCGGTGCCCGGGCGAGCGCAGCCACGACCGCACGATCGAAGCCGGCGTGGCCAGGCCGCCGCTGCCCCACGCGATCGTCTCGCCGATCGCCCAGCTCGATGCCCCGTCCAGGTACCCGGCTCCCGCGATCCGGTCCTTCGGCGTCGAGCCGCCCGGCGAGTCGTGCGAGAAGAAGTCGTGCACCGCCATGTCGCGGCTGTGCGCGCTGGCGGCGCGGACGAGCGATCCGGCCGAGCCGAGGCGGCCGAGCCCGTGCTTCGCGCGCGCCTCGTTGATGAGGCACAGCGTCGCGCTGCGGGCATCGGCGATCGTCGCGCGCGTAGGCGTCGTGGAGGCGTTGTCGCAGGCAGACGCCGCGGCGACCGGGCCGAGCAGGCAGGCCACGCAGGCTGCCAGGATTACGGGCAGGCGCTGTCGAGCCATCAGGGGGGCTTGATGGGGGGAACGCCGAGCGAGCCGGAAGGGGGGATCCGCCCGCTCGGGCAGGTGTGATGCCTATCACAGACGGCGCGATCGGGCCAGCCGGGGAACTCCGACCGCGTTGGTAGGATTGAGGCCATGATCTTCACGACGAAGGCGGAGTACGGGGTGCGCCTCCTCGTCGAGCTGGGTCGCCAGGGCTCCGGGCAGCCGGTCTCGCTCAAGGCGATCTCCGAGGCCGAGGGCCTGCCGCTCGCGTACCTGGAGCGGATCGTCGCGCTGCTGAAGAAGGCCGCTCTCGTCGAGAGCACGCGCGGCGCCCACGGCGGCTATCGGCTCACGCGCGCCGCGGAGTCGATCACGATGGACGAGGTCGTGCTCGCGCTCGAGGGCGCCGTCGCGCCCATGAGCTGCTTCGTCGACGACACCGAGGAGGGGCGCGTGCTGTGCTCCCACGTCGACGACCACGGGCACGGCTGCGCCACCAAGCTGCTGTGGACCCGCGTGCAGGGCGGCGTCATCAAGGCCCTCGCGCAGACGACGCTCGCCGAGCTCGTCGCCTTCTCCGATCGCACCCAGGCGCCGGTCAAGACACCCGTCCCCGCCTGAGCTGAACCCGCACACGAACAGAGAGCAGATGGCAGATCTCGAGATCCGAAACCTCCACGTCCAGGCCGGCGACAAGCAGATCCTCAAGGGCCTCGACCTTAGCGTCAGCAAGGGCGAGATCCACGCCCTCATGGGCCCCAACGGCTCGGGCAAGTCGACCCTGGCCAACGTGATCATGGGCCAGCCCAACCTCGAGGTCACCGAGGGTCAGATCCTCTTCAAGGGCGAGGACATCACCGAGGCCGATCCCGACGAGCGGGCGCGCATGGGCCTCTTCATGGCCTTCCAGTATCCGGTCGCCATCCCCGGCGTGACGATCACCAAGTACCTGCGGATGGTCATGAACGCCCACCGCGAGGCGCGCGGCGAGCCCGAGATCTCGCTGAAGGACTTCCGCAAGACCGTCGAGGCGGCGATGGAGCTCATGCACGTGCGCAAGGAGTTCGCCTCGCGCTACCTCAACGACGGCTTCTCCGGCGGCGAGAAGAAGCGCCTGGAGATCCTGCAACTCGCGTTGCAGCGCCCCGAGATCGCGATCCTCGACGAGACCGACTCCGGCCTCGACATCGACGCGCTCAACACGGTCGCCCACGGCGTCAACACCGTCGCGGCCGACAGCGACCTCGGCGTGCTGATCATCACCCACTACCAGCGCATCCTGCACCTGGTCGCGCCCGATCGCGTCTCGATCATGTACGACGGGCGCATCGTCAAGGAGGGCGGCGCCGAGCTCGTCGAGCAGCTCGAGCGCGAGGGCTACGGCTGGGTGCGGGAGGAAGCGGGCGTGTCATGAGCGCATTGGCGGACGCACCGCTGGTCAACGAGTTCCCCGCGCTCGAGCGCGACGGGCTCGTGTACCTCGATTCGGGCGCGACCTCGCAGACCCCGCGCCCGGTCCTCGAGGCGATGGACGACTACTACGAGCACCACCGCGGCAGCGTGCATCGCGGCGTCTACCCGCTGGCGGCCGAGGCGACCGAGCTCTTCGAGGGCGCGCGCGAGCGCATCGCGCGGTTCGTCAACTGGGGCGTCTCCGAGACGATCTTCACCGCCAACGCCACGGCGTCGCTGAACCTCGTCGCCTACGCGTGGGGCGATGCGAACGTCGGCCCGGGCGACCGGGTGGTCGTCACGGAGATGGAGCACCACTCGAACTTCGTGCCGTGGCAGCAGCTCGCCTTCCGGCGCGGCGCCGAGCTCTCGGTCGTCGGCCTCGACGACGAGGGCCGCCTGCGGCTCGACGAGCTCGACGCGCTGCTGGCCGGCGGCGACGTCAAGGTCGTCGCGGTCGTCCACGTCTCGAACGTCGTCGGCACGATCAACCCGATCGCCGAGATCGCGCGCCGCGCCCACGCGGCCGGCGCGATCGTCGTGGTCGACGGCGCCCAGGCGGTGCCGCAGGTCCCCGTCGACCTCGCCGCCCTCGACGCCGACTTCTACGCGTGGACCGGCCACAAGGCGTACGGGCCCACCGGCATCGGCGTCCTTCACGGCCGCGCCGAGCTGCTCGCCGCGATGCCGCCGTTCATCACCGGCGGCCACATGATCGCCTCGGTGTCCGCCGAGGAGACGCGCTGGGCGCAGAGCCCGGCGAAGTTCGAGGCGGGCACGTCGAACATCGCCGAGGCGATCGGCCTCGGCGCGGCGGTCGACTTCCTGCAGGACATCGGCATGGACCGGGTGCGCGAGCACGAGCGCGAGCTGGCCGCCTATGCGATCGAGCACCTGACCGCGGTGCCCGGGATCACCATCCACGGCCCGCGCGACCCGGCCGAGCGCGGCGCGCTCGTGTCCTTCGCGCTCGACGGCGTGCACCCGCACGACGTCGCCGAGATCCTCGGGCGCGAGGGGGTGTGCGTGCGCGCCGGGCACCACTGCGCGCAGCCGCTGATGCGCTGCCTGGGCGTGGCGGCGACCTCGCGCGCGTCGTTCGGCGTCCACAACACCCACGAGGACGTCGACGCGCTGATCGCCGGTCTCGCGCGCGTCAAGGAGGTGTTCGCGTAGCGATGGACGACCTGTACCGCGAGGAGATCCTCGAGCACTACAAGCGGCCGCACAACTGGGGCCCGATGCAGGACCCCGACCTGCAGTTCTCGGACAACAACCCGCTGTGCGGCGACGAGCTCACGGTGATGCTGCGCGTCGACGGCGACGGCGCCATCGAGGACGTGCGCTTCGAGGGGCACGGCTGTGCCATCAGCCAGGCCGCCGCTTCGATGGCCTCCGACGAGGTCAAGGGCATGAAGGTCGACGACCTCCTGCGCCTCGATCGCTCGTTCGTCCTCGACCTGCTCGGGATCGACATCTCGGCCACGCGGATGAAGTGCGCGCTGCTCTCGCTGAAGGTGCTCAAGAGCGCCGGCCTGGGCGCCGCGGCCGACTGGGAGCCGGCGACGCCGGCATCCGAGGCCGAGGCTCACCGCTGAACGCGCTCTCAGCATTCGGAAAGCTGAGATTTCCAGGCGCCAACTGCGCCTAGGCATCCTCAAAGTCGCCGACCCGGGCGTCGATGATCCACGCGAGTGTCCGTCATCTGACACGGCGGATCCCGCAGCAGATCAAGTCACGGAGGACTTGCCATGCATCGTCTGTCGACCTTGGCGGCGCACCCGCGCCGCACGCTCGGCGCCCTTGCCGTCGTCCTGGCGGCGGTGGGCATCACCGTCGGCTCCGGCGCGAACTTCACCGCGTCGGCGGCCAACCCGGGCAACGTCTTCGCCACCGGGTCGCTGACCATCGGCAACTCGCCCTCGACGGCGCTGTTCAACGCCGGCGGCATGAAGCCCGGCGACGTCGACAACGGCACCGTCGACGTCGAGAACACCGGCTCGCTTTCGGGCGACTTCCAGCTCGCGACCGCCAACGCCTCGGGCGACACGAGCCTGCTCGGCCAGCTCGACCTCGTCGTCGGCGACTGCGGCGCCTGGAGCGGCGGCTCGCCTCCGTCCTGCGCGTCGCCCTCGCCCGTCTACACCGGCAAGGTCGACGGCCTCACCGGCTCGAGCCTGGGCACGTACGCCGCGGCGGCCAAGCACCGCTACAAGTTCACGGTGACGCTGCCGTCCAACACCGACGACAGCTTCCAGGGCAAGAGCGCCCAGGTCGACTTCGCCTGGTCGGCCGCCCAGAGCTGAGCTCCCGCCATGGGTCGCGTGGCCAGCGCGTGCGCGATCGGGGCCGCACTCGCCCTCGGGCTGTGCGTCCTCGTTCCCGCGCTGCTCGGCTTCCAGCGTTACGTGATCACCAGCGGGTCGATGACCGGCACCTACGATCGCGGCGCGCTGGTCTTCGATCGCGTCGTTGCGACGAGCAGCCTGCGGCCCGGCGACGTCATCACCTTCCGCCCGCCGGGCCAGACGGGCCTCGTGACCCATCGCATCGTCTCGATCCGCACGGTGCGCGGGGAGCGCGTCCTGCGCACGCAGGGCGACGCGAACCGCGTGCCCGATACCTGGGGCCCTTTCGCGCTGCACGCTGCAAAGCAGGCCCGTGTCGCCTTCCACCTCCCGTACGTCGGCTACGCGCTCGGGGCGCTGAGCGAGCGCAAGGTGCGCATGGTCGTGATCGGGCTGCCGGCCCTTATCATCGCCCTCGTCACCCTTGCGGGCCTGTGGCGCGCGCCGGCCGAGGTTCGGCCGTGAGGCGAGCGGCGCTGCTCGCGCTGGCGTGCGTGCTCGCCGCCGGCGCCTGCGTCGAGGGCTCGACGGCGACGTTCACGGCGAGCGCCACGAACGCCGCGTCGTTCGCCACCGCGGCCGACTGGGTCGCGCCGGCGCCGACGCTCGCCGTCCCCGCCGACGGCGCGCTGACCAACGACGGCACGCCGGACCTCTCGGGCGCGGCGGGCAACGCGAGCGGGGACTCGACCACCGTCACGGTCCGCATCTACGCGGGCTCCACGGCGACCGGCTCGCCGGTGCAGACGCTGACGCCGACGCGCAGCGCCACGTCGTGGTCGGCCACCGCCGCCACGCTGACGAGCGGCACCTACACGGCGACCGCCTCGCAGTCCGACGCCTCCGGCAACACCGGCACCAGCGCGCCGCACACGTTCACGGTCGACACCGTCGCGCCTACCGCGACCGACATCGCGGCCTCCAACGGCGGCGCGACCGCGGGCAAGGCCGAGGCCGGCGACGTCATCACCTTCAGCTTCAGCGAGCCGATCGACCCTGGCACCGTGCTCGCCGGCTGGAACGGCAGCGCGACCGCGGTGCAGGTGAAGTTCACTGCGGGCGTCCTGGCGCCCGATCCGTTCACCGTCCTCGATGGCGGCGGCGGGACGGGAGTGCACCTCGGCAGCGTCCAGAGCAACGGCGACTACGTCACGCTGAACACGACGTTCGCCGCGACGATGGTCCGGTCGGGCACCTCGGTCGTGGTGACGCTCGGCGCGCTGCAGGGCGGGGTGGTGAGCGTGCTCCCGGTCGGTGCGCAGAACATGACGTGGACGGTCGACGGCGCGGTCGAGGACCTCGCCGGCAACGCGGTGACCACCACCTCGGTCACCGAGAGCGCGAGCGACGTGGACTTCTGATGCCGCGCTCGCGCGCCGTCATCGCCATCGCCCTTGCCGTCGCGCTCGGCAGCGCGCTGCCGCTGCAGGGCGGTGATGAGAGCGCGCGGGCCGAGGTCGGCTCGGCCACCGGCCCGCTGGTGGCGACCAGCGACGGCGGCGCGCTGCTGGTGGCGCAGGGGCTGCGGCCCGGAGACACGCGCGCGGGCGAGGTGACCGTCATCAACGCCGGCGACACGGCCGGCGCCTTCACGCTGGCCCAAGCCGATCGCCTCGACTCGCCGACGGCCGCCGGACCGCTCTCGGGCGTCCTCGACCTCACGGTGACCGACCTCACCACGGGACGCGCGCTGTACGTCGGCAAGCTCGGCGCGATGCCGGGCGTCGCGCTGGGCGACTTCGCCCAGGGCGACGCGCACCGCTACCGCTTCGCGGTCTCGTTCCCGGTGGGCGCGCCGGCCTTCGACAACCACTTCCAGGTCGCCACGACGACGGTCGGCTACGTGTGGTCTGCCGGTCCGGTGGCGCCCGCTCCCGCGGCGCCTGTCAGCGCCCCGCCGTCGACGGCGCCGACGGTGACGCTGGGCAGCGCGTCGCGCCCGACCGCGCGGCTCGTCGCCGCCCCGCGCCAGCACGGGCGCACGGGGCGGCTGCGGCTTACCTGCGACGCGCCCTGCCGGGCGCGGGTCACGGGGACGGCGCGCGGGGGGCGCGCGTCGGGGCGCGGGAAGGCGGG
>Ga0081539_10003007_pt1 | contig 21991 bp, 18 predicted proteins | sample TabmetS4T2R2_FD_71023 | JGI IMG/M metagenome (GOLD analysis project Ga0081539, IMG submission 71023) | Tabebuia heterophylla rhizosphere microbial communities from the University of Puerto Rico - S4T2R2 | ecosystem: Host-associated > Plants > Roots > Rhizosphere ...
TCGCAGCGCCTCGGCGTGCCATGCCCGGGCCCGCAGCTCGGCAGGTCCGTGCCGGCGCGGCGCGGCCGCGTCGCGCAGCAACTCCTCGGCATGCGTCGCGTCGCCGGTGCGAAGCAGTAAGCGGGCCGCCGCCAGCCGCGCGTCCATGGCCGGAACCGCCCAGCCGGCGGCATCGAGTTCGACGGCCGACCGGATCAGGCCGCGGACCGTCCGCCCGGTCGCGTCGCCCTCGCCCAACCGCGACCGCAGCGACGTGTACCGGGCCAGCGCGACCCATTCCGTCCTCTCCTGCGCCTTGAAGACCCGGTACGCGGCCGCGGCCGCCGTCGCGGCGGCGGTGTGATCCCCGTCCATCAGGGCCGTCTCGGCGAGGAGCAACTGCGCCTGTGGCAGCAGAATCCGCCGCCGCAGCCGGGTGAACTCCTCGACGGCCCGGGTCGCGGCGGTGCGCGCTTCGGCGATCAAGCCGACCGACAGCAGGAGTTCGCCGCGGTCCATGAGCACGGCGCCGGCCTGCGCCCCGAGCGCGCTGTGCTGCTTCTCGGTCACGTCCAGCCAGTGCAGCGCCGCCGGGACGTCGCCCCGGCGGATGTGCAGGAAGGAGACGTTGTCGTAGACGAACGCCAATTGCAGATCGAGACCGTGGCGGCGGCACACCCGTTCCGCCTCGGCGAGTTCCGCCTCGGCGGCGACCAGCTGAGAGCGGTAGATGAACAGCACCCCACGGTTCGAGTGCAGGCGCTGTACCCAGGTCCAGTCGGCGTGCCGGCGTAGGGCCGGCAGCGCCGCGCGGTAGTCGGCCAGCGCTTCGTCGAGGTGGCCGATCTGCTGCCGGATGGCGCCGCGCTGGGCCAGTGCGCGGGCCCGCTGCAGGCCGCCGAGATCGGTGAGCGCGGCGTCGATGGTACGCAGCGCGCGGCGGACGTGACCCCGCCGGGTCTCGGCGAAGGCCAGGCTCATCCGCGCCTCACCGGTCAGCCCGGCCGATCCGCTGCGGCGCGCGCTGGCGACCGCCGCCTGCAGGAACTCGGCAGCCGTGTCCAGATTGGTCAGGTGCATGGCGGCGAGTCCCGCGGCGCGCGCCGCCACCGACGCCGCCGCGTGATCGCGGGCGAGCCGCGCGCGTCGCACCAGATCGGCGGCCTGCGCCAAGGCCGGGCGCGGTTGGACATTCACGAGTTCGAGCACCCGGCTGGCGTCGTCCATGAGCGAATTCGCGCTCATCTGACCTCCATCGCGACTGCTGAATCGATGGGTGCGGCACGGCTCATCACGGGTGTATCACATTCCACAGAGGGGGCTCTGCCTATTTGACGGGGGATCAAGCTGGGCCGGGCGACCCGGGCAGCCGATGAGAGGAGCCGGACATGGCCGCAAGTGCCCGTGGAGGGGATCCGCACCGCACCGATGAGTACGAATTGGCCGTGGCCACGGCCCAGGTGAATGTGGTGCGCAGCGCGCTGGGCGGACACGGGGTGAGCTCCGCCGTGCGCGACGACTCCCCCGAGCTGAAACTGACCCTGCTCGCCCTGCCGGAAGGCGAGGTCCGGCGCGCCACCACGGATGACGACGGCCCGGCGGAGCCGGCCGAGCCGCTGGATCGGCTGCTGAATCTGCTGTACCGCGATTTCGAGAGGGAGTATGGCGGCTGGACGCCGGCGATAGGCAAGAACCGCATCGTCCGGCCGGTGACCGGAGCGCACAACATCGGTGGGGGCGGCCGGCACACCCCGCGGACCGTCCAGTACGACCTCGCGCCCCGCGATGCCGAGCCGGGGCGGGGCGTACGGGTGGGAATCGCGGACACGGCACTGTACGCCCACCCCTGGCTGTCCGGCGCGTACGACGCCGCACCGTCGAGCCTGTGGACGGACGACGGCGAGCCGGCGCAGTACCCCGCCGGCCACGCCACCTTCGTCGCGGGACTGGTGCTGCAGGCGGCACCCGGGGCCACGGTCGAGGTCCGTCGGGTGCTCCGGCCGGACGCGACCGCCGACAGCTGGGACGTGGCCAAGCAGCTCGTCCGATTCGCCGGATCCGGGATCGACGTGCTCAACCTGTCGTTCGGCTGCTTCACCGAGGACAACCGGCCGCCGCTGGTGCTGGCCACCGCACTGGACCGCATCGACCGGCGGGTCGTGGTCGTCGCCGCGGCCGGGAACCACGGCAGTACGCCGGACCGCCGGCGGCCCCTCTACCCGGCGGCGTTCGAGGAGGTCGTCGCTGTCGGGGCCACGGACGACGCCGGAGAACTGCAGCCCTGGAGTCCCGATCCCCGGCTGCCCTGGGTCGACGTGGCGGCACCCGGCGAAGGCGCCCGCAGCACGTACCTGCCCGGAAAGGTCGACACCGGTCAGCCCGAGCACCCCGTCGAGGGACCCTTCAACGGCTTCGCGCAGTGGAGCGGTACGTCATTCGCCGCGGCCCGGGTCAGCGGAGCGGTCGCGGCCCGGACGGTTCCGGGAGAGATCGGTGCCGGCGCGGCCCTGGCGGAACTCCTGCGGTCCGCGACGCGACTGCCCGGACTCGCCGACCTTCCGTGGATTCACTGACCACTCACGCGGAGCTGGGCGCCGGTCACGGCGACACCCAGCCGGTCAGCACCGGCGCGCCCGCCGTATCGATCAGCAGCCGGAACGGCTCGGCCGGTACCGGGGCGATGGTGAAGTACCCGACCTCGTCCACCTGGGCCGACGCGACGTCGCCGGTGCGGGTGCGGGCGACCACCCGCCGTCCCGACCCGGCGGGGACGAGCTGGCCGAACAGGGCCGTCGCGGTGAGCTCGACCTCGATGGTCATGTCGTCGCGCTGGAAGGTGAGAGCCCGCAGGGAGGCCGGCTCCGCCCGGGTCCCGTCGCCGACGGCCGACAGATCGGCCGTCGAGTCGTACGTGAGAGCGGCCAGCTCCGCGTCGATCGTGCGCCACGCATAGGCGGCCTTGGCGGCGTCGACGACCGCGGCCGGTACCTCCTGAGCCGCGCGCAGAGCGTCCCTGAGCTCCGCGAAAAGGCGATCGTCATCGGTACACCACTGGTCAGCCACGTCGTTCGCCTCTTTCCGCGCGCTCCGGCTCGAGGCCGCGCAGAGCGGCGAAGGCCGGACATCGCCGCAGGCGCTCCAGGCACCGTCCCCGGGTGGGGCCGATGCTCCCGACCGGCAGGTCGAGGCTTCGGCTGATCTCCCCGTACGGCACCGGCGGATCGCGAAGCAGCATGGACAGCAAGTTCTGACAATGCACCGGCAGCTGCGCGAAAGCCGCACGCAACACCGCATACCGTTCGTGAGCGAGGACCTCGTCCTCGACGCCGACCGCTCGCGCGTCGGTGACGCCGTGCGGATCGGTCAGCTCCTCCGACGGCGCGCTGATCCGGGCGGCTCGCAGCACCCGAAGGCATTGCCGGTGGGTCGTCGTGGCGATCCAGCCCGGGAGTCTCGCCGGTTCGCGCAGCGCGGACAGGTGCTCGACGACCAGCAGCCACACGGTCTGGCCGACATCCTCCGCGTCGGCGCGGGACAGACGGTACCGCCGGCAGATGGCCCAGACCAGCGGCGCGAACCGCTCCGTCAGCTCGTCCCAGGCCTGCTGGTCGCCGTCCCGGGCACGACTCACCAGGCCCACGACCGCCGGATCGCCGTCCATGCCGAATCCTCCCTCGCCGCGAGGTTCCCGGGCGCGCCGGCAGCCGGCGGCCCGACACCGGGCAGCCGGCCCCCCGGTACCAGCGAAGCCGCCTCGGGCGCCCGTGATGCGGAGCGGAACGGCTTTGTGCATCACGTGCACAGAGTGCCCCGGGCCGTCGAGGCGGATGGAGGGGCGGGCCCGCCGGCTCGGCCGGTCGAGCCCGCATCGTGGGCATCGGCTCCAGATCGCACCCGCCGTACTCGTCGCCGCGCCCACCGCTCCGCCCTTCATCGAATTGTCGTGATGTATGAGACGGCACAGCCGACCGTTGATACGCAGTCGGTGCGCTGTCCGGAGCGCCACGGCCGAGCTCACCGGGCACCCGGCCGGCCGGTCGCCGAGGGTGACGGTGGGGCGCTACCGCCCTGCGGCTCGGCGGCCCTCATCAGCTCCGCGATCGCCGCCTGGTCCGCCGCCGAGGGCAGCCCCCAGCCGGGACGGTAGCCGTACACCCGGTCAAGAGCTGTGGCGGCGGTGCGACCGTCGAGAATCTCCACCGACGCGGTGTCGATGAGACCGGGATGCTCCACACCGCACGCCTCCGCGACCTTGATCAGATCGCGCCGCAGCGTCTTGAGGTAATTGGCAGCCCGCACCGACTTCAGCGTCGGGTCGAGACCCCGGGTCAGCCACCGGTTCTGGGTCGCCACTCCGGTCGGGCAGGTGTCGGTGTGGCACTTCTGTGCCTGGACGCAGCCGATCGCCAGCATCGCCTCGCGCGCCACGTACACCATGTCGCAGCCGAGGGCGAACGCCACGATGGCGTTGTCCGGCAGGCCGAGCTTGCCGGCACCGATGAAGGCCACGTTCTCGTGCAGGTTTCGTTCGGCGAACATCTTGTAGACCCGCGCGAATCCCACCTGGAACGGCAGCGAGACGGTGTCGGTGAAGATCAGCGGGGCGGCGCCGGTGCCCCCTTCGCCGCCGTCGATGGTCACGAAGTCGACGCCCCGGCCGGTGGTCGCCATCAGGGTGGTCAGCTCGTCCCAGAAGTCGAGATCACCCACGGCGGACTTGATGCCGACCGGCAGGCCGGTCTCGGCGGCGAGCAGTTCGGCCCAGTCCAGCAGGCTGTCGGCGTCGGAGAACTCGGCGTGCCGCGACGGGCTCACGCAGTCGACTCCGGGCGGGACACCGCGCGCGGCGGCGATCTCCGCGGACACCTTGGCACCGGGCAGGAGTCCGCCGAGGCTGGGCTTGGCGCCCTGGCTCAGCTTGATCTCCAGTGCCCGTACCGGCGCGCCGGCCACCAGGTCCTTGAGCCGCCGCAGATCGAACCGGCCGCGCTCGTCGCGGCAGCCGAAGTAGGCGGTGCCGATCTGGAAGATCAGCTCGCCGCCGTGCCGGTGGTGCGGTGACAGGCCACCCTCCCCCGTGTTGTGCAGGCAGCCCGCCATCGCCGCGCCCCGGTTCAACGCCTCGACGGCATTTCCGGACAGCGCGCCGAAGCTCATCGCGGAGATGTTCACCACCGAGTCCGGCCGGAACGCCCGGGGCCGGCCGCGGGCCGCGCCCAGCACCTTGGCGCAGGGCAGGTACGCCTCGTAGCCCGCGGCCGGCGCCGAGCGGGGCACCGCCCGCCCGAACGTCCGGTGTTTGATGATCGGGTACCCGGCCGTGTACTCCATGTCGTTGTCGGTGCCGAAGCCGAAGTAGTTGTTCTCCTTCTTCGCCGAGGCGTACACCCACCGCCGCTGGTCGCGGGTGAACGGCCGTTCCTCGTCGTTGGCCGCCACCACGTACTGCCGCAGCTCCGGCCCGATCGCCTCGATCAGGTACCGGCCGTGCCCGATGATCGGGAAGTTGCGCAGCAGCGCGTGGTCGCGCTGCAGGAGATCACGGACGGCGACCGCCGCCACCGCCGAGAAAGCGGCCGCCGTGGCCGCCCGGATGCCGCGTTTCATGACTGACACTTTGCCGCCCGGACCGTCCGCCAAACGGAGCACGGGCGATACGAGCGCTCTGGCGCGGATCGGCGGAGCTGTACGACAGTTACCGGATCGACGAATAGTGCCGGAGTCTTCGCATGACAGACCAGGATCTCGCGGCCCACGCGCGGGCCGTCATCGACGCGAATCTCTACCTGACGCTGGGCACGGCCGACCGGGGCGGCCGCCCGTGGACCTCGCCCGTCTACTTCGCCCCGGCGGGCGACTGGCTGTTCTCCTGGGTCTCCACGACCGACGCCCGGCATTCCCGCAACCTCGCCGAGCGGCCCGAGGTCAGCATGGTCATCTTCGACTCCACCGTCGCGCCGTACCACGGCCGGGCCGTTTACGCGCTCGGGCAGGCGCGGGAGTTGTCGGGCAGCGACCTCGACCGCGCGCTGGCTTCGTATCCCCGGCCCGATGGCCGAGGCGCCACCGCGGTGACCCGGGACGAGCTGACCGCGACCTCCCCGTACCGCCTCTACCAGGCGACGGCCTCGGACGTCTGGGTCCTGTGCCCCCGGGAACCGCGACAGCCGTGCCCGCTCCACGGCCTCGCCAAGGACCACCGGGCCCGCGTCCTGCCGTCGCCGGCCCAGCCGACCATGGCGGCGTCATGACGGACGGGCCTGTTCGCGGCTACTGACCGGGAAGGAACCGTGCGAGGTGGGCCAGGATTTCCGGGGACGCGGCGAGGATGGTCACGGCGTCGCAGGAGACGCCCGCTTCGGTGCCGCGTACGGAGATCGCGTCGATCCGCTCGCCGCCGTCGATGATCCGGGCGAGAGTCCGGGCCTGCCCCCTGTTGAGGTACCCCACCAGGTGCCGGCAGCTGAGGTCGTACACGGCAACCGCGTTGACATCGAGATCGTTGAACGGCTCCCGGACCAACCGCACGCGGTTTCCGGGTCGCAGGTCGCCGCTCTCGCAGGCGGCCCGGCGAGACCACTCCCCGTGCAGTTGAGCCACGTGGATCCCCATCGCGGGCAGGCGCTCGTCGGAAGGGCTGACCAGCAGGCCGGTCGCGTCCTCGCACAACCGGAGCGCCACTTCTCCGATCATGTCCCGGTGCATCACCAGGTGAAGGGACGGCTTGCCGCCCGGACCGGTGAACCGGTCGGGGTTGCCGCCGTGCGCCACGTACCGTCGATCGTTCGTGGGCGTCCGCGGCGCCGGGCGGTGCATGTCCGCCGCGGACGCGTCGGCACGGCGCCCGACGGCGTGCGCCGCCGGATCGCGGGTGAGAAATCGGTGAAGAGGCCGCACGCCACGAGGCTGCCATCAACCCGGCCGACATTCAAGCAGGTCAGAGTGGGTAACCGATCGATAGCAGTCCGCGTCGGCCGGTGCCAGAACGGCGTTTCCGCCACAGCGCACCGCGATACCGACATCCGTGCCGGAGCTGTGGCCGCCCCCTTGGCCCCGGTGCACCGGGACCAATGGGCGCGGCTCTCTAGTCTAGAACGTCGGCTTGATTCGCATGTTCTCCCAGGTTCTCCGGTCGCAGACACCGGTGACCTCGATGCCGCGCATACCCTGGTACCAACGGACGCCGTCGCGGGTGTCGGGTCCGAAGAAGCCGTCCGGCTGGCCGGCTTCGCGTTCGCCGATCCAGCGCTGGACGTACTCGACGTCGTCGCCCGTCATCCGCGGATCCGTGACCCGGAGCTCGCGGCTACCCGGCTTGTGCTCGGGTGGATTCGCGCCGCGGACGCGGCCGCCGTCCACCGCCTTCAAGGCGATCCCGCGCGGCACGATGATCTCGAAGTGCATCTCGTCGACCTTCGTGCTGAAGTCGCCACCCCACCGGAACAGCCGTACGCCCTGGTAGCTGTAGTTCTGCAGAAGCTTGCGGATGCTCTTCACCTGATTGGTGCTGAAGGTGTCGCGCTTGCCTCGCGGATGGTCGGTGGCGTTGAGGTCGATCGCGATGCCGGGGGCGTGGAAACTCCAGGAGCCGCTGTCGTCGATCTTGCGGAAGTCGTGACCCCAGCACGATTTCGCGTTGAGCGGCTCGACGTTCTGGTGGAAGTCCCGGGCCAGGCCCACCATGAGAGAGGCGACCTCCTTGCGGAGACTCAGCCGCGCCCCGGTGCCCGGAATCTTGAATTTGGCGAGTTTGGAATCGCCGAAAGGCAACACGCTGAACCCGTTGATGGAAGCCATTACCGTCTGCCCTTCTCCATCTGCTGGATCACGGTCACGGCCACCCGGCCGTCGCCGGCGTCGTCCTCCCGCATGGTCAGTTCGTCGTCCTCACCGTCGTGGTCGACGGCGTCGGGGCGGTGGTCGGGCTCGCCGCTGATGTCTTCGTCGGTCTCCTCGAGGTCCACCGGTTCGATGTCGAGCACCCCGGTGCCGAGCTCATCCATGTTGGTCGTGGTATCCATCCGGACCTCCTGTGATCGGTGCGGAAAGGCCGTCAGCGGAGCTGCCACGCGCGCGCCATGTCAGTCCACCCTCATTTACCTGCGCTTTCGGCACCGTGTCCCGGTCCTGTCCGGTATCCGGCAACGCCGGAGGCCGACCGGCCCATGGGCCACCGCCCGTTCAGGTGAGGACACCGGCTCGCGGTCCGAACGGATAGTGGGCGGCCTGGCCGCGGACGGTGACCCAGCGCGTCCCGGTGAAGGCTTCGATGTTGGCTGCCGCACCGCCGAACCGGGATGCGGTGCCGACGCGGCGACGCCGCCGAACGGCATCTGCAGCACGCCCGCCGGCGGCCCGGCCTCCTCGAAGATGCGGGCGACGGTCACACCGCCGGTGACCGCGGTGCGCGGGTCGCGGCGCGGGCCACGCCACGGGCCATCCGTCGTCCTAGGATCCTGGTATGTCCGGCAGGGCGGCAGCGGAGGCCGGTGCATTGCGTCGATGCGCGGAGAACATGATGCGTATCAATATCATGTGCGGTACTGTCGGAAATCCCTGGCGAGCTCATACGTCCAGCCCCTCGCCGACCGCAGTTAAGGGCAAATATCCGTCTATCTCTTGGACCGATACGGCCGGATCGGGGCTCACCCTATTCCGTACGGAACGATCTTCAAGGAGGCCGAAGATGTCCCCCGCGAAACATGCGAGGTCGGCGCTGGTCGCGGCGCTGACACCCGTGGTGGTGATCGGCGTCGCCGCGCAGCCGGCGATCGCGCAGGTGCCCGCACCGCCGCCCATCGAGTCCTATGTGGGAGATCCCGGGCGGCTCGGTGACCCGGCGAGCTGGCGCACGCCCGAGTTCCTCAGCGACATCGGCCTGGGGTCGATCGGAGCGGAGTTCGCCTATGCCGCCGGGTACGCCGGCGGCGGCATGAACATCGGCCTCGTCGACTCCGGGTTCTTCGCCGGGCACGTACGGGAGCACGGCAGCCTGGACACCAACTACGCGGTCGGGGACCGCTACTTCTCCGTCGTGGCGCAGGGCGGCTCGACCGGCCCGACGCCCGGCTACTACGACCCGGCGTTCAACGACACCCACGGTACGCACGTCAGCGGAACCGTGGGCGCCAGCCGCGACGGTGTGGGCGAGACGACGCCCGCCGGCCCGGCTGCCAACATGCACGGTGTCGCGTTCAACAGCAACGTGTTCATGGGAAACACGCACAAGACGGACGGCGTGTTCTACGGCCTGCTGCCGGCGAACGCCACCCCGGAGCAGACCCCGGACGACGCCTACATCGCCAACGTGTACCGGGCCGTGAACGCGGCGCGCACGCCGAACGGCGAGCCGATCAGGATCGTCAGCAGCAGTTGGGGCAGCGCGCCTCCCACGGAGAACTACGACACCTATGAGGGCCTCGTCGCGGCATGGCGGACCCTGTCCCTGCCCGACGGCGTCGCCGACGCCAACGGCCGGACGGCGCATTGGCTGAACGGCGCCCTCGACGTCGCCCGCACCGGCACGATCATCGGGTTCAGCGCCGGCAACGGCGGCGTGCGGAACCCGACGCCGCGCGGCGCCGCGCCGTACTTCCTGCCGGAGCTGGAGGGCCGCTGGTTCACGACCTCGGGGATCAACAACAACATCGGGCGTACGTTCAACCCGGACGGTTCGATCCTGGTGCCCGGGCAGCAGCGGTTCAACCAGTGTGGGGTCGCGAAATGGTCGTGCGCGACGGCGCCGAGCACCGCGATCAACAGCACGACGGTGGAACTGGTCAACGGCGTCCCGCAGCCTCGCTATCAGGCCTTCTCCGGGACCTCGATGGCGGCCCCGCACTCCGCGGCCGCCCTTGCGCTGATCATGCAGCGCTTCCCGTACCTGAACAATGAGCAGGCGCTCTACACCATGTTCACGACCGGCCGGCAGAACAGCACGATCAGCGACGCTGCGGGCACCGCCGTTCCGAATCCCACGGCCGGGCAGATCGTGCAGGTTCCCGACCGGCGCAACGGCTGGCACACGCCGAGCCTGCGGGAAGCCGTGCGGGGCCCGGGCCAGCTGCTGGGTCCGTTCGTCGTGGACACGCAGGGGTTCAGCGACGCGTGGTCCAACGACATCTCGGACGTCGCGATCCGGGCGCGCCAGCAGGAGGACGCCGCCGAGGCGGCCGCCTGGCAGGCCACCAAGGTCGCCAGGGGATGGACGAACGGCCTGCCGGCCGGTGCGAGCGACGCCGACAAGTCGGACTTCGCCATCGGCACCCGCCGCGAGCAGGCGCGCGACGCGCGGGTCTACGTGGGCAGCCTCACGAAGAGCGGTGCCGGCACCCTGTTCCTCACCGGCAATGAGACCTGGCACGGCACGACCACGGTCCTCGGCGGGAAGCTCTCGGTCACCGGTTCGCACGCGAGCTCGATCGACGTCCGCGGCGGGACGCTGGGCGGCAGCGGCAGCGTGGCCGGCAGCGTCGACGTCACCGGTGGCGTGCTGCAGCCCGGTGTCGCGCCCGGCGAGGCGGCGGGCATCCCGGGCGTGCAGATCGCTCCCGGCAACGTCCTGACCGTCGGCGGGGACGTGCGCATCGGCCGGGACGGCCGGCTCGCCGTGACCATCCGGGGCGACCAGGACTACACGAGCGTCCGGGCCGCGGGCGATCTGGTCCTCAGTGGAGAGCTGACCCTGGACGTCCGCGGAACGCTGACCCCCGGCACCGTCCTGACGGTCATGAGCGGCGCGTCGGTCAGCGGCGCTTTCCACTCGATGCCGGAAAACCGGGTCGTGCTCGCCGGCGGCTACCTGTTCCGGGTGTCCTACGAGAACGACAGCGTGACACTGACCGTCCTGCGTGCGGTGCCCGGCAAGGGGTCGCCCGGGGCGAAGTGAGCGGTTGACGATGGGCCGTGACGCCGGGACCGGCTGATCGGCCCACCGTCCGATTAAGGGCGGCAGGGCCGATCACGCGCGAGCGTACCGGCCGACGAGGCGGCCCTCGGCCAGCACCGCGCCCGAGATCGCGTGCCGCAGGTCCGCGGCGCCGGCATCGGGACCGGGGTCGACCGGCCGCGACAGGGCGTAGGCGGTGAACACGTATCGGTGCGCCGATCCGCCGGGCGGGCAGGGGCCGCCGTAGCCGCGGCGACCGAAGCCGTTGGTACCCGTACCGGGCGGCCCCTCGCCCTCGGCCAGTGACGCCCGGCCCGGATCGATGCCCCAGGCGACCCAGTGCACGAAGGTTCCGCGCGGCGCGTCCGGATCCTCCACCAGCAGCGCCACTGCCCGGGTTCCGCTCGGCAGGCCGGCGAAGGCCAGCGGTGGCGACACGTCGGCACCGTCGCAGGTGTACCTGCGCGGGATCGTCCCGCCGTCGGTGAAGGCGCTACTCGTCACGATCATCGCGGGGACCGCCTCGGACGTGGCATCTGGTCGCGGCTGCGTGCAGCCGTTCACCGGACCGGCCAGTACGGCGGCCACCACGACCGGCAGAGCGACCCGCACGCGTCCAACGCTACGCCCGGAGGCAAGCGGCGTACGCGGTGTGTTGCACATCCCGTGACACTCTGGTTCGCCGTTCTGGGCGACTCCATCGCGTACGGAGAAGGGGCCTCCGCGCCGGCTGACGGCCGGGGGTCGGCCGCCGCGCTCAGCCGGGCGGCGGGGACGGCGGCCCGGTGCCCTCCGGCGGCGGCTCGGTGCCCTCCGGCGGCGGCTCGGTGCCCTCCGGCGGCGGCTCGGGCTCGGCGCTGGGCAGCGGGTCGGGCGGCTGCCGGCCGGGCGGCGGGGTGGGCATCGGCGGGGCGGGGACACCGTGCCAGGACGGCTGAGGCGCGTACACCCAGGGAGCGGCCGGCGGCGGGTAGTACTGCGGGTACCGGACCGCGGGCGCCGGCTCCTGCCAGCCGAAATAGCGGTTCGACGCGCGAGTCAGCAGCAGGACGCCGACGGCGATCCCGAGGAGGAGGGCCACCCCCAGACCGGTCACGCGGACCACCCCGAACGCGACCGACCACCCGTAGCTGTCGAGGCGCGCCAGTTCGCCGTAGAAGGGCGGCTCCTCGCCCGGGCCCGCGGCCCCGTCGGGCGGGACGCCCTCGGGCGCCAGCGCGAAGAACCCGAACGCCAACAGCCCGAACATGCCGCCGAGGACGCAGGCCACCAGGCCGAGTCCCAGTGGTGTGGCCAGGGCGACCAGGGTCAGGATGCGGGCGACGTTGCTGCCCCGGCGTAGCCAGAAGGCGGTGCTGGCCAGCCAGACCGCCACCAGCACGGCCGGCACGGCGGTCATCAGCGCGCCACCCACGTTGCCCGCCCGCTCGGACGCCACCTCCTCCCCGCCGGCGCCGGCGGTCCGGGCGGCCTCGTCGATCAGCCCGTCGTAGTGGATCGCATCGCCGATCGTCGCCGCCACCACGAGCAGGAGCGTCCCGACGAGAGCGAGCTGGAGCGCGAACGCGACGGTCACCGTCGCCGGACGCGCCGGGGCGGCGGGCGCGGGCGCCGGGTCAGGTAGGGAACTCACAGCCGCACGCTACGGCTCCGCCGCCGCCCGCGGGAGACCCCGTTTCACCCTTCGCGGACGACGCGCAGGACCCGGTCGACGATGCCGGCGAGTGCGGCCGGGTCGGCGAGAAGAGCGGAGAGCCGTTCGTCGTGCGACGCGCAGGTGCCGGGCGCCCGGCCGATCCCCTCGGCGCCGCTGCCGTTCAGGAACAACGTCGTCAGCACCCCGATCACCGTCTCCGCCGGGTCGCGGTGCGCTCGCAGGCTGGCGGCGATCGCCTCGAGCGCGATCCCGGCGAGGCCGACGGCGTGCGCGTCGTCCAGGTCCTCCGGGCCGGCGGCGGGTAGCGGGCGGGGATCGGTCACGCCGTCGCCGGGCGGGGCGGCGACCGGCGCCGGCTTGAGTCCGAGCGGGCGCTCCACGTGCTCGGCATACCAGTCCGGCCGCCGCCGCAGGACCGCGAGCACGCGGTCGACCTCGGTCGCCACGATCCTGGTCGTGCTGCCCCGGACGTCACCGGTCACCAGGGCTCGCCGCTGCGCCCACTCGTCCAGCGGCCACAGGTCCGCGCCGGCGGTGGCCGGGACGGCCACCCAGGTGAGGATCTGCAGGGCCAGGTCCTTCAGCCACTCGTCGTCGCCCAGTTCCTTCGCGAGCGCCTTGGTCATCCGGGGCCGCTGGAGCGCGCCCCGCTCACCACGCCGCCTGCGGTGGCCGTCCACGGCGGCACGCGGCGCCCAGTAGGCGAGCCAGCCCTCGAGGTCGCCGATCGGCGTCGTGGCGGCGAACAGGTGATCGATCAATGCCTCGACGTCGTCGTAGAAGCCGTCGAGGCATTCGCCGGCGAGATGGCGCACACCCCGCGCGCACGCCACGTGCCCCCGCTTGCGTTCCACCTTCCGCGTGACGACCTGGAAGACGATCGGGTAGGCGATGGCGTAGGCGGTGGCGTACCACTGCCGGCGCCCGGCATCGCCGGCGCGGCGCACCGCGGCGCTGAGCTCGCCGGCGCGCGCCAGGTCGGCGATCGCCGGCAGGCCGGCGGCTTCCGGTCCGGCGGGCGGCCCGGCGTCGGTACGAGGCGTGGCCCGATCCGGCTGGTGATGATCGAAGCTCCCGCGCTGGCCGGGAACGCGCGCGGCGGGCGGCGGCACCAGCGTCCGGCGCAGCCGCCGCGGTATGCCGCCCGGCTGTGACTCCGGCTCGCGGGTTTCAACGCTGATCACCACGGGGTCCTCCAGTTGTGCGGTAACAGTGCGGCAGGGTGATATCCGGGGCGTATGAGGACAAAAAATGCGCCCGTGCGTCAGTGTCGGAGCAGAACCGGGCTGCCGACCAGCCTCCCCGCCCGGAATCGGGCCGTACGCCGGGCGACAATGGCGACTGCGGTGGACCGGCGGACCGGTGGGACACCGGACCATGCCCGGCATCCGGCGTACGGATCCCGTCGGCTTAACCCGATCGATACCTCGTCCCGCCGGACGGCTGCGGCAACTCGGCACGATGCAGCTTGGCGAAGGCGCGTCGCCGGCGCGACCACGGCAAGACGGATCTGGCGGTTCGGGGCCCGGAAGCGGACCTTCAGCCGATCGCGAGCGGACGATCGCCGGTCGATTCCGGCTCTGCCACACCGGTCCGCCCACCGCGTACGACCCGCGGCGGTCACGTTGTACCCAAAGCCGTGCGGCACCGGGCATGCCGTGCGACTCTTCCCCGGACGGCTCGCTTCACCCGATCGGGGACGCCGACCGTCCGCCAGAGGATGATGTGCGCCACGACGGTACGGGAAGAGGCCCAGATGATCACCTCAGCGTCCGCCACGGCCGATCCGGACGTCTGGCAGCAGCCCGCGATCGGCGCGTACCCACGCGGCCGAGCGGCCGGGTAGCCCGCTCGATGGACCTCACCCCCGGGCAACGGGAGAAGATCCGGCACCTCCTCGAGGAGGAGTTGCGCGAGGCGTGCCGCGCCGCGCTCGAGCGTGGTGACGCGGCGGCGGTCGGCGAACTCGTCGCCGACCGCCGCCGCGCCCTGGAGCAGCTGATCCGCAGCCTCGGGCCCGATTCCCAGGACCCTCTGGACCAGGACGGAGAGGGTGGCGGGATCGCCGAGTCGCGCTGACCGGCAGTCGTGTCCGTCAGACAACCGCATGAGGACCCTGTACGCCCTGCTGGTGGGCATCGACGAGTACCGCGCGGTGGGTCGCCTGCGCGGGTGCGTACGCGACGTGGAGGCGGCACTGGCGCACCTCGAGGCCACGCGGGCACCCGGTGTGCGACTGGTCCCGCTGGTGCTCCGCGACGCGGAGGCGACCCGCTCGGCCGTCGTCGAGGCGATCCGGTCGCATCTGGGCCAGGCCGGTCCGGACGACGTGGCGCTGTTCTGGTTCAGCGGACACGGCTCGGAGGCACCGGCGCCGAAGTGGGCGCACTTCCTCGAATCGACCGGGATGATTCAGACCCTCGTCTGCGCCGACAGCCGCAGCGGCGGCGTGCCCGATCTCTGGGACAAGGAACTGTCGGTCCTGCTGGACGACGTGGCCGAGCGGGCCGGGCACGTCGCCGTGGTGTTGGACAGCTGCCACTCCGACGGCGCCACCCGCGAACTGGTGGAGCGCGAGCCGGCCGCGCGGACCCGCTCGGTGCCACCTGCCGGTCCCCGTACGCTCGACTCCCTGCTCCCCCAGGTGATCGAGCGACGCGCCGCCGAGCGCCCGGTGGAGCACGTCGTACTCGCCGCCTGCCGGTCCTTCGAGACGGCTCAGGAGCGGCCGTTGGAGGGGTCGGTGCGCGGCGTCTTCAGCTGGTCGCTGCTGCGCTCTCGGCGGCGGCTCGGCCGGGCCGCCACCTACCGCGACCTGATCCTGGCCGCGCAGACCGAGGTGGCCATGCGCGCCTCAGGGCAGGCGCCGCAGGCGCGGCCACGCGTCTCGCCGCTGCTCGACCAGCCCTTCCTGGGCGGCACCGTGACCGCGCCGGACAGCGGCATCCGAATGCGCTGGACCCGCGAGGGGTGGGTGATCGACGCCGGCGCGGTGCACGGCGTGCCGGCGGGCGCGGGCGTCCGGGTGGGTGTGCGGGGCGGCGAGCCCGGCCGGGAGGCCGACGTCCTTGCGGTACGCACGGAGGACAGCCTGGTCCGGCCGGTCGACGGCTGGACGCCCGCGCGCGAACAGCAGTTCCCGGTCGTGCTGACCGCGGTGCCGTTGCCGCCGACCACCGTGGCGGTGGACGGCGCGGATCCCGACGCGGTCGAGCAGCTCCGCGCCGCCGTCCGCGAGTCGGCGCACCTGCGCGCGCTCGACCCGGACGCGGCGACCGTCCCGGACCTGCGCGCAACCTTGACCGACGACGGCGGCCTGTGGGTCACCGACCACCACGGCGAGCTGCTGGAGCAGCGGGACCACAACGGCGCGTACGCCGTCGCGGAGGCCGTGTCCATGCTCGAGCACATCGCCCGCTGGCAGCTGGTGTGGCGGCTGGAGAATCCCGCCACCGCGCTCGCCGCCCCGGTCCGCATCGAGATCATCGCGGCCGAGCCGGGCCGGCGCACCATCCCGGACGACGGCCCGTCGATGACCCCGGACGAGCGCGGCGAGTACGTGCTGAGCTACCACCGGACCGCCGAGGGATGGGCGCCGCCGGAGGTCTTCATCCGGCTGCGCAACACCGGCGACACGCCGCTCTACTGCGTCCTGCTCGACCTGACGCCCCGCTTCAAAGTGGACGCCGGCCTGTTCCCGGGCGACTTCATCGCGCCCGGCGGGACCGGTTCGGGCCTGGGTGGCCGGCGGATCAAGGCGTACCTGCCGGCGGGCACGGCGGTCAGGCCGGGCGTGCGGGTCCGCGACCGGCTGAAGCTGTTCGTGGCCGAGGAGCAGTTCAGCGTCGAGCCGTTCCGGATGCCCGAGCTGGGCCGGCCGCTGGGCCCGAGCCGGGGCGCGCTCGGCGCGCGGGGTCTGATCGAGCGCCTGGGCGGCGGGGCCGTGCACCGCGACCTGGGCGACGCCGAGCTGCCCACCGGCTACGACTGGACGACCGCCGAGGCGACGCTCACGACGGAGGTGCCCGACCGGCAGGTAGCCGGGCACTACCCGTCCGACCACGCCGTGGTCGTCGACCTCGAGCCGTAGAACCGCTTGTCCCGGGTGACCGCCGGCGGCGGTATCGTGACTGAGATGAACTCACGGCCTACGACCTCCGCGAACGAGGACGTCGCCAGGCTGCGCCGCTGGGAAGACGCGGGTGCCGTCTGGCGGGTGGTGGCGCGCGGCACGGCGGACGTGGAGATCGCCCTGCTGACGTGTGACGCGGGCGAGGTCGTCGACCGGTTCCGCTCGGCCGATCCCGCTCTCCTGGCGTACGTCGACAGCCCGGCGCCGGGTGCCGGCAACCGCGATCGTGATGCGAACGGGCGGGCCCGTAACGCCCGGCCCCGCGACGCCCTGGGCCGGCCGCTCGCGCCCGGCTCCGCGGGCGTGCCGACCACGCCGGAAGACATCAGTCTCACCGAGACCCAGGCATTGACGGAGGCACAGCGGCTGCTCGACGCCGGCCGGCCGTTCCACGCGCACGAGGTCCTCGAAGCCGCCTGGAAGGCCGCCCCCGCCACCGAGCGGGAGCTGTGGCGCGGTCTCGCCCAGCTCGCGGTGGGGCTGACGCACGCCGCCCGGGGCAACGCCGTCGGGGCACCGCGGCTGCTGCGCCGCGCTGCCGACCGCATCGAACCGTACGCCGCGTCGGCGCCACACGGGGTGGCCGTGGGGCCCTTGGCGGAATGGGCGCGCCGCCTGGCGACCCGGATCGAGGGCGCGGGACTCGACGAGATCCCCGGCCCGGACCTGGTGCCCCGACTGGTCCTGTGACCCCCTCACGTACGGGTGAGAGCGTCGCCGAGCGCTCGGACGAGGGTGGGCACGTGGCTTTCGTCGAACGCCAGCGGGGGGCGGATCTTCAGGACGTTGCCGTGCCGGCCGGTCGTGCCGATCAGGACGCCGAGGTGACGCATGAGGTCGCGGACCCGTGCCGCTCGCGGGCCGTCCGGCTCGCGCGTGACGGAATCGCCGACCAGCTCGACGCCCCAGGCCAGGCCGACGCCGCGCACGTCGCCGACGCCCGGATCGGCGCCCGCGAGATCGGTGAGCGCGGCTTGCAGTGCCCGGCCGGTCCGCCGGACCCGGTCGAGGACCCGCTCGTCCTCGATCACATCGAGAACGGCGAGCGCCGCGGCGGCGCTGACCGGGTTGCCGCCGAACGTGCTGAACAGCGTCGTACGGCCGGCGAGCCCGGCGGCGATGTCCCGCCGGGTGAGCACGGCGGCGACGGGATGCCCGTTGCCCATCGGCTTGCCTAGCGTGACGAAATCCGGGACGACCCCGAAGCGCTCGAACGACCACAACGCCTCGCCGGTGCGGCCGTGGCCGGCCTGCACCTCGTCGGCGATCCACAGCCCGCCCGCCGCGCGCGTCAGGCGGACGAGCTCCCGCACGTAGCCGGGGTCCAGAGCCGCGATCCCGTCACTGGTGACGATGCCGTCGAGGATCGCCGCGGCCGGTGCCAGCCCGCGCTCGTTCAGCCGCGCCAGCGCCGCGGCGTACGCGGTGGCGTCCAGATGCCGCCGACGGTAGGTGTCCGGCGCCTCCCAGGTCTCGACGTGCTCGGGCCGGTGACCGTCGAGCCAGATCTCCGGGGACAACGCCGCCGTCGCCTCGGTGATGCCGTGGTAGGCGTACGCCGTGCAGAGCCCGCCCCGGCGGCCGGTGACCGCGCACGCCATGCGCCAGGCCAGGTCGTTCGCCTCCGAGCCGGAATTCACCAGCAGCACGGTGTCGAGTTCCGGCGGGCAGGTCGCCGACAGGCGCTCGGCCAGCTCGACCGCCGCCGGGTGCAGGTAGCGGGTGTGCGTGTTGATCCGCCGGCTCTGCCGCGCGATCGCGGTGGCGACGCGCGGGTGGGCGTGGCCCACGCACGGCACATTGTTGTACGCGTCCAGGTAGGCGCGCCCGGCCGGGTCGGTGATCCACACGCCCGCGGCGCTCACCACCTCGATCGGCTCGTCGTAGAAGAGCGGCTCCGTGGCCGGCCCGAACGCCGCCGCCCGCCTGGCCACCAGCGACGCCCCCGGTCCCCGAGGGCCGGGGGCGCCCAGCTGCCGGGCCACCTCGTCCCACCCGGCGGACTCCATCGTCAGCAGGGTCCGCAGGCAGGTGGCGTTGTATCGCTCGGCGAACTCGCGCTCCTCGAGCCCCTGCGCCACCCGCCAGGAGCTGATCGCAATGGTCAGCGCGCTGCGGGCGGCCCACGCCGGTCCCAGCGCCGCGAGCTCGAGGTCTTCCAGCTCGACGCGGCGCTGGTAACCGTCCAGCACCAGCCGGGCCGCACGGAACAGCTCCGCGCCCGCCCGCTCCGCGCAGACGGAATCGAGCACCGAGGCCAGGTCCGCGACGAGCGTCGTGTGGCTCATGTCGCCGAAGTCGACGATCCCGGTGATGTGGCCGGCCTCGTCGGTGACCGCGTTGTCGACGGTCAGATCGCCGTGCAGCACCTGCGCCCGCAGCCGGTCCCAGACCGGCGTGGCGCGCTGCTCGAACGTGTCCAGCACGCGGCCGGCGACGGCGCGCGCCGCAAGGTCGCGTACCTCGCCGAGCATGCTCCGGGCCGCCAGCGCGTTCTGGACGTCCCACGCCATCGTGCGGTGAGCGGCCGGATGGACGAAGCCACGCAGGGCCTGTCCCAGCCGGGCAGCCGTCTCGCCCCAGGCGCCGAGCGCGGCATCGGACAACCCGGCCGGGAAGATCCGGCTGCTTCCCGGCAGCACGTCGTAGAGCCGTACCCAGTGCGACACGGCGGCGTCCGACCAACGCGCCCGCAACAGTGCCGGATCGTCGCCGGGCCGTGCGGGCCCGGCGTCGCCCACCCGCAACGGACGCCAGGGCAGAGCCACCCGCAGCTGCGGATCGACGGCAGCCACGCGCAGCGCCGCCGCGGCCTCCATGTCGAGCACCGCGGGTTCCTCCGCGGCGTTCGAGACCTTGAGCACCGCGACCGCGGGGCCGCCGGCGCCGGCGAGCAGGAACGTCCGATCACGCTCACTGCCCAGATCGCGCGCCGTCTCCGCGACCACCCCGAACGACGTCCGGGCGATCTCGACGGCCTCCTCGGCACTCAGGCGCGGCCGGGCGCCCGTCAACACGGCATCCATCGTCGATCAGGATAGAGCGGCCGAAAAATGTCGTACCCCGGCGCTAGTTTCGCGATGAGTCCTCGAGGGCCGGACGGTCCATCCCGTTGAGCTATCCCGAACGTGGCACGCAGGAGGAGATCACGATGACGATCACGACCGACGTACTGACCGCAGCTCGCGCGGAGGCCCTGTTCACCAGCCCGCTGGCCACCGGGAGCCGACCGGCGTACGCCACCGTCGACGAGGCGATCCGGGCGGCGGTGCGCGCCCACCGCGGCGTCCGGGGTTGCGCGGCGGACGTCGCGATGGAGTACGGGGATCATCCCGAGTCGGCGGCTCCCCGCATGCGCTGGGCACGCGGCGTCGTCGACCACCTGTACGGTGAACGCCGGTCACAGCACCGGCGCAGCGGCTGGGCCCTGGTGGCCTGACCGCAGCGGCGCGGTCATGCCCCGGACGGCGTGGCGGGACCACGGCGAATCGGCCACTCCGGCATGAGCAGGCCGCCGAGGACCGCGCCGCCCAGCGCGCACAGCACGATCACGCCGCCCCAGAGCTCCACCGTCCAGGCGATGCCCGCGGTCCAGGCCACGCCGATCAGATGCAGCGGCCACACCAGCGCCGGGACGGCCGCTCCGGCGATCACCGGCGCCAGCGACGGGCGGCGGCCGGCGACGACGTGCACGACCCCCTCGGCGGCGACCGCGCCGGCAAGCGCCCACATCTGCCCGCCGAGGAACTCGAAGTCGTTGAACACGCCGACGGGCAGGATCGCCCCCAGGGCGACGCCGGTGATCATGCCGGCCGGCAGGTGCCCGAACCTGCCCCAGGCAGAGAGCACCGGCACGACCAGCAGGACCGTGGCGAGCAGGTACTCCCCCACTCCGAGCACCTGCGACGGCCCGTCCTCGGCGGCGACCGGGACGTCGAGGAACGGCGACAAGTATTCGAGGAAGAACGCGGCCACCGCGGTGACGGCGAACGCGCTCAGGGTGGCCGGCAGCCGGCGCAGCCACCCGACCGGCTCACCCCGTCGTGACGCGGCGGCGCGCAGCGGTGTCGCGATCATGAGCGTGCCGGCGGCGAGCAGGAGCAGGTGCGGCGGGCTCAACAGCGCCTCCAGGTCGATTTCCACCCCGAGGAGCAGGTGCCACACCATGTCCGCCAGGCCACCGACGCCGAACAGCAGGGCACCGATCAGGCCCAGTCCGTAACCGACCGGCGCCCGGCCCGGCAGCGCGGCGCGGGGGCGCCAGCGCCACCAGGCCGAGGGCACGAGACAGCAGGTGAGTACCAGGAATCCGCTGTAGAGCACGGCGTGCCACGGCGTGAAGAACGTCTCCAGCTCGGGCACGTGGGTGTGCGCCCAGCCGTCCAGATAGAGCCCGGCAACCGGCCACAGTGCGGCGAGCGCGACGATGAGATCCTGCCGCTCGGTGGCCGCCACCGCCGACGTGGCGGGCGATGCCATTGTTCGTGACGGCATGACCTGAGCTCGTCAGCGACGAGCCGTGATCTGCCCGCGGATGAACTCGGTGACGTCGGCGATGACATCGTCGGCGTTGAGCTCGTTGAACAGCTCGTGACGAGCCTCCGGATACGTCCGCTCGACGAACTGCGAGCCGCGAAGCTGCTCGATCCCGGCGCGGCTGCCCTCGATCGGGACCAGTCGGTCGTCCTCGCCGTGGATCCACATCAGCGGTAGATCGCCCAGCGCGGGTCCCTTCGCGATCGCATCGATCCCCCGTTGCATCGCCATCAGCGTCGGCCGGCGGAACGGGCCGTGCCAGACCAGGGGATCGGCGGCGTACACCTCCCCTACCCGGGGGTCGCGCGACAATGTCGTCACGTCGAGCGGCGCGTCCGGCAGCTCGTCGAGGGCCAGGAGCTGCGCTCCCGCCTCCCAGCGGCCGAGCAGCGGGCTGGACAGCACCAGCGCGGCCAGCGTGTCGCCGTAGCGCTGGGCGTACCGGGCGGCGATCAGGCCGCCCATCGAATGACCGAGCAGCACCACCGGCAGGCCGGGATGCTCCCGCCGCGCCGTCTCGTCCAGCGCGTGCAGGTCGGTGACCACATCCTCGAAGTCCTCGACGAGGACACGTTCGCCCTCGCTCTTGCCGTGTCCCGCGTGATCGACCGCGTAGACGACCCCGCCGTTGCCGACCAGCGCCTCAGCCAGACGCTCGTACCGGCCGATGTGCTCGCCGTAGCCGTGAGCGATGACGACGACGTGCGTCGGCCGGTCCGCCCCGAGCCACGACCTCGCCACGAGCGTCCCGTGCCGGCCGCTGTAGCTCCATTCACGCCCCTGCGTCACCCGCGCCTCC
>Ga0081539_10003009_pt1 | contig 21962 bp, 27 predicted proteins | sample TabmetS4T2R2_FD_71023 | JGI IMG/M metagenome (GOLD analysis project Ga0081539, IMG submission 71023) | Tabebuia heterophylla rhizosphere microbial communities from the University of Puerto Rico - S4T2R2 | ecosystem: Host-associated > Plants > Roots > Rhizosphere ...
GCTTCGAATCGGCGCGCCTTCCCTGCTTCGTGCTCGCCCATCGGCGGACCATCGTGCCCGCGTTCGGGCGGTTCACCGGCCTCGCGATCGTCGCGCCCGCACCGGACCAGGAAGTGATCGCCGTCGCCGGCACACGGCTTTTCAGCCTGCCGCGGCCGCGGCAATGAAACGCGACCCAGACTGGCTGCTGCGCTGCAGCAAACCTGCCTGAACGGCGTCCCATCGGGCTTTGGCGACAATTCGTGCTCAAAGTTTGAGCAACGGGGCGCGTTGCAATGCTGCGCCGCCCACGCTCGCCTGTGGCAAATATGCAACGCGCCCGGCGTTTTTTCGAGCCCCTCGTCAGCGGTGCATAAGGTGGTGCAAAACCGGTGCACCCGTCGTGGATCCATCGGCAAATTTTTCCCAAGATCCTGTTTCCAAAGAACAATGCGCCCTCCTGCAATGTTGATGAAATAGTGCTTGCCATCCGGGTGCGAGGCCACTATTCTTTGTGTGGCATCACACGGCCGAGCACAATATCTAGTAGATTCGGCCTGAGAGATCGGGGCGCGGCGCGCGGGCGGAAGGCGTCCGGGCGGGGCGCAGGGAAGGCGATGCGAGCCGGGCCTCGAGGCGGGCTGGGTCGCCGGGAAGAACTGGCCAAGAGGCGGCGGATCGGGGTTTTTGCCCAAAAACCACCCCACCCGGCCACAAACGAAAGAATCAGGAGAGCACCACAATGCAACTCGCGAGCGCTTCCACCGGCACGCCCCCCACCGCCCCCCGCGACATGCTCGCCGGCGAACCCGGTAGCGCCACGGCCGCCAGTGCCGACCCCCGCTTCGCCCAATACAAGGTGATCCGCCGCAACGGCGCGGTCGTCGGCTTCGAGCCCGCCAAGATCTCGATCGCCATGACCAAGGCGTTCCTGGCGGTGAACGGTGGCCAGGGCGCCGCGTCGGCGCGTATCCGCGACGAGGTCTCCAAGCTCACCAACGTGGTGGTGCTCGCGCTGATGAAGCGCAAGCCCGAGGGCGGCGCCATTCACATCGAGGAGATCCAGGACCAGGTCGAGCTCGCGCTGATGCGCGGCGGCGAGCACGAGGTCGCTCGCGCGTATGTCCTGTATCGCGAGAAGCGTGCGCAGGAAAGGGCGCACCAGAAGCAGGCCAGGTCGGAACCCGATCCGACGATCAGCGTGCTCGAGCACGGCGTGCAGAAGCCGCTCGATCTCGCCCGCCTGACCTCGCTCATCGCCGACTCCTGCGCCGGTCTCGCCGACGTGGAGCCCGGGCGGATCCTCAAGGCGACGCTCAAGGATCTCTACAACGGCGTGCCGATGGACGAGGTGCGCAAGTGCGTCGTGCTCGCGGCGCGCACGCTGATCGAGAAGGATCCGGCATACAGCCTCGTCACCGCGCGTCTGCTGCTCGACAGCCTGCGTTACGAAGCGCTGGGCGAGGAAGCGACCCAGGCCGACATGGCGACGAAATACGCCGAGTACTTCCCGCGGTTCGTGAAGCACGGCATCAAGATCGGTCTCCTCAACGATGCGCTCGCGCAGTTCGACCTGAAGAAGCTAGGCAAGGCGTTGAAGCCCGAGCGCGATCTGCAGTTCGGCTATCTCGGCCTGCAGACGCTGTACGACCGCTATTTCCTGATCGATCAGCACGACGGTCATGGTCGGCGCTTCGAGCTGCCGCAATGCTTCTTCATGCGCGTGGCGATGGGTCTCGCGCTCAACGAGGTCGACCGCGAAGCGCGCGCCATCGAGTTCTACAACGTGCTGTCGACGTTCGACTTCATGTCGAGCACGCCGACGCTGTTCAACTCGGGCACGCACCGCTCCCAGCTGTCGTCGTGCTACCTCACGACCGTCGCCGACGATCTCGACGGCATCTACGAAGCGATCAAGGAGAACGCGCTCCTTTCCAAGTTCGCCGGGGGTCTCGGCAACGACTGGACGAACGTGCGCGCGATGGGCTCGCACATCCGCGGCACCAACGGCAAGAGCCAGGGTGTGGTGCCGTTCCTCAAGGTGGTGAACGACACCGCGGTCGCCGTGAACCAGGGTGGCAAGCGCAAGGGCGCCGTGTGCACGTATCTCGAGACGTGGCACCTGGACATCGAGGAGTTCCTCGAGCTGCGCAAGAACACGGGCGACGACCGCCGCCGCACGCACGACATGAACACCGCGAACTGGATCCCGGACCTGTTCATGAAGCGTGTGATGGAGAACGGCGACTGGACCCTGTTCTCGCCCTCCGACGTTCCCGATCTGCACGACAGGTGGGGCAAGGCGTTCGAGGAAGCGTACACGCGCTACGAAGAGAAGGTGGTGCGCGGCGAGCTCAAGCTCTACAAGAAAATTCCCGCCGTGCAGCTCTGGCGCAAGATGCTTTCGATGCTGTTCGAGACCGGTCATCCGTGGATCACGTTCAAGGATGCCTGCAACGTGCGCTCGCCGCAGCAGCACGTGGGCGTCGTGCACAGCTCCAATCTCTGCACCGAGATCACGCTCAACACGAGCGATACCGAGATCGCGGTGTGCAACCTCGGGTCGGTCAACCTGCTCGCCCACATGAAATCGGACGGCAAGGGCGGTTACGAGCTCGATCACGCGAAGCTGCAACAGACGATCCGCACGGCGATGCGGATGCTCGACAACGTCATCGACATCAACTACTACGCGGTCAACAAGGCGCGCAATTCCAACCTCAAGCACCGCCCGGTGGGTCTTGGCATCATGGGATTCCAGGATTGCCTGCACCTTCTGCACCTGCCGTATGCATCCGAAGGCGCGCTCGCGTTCGCGGACACCTCCATGGAAGCGGTCTGCTACTACGCCTACCGGGCGTCGACCGAGCTCGCCGAGGAGCGCGGCAGGTACGCCTCGTATCGCGGCAGCCTGTGGGACCGCGGGATCCTTCCGCAGGACTCGCTCGCGCTCCTGCGCGACGAGCGCGGCGGCTACGTCGAAGTGGACGAGACGTCGACCATGGACTGGGAGGCCTTGCGCAAGCGGATCAAGCAGCACGGCATGCGCAACTCCAACTGCATCGCCATCGCACCCACCGCGACCATCTCCAACATCATCGGCGTCGGCGCGTCGATCGAGCCCGAGTACCAGAACATCTACGTGAAGTCGAACCTGTCGGGCGAGTTCACGGTCGTCAACGAGCATCTCGTCGCCGAGCTCAAGAAGCTCAACCTGTGGGATGAGGTGATGGTCGCCGACCTCAAGTACTTCGACGGCTCGCTCGCGAAGATCGATCGCGTGCCGGCGGATCTGCGCAATCTCTACGCCACGGCATTCGAAGTCGACGCGAAGTGGATCGTCGAGGCCGGTGCACGCCGGCAGAAGTGGATCGACCAGGCGCAGAGCCTCAACATCTACATGGCGGGCGCCTCCGGCAAGAAGCTCGACGACACCTACAAGCTCGCCTGGATGCGCGGGCTCAAGACGACGTACTACCTGCGCACGCTCGCAGCGACGTCCGCGGAGAAATCGACGGGGCGCGGCGGCGAGTTGAACGCGGTACCTGCATCGGGCGGCGCGATCGGCGCGAGCACAGAAACCGAACCCAAGATCTGCCTCATCAACGATCCGACGTGCGAAGCGTGTCAGTGACGGGGATCGCACCGTGAGCGGCATCAACTACGGTGGTCTTCTGTTCACGAATCCAGTCCCGCTCGCTTACGCGCTTCCGCCCAACGACCCCGGTCTTTTCGCGATTCAGGTGCGCAGTCTGTCCTACGGCCCCCTGCCCTTCGAGCCGATCGCCTTCGGCGCCGACGCCAATCTGGCCGGCGTCGTGCTCGAAGCGCATCCCGACTTCGACGTCTGGAGATCGCATCGGCTCGCGGCGGGAGGCTTGTTCGCGTCGTACTGCCTTCTGCGTTACGAGTCGGCGGGATACCGCGAGGCCATGCAGGCCGATCTGACGGCGCAGTACTGCAGGGCCGAAGCGATGCGTCAGGCGCGCGAAGCGATTGCGCAGGCGCAGGGAACCAGGGGAGCGATGTCACTTTTCGGCGACGTCGGCCCCGCAGGCAAGGAAAGGCGTTAAAGCGGTAAACGAACGTGCAGGAAGACAGGGCCGCTCGGCAGGGCTGCCGGGATCAAAAACCGGTGGCGGCAGCCGATAAACCTAAGGAGCAGGTGGGTCGGCCCTGTCGGTGGTGGTAGTGCAGGAGTTCGAGAGGCGCGAGCGGTCCGCGAGCAGTCAACGACGGCCGCCCGTCTCGAGGAACGGTAACAACCGCACCGCGTAACCCGGACAGGAGGGTGAAACGATGAACGGCAAGGCCGACGAATGGGAGCACTACACCGACGAGACGGGACGGCGTCACTGGCGCTGGCCGGCCTCGGACGTGCGCGATGTACGACTGAGGGTGCAAGGGCAGTACCGCAACGTGCTGACCCCTTCGCCGTTACGTGCCCGTGAGGTTCCGAAGAGGGACGCCGGTGAGTAGCAGTTCATCAACCTTCGCCCAATGGAGGCAGCAGTGGCCAGGTATGAAAGCGTGCAGCGACACGTCGTCGAAGCCCGTTATCTCGGTGACTACAAGGTGTGGCTCGAATTCAACGACGGTCGCAAAGGTGTAGTCGATCTGGCGGACGATCTCTACGGAGAGCATTTCGAGCTCCTGCGCGATCGCACCCGGTTCGCCGATTTCTATCTCGACTACGGGCTTGCGACGATCGCCTGGCACCACGGCGCGGATTTCGCGCCGGATTATCTGTACGAGAAGTTGCACGCGATGCACTGAACCCCACGCCGGCCCCGCGGCAACACCAAGAGGCACCCGCGCCCGATCGGGCGCGGGCAAGCCTCCCGGGAACAGGCAAGGGCGAAGGGAAGTGGCAGCAGAGGATTGACCGGAAGCAGCGTCCGAAACGGCGCGACGACGTAGGGTGACTTACCGATCCCGGAGGACCGATGGCCTCGATCTGGTGGGTGGTGGTGGCCTTCTTTGCGGGCGGCATGGGTGGAGCGCTCCTGGTGGCATTGCTCAACATCAACGCAGGACACGACGACGAACTGCGCATGGGGCCGCTGGACTCGAACGATCAGACGGGGTTGGGATTGTCGTCGTAGATGTCCACGCACGAGGTTCGATGCTGCTCGGTTTCAGCTGGCTAAAACAACCAAAAAAGCCTTAAAATCAACATATAAAGTCTGGATTTCGGGCTCGCCGCCCCCAGATGGAACTGTCCAGGAGAGGGACATCCCGATGCTCACGTTCGAAGACGACTTCGTCACCCCGGCGCCAAGCCCGAAGGTGCAGCCGTCCATGCCCGCGACCGCTTCCGTCATGGAAACGAGCAGCGTCGGGCGCGTTCAACATGCGCGCAGTGCCGCTGCGGTCGCGCCGGCGAATGATGCCGAGGAGCAGGCCGAGAACGCCGGCTTCCGTCGCGTGCGCATCGAGGACAAGCGCGTCATCAATGGCGGCGCGGACGTCAATCAGCTCGTGCCGTTCAAGTACAAGTGGGCGTGGGACAAGTATCTTGCGGGCTGCGCGAATCACTGGATGCCGCAAGAGGTCAACATGCAGCGCGACATCGAGCTGTGGAAGAATCCGAACGGCCTGACGGATGACGAGCGTCTCATCGTCAAGCGCAACCTCGGGTTCTTCGTCACGGCCGATTCGCTCGCGGCGAACAACATCGTGCTCGGCACCTATCGACATATCACGGCGCCCGAGTGCCGTCAGTACCTGCTGCGCCAGGCGTTCGAGGAAGCGATCCACACCCACGCGTATCAGTACATCGTCGAGAGCCTCGGCCTCAACGAAGCCGAGGTGTTCAACGCGTATCACGAGATCAAGTCGATCCGCGACAAGGACGAGTTCCTGATCCCGTTCATCGACACCCTCACCGATCCCGCGTTCAAGACCGGCACGCCCGAAGCCGATCAGCAGCTCCTGAAGAGCCTGATCGTGTTCGCGTGCATCATGGAGGGGCTCTTCTTCTACGTCGGCTTCGTGCAGATCCTGGCCATGGGCCGCCAGAACAAGATGACCGGCGCGTCGGAGCAGTATCAATACATCCTGCGCGACGAGTCGATGCACTGCAACTTCGGCATCGATCTCATCAACACCATCAAGCTCGAGAACCCGCATCTCTGGACCAACGAGTTCAAGGAAGAGATCCGCGCGCTCATCAAGAGGGGCGTCGACCTCGAGTACGCGTATGCGGAAGACACCATGCCGCGCGGCGTGCTCGGGTTGAATGCGACGATGTTCAAGGAGTACCTGCGCTTCATCGCCAATCGCCGCTGCCAGCAGATCGGCGTCGATCCGCTGTTCGACAAGGCGGACAATCCCTTCCCCTGGATGGCGGAGATGATCGATCTCAAGAAGGAGAAGAACTTCTTCGAGACGCGCGTGATCGAGTACCAGACCGGCGGCGCGTTGAGCTGGGATTGAGCGTTACGACCGGTTGTATCGAGCGAGCGGACGCTCGCGATGACTCCCCCAGGCACGGCGTTGCGAAATGCGGCGACCGTGCCGATTTTTTTGGGGCGCGGCTTCTTCCGGGCGCACGAGCGATCAGCGCGCACTGCAGTCATTTTCGGCTCATGGCAGTGCCCACAAGAGCGAACATGGTGCGCGACGTGCAAGTTCGCAATTTTGCTAACCGAGCAGATGTGAGACGCCGGCATTTCGAGCGGACGGCGGTCGGCGTGGCTTCGATGAGCGGGCGCGCGCACGGCGGCGCACCGCGTGTGACATGAGAGGAGACGCAGCATGGACGCCTTCGCTGGTGGTTGCCTATGCGGCAACGTGCGATTTGCCGCGTCGGGACTGCCCTATCGAGTCGGGCTTTGTCACTGTCTCGACTGCCGCAGGCACCACGGCGCTCTTTTCCACGCTTTCGCGGTGTTCCCTCAGGATGCGGTGACGATCCAGGGCGAGACACGCGATTACGCCGGCCGACAAACGAGACGGTACGAGCGGGATCGCGACGCTACGGGTCGCTTCGAAGGACAGATAATGATGATTGACGGCGACACGCAGATGACGAGGCGCTCATGAGTTCCAAGAGAGACACGCGAACCGCTGCCAAGCGCAAGACCGTCGCTGGCGGTTCGGCGAAATTCACCGGCGAAGAACGCGCCGCCATGAAGGAGCGCGCGCGCGAGCTGAAGGCCGAATCGGGTCGAGGCCCGCGAGCCGATGGAGAAACCGACGTGCTCGCGAAGATCGCGGAGATGAACGAACCCGACCGCTCGATCGCTACGCGGCTCCATCGCATCGTCAAGACAAATGCGCCGGCGCTCTCGCCGAAAACCTGGTACGGCATGCCTGCGTATGCGAGGGACGGGAAGGTCGTCTGCTTCTTCCAGAGTGCGCAGAAGTTCAAGTCCCGCTATGCGACGCTGGGCTTCACCGATGGCGCGAACCTCGACGAAGGCGCCATGTGGGCGACGGCGTTCGCGCTCAAGGATCTGAGCGGCGCCGAAGAGGCGCGGATCGGCGCGCTGTTGAAAAAGGCCGTGAACTGAGGTCGTCGCCGGCCGCATTCAACGGCCGGCGACTTCCATGCTCACTGGCCGGTGTTCTCCCGAAAGATCTTCATCACGTCGGCCGTGCTGAGCATGCCCTTCTTCTGCTTGTCCATGGCGTCGAACTTCTTCTCCATCATCGCCATGAAGTCCTTCTTGCTGACCATACCGTCCTTGTTCGCCATCTTCCGGATCTGGTTGTCCCACCCGTAGGGACCGTCACCGTCCGCCGCGAACACACCGCTCGCGCCGAGGCCGAGCGAGGCGGCAAGGCAAAGCGCTGGAATGACTCTGGACAGCCTCATGATTCGCTCCTTTCAGGTGTGTACGTGTGGAAGACGCATGGCGCGCGGCGCCCCGGCACGTTGGGGCCGGTTCCGCACACTGCCTTTGTCGGAGGGCGGACCAGATGCTTACACCGTGGTGACCTTGCCTCCTGGCATGGCAGCGTTGGATCATATACCGCAATGACATCCACCGACGGTGAATATCTCCCGCAGCGCACGAAATGGCTGGTGCTCGCCGCCAGGGCCCTCGTTGTCCTGCTGGTCATCTCGGGGTGGAAGCCGCACGACCGCATGACCTGGGTCATGGAAGTCATCCCGGTCATCGCCGCTCTACCGGTGCTCTGCCTCACGTATCGCCGCTTTCCTCTCACGTCGCTGCTGTACGTGTGCATTTTTGTCCATGCGGTGGTCCTCATGATCGGAGGCGCCTACACGTACGCACGAGTGCCGCTTGGCTTCCAGATCCAGGAAGTCTTTCACCTCGCGCGCAATCCCTACGACAAGATCGGCCATTTCTTCCAGGGGTTCGTCCCGGCGCTCGTCGCGCGGGAAATCCTCCTTCGCGGCCACTACGTCCGCGGTCGCCCGATGCTCGCGTTCGTGGTCGTGTGCATTGCCCTCGCGATCAGCGCGACGTACGAACTGATCGAGTGGGGCGCTGCACTCGGGCTGGGCCAGGCTGCCGAAGACTTCCTGGGAACGCAGGGTGATCCGTGGGACACGCAGTCCGACATGTTCATGGCCCTCGTGGGCGCGCTCGTCGCGCTGGCGGGGATGTCGCACATCCACGACCGGCAACTGGCGCGTGTCAGGAACGGATGAGCCCTGTGCGGATCGTGACTGCCCCGCCGCTTGTGCTCGAACCGTTGCTTGCCACCCACGCGCCGGAGATGTTCACGGTGCTCACCGATCCGGCCATTTACGAATTCGAGAACGCGCCTCCCGGGTCCGAAGAAGCATTGACCCGGCGATACGCGATGCTCGAGCGCCGGCAATCACCGAACGGCGAGGAACTCTGGCTCAATTGGGTGATCCGTCTGCCCAGCGGCGCCCTGGCCGGCTACGTGCAAGCTACCGTGCTGAAGTCGGGCAGCGCCTACGTCGCCTACGAGTTGAGCAGTCGGTATTGGCGTCGGGGCATCGGCAGCGCAGCCGTGGCTGCGATGCTCACCGAGTTGCGGCTCGCGTACGCGGTCCGCCGCTACGTGGCCGTCCTCAAGGCGCGCAACTACCGATCACTTGCCTTGCTGCGCAAGCTCGGTTTCGTACCGGCGACGGAAGAGCAGGCGATGGAATTGCATGTGGAACCCGACGAGGTGGCCATGATCAAGCGCGCCGACCATTGAACCTGCTCGATCGACTCCCCGGACTCCTCCCGCTTGCAACCGCATGGGCCGAAGCGCAGGCGAGCGACGGCGCCCGTCGCGGCCAGGCCCTCAACGAATCCGGTCTCGCACTTGCGCGGCGCGTCGGCGTCGCGCACCCCGAACGCATTCGCGTCGTCGGCGTGGTCGAGATGCCGTTGCCCGAGCATCCCGCGCTGCGCGATGCCGGCATCGAGGCCGGCCTGATCGGCCCCGGGTTCGCGGGCCTCACGTTGGGCTACACCATCTTCGTGCGCAACGATGATCAGCGCGTCGAACTGCTCGCGCACGAATGCCGGCACGTCGCCCAGTACGAGTCGTTCGGATCGATCTCTGCTTTCCTCGCAACCCACCTGCGCGACGTGATCCGCGTGGGCTACTGGGACTCGCCTCTCGAGCAGGATGCGCGCGCGTTCGAGGTCTGCGCTCGCTGAAGCCGCGGCCAGCGCAGACCGGCTACAATCGGCCGTGGATCGCGGCCATCACTGAAGATCGAGACCATGCCCAACACCATCGAGCTGCATCGTGTGCTTCGCGCGCCGGCGGAGCGGATCTACCGCGCCTTTCTCGACGCCGGTGCACTGTGCAAGTGGCTGCCGCCGCACGGGTTCACGGGCCATATGCACCACCTGGACGCGAAGGTGGGAGGAACGTTCAAGATGTCGTTCACCAACCTGACCACGGGACACGCGCACTCGTTCGGCGGCGAATACCTCGAGCTCGTGCCGAACCGGCGAATCCGTCACACCGACAGGTTCGACGATCCGAACCTGCCCGGTGCGATGCACGTCACCATCGAGCTCAACCCGGTGTCGTGCGGCACCGAATTGCGCATCGTGCAGGAAGGCGTGCCGGACGTCATTCCCAAGGAGTCCTGCTACCTTGGCTGGCAGGAATCCCTGACGCTGCTCGCACAGCTCGTCGAGCCCGAGATCCGGATGTAGCGCAGCGGCGCACGATGGGCACTCGACTGATGCAGAAATACACCGGAAGCTGCCATTGCGGCGCCGTGCGCTTCGAGATCGAGACCGATTTCCCGGAGCTCACGATGTGCGACTGCTCGATCTGCCGGCGTAAGAACGCGCTCATGGTCAAAGTGCACGAGAGCAGGTTTCGACTGGTGTCGGGCAGCGAGGCCTTGACGGAGTATCGCTTCCATACCGGCACGGCGCGGCACTTCTTCTGCAGCACCTGCGGCATCTATCCGTTCCACCGCAAGCGCGTCACGCCGGATCATTTCGGCATCAACGTCTTCTGCCTCGCCGATTTCGATCCCGTGGGCATTCCGGTGCGCCATACGGTCGGCGCGGCGATGCCATAGCGGTCACGGTCTAGCCCGGCCGTCGGCGTCGACCTGATTCATCTGGATGACCTCGAACAGGGAGTTGCCCATGAAATGCGCATCGCGAACGCTGTCGTCGATTGCACTCTTCGCCGGGTTGCTCGTCGCCGGCGCAGCAACGGCTGCCGACGTTCGCGTCATGATCTCCGCCGGTTTCTACGGAGTGTATTCGGAGATCGCGCCCGCCTTCGAGAAGGCTACCGGCCATCGTGTGATCACCACGCGCGGGCCGTCGATGGGCGACTCTCCTGAGGCCATCCCGACGCGGCTTGCGCGCGGCGAAGCCGCCGACGTGGTGATCCTCGATGGCGGCGCTGCCGACGAGCTTGCCAGGCGCGGGGTCGTGCGACCGGACAGCAAGACCCTGCTGGCGAAGTCGCTCGTAGGGATGGTCGTGCGCGCCGGGGCGCCGACGCCGGACATCAGCACGGTCGACAGCTTCCGGAGCACGTTGCTGGCCGCCAAATCCATTGCGTATTCCGACAGCGGGAGCGGCACGTACATTTCGACCGTGATGTTCCCGAAGCTCGGTGTCGCCGAGCAGGTCGCCGCCAAGAGTCGAAAGGTGCGTGGCCCCCCGTCGGGTGAGCCGGTGGCGAACGTCGTCGCACGCGGCGAAGCCGAGATCGGGTTCCAGCAGTTGAGCGAGCTCATTCACGTCGCCGGCGTGACGTTCGTGGGCCCCCTGCCCGCCGAGCTCCAGCCCGGATTTTCGTTCGCAGGCGCGGTAACCGCGAACGCACAGCAGCCCGAGGCCGCGGCGGCCCTGATCCGTTTTCTCGCGACATCCGATGCCGCGCCGATCATCGCCAGGGCCGGATTGACGCCCGTGTCCGCGCAGTGATCCCGCCATGTGTCGCAACATCAGGCTGCTGTTCAACTTCGAGCCGCCGGCGACCGACGCCGAGATTCGCGCGGCGGCGTTGCACTTCGTGCGCAAGGTGAGCGGGTTCAACAAGCCGTCGAGCGCCAACGAGGCGGCGTTCGATGCCGCCGTCGAGGAGATCGCCGACGCGTCGCGCAAGCTGCTGGCGTCGCTGCACACCACTGCGTCTCCGCGCACCCGCGAGGTCGAGGCCGCGAAGGCTCGTGCGCGCGCCGCGATTCGCTTTCCGAAATGACGATCCCGGCGTACTAAAACGACAGAGTGCGTTCGAGGTCTTTGGCCGCCGCGACGCGCGCCCATTCCTGTGACGCCGCTCGTATTGCCGCCTCGTCCGCCGCACGAGCAGTCGGTGCCGTAGACGTGTTGGCCCCCACCTTGTCGAGATTCGCCGCGACGCGTCCGAGCAGCATCGAGACGGAGCGCTGCGATTCGAGCATGGCACGAAGACGCACATTGTCGAAATTCGGGCGCGGACCGACGATGATCGAGCTCACCGCCTCGCAATCCTGACCGCTGTTCCTGTCCTGGCAACAGAAGATCTCGCCCGCCGCCGTGCACGCCACGTAGTGCGGGTTCCTGACGCCGTTGCGAATGTCCTCCTCGCCCTGGATGAAGCATGCCATCGCGGCCTGATTGTTCACCCAATTGGCACTACACTTGGAGCCGCTGGCAGGCGGCAGCGCGACCGTGCTCGTGGTCCAGAGCAACGACAGGCCGCCAGCGAGGATTGCGGCGTAGCGAAGCATCATTTGCGATCGAGTCATCGACGTCTCCTTGCCGCGTGATGTGCACGCCGAGTATAGAACCGATGCGTTCGCACCGGAGGTAAACGAGATGGCGGTCACGCTCGACGCCGTGGTCGTGGGACTCGGCGCGATGGGCAGCGCGGCGGCCTTTCACCTCGCGCGGCGGGGGCTGCGCGTCGCCGCGTTCGACCGCTTCCGTCCTCCGCACGCATGGGGCTCGTCGCACGGCGACACGCGGATCATTCGCGAAGCGTATTTCGAGCATCCGGTGTACGTGCCGATGGTGCAGCGCGCGTACGAGCTCTGGGCGGAGCTGGAGCAGCACACCGAAACCACGCTGTACGTCTGCACGGGTGGATTGATGATCGGCGCGCCGGACAGTGTGCTGGTCTCCGGCACCTTGCACAGTGTGCGCGAGCACCGCCTCGCGCATGAGCTGCTCCGCGCCGTCGACCTGCGCGCACGATTTCCCGCGCTCGACGTCCCCAGCGGGATGATCGGGGTGCTCGAGCCGCGGGCGGGTGTGCTGTTCGCCGAAGCGTGTGTGCGTGCGCATCTCGATGCGGCACGACGTGCGGGTGCGGACTTGCACCTCGACGATCCGGTGCTGCGCTGGCACGAGCACGCCGATGACGTCACCGTGCACGCCGCGAGCGGTCGATATCACGCGAAGGCCATGGTGGTCAGCGCCGGCGCCTGGGTGACGACGCTGTTGCCCGCCTTTCCTTTGCCCTTCACGGTCGAACGGCAGACGCTCTACTGGTTCGACCCTGCACGAGCGACCGACGTGTTCAGCGCCCAACGCTGCCCGATTCATCTGTGGCAATTCGAGGATGGCCAGTTCTTCTATGGCTTTCCCGATCTCGGCGACGGCGTGAAGGTCGCGCGGCATCATCGTGGCCGGATGGTGGATCCCGATCGCGTCGATCGGAACATTTCCCAGGCCGAGATCGACGACATCCGTGCGCTCGTGCGCCGCTTCGTGCCCGCCGCCGACGGCACGCTGCGCAAGTCGGCCGTGTGCCTCTACACCAATACGCCCGACGAGCACTTCTGGATCGATTCCCCTGCGGGTTTTCCGCAGGTGCTCATCGTCAGCCCGTGCAGCGGACACGGTTTCAAGTTCGCGCCGGCGATCGGCGAGATCGTGGCGAACTGGCTGACCGGCACCCCGCAGCGCTTCGACCTGGGTCTCTTCCGGCGCCGCTAGTACGCGCGCGGCGCGGAGCTCGCCTGAGCCGCCGCCTTCGATCTCACGAGACATCGCAGAAGGCCGAGGTCGGTGTCGTCGAGCGCCGCGGAATCGCTGCCGCGGAAATGCCGGCGGAAAGCCGCCATCGCCGCCTGGGCATTGCGAACGTCGTAACCGAACGCCTGCAGCAAAAGAACCGGATCACCCGCCGCCTCCGCATCCGGGGCATCGCACCACGCTCCGAAGCCATGCCGGGCGAGGCGCACCCACGGAAACTGCGCGCTCGGATCGACCTTGCGCCCGGGTGCGACATCGCCGTGACCGAGAATGTTCGCGGCAGGAATGCGATGGCGCGCGACGACGTCACCGAGCAAACCCAGGAGCGCAGCGATCTGCGCATCGCTGAACGGCTCGCGACCGTCGTTGTCGAGCTCGACGCCGATGGACGCCGAGTTGAGGTCGGTGATGCCGGCCCAGTACGCCTCGCCTGCGTGCCACGCCCGGCGCCGCTCGTCCACGAGTTGCCAGATCACGCCGTCACGCGCGACGACGTAATGCGCGCTGACCTCGCGCGACCGTGTCGTGAGGGTCGCCAGCGAATGCCGCACGCTGTCGCTGCCCGTGTGATGCAGCACGACGAAGCTCACCCTGCGCTCGTCGTGACTGGGCGAGGGCAGCCATTCGCTGGCAACGAGCGCGCGTTGCGGCAGCGGCGTGCAGCCGCCCGACAGGAATGCAATCAGCAACGCCGGCCCGACTCTCACGCGCATGACCGCATTTCACGTGAGTGTGGGAAAGGCGTGCTATTGCAGGTCGAGCGCGTGCTCCTTGAGCGCAACGAGCGGCACGACGGCGAGCGTTTCCTCGTGGGTGGCGGCGAGCACGACGGGGGGTGCGACCCCTGCCTCGTACGCTTCGCGCCATGTGCCGGCGCACACGCACCAGCGATCTCCGGGCTCGAGACCGGGAAAGCCGAATTGGGGCGCCGGCGTGATGAGATCGTTGCCGTGACGGCGTGCGAACTCGAGGAACTCGCGCGTGACCTGTGCGCACACGACGTGCAAACCGAGATCCTCCGGGCCGGTATTGCAGCAGCCATCGCGATAGAAGCCCGTCAACGGGCGGTTCGAGCAGGTGGCAAGCGCCCCGCCCAGGACATTGCGGTCATCGTTGGCCATACGCTATCCGGTCGCCTCAAACCATCGAATCTACACCCAACCGCGAGCCGCCGCATCAAGCGAGATCAGCGTTGTGCTGCATCAGACGCGACATGACGACGAGCAGGATCGCGCAGCCCGCCACCGGAGCGAAGGCAAGCGCGGGCACGCCGGTGAGGTCCCACGCGGCACCGCCCAGGATCGCAATGAGCACCGCACCGCCGTAGCAGAGCGTGAACGTTCCCGCGGCCGTGCGCGCGACGTCCTCCGCGCGACAAAGCAGTGCCGGCAGTGTCAGCGCGAGAATGAATGCCACGGCGTCCGAGAATCCCAGCAGCGCCGACCACACGATGGTCCAGGGTCCGATCGTGAACACGAGCCCTGCAACACACGCGAGCGACACCACGCCGGATGCGATGTACGGCCATGCACGGCGCTCGAGCCTGTCTGCAGTGGCGAGCAGCAGGAACGATGCGGGAAGCTGTCCCAGATTGAGCGCCGTCAGCGCACCCGCGATGAGGTCTTCACGACCCGCCGTCTTGAGGTAGATCGGCAGAAACGCATTGGTCGTGAAATACATCGAGCCGATTCCCAGAAAGAGCAGGCCCAGCCGCCATACGAGGCCAGTATGCCAGTCGGGCTGCCATTTCTCCGGCCGGTCTCCCGCCGAGGTTTGCGTCGACCGTGGTGCGAGCAATGCCACCACGACGGCGACCAGCACGACTGGTAGCGACCACGCGGCGAGCGCCGGACGCCACGCTCCGCTCACGATCGGGAGGATCATTGGAATGGTGAGCCATACCGGCAGCGTTTCGCCGACCAGCAGGCCATTCGTGTACACGGCCGTGCCGAGCGCGATGCGCTGCGGCATCCATTCACGGACCGCGCTCGGCATGATCGGCTGCATGATCGCGACACCGATCGACATCAGGATGGTGGTGACGAGCAGCATCGCGTAATTCGCGCTTGCGGCGCGCAGTGCGCCACCGAGCGCGATCAGCAGCAATCCCCCGATGAGTGCACGCATGAGACCCATGCGCGCGACCAGCAGCGATCCGAGCAGCGCTGCCAGGGCGAAGAACGCGGGCGGAATGCTGGACAGCAATCCGACCTGCGTCGCGTTCAACTGGAAGTCGTCGCGGATGAGGGCGATGAGCGGTGGTACGGCGAGTATCGTGAGGCGCAATGCGTTGCCGGCGAGCCAGAGCAGGCTCGCGGCTATCCAGTCGCCGCCCGTCATCGCATCCGAGCCTGCATCGTACGATCTCGCCATCGCGCCGTTCGTGAACCTCGCCGGACACGAATGGTCCCACGACCGCTTTCCCCGGCATGTTCCATGCTGAAAATCGCCACCTACAACGTGAACGGCGTCAACGGCCGGCTGCCGCGCCTGCTCGAATGGCTGGAGGAAACCGAGCCTGATGTGGTGTGCCTGCAGGAGCTCAAGACCGACGACTCCCGATTTCCTGCAGCCGCCCTGCGCAATGCCGGGTACGGCGCGATCTGGCATGGCCAGCGCGCGCATCACGGAGTTGCCGTCCTCGCCAGGGACGAGACCCCCGTCGAGATCCGTCGTGGTCTGCCCGGCGACGAATCGGATGTGGAGACGCGATATCTCGAAGCGCGCGCCAAGGGCCTGGTCGTCGCCTCCATCTACCTGCCCAACGGCAATCCCGTGCCGGGCCCGCGTTTCGACTACAAGCTCGCGTGGTTCGAGCGCCTCATCGCCTATGCGCGCACCCTGCACGACGCCGGCACGCCGGTGGTGCTCGCCGGCGATCTGAACGTCGTACCCACCGACTTCGACATCTACAACGCATGGCTGTGGCGCCACGATGCCGTGATGCAGCCGCAGACGCGTGCGCTGTATCGCGAGCTACTGGCTCAAGGCTGGACCGACACGCATCGCCATCTTCATCCCAGGACCAAGATCTACACGTTCTGGGTGAATGCGCAGGCGTTCGCACGCAACGCCGGGTTCCGCATGGATTTCCTGCTCCTCTCGCCGGCCCTGCTGCCGCATCTTCGCGACGCCGGCGTGGATGCGGAATACCGCGGCCGCGACAAGCCCAGCGACCATGCGCCGACGTGGGTGATGCTTGATATGTCATCGCCGGCACTGGCGCGTCGTCAGCGCCCGGCACCCACCAGTGAGCGATAGGTGCTTGTTCTTCCGCCCGCGCCGCACGAACACGGCTCGACGTCGCTCAAGTGGTCTGCGCAGCTTCGCGCTCAGGGTGACAGCAGGATCGAAATCGGCGCTACAGCACGCACCAGCTGAACGTATTGCGCACGGCGCGCGCGACGGAGAGCGCCGCAAGTGCGGACGTTTTCGCGTTCTCCGGCAATGGTGTGGCCGAGACCTGCACGCGCAGCTCACCGAACGCCCCTGCGGCATGCACCTCATGCGTATTGCGAGTGACCGTCGGGTCCGCATGAAGCGCCACTTTGGTCTCGTCGAGCCCGATTCCGGCCAATGCCACGATGGCAGCCACATTGGCATTGCGCGGGTACAGACGTGCCGCTTCACGTGCGCTGCCGGCGAAGATCTGCGTGCTTTCGTCCAACGCGCGCAGGTCGACCATTTGCTCTGCCGGAGTGCCCAGCCAGCCGATCGGCGGCTTGCGTCCGATGTACGTGACGTTGTGCAATCCCGCACGCGCAGCGGCGAGCGCATCGATGCCCGCGAGCGCGCCCGGCACGAGGGTGAGGTGCGCACGACCTCGCCGCGCCGCATTCTCGAGGCGCTCCGCAACACGCTCATCCGCAAGAGCGCCGGCGGAGGCAACGATCGCGGGAATGCCCCGCTCGAGCAGCTGCGGCACCAGCACGGCGAGAGCCTCGTGACCGGCGCACTCGATCACCAGGTCGGGTTGGGCCGTGAGCTCGCCAAGCGAGCCGATCACTTGGGCGTTCACCAGCCGGGCCTGAATCTCAGCCCGCCGGTGTGCACGCTCCAGGATCCACCATGTTCCAATTTCGCGAGAGTCACGGAGAGCATTGAATACGCTGCGCCCCATGGCGCCGAAACCGATCAGAAGTACGTTGCCCATCGTGCGGTCGGTCATTCGAGCAGAAATGGTTCGATCGCGTGTCCGAAAGCCTCCGCGCGGCTGATCGGAACGTAGTGTCCACCCGAACCGAGCATCGTGAGTCGCGCATTGCGAATGCCTTGCGACAGCATCACGGACAAATAGCTCGGCACGGTGGCGTCGTCGCGCGCTGCAACCACAAGGGTCGGACAGCCGATATTCGGGAGCGCCGCGCGGCCGTCGAACTCGAGCAGTGCCCCGAGCTTGCTTGCAATGATCTCCCGCTGCAACTTGTCGAGCGCACGGTGCTCCTCGACGAGATGGTGGTCGTGCGTGGCGATCCAGTCGGGCGGATAGAGCATCAGAGTCGACAGCCGGGTGTAAAAATCGGTACCTGCCTGCAAAACGAGATCGCGCCGGAGGGTGAAAAGGCGGTGGAAGTACGGGTCGGGATGGCTCCATGTGGCAGAGAGCACCAGGCGATCGATTCTGTCTGCATGTCGCGCCGCAAGGATCTGGCCGATCGCGCCGCCGGTGGAATGACCGACGAAGCGCACCCTCTCGAGCTGGAGATGATCGAGCAAGGCGAGGACGTCGTCACTCATCCCATGCATCGAATATGGCGGCGGCGACCGCGTGCTGCGACCGCTCCCGCGATGATCGTACGTGATCACGGTGAATCGCTTCTCGAAGCGCGGTCGCTGCGGGGTCCAAAAGCTCGCCACACCTCCCAGCCCAGACACCATGAGCAGCGGCGACCCTGTGCCACGGCACTCGTAATGCAACTGGCCCGACGGCACCGCGGTGTAAGGCATCGGTCAGCCCGCCGCGCCGCTCACTTGATGCGCCAGTGATCGAGCAGGTCGTCGTCCAGCTCGACGCCCAACCCGGGACCCGTCGGCACATGCACGACGCCGTCGTGCACCAAGGGAGAGGTGCGGACGATATCGCGTGCGTGATACATGAACCCGCACAGATCGCTCGTCCCGAGGAGGTTGGGCGCAACTGCGCCCAGATGAAGCTGTGCGGCCGTGCCGATGCCGAATTCAGGCATTGAACCGAGCATCGTGGGAATGCCGGCCGCCTCGAGCACCGCGAATGCCTGCCGCCCCTCCCGCAGGCCCCCCGCTTCCATGACATAGACGTTCGCGAGATCGGCAGCGCCCTGCTTCACGATTTCCAGTGCGTCGCGGCTGTCCCACAGGCTTTCATCGGCCATGATCGGCAAGCTGGAATGCTCGCGCACGAACACCATGCCGCGAATGTCGTGCGCGGGAAGCGGCTGCTCGACGAATTCGAGACCGAAGCTTTCGAAGTCGCGAATCCTCCGCACAGCATCCTTTGCGCTGGCAACCGCCGCGTTCATGTCGACCCGCAGCGTGATTGGATCACCGATTCGTTCGCGAATCGCGGCGAGTGCCCGCAGATCCGCGCGATGGTCTATCCCGGCCTTGAGCTTCAGTGTCTTGAATCCAGCGGTGACCAGCTCTGCGGCTTCGTCCGCCATTCGCTGCGCATCGGCCATGTTGATCGAGAAGGAAAGCTGCATGGATTCGCGCAGCTTGCCTCCGAGCAGCTGATGCACCGGTACGCCGAGGATGCGTCCGGCGAGGTCGTGCAGCGCGATGTCCACGCCCGCCTTGGCTGGATTGCTGCCGCGCCCGAGCGCGCGATGCACGCGCACGCACAGGTCCGACAAGGCCAGCGGATCGCGTCCTGTGAGCAGCGGTGCCAGCAGGCGATTGACGTCGTCGGCCTGCGAGATGCCGCGGCGATCCCACACCGTGGCGATCTCACCCACGCCACGCACCCCTTCGTCCGTTTCGATGATGACGATCGCGTATTCCGACTCCGCTACCGTGCCGAACGCGGCATGCCAGACGTTCCTGCGTGGCGCCCGGAACGGTATCGCGCTGACCTTCGTGATCTTCATGGAGGCTCCGGAAGCGGGCGTTGGCGTTGCGTGAATGTCCAGAGCGAGAGCATCACGATCGACACCAGCACCAGCACCATGCTTGCGGCGGCCTGCGTGGGCTCGATGAGCACCACAAGGTCTTCCCAGATCTTGCGCGGGAGTGTCATGGTGCGACCCCCTACGAACATCGCGATCACCAGCTCGTCGAAGGACGTGATGAATGCGAACACCGCGCCCGCGACCACGCCCGGTGCGATATTGGGCAGCACGACCGTGACGAACACGCGTACGGGTGCGGCACCGAGGCTCGCAGCGGCACGCTCGATCGCGACATCCAGACGTCGCAAGCTGGCCACGACTGCAATGGTGACGAGCGGGATTGCGAGCACTACATGCGCCACCAGGATGCCTGGAAGGCCTCCGGTGAGATGCAGGGTCACGTAAAAGCCGTACAGCGAGATCGCAGAAACGATCACCGGGACAATCATCGGCGAAAGCAAGAACGCGGTCACCGCCGTTCGCGCCGGAATGCGATAACGCACGAGGCCGTACGCCGCGAGAGTACCAACCGGTGTGGCGATACACACCACCGCGACACCGACCCTGAGGCTGTTCAACATCGCATCGATCCACACTGCGCTCGTGAAGAATCTTTCGTACCATTCCGTGGACCAGCCAGGCGGAGGAAACGCGAGATATCGCGAAGAGCTCAACGACATCACCGCGACGATGCCGACGGGCAGCACGAGGTAGAGCAAACCCAGCCAAGCGATCACGTGCAGCAGTGGCGATGGCCGGCCGAACCGATTCATGCGCTTGATCGACCCAGCAGCGACTGCACCCCGAGGACGCGATCGAACACGTAGTACAAGAGCAAAACGGCCACCAGCAACATGGTCCCCAACGCGGAGCCCACGCCGAAGTTGAGCACCCCCCGCACCTGGGTCTCGATCAGCACGGCGATCATCGGCACGCGGCCCCCGCCCAGGAGCGCGGGCGTGATGAAGAAACCGAGCGCTGTGATGAACACGAGCAGCATGCCGGCGTATACCCCATGCAGGCTGAGCGGAAAGAATATTCGCCAGAACGTGGCGAACGGCGAGGCACCGAGGCTCGCCGATGCCTTGAGATAGACGGGCTCGATGTCGCGCGCGACGGCGTAGATCGACAGCACCATGAACGGCATCAGCACGTAACTCATGCCGATGACGACCGACGTAGTGTTGAACAGTAACGGCAGGGGATCGTGGATCAGGCCGGTCCCGAGAAGAATCGAGTTGACGACACCCCTGCGTGCGAGCAGCACATAGAACGCGTAATTCCGCACCAGCACGCTGGTCCAGAACGGAAGCAGCACGAGTGCTATGCCAATCGTGAGCGCCAGGCCCCGCAGACGCGCCAGGTAGTAGGCGATCGGATAACCGACGACGAGCGTGGTGAGCGTCACGTAGACCGAAATCTTGAGCGTGATCCACAACACCGCCGCATAACTTTCTTCGCGCCACAGGTACGCGTAATGGCGCAGATTGAAATGCACTCCATCGATGCTCGTGAACACCATGCGTCCCAGAGGGACGGCATAGAACACGCCGAACACGAGCAGCATCGGCGCGAGCCAGGCGAGTCCCGCGAGCTCGGGCGCCCGGCGTGAGCGCCGCGACGGCGATGCGCGCCCCGCTACTCTCGCCCGCATGCCGGCGCGCTTCTCGCCTATTTCTGCAGCAGCCACTTGTTCCAGCGGTCGATCAGCGCAGCCTCATTGGCTGCCCACCACTCGTTGTTCAGCGGAATGGAACGCCGGAGGTTCTCGGGCTCGGTCGGCAGGTTCCTGCGCACCTCGGCCTTGACGAGCGCGATCGCGTCCGGGTTCATCGGTCCGAAATAGGTCAGATCCGCAAGCTTCGCCTCGTAAGCGGGCTCGGTGACCGTCTTGATGAACTGCATGGCCTTGGCCTTGTTGGGCGAGCCCTTGAGAATCACCCAGGCGTTCGTGGTGTAGAGCGCACCCTCGAATTGCATCGCGATGGGCGCACCGCGCTGCTGGCCGTTCGCCACCTCGTTGTTGAATGCCGAATCCATGTCCACTTCGCCACTGGCGATCAGCTCGATCGGCTGGACCGGTGGCTTGGCCCAGGCCACGATATGCGGTTTGATCTGATCGAGCTTGCGGAAGGCGCGATCCACGTCGAGCGGATAGAGCTTGTCGGGCGCGACTCCGTCGGCAAGCAGCGCGAACTCGAGCTGATACCGCACACGATCCTCCAGCGCACGCGGCCCGGGGAAGCGCTTCACGTCCCAGAAGTCGCTCCAGTTTCGAGGAGCCTTGGTCGCATCGGGATACTTCTTCGTGCTGTAGGCAAGACCGATCGAGAAGCCCACGAATGCCACGCCGTATTCGAGTTTGCCGACGGGGCCGGCGACCTTCGGATCGATGAGCGACCAGTCGATCGGCTCCCACAGGCCTTCGCGCGCGCCACGCCCGACTTCCAGCGTGTTCACGTTCGCGACGTCCCATTCGATGTTTCCGCTCTGCACCATCGCCTTG
>Ga0081539_10003010_pt1 | contig 21962 bp, 22 predicted proteins | sample TabmetS4T2R2_FD_71023 | JGI IMG/M metagenome (GOLD analysis project Ga0081539, IMG submission 71023) | Tabebuia heterophylla rhizosphere microbial communities from the University of Puerto Rico - S4T2R2 | ecosystem: Host-associated > Plants > Roots > Rhizosphere ...
TGACGATACAATCGGAGCCGGATGGCACTTCTAAGAGTGGAACATCCTCCACTTTTGGCATCACGCCATCCTTGCTGGGGATGGGTTCTCCATGTGGACAGCGCCTAGGATACCCGGACAATTGATCCATGCGATCTTCGAGCTCATCATTGACGCCGCGCTCAAAAACATCAGATAACGTGTGAGCGGAGGCCCAGTCATATTTCATCACTTTGACGAGAAACACTTCCGTCAGGCGGTGACGGCGGAGAGAGGGCATAGCGATCCTCTCGCCATCAGGGGTGAGGCGGACACCGCGGTAGGGCTCGTGCACCAAATATCCGTTTTTGTTTAGCCTTTTTACCATTGTGGAAATGGCTTGTGCAGAGGCTTCCACATGCGAACTTAAAAGAGAGAGTGAAACCTGCTCGTGATCCTGTTGCAGGCGGTAAATCTCAGCAGCATAACGCCTCATGGCGGGACTAACAGTCATAAATCTTATCGAAACTCCGGAAAATTATCAACCAGGTTGAAAACTGGTTGCAATGTGATATAGGGTAAATTTAATACAAATATCTAGATTATTCTATTTGTGAAAATTATACTATACGCCCTTGAGCCAGACTCAGACTCGTTTACGGCTCTCCCGGAATTGCCGTGATCAACCGCCAGATGTAGGGCGACATTAATGTCGCATTACCTAGATTTGCTGGGCTATCACGGCAAATCCCAATGAACCTCATTTACCGCTTGTCTGACGCATGTAGAACATGCGTAAGTAAGCTTTTCGAACAGTTTTGCGGGCTTGAGTCAAAACAGGAAGTTTACCGAATCATGCGGCACTATGGAACTGTGAGTCCCTGCTCAAAGCTATTATTTAAAGGAGAACCATAATGGTTTGTAACAGAAAGTTTTTTACCGCAATACTCACTTTAATGCTACTTGCCAGCGCTTGTGCGCCCGCCGCTGCTCCAACCAAACAAACAATTCAGTCCACTACTGATCTCAGCGGTATCAAAACTTATTTACTGGAAAAATCTTCGGAGTTGACGACTAGTTCCAAGTCCCTCAAAGATGCAGGTGACAAATATTATGAGTTAGCGCAATCTGCAGGGTTCGATTACGCGGCGTTGTGGGAATCCAGCCCGACAGAAGTTAGCGCGGCGCTCAATAATGCGAAATCTGCGTGGATAAAAGCCAGTCCACTTTATGAGCAGATGGAAGGTATCGTGGCCGGCACGCCAAGCCTGGCAGAATACGATGTGATCCTGGATGCAGGCACTTCAGGTGAAGAAGACCCTGAGAGCGCGGTTCCATTTGACTTAACGCTACCGGATGGACGCGTACTTCCCAAGCCAGGGAATCTCTTCGGCGTGTTGGAAAGCACGTTATGGGGCACCTACACAGATTACACCTCTGGCATCGAAGCCGATCTTGATGGCAATGGCACAGTTGACTTTGGTGAAAAACTTCCTGATGCAAATGTGCTTAAAGCTGGCGCGGATGCACTGGAGAAATACACCACCGAACTTGCAGCCGCTTCTTCTGAGTGGCAGCCTACTGAATCGGATGCGTTCACTGCATTAGTGGTGATGGTTCCAACCATGAGCGAATACTTCAACTCGTGGAAGAATTCCCGCTTTATTCTGGGCGACGCTTCCACGCAGCGCGATTTTGTAGTGATCTCACGCCTGATGGATATTCAAAACATTCTTGGTAGTCTGCAGATCGTTTTTGGTGAGGTCAAACCGATTGCCGAATCAACAGACTCTGCCCAGGCCGCCCAGATCGAGCAGGGACTCACAGACTTGAAGAGCTTCGTCGGTGATGTATATGCCAAGGAACAGAGTGGCTATCAACATACGCCTGAAGAAGCCGATATGCTTGGTGCGGAAGCACAGAATCGAGCTACTGCCATCGCGGGGCAGGTCGCGCAGATCGCCGCAAAACTGAATATCTCCATTCAAGAATAATGCAGAAATTTCATAACCGCTTATTTATTGCTTTTTTCATCACAGCATTTGCGGCCTCCAATTTTTTTGGAACCGCATTTGCTGCGTCTCTATCCCCCGCGCAAACCGCAGAATCGATCCGCGCGTCGCTGGTGCAGGCACAACTCTCTTTAACGAGTGATCCGAAAGTTTCTGTTACTGTCGTGCAGGATGCAGCAGTAAGATATCAAACCGGACTTTCAGACCGGATCTCTGTTTCCAATCCGGACGCGCACCGAAGAATTCTTTCCGCTTTCGAAGCTCTCACAAAAAGTACTTCCCGCGGCGACGCTGCGTCTTTTGCCGCGGCACGCGCCCAAGTCTGGACGGGCATCCTTGCGGGGAGTTCTGCCATTGTCGAAGATGCGATCCAGAGCGGGGATGTCCCCACCGCAGAGACATGGCTTCCTTTGCGCGAGTTTCGGACTGCCACGCGCTTCTCGCGTCCTAATATAGGTGCCACGGTCGCCCTGGAAAGTTTTATTTCTGGTGATATTTCTGCTGAGGATGTATTGCTTTCCGTACAGGCAGATGTGCTGGATACCTATCAGGCACGCATGACCGAATCCCTGCGAGATCTTAGGACAGCAGATACAAATGGATTCGCTTCGCGCCGCGCAGAGCTGGCCGCCTTAGCCGAAGGATATTTCTTTATCCTTTCACCAGCGTATCTTGAGCAACGAGGTGCTACGTCCCTCTCAGATGTCCAAGTTGCATTTTCCGACCTGCGAATGAGTGCCATTGACAACCCCAATTTGCTTAATCAGAAACTTGCAACAGTGGAGAACGCCCTGAATAATTTCCGCGCTGCCCCGCTGAGCCCTGCTGAACAATCGCGTCGCGCGGGACAGTTATTGCGCTTCTTATCTCTTGTCCCCGTTGAATATGGGCGCGGCGTCGTAGATGGACGTGTTACACGCGATATTGAAATACAGGAAGCGATCACCTTCCATGATGGCGCCTATGCGGCATTCTCGGATTTGAAAGATTTGCTTGACGCTCGCGATCACAACCAGACCATTGAAGCAAATACGCTTTTTGAGTCGCTTGGAAAACAATTATCAGAAACGGGAACAGGCAAATCGGTCGCGAGTCCGGAAGCGATCCAATCTCAAACGGAAGAGCTGTCTGTTGTGTTGGAAACACTAATTCCTGAAGAGTGGCTCAATAACAGCGCGCAAGGTGATTTTGATGTGATTGCCTCCATGTTGGATCAGATGCTGGTCGCGGTCAGAAGCGGCGAGTATGACCTGGCCGAATCATCCCGCCTAGATGCCTACGCCATTATGGAGACAGGACCGGAAGCGAAGCTGGTTGTTTTCGCGCCGGAATTGAAATTGCAATTGGAAGAACTATTCTGGAATGGACAGGGCGGAAATAAAGGGCTGGCTTATCTAATTAAGAATCAAGCAGCATATTCAGACGTCAAAGCCACGCGCACACAATTGGACGCGTCTCTGACAGAAGCGCAGGCTGTCCTTGGCAAAAATACCGCCCCAGTCGCGATTGCGCTGAACGCAGGCATCATCGTCTTCCGTGAAGGACTGGAGGCTGTGGTCATCCTTGCTTCGTTGATGAGCAGTCTAAGGTCCATCGAAGAACGTAAGTATCGTCAGCCTATGTGGCTTGGAGTCTGGCTAGCGCTTCTCGCATCCGTATTGACGTGGCTGCTGGCGCACGGCATCCTGCAATCGCTGGCGCGTTATGGAGAGAAACTCGAAGCGATTGTCTCTGTCATCGCAATTGCTGTTCTGCTTCTGATTATGAATTGGTTCTTCCACAATACCTATTGGACAAACTGGCTGGCAAATTTCCATTCACAGAAGCGACGCCTGTTGAGCAGGGAGACCGGACTTTGGCTGGGGCTCATTACACTCGGCTTTACTAGCGTATATCGCGAGGGCTTCGAGATTGTTTTATTCCTTCAAGCGCTTGTGCTCGAAGGTGGCGTGGGCATTGTGGTCTTCGGTGTGCTTTTATCGCTTGCGGCTGTTTTTCTCGTGGGTATGGTTGTGTTCCGATTACATAAGAATCTGCCATATATGAAGATCCTGATCATCACGGGCATCCTCATCGGTTCCGTGTTGCTACAAATGGTCGGTAGCACAGCTCATGTAATGCAAGTCGTTGGCTGGCTTCCGGTTCACGTACTGCAGGTTTTAAACCTGCCTTATTGGCTTGGGACCTGGTTTGGCATTTATGGGACTTGGGAAGGACTAGGCTTGCAATTCGCTTCTGCCATTTTTGTAGTGGGGAGCTATTATCTCGCAGAAGGGCTAAGGAAGCGAAGGATCTTCTCCTCCAAACAGCAGATGGTGCAATCTACCGCCGAGTTATAAACCCCGAAATAATTACTGAATTCCAGAAAAATTCTACATAAATCTACATTGTGTTTTTGACATTTATGTCTAAAATTGCAATTGGCAGGGCGAGGGCGTACCAAAATGCCCGCGCGTAGTTAAGAATTTTTAAACACGAAGGGCACTACGAACACAAAAGGAAATCAACCTTTTGTTCTTGTCTTTTTGTATCACAGTGATTACAAATGTTCCTCAAACGTTTCCAACTCGGACTCATACACGTCGCGGTCGCGATGACACTCGTTCCGATCAACAGTACGCTAAACCGCGTAATGATCAAGGAACTTTCCATCTCTGCGACTCTTGTCGCGATTCTTGCATCGCTTCCTTACCTCTTTGCTCCCATTCAGGTTGCTATCGGCGCCTATTCGGATCGGCATCCTATCTTCGGCTTTCGCCGCACGCCGTATATTCTCGCCGGTCTTATCCTTTGCGTGTTTGGAGTGATTATATCGCCATACGTTGCCTTCCTCATGGCGGATAATTTTTCATTGGGTCTGCTGGTTGGCATCCTCGCGTTTGGCGCGTGGGGTATGGGCTATAACCTCTCTGCAGTTTCGTATCTCTCTTTAGCATCCGAACTTTCCGGTGAAAAAGAGCGGGGCAAGACTATTGCGACCATGTGGTTCATGATGATCGTGGCGATTATCCTGACTGCAATTGGCCTCGCTCGCATGGTCGATCCATATACCCCTGAAGCTTTAATTCGCGCATTTGGATACGTATCCGTCTCGGCGTTGATTATTGGACTGCTCGGCATCATCAAGCTAGAACCTCGCGCGGAAGGGCCTGCGGACTTAAGTCCGCACACCTCTGAATCTTATACCATCAAACAAATGACATCCGCTATCACGGCCAACCCTGTCGCGCGAATATTCTTTATTTACCTGCTCTTACTACTGGCAGCCATCCTTGGTCAGGACGTCCTCCTTGAACCCTTCGGTGCGGAAGCTTTTGGTATGACCGTAACTCAGACCACACGTATCACATCCATTTGGGGGACGTTCGTTTTGATCGCGATCCTGATCGCAGGTTTCCTTGAAGGAAGGGTCTCTAAACGCCAAGTTGCACAATTTGGTAATACGGGTGCTCTGCTTGGTTTCATTGTCATTGTGATAAGTGGGTTGATGTTAAGCAGGCATGTCTTTTACACAGGTGTGACATTGCTTGGTTTGGGAACCGGCCTTTCCACAGTGGCGAATCTTTCCTTGATGTTCGATCTCACGGTCCCGGAGCACATTGGGTTGTACATCGGTGCCTGGGGATTCTCGAACGCGCTCTCGCGCTTAACAGGATCTGTCCTTGGTGGTGTTGTGCGTGATGTTGTGACAGAGGTCACAGGTCAGGCATTGAGCGGGTATCTTGTTGTCTTTAGCATCGAAGCATTGATGTTGCTCATTGCTACCTTCATGTTATATCGTATCGATGTCAACGCTTTCACAAAAAAGGCGCACGAACCAGACTTCGTTGATAAGGTCGCGCTTGCCGCGGAATAGAACTATGTTTGTCAATGGTTTAGTTTATTTTGCAGATTCCAATCTCAATCCTTCTTCACACGAAAGAGATGAAGAACGTGACGAAGTTTGCATTCCCAACATTAGTCTGCAAGAGAGAAAGAAGCGAGTAAGGTTTGCCATCCAGTATTTCTTCTTCACAATTTTCGTGCTGGGGGCACTTCTTGTTTTCGATGTGAATCCGCTGTGGCGACTGTCCCTCTTTTTCATGCTCAGCGCGGCGACCACGAGTTACATTCAAGCGTTGGACAAAACCTGAGTGTCGCTTGCGTCGCGCGGTCTGCGCAACATCTCTGGTAGGAACGAAAAAATCGAGGACCTAGTTGAACTAAGACAGGTGCGCCGGCAGGCACGGTGGGTGATACTCAAAGGAATGCTTGTCGCCCTTCCTTTAACATTGATTGCCTATTTTCTTCCCTAGATATGAGGCCTGACAGTCTTCGTGATATGATGAGTCATGTTGAGTAACTCACTTAATCCTCTGCGAATGGTTAGGTGTAGATGAGACCTGTCAGGTCTAACGATAAACATGAATGGCTTTCCTTACAAGGCGCGGCGGACCTATTGGGTGTGCATCCGAGTACCGTCCGGTTATGGTCTGATAAGGGAGTTCTGCCAACACATCGAACCTCAGGTGGGCATCGCCGCTATCTTAGACATGAAGTAGAGTTATGGAGGGCAAACCGTCAACAAGTGGAACCCGCGCAGATGATGCAGATGGTCATTCGCAATGTGCGAGTCCATATCGCTGAGGGAAAACTCGAAGCGGAAGCTTGGTATCAAAAATTGGATGCGAATGCCCGCATGCAGTATCGAGAGAGTGCGCGTTCCTTATTCCATGGATTGATGGCATTTATATCGGATGGCGAAAAAGCCGCCATGGAATCGCATGCCATTGGGTATGAATATGCGTCCCGAGCCAGACGCTACGGGTTAAGTTATGTAGATGCCGCGCGTGCCTTTTTATTTTTTCGCTATACTTTGATTGAATCGGTAGTAGATGTGTATCGTAGGGCAAATGTCCCTTTTCAGGACATACTCTCTAAGATTCACATCTTTACTGATGAAATATTGATCAGTCTGCTTGATACGTATCAGAAACTTGAATCTGGCAAAGCGGGTTAATCAGTGGCTGCAACAGGAACGCTTTGAGGAACTTCATCGGGTTGTGGGCGTGCCGCAAAACGGAAACCTGCGAACATCAGGATGGCTGAAAGAAGCTCCCCTAAATACAGAAATTGACCATACCCTAGGCGAGTTAACGTGCTGGCAAAACCAATCAAGAGAGCTCCGGATGCGATGAGCACATTACCGATAACCCTGTTTGGCATCACACGTTTGCGCCAGAATAGATATGCAGACCAGATCGCTCCACCTACCAGTGTCAGCAACCCGTAGATGTTGAAGAACGGAGTGGTCAGACGCACCGTAGAACCAAGCGGCAACAGGCCACGCACAACTGTGACGTTCTGACCCCGATAAGTCGCTCTAGCAGTTTGAGCACCTTCGGGGGCTGTTTTACCGGCTTCCAAGACCTTGGTTCCATACTGCTCGCTGATCAGTTTTTCAGTTGTAAAAATCTCTGTATCCAATTTTGGCATCACCTGCAGCATCAGATACCCGGCAAATAAACTACCCAACACCAGCATTATGGTCAAACCATGCACCCACTTTTTTCGCACCAGCAAATATAGGGTGCCGTGCCCAAGCCATGCAGCGTTCAAGGCTGCACCAAATAGGTACCAGATGAAAAAGACCCATTTGTTCCATGCCAGTGCCAGATACGCTTCTGCAAAACTCCCTGCGCCGAACATTGCTAACCCAACTCCCCAAAACAGAAAATGAAGCTGGCGGCGGACGAAGAAGCGCTGTAGCACATGTATGGTGAAGCCAAGCATAATGGCAGTTGAGATAAAGGGCAGAGCTTGATTGATAGACATGATAACTATCCTCCAGTCTTGATTAGAAATGTACAATCCCGATCAGTACGGCGACGGCGAAGAGGATCAAACCAAGGGTGATGACTCCCATCAGGATTAAGAGGGAAGGAACAATCTTTTCGAAAAATAATGAGTTTCGAGGGATATGTGACTTACTAATTTTTTGATTTTGGTCAGGCATCTTGACACTTTGCATTCCAGTTTTATCCACTATTATCCCGTTGCATTCATAGCGGTCAATATAGGTTTGTATAAATTTGAATTAGAGGATTCTTATTTCCGCATTAGCACAGCGGTAGCTTTAACGCTATAATGAAATCATGATACTAGATATCCCTCCCTTCCTTGCTACTCGGCGAAATCACGCGCTCGAACACGCAACACTTCACATCTTGGCGCGCAAGTATAAAGATCAAAACATGGCCGGGCATTCCAACCCGACAGGCTTCTTCCTGTTCGGTGAGATGACCACAGAAGACATTCGTAACGCGATCAACGAAGCAATGAGTCGACTTCACGCTGGTGAAAGCAAACTCGCGATTCATCCAGGTTGCGGGACGAATCTCGCGACCACCACGCTCCTCCCTGCGACCTTTGCTTGGGTGCCGCTTCAGAGTACGCGTTCCCTGCGCTGGCGACTTCTACTAATCCCTCTTGCTTTAGCGTTTGCAGCCTTTGGATATCTGCTAAGCAAGCCGTTGGGACCGTGGCTTCAAGCCCACGTCACTACGGAAGCGGACTTAGGTCCCTTGCAGGTCATGGATATTCAGGTTGTCCGCAAAGATGTGCACCGCGTCATAACGAAATAAATCTGTAGGGATGAGCAGCTGCTCATCCCTACAGATTCTTATTTATGCCCAACCTCTACTTCCTCTTCGGCAACGACGAGTTCGCTATCGCGCGAAGACTCAAAGAATTTGAATCTGATTTCCCTGACCCCACCAGCGCGGACATGAACACCGCGCGGCTTGACGCGCGTTCAATGGGCGAAGATGACCTGAGCAATGCAGCAAATGCCATACCGTTCCTTGCGAGGAGACGATTAGTCCTCCTGGCAAACCCCTCAGCTAAATACAACAATCCCTCTCTGCGAAAGAAATTTTTGGAGTTTCTTGAGAAAGCTCCCGATACAACGCGCCTCGTGATGTATGAATCGGTTGAGCCGCGCGATGCTGATAAGCACTGGCTGGTGAAATGGTCGGAGAAAAATAGCAACTTAATTCGAACCAAAGCGTTCATGTTACCGCGCCTCAAAGATATGACGGGCTGGATCGTCAACGAGACGAAGAATCAAGGCGGGCAGATCGAGCCACGCGCGGCGGAGATGCTCAAAGATATGGTCGGTGTGGATACGCGTCAGGCAGGGATGGAAATTTCCAAACTGCTGGCATATGTCAACTGGGCGCGGCCAATTACCGGTCAGGATGTGGAAGCGGTCTGCATCGTCACATCGCAACAGTCAGTATTTGATTTTGTCGATGCACTGTCCAATGGCAATGGCAAAGCCGCGCAGCATCTCTTGCACCGTTTACTTGAGACGGAAGATCCATTTTCGTTGTGGGGGATGATAGTGCGGCAATTTCGTTTGTTGATCCAGGCGCGCGAAATTCTGGATGGGCATGGGAACCAAAATGATGTCGCGCGTATCTTGGGTGTGCATCCATTTGTTGCCGAAAAGACGACACAACAAGCCACACGTTTTTCAATTGAATCGCTTGAAAGCATTTATCGCGAACTGTTGAGAATCGATGAAGGGGTGAAGACAAGCAAGGTCACTCTGGATCTAGCTATGGATACGCTGGTAGTGGAGTTGACGCGAAACTAATAGTCCATCAAAAGTGAATCTTGTGTCTTCAATAATAACTGCTTGGTAGATTCGATTTGCTGGTTACAAAGTGTAACCTAAACTTCGTATTTTCCCACTATTAAATAGAGAAAAAAAATTGGCTTGCATGAGGAGGTGTGTGAGAGAGCAGACGGATCGGGAACTGGTAATCTTATCGCGCCAAGGAGACAAGGCGGCCTTTGGCTACCTGATCGAACGTTACCAGGCATTGGCGTCTCGGATCGCGCTGCGCATGGTCACTGTGCAGGACGTTGCTGAAGATCTGGTGCAGGAAGCAATGCTGCAGGCGTATCTCTCTCTGAGAGATCTGCAGAACGAAGAGAGTTTTCGCAGCTGGTTGTATGGTATTGTCTTGAACATATCCAAGAGCTATTTGCGCGATCAGAAGCGACGGTCACGTTTCAGTGAAGCGCTCAATGATGATCAAATGGAAGCCCCAGGGGACTTCAACAGTGCTTCGAACGATCCTCAGCAAATGGCCATTGAGCGCGAGTTGCACAGCATTGTACTTTCCGCAATCGAGCAATTGCCGCGCAGTTATCGTGAAGCGGCCCGGCTGTACTATTATGAATCGCTTACTCTGCATGAGATCGCCGCTATCAGCGGTGCTTCGCCAGGAGTGATCAAAGTCCGCCTGTATCGCGCCCGAACCCAGCTACGTGAAAAGTTGCATGATGCTTATCCCGAAATCAGGCCGGAAATCGCATCTAAGCATAGGAGAAAAATCATGATCAAAGCGAAAGTTGTTGATGTCTTAAAAAGCGATGAAAAATTTGTCGCTCTTGTGCAGGATGAAGCACAAGAAAAGATTTTGCCAATTTGGGTTGGTCCGCTTGAAGGTACAGCAATTGCAATGGGCCTACGTGCTTATCCTGTAACCCGGCCCATGACGTTTGACTTTATCATGCATCTTTTAGATGCACTGGGCGCACGGCTCGAGGAAGTGCGGATCGAAGTATTAAAGGATTCGATGTTCTATGGCATTGCGAAAGTCCGCATTGGAAACGAAGTAAAAGAATTAGATGCCCGACCAAGCGACGTCCTTGCTTTAGCCGTCCGCACCAGCAGCCCGATTTACGTGGCTGAGGAAGTAATGCAACAGGCAAGCAAGGATATAGCTGTGTATGAAAGCGAAACTGGGAAATTTACTCCGGGTGAAGGCGTAGAAGGTATTCTCACGGAGTTTGAGAAAGCCCTGAACGAGTTTGCAAAAAAACAATTCCCCACAACTGCTCAGCCTGGGGAAGAGAATATAGGACTGCCGAAAGACTAATAGGCTGTCAAATAACGGTGTTAGAAGCCTTTAGGAGGTAATTTCACCATAATCAAGTCTAAGCTTGTTTCGCCCAGCGGGATCGCAATGATGGGACATGTCTTGAGCACTTCCCAAATCCATAAGATTAGTCCTGATGAGGCAATCGATAAATTGGTAGTGGAATTACAATAAATGTTAAGTCCCTCGTCTCTTCAACCCTGCTTTTTCATAAATTGTATCGATCACGCGCATATTGCCGATGGCATCTGAGGGATCTGTGTTGAGTTTTAACTCTCCATGAATTGCACGGACAAAGGCACGCAGTTGAAGGGCGTAGGAATTTTCGCCGCGTACCATTCTCCTGTATGTTCTCTTATTGCTATGTACAGTTAGCCAGTTGAACCAATGCGGCTGAAATGGGCTGACCACACTTAACTTGCCTGCCTCTCCATTGACTCTTAAAACCGACCGAAATAATTTCGGTGAAAGCATGTCGCATTCCAGATGCGCGGTGCATCCATCTGCAAAGGATAGATCAGCTATCATTTTGTGATCCACTTGTGGCGCGAAAAGACTGGCTTTTGCGCGATCCACTGTTGGTTCCGCCTCTGCCAAATAGCGGATCAAACTGACAGGATAACAGCCACAGTCCATCAGCGCGCCACCGGCCAGTTCGTATTTGAAGCGAATGTTGTTTCTAAAGGGAAGTAAAAAGCAGAACTTCGCATCGATATGCGTGATCTTTCCCAATTCGCCATTAGAAAGTATCTCTTTCACGCGCGCGGTCAACGGATGATAACGGTAGGCGAAGGCTTCGCTGAGTACCAGCCCGGTTTCATGCGCGATTCTTGCCATTTCCTCGGCTTCATTTGTATTGGATGCAATTGGCTTCTCGCATAACACATGTTTACCTGCTTTGAGCGCTCGGATGGTCCACTCTGCGTGCAAATTGTTGGGCAGGGGATTATAGATCGCGTCGATATCAGGGTCATCGATCAAGTCATTGTAGGTTTGATGGAAGCGCGGAATATGATGTTTGCGCGCAAAACTTTGAGCACGTTTTGGGTCACGCGCTGCAATCGCTACAACTTGCACTTCGGGAACGGAACGTGCGGAATTCGTCAGCGCCATCGGCACGATCGCTGCTGCGCCAAGAACACCAATGCGAATGGGAGATGGAGACATCATTGTCTTTCGCGTCTCTATCTTAAAGTTAATCAGACCAGACTGTTACGGTCGGCGTTTGTCCAAAAAGACTGATCTCGAACTGCTGATCGCACTTCAATCGTTTGAATTGTACCAATTCGGGTAGATTGGTGAGCAGAACAGACTGACCCGTTGGTGCTAGGACTCTCTCTATCTCTTCAGAGATCCTCTGATAAATTATTTCAATAGGACCATCAGTACCTACAACCCGTCCCCACGGGAGATTGGAGATTACACAATCAATGGAATTGGCCAAAATTGGTAGCGCGCGTGCATCCCAAAATTGGATATGAACTTTCGTCCCTGCTTGAACTGCATTAAAGTGCGCGGCTGTCACAGCTTGTTCATTATTGTCTCCGCCCAGAACTGTGGCCCCAGATAACTGGGCTTCAATCAGAATTGTCCCCGCACCGCAGCATGGATCAAGCACCTGCATATTTGGAGTTAAATTTGCTAACGATACAAGTGCAGCAGCCACCGCAGGTTTCAGGGATCCCGGTACATGTTCCTGTTTGTATGGGCGCTTCGAAAGGGACCGTGCGGCCAGTCGAACTCCAACTATAGCTGTTTCACCTTCTATGAAGATGCGCAGGTTTAGATCAGCACTTGTATCATTCTCTGAGTAAATCCAGCCCTGTCTCTCTACAATACCTGCGGCACAAGCTTGCTTAATTTCATCGGTGCTATAGTTCCGCTTACCGACGAAGTTAGCTGTTATTGAAAAAGTAGGTGGGATTTGAATTGTGCGAACTTCTGCACAGGCTTGTAGGACAGGATTCACTTGTAACTGATCACTGGCTTCTCGCAAAATATGTAGTGCACTCCGTGCACGATTAATTCCTGTCCATGTCCCCATGTGAAGAAAAACATCATCTACAGTTCGTAGAGAAAGCAATGGCGCGAGCGAGCCTTGGCAAGAGGCCAAAACGCGTCGATAGGCGATTTCATCAACTTTCACACCGGGCAAGGCAGAGAGTTCGTTCGCGCTGATTGACTCCAAACCTCGGGTTGTGACTGCAAATATCCTGTTCACGCCCATATTCGCTTATGGTATCACGTTGCATTGGTCTGCGCGCTTGGCGTTTCTTGTATCCACCTATCTGATGAATTGTTGTTCTATGGCTGCAAATGGGCCTCCAGGAACCACAGCCATTTGTCCATGCCAAGCGAGATCGAACTCATCAAATCGACAGTGTCCAAATCCTCGGCTTCTTCAGCTGTTTTCACAGCAGCGCGCGTGCTGGCAGCAACCATTGCGTAACGTTCTGTCAGAGCACTGACATGGTCCATACTGCCCATCACTTCCGATGGGTACTCAGGGAGGCGTGACTCTGCAGCCGACATGCGATTTGTCCCCATGGCTGTGCCGCCGAGCTGCACGACCCGTTCTGCAATTTCATCCACATATCCGGTCAGTGCTTCTGCAAATTCGTCGAACAATTTGTGCAAAGCAATAAACTGATGGCCTTTCACATTCCAGTGGGCTTGCTTGGTCTGGCTGTGCAAGTCAGACATATCTGCCAGTTCCTGGTTCAGCATCGCAATCATTTGTTCGCGAGTGTCAGATGGGAGGTCATTGTGTGTATCCAACGTTTTCGTTTTTGTCTTCATAAGAGGCCTTCCTTTCCAAATTACATTCTGAGGCTCAGGTGATATTTGCTTGGCAAATCGTCTCGCCGTCTTGACGCAGTGCAACTGCGTCAAGAACCTACTTAAGAACAAACGAAAAACGAGCGTCTTCGCTACGCGTAGGATGAGATAAGTCTAATGTCTTCAAGGTTTTGGAGGCACGCTCGGCACAACCGCATCTGGAATGGCAGAATGTTTTCGAAGCAAATCGTGCCATTGTAGGTGTCGAGAGCAGAAATATCTTGCAGGGAAAATATTTCATACGAATATGTGGTCTCGATATGCCCCTCGACTTACACTCGGGGCTACTCGACCACCGGAACTTGCACAAACCCAAAACTCTCAAGCAACTGAATGCTTATTTCTTCCTGTCTACCACTGCCTTGACCAGTTTTACTGCGATGCTGCCGCCGGGCACGATCACCCCGAACGTGTCTGCAGTGATATCGAAGATGAGATCACGCGTGACGAGACCCTTGATCTGGTCACTCCATCGTTTTCCGCCCGTATGCATCTCACCAGTGAGCGGATCAAACTCAATGACTGCCTTTTTATTTTTCGAGGTCCATTCATATTCGAAGGCATAAATAGGGCGGAAGTTCAAGTCGATGGTTTTAATATCCACCCGTTCCTCATGAATGGTTTGCACATTTTGTACTGGCTGGACCACATCCGCCGTTACCTGGCGCACGACAGCATTCGCCTTGACCTGTGGAGGTACAACTAATACGCCTTCAGGCGCGAAGGAATTGATATCGGCGATCTCAGTTTTTGCGGCGCCAGCATATTTTAAGAAGTCGGCTTTGGCACCTGTGATGCCATCGAACGTCTGCCGTGATTCAAGTTCCTGTATACAATGTTCAACGCCGGTGAGGGTAAAAGCAGGTTCCCCTTTGGGCTGCGGTACGGAGGGGAATTCGGTACCTATAACAGTCACACTTCTGACCTCTGAGCCACTTACAGGAACGGTATAGGTGCGGGCACGATCGTAGACCGTTCGAGACGAGGCTTCCAGCAGCCAGAACGGCTCGACGCGGTTTTCCACGGTTGCCAGTTGAAGTTCCTCCGGTTTGGCGCGTGAGAACAGGGAGCCGAATGTCCCTGCGATCAGACCCACTTTCTTTTGCTCTACCCTGTCGCGTGCTACATCCACAGTAAATTGAGGAATAAAATGATAGGCATGCTCGGTTGCGAGATAGATTTCCATGAGAACCGTCCTGAATTGAAATTAGTTTACACAGGAATTATAGGTCGGATTGAAGATGAATCTATATTAATAGTATAGCACCTTTGCCAGGATGTTTTGTTAAGGGCGCCTAAAATAAATTTGGTTGTTGAGGTTCCACTTGATCGTCTTCATTCGGACCTTTCCACCCATATTTCTTGAAATCGACGCGGTCCTTCGCATCGAACTCCACCCCTTCCTGCTCCAGCAATTGACGCTGCTTCTCCGCCCCACCCGGCCGCGGACTGATCTTCCCCTGTGAATTGATGACGCGCTGCCACGGCACATCACCTGGACAGGCCGCCATCGCGCCACCTACCCAACGTGGACTGAATGCTTTGTAGGAATCAAAATCCACACCCACCGGTGGGGGAATCATCAAAGCGATCTGCCCATAGGAGGCTACATTGCCACTTGGAATTTGGCGCACAAGATTCCACACTTGTTCGTAATAAGCTTGTTGGTTAGGAGGGGATGTATAGCGCATTTTCAATTGAGATTAATTTGATGCTATTTCCTTGCCAGATTCTCGATCGCTTTTGCGACTTCCATCCAAATATGATCCCGATCTCCGGTCTCCCTCGAAAATGATATTACAGGTCTGCCATCTTTGGGAAGGGCTTGCAAGTCTTTTAGTATCGGTTCACTTTGCCACATACAAGCTCGTACGATGATGGGCACAGCTCTCATTCCGGCAGCTTTGCGCATTTGGAACAATTGAGGTAGTTCATTTCCTACAATAAACTCAGATGCAAGGAAATCGCTGCTGACGAGCAACAGAGCAATTTGACACTCATTCATGGCTTCCTGAATGGATTGCAGCCATTCCAAACCGGGCTCGATGCGACGGTCCTGCCAGGCATCAATCACACCGCGTCGCTGGAGACTGGAAAGCATGATTACCAATTCATCCTTGAAGGATTCGTCTTTGTGCGAATAACTAATAAATACTTTTAGTGGAGTATCACCGGATGGTTTGCTATTATCTATCACTCCCGAAACAGGAAGATCAGTGAACCTTAGTTTTCTGAGTACCATATTCGCTTCCAACGCTCTATTAATGGCATAATTCAGTGCATCACGTTCAATATCGGTCTTGGGCAAATAATAATCCAGGCCGTAATCATCCCGTAGATCCAAAACACTCCCCGGCGAAAGTTTTTCTCCGCTGGATAGTATACAGGCAATTTGCGGATAATTATCTTTTATAGTTTTAATAACATCTCTCCCCAAACTTACGTTGTATTCACCTACTTCGAACCGCATATCCACGATTGCGACCCGGAAGGGGATACCTTCCTGATCTGCCCTTTTGATCTTTATATAAGCATCTTCAGGGGTACCTACTGACTCCACGACATAGCCGATACTCCCGGCCATTGTCTTAACGATTTCACACCAGGCCTGGTTGTCATCAATGACAATGATCTTTTTTGTGTTTTTAGATTGCTCACGTGTGAGCATGTCTATTCTCCCTGAATAGGATGTCAAATGAATCTTGGTACGTTACGCCGCAAATCTTGATGATGGAACCGGGTTATTCATAATAACTCACACTGCCATAATTTCGCAAGGATGAAATAATTTAAGGTTATCCGGATTTATGCGTATCTTGTTCCACAGGAATTTTTGAAGATGGTTAATCGGTTGCAACTGGCAAATGAATGGTGAATTTGGTCCCTTTTCCGCGGACACTTTCCACCTTGATCGTTCCTCCTAACCCCTCAATATAGTCTTTTGTCCAAAAGAGTCCGAAGCCAAGGTGACGTTTTTTGGTTGTAAACCTCATCTCGAAAATCTTTCCTAAATTCTCAGCGCGTATACCCATACCATGATCTTCAACTGTTATCTCAACCATATCACTAACTAGTTTGCTCTCGATTTCCAATAGACGTCTCTCTTCAGGACAGTATTCGCTTGACATGGCTTCATTCGCATTTTCAATCAGAACTTTGAAGGCCTCTGTTAACATCTCAGGTATCGTTTTCACGATCAATTTTGACGTTAATTTTAATTTGATCCAGGGGATATTAATGCCCAGGGTTCTTTCTGCGGCGCGCTGTATGCATGAATTTACATCAATATTAGTATCCTGTGGAAGCTTTCCCGGTTCGTGAAAGTTTTCTATCAGGGAAACCATATTGTCTACGGTCTTCAAAGCAGGACCGATCAAACTTTCGTTTTGCACTGATTTGAGTATTTGCAAAGTGCCTTTAATTACGCTCATATAGTTATTCAAGGCATGAACGGAGGCAGAAGCCGTAAATGCCATCTTTCCAAAAATTTCCGCAGCTTTCCTTCGATCTTCAGCTTTGTTATAGAGTTCTTCTGTCTCTTTGTATAGCTCCTGAATTCTTTGATAAAGCCTTACATTTCTTAATCCCGCAGCGGCCTGTTGTCCAAATGTGCTTAAAATTTTCTTTTCCCAATTGCTTATCTTGTAAGATTGTGTGATGGCAAACAAATTTCCAACATATTGTTTGGCATCGCCTCCATCTGAACCTGTTTCCAGATAGAATGGGATAGCAATTACCTTTTGGATTCCGAGGGCTTGTTGAATTCCTCTTACGGCTTCTTTCGCCGTTTCGGGGACGATAGGGGTAAATAAATCGAAAAGTTCATCACTTACAACTGGTTGTTGTTCAACGGCAGCTTCTACGCTAAGGTTTTGCCTGTACTTTTCTTGATTGAGATACACTTTAGCAATATTTGGATCGGTAATACTTACTGATTTCGATGAATAGTCTGATAATTGTCTTTCCCACGTATGAATTCTATCCAGCGTTGCAAAAGCAGGATCAACATATAGAGCCTTGGCAGGTAGTGATTGATCGTCCTCTTCGTAGGTGGCCACCATTGCGCCTATATATCCAAGTTCTGAAACGACACCTTTTACAATACATGTAAGAACCTCATTTTCGTTTGTCAGCCCTTTTTGAATCTCAAGAATTAAGTTCTGTACGATTTCTGCCTGGGATCGTCTGCGTTCACTTAAAATAAAGGATGCCAAATATTGAGCAAAGGTAGATAAGACCTCCTCATCTTTTTCAGTGATGAAATCGTTTTTGGCTGCAAATAAGTTTCCTACATACTCCCTCTCGATGTAATTATTTTCGGTAACTTCAAGAAAAAAGGGTATGGCAATTACTTCCTGAATGCCCAGCGCTAATTGAATACCTTTCATCACTTCTCGACTTGCCTCTGGGGCAATAGGAGTAAATATATCAAACAAGGTATGGCTTTTTTCAGGTTGCTGTGAGATTGCTGCCCGGACACCCAGGTTGTTTGAATATTTTTGTTGATGGATATAGACGCGAATGCTAGTTGGATTCATAAGACTTACGGGCTCTGGGGTGAATTTTAAGACCGCTTCTTCCCATTGAAGTACTTGATCTATGCTTGCTATTTCAGGATTTACATAAAATGCTCTTACAAGTGAAACATCTCCTGATTCGTATGTCGATACCATTGCGCTCGTGTAACCGAGGATGTCGACCACATCTTTCACAATTTGATTCAGTGCATCCTGGAGGCTAATGCTGGATGTCAGAAACTGTGGCTTGGGCGGGGCTTTGCCAATTTGCTTTTTGGCTACATAATAGGTTACTGTGCGAATGAACCAGGAGAACGGTAGAACCTTTCCAAAAGTCGAAGCAATTTTGGATGTGACAAATTTTCCGATAAGCTTTTTGAAAATGTTTGTGTCGGGCGTTAAATCTTTCATTAAGATTCTCCCAGGCTACGCATCGACAATTATTTCTTAGATATCATTCCGGCCAATCTCACCATTTTCACGTTCCATCACTTTTCTATGTAAATACTCCGCCTTGCACATCTTGCTCAATTAGCTCACGTGAGGAATTGAACTTCAATTCTACTTCGATTTGCTGGAAACAGCGATTGTTGCCGATCAATCCCTTGCGTACATAGAAGACCTCATTCTCATCTTCATAATCAAGGCTCAAGTCATTATCCAGATCCACGCGACCTTCGATGATCTCGCCGCAGCGGTTGCATTCCACATTGAATGTGTAATAATGTTTTTCAGGTCGGCTAGGTTCACTGCTGAAAAGTTTTTTGAGAAATCCCATAGCACACTCACTTTACATCATCACCAAGACTCATTTCAGTTGTGCTCAGCACTTGACGGGATGGTAAATCGATCTTAGTGATGTAGTTTTTATTCAGCGAATGATACATCACAAACAGAGTTTTCTCATTTTTTAGGATATAGCCAAGCACGCTATCCACATCTGGAATTAACTCTATAGGACTGTTGCCGCCAACATCTGTAACGCCTATGGTGAGTCTATCTTTATAATCCAATATACCGTTTTGATCGGTATCTGCCCTGGCGAGCACATACATCCACCACATTACCGGTTTGAAATCTTCAGGTTTTTCTGTAGGCGTGCCAGAGGGGAACCCCACAATTTGAAGCACAACATAGTCATTGATTGGCAATAACCGATTGAACGTCTCGGTTTCGCTGCTGAAGAAAACATAGTTGTAAATTTCATAACCGGAATATCCTGAATAGCCGCTTTCGATCCAGCGAAATGGAGAGAAGCTACCTCGTTCATCGGTCTGCGGGTTGCCGGAAATATCCGCGATCATATAGTTTGTCCCCTCGATGGGCCGAAATGCAGAAAGATGCTTTTCTACAATTTTCGGTGTAGCGTCTACGCCTGCAGAATTCTGTGATCGCGTAAACCGACTGCAGCCCACTCCGATTGAGATCAGGCAGATGAAGATGGTAAGTAAAAGAATTCTGCGTTGCATTTGACTCCTTTCTTACATTACAGCTCGGTGGTTGAGTAGCCAGAAGGGCGTATCGAAACCACTGTGCAAGCAAAAGTACTTTGTTTATTGATGGTCTCGATACGCGCTGCGAAGATCACGCAGCCCTACTCGACCAACGATATTATTTCAAAATATTTTCGATCTTATCCAACTCTTCATCACTAAACTTCAAATTGTTTAAAGACGCGATATTATCTTCGAGCTGCTTGACGCTGCTTGCACCGATCAACGCAGACGTGACCGCGGGTTTACGCAGAACCCAGGCGATTGCCATCTGGGCAAGTGATTGTCCGCGTGCAATCGCAATTTCGTTTAGTTTTTGAACTTTGGGAAGATTCTCTTTTACGTCATCCGGAGTGAGCCAAACGCGCTCGGTCTTGCTGGCGCGCGCACCAGAGGGGATTCCGCTCAGGTAACGGTCGGTCAACTGTCCCTGCGCGAGAGGCGAGAAGACGATACAACCAATTCCCTCTTCGAGCAGCACATCCAATAATCCATCTTCAACCCAGCGATCGAACATGTTGTAAGAGGGCTGATGGATAAGACAAGGTGTTCCCAACTCCCGCAGAATTTGTGCCGTTCGGTGTGTTTGATCAGGATTGTAAGATGAGATCCCAACATATAACGCTTTACCCTGCCGGACGGCGGAGTCTAACGCGCCCATCGTTTCTTCAAGTGGCGTATCGGGGTCGGGACGATGACTGTAGAAGATATCCACATAATCAAGCCCCATGCGCTTGAGCGATGCATCGAGACTGGCGAGAAGATATTTGCGTGAACCCCACTCGCCATAGGGACCCGGCCACATATCGTAGCCTGCCTTGGTTGAGATGATGAGTTCATCGCGATAAGGCTGAAAATCTTGTTTGAACAAGGTCCCAAAGTTTTCCTCTGCAGAACCAGGCGGAGGACCATAATTGTTCGCGAGGTCAAAATGTGTGACGCCAAGGTCGAAGGCACGGCGTGCGATCGCGCGTCCGTTTTCGAGCCGATCCACACCGCCGAAGTTGTACCACCAGCCGAGTGAGATCTGCGGAAGTTTCAGTCCGCTGTTGCCAGTGCGGTTGTAGATCATTGAGATGTACCGGGAGTCTGATGCGAGGTAAGACATAGTTCTTCATTCCAACTAAGTTATTGTGGCAAGCCTGATAAAAATTCGAATTGAAACGGCAAGAGCTTTAGCTTGATGTTTTCTTTGTCGGGTTACTTGCAAGATTTTCTATTACTTGGAATCGACGAATATCACGTTTGTAAATTAAGTAATATAAACCGGCAAGGATAAAAACAATTATGAGCATTGGGAAAAGGAAATTGCTAACAGTTGCAGCAGAATAAATAAGAATTGCAAGAGTGAGTAATATTAGCAACTCAAACCAGCCGCCACTACCTGCCTCCAAATAAACTTTTCCATCATCCTTTGAAAATCGGATTTTTCCTTTCCTTAGAACTATTGCATTAGAAAAGAGTGAAAATGGGATAATCGTGAGAGGATCAAATAAAACTTCTATATCATAATAGCCAAATAAGGCTCTTTCTTCGAAAACTATGTAGTAGGGAGAGAAGTTAAGCTCATCTATCAATTTCATATACCGCTCGTAGGTTAATCCTTTGCGTAACGGAAAGCTTCTTTTATATAAGACAATGTAATCTAATGTTGCAAGTTTATAAAGCACTTCTAAAATACCCACTTCTTCAACACATCCATTGCCTTGTAATTGGTCAAATCCAATTGCAGTGGCGTGAGGGATACATATCCTCGTGCCAGCGCACCGACATCTGTCCCTTCTTCATTGACACCTGTTGGTTCTTCGCCGCCGATCCAATAATAGGGGCGACCGCGTGGGTCAACGCGTTTATCGAGCACATCACGGTAAACGCGCAGACCTTGCCGGGTGATTGCCAACCCTCCCATGTTTTCAACGCTGAGATAAGGAATATTCACGTTTAACACAACACCCTCCGGCATCCCTTCATCCATAACTTTCTTCACAATCACACCTGCAACCTGACCTGCAGGAGCATAATCTGCATTTGTATTTGCGGGTCTGGTCTCCGAAGCCAGTGAAAATGCAATCCCCGGCACGCCTGCAATGACCGCCTCCATAGCAGCTGTCACTGTGCCAGAGTACGTAACATCATGACCAATATTCGAAAAGGGATTGATGCCCGATACAACCAAATCAACTTTCTCTACAAAGCCAAGCAGTGGAAGGG
>Ga0081539_10003011_pt1 | contig 21952 bp, 23 predicted proteins | sample TabmetS4T2R2_FD_71023 | JGI IMG/M metagenome (GOLD analysis project Ga0081539, IMG submission 71023) | Tabebuia heterophylla rhizosphere microbial communities from the University of Puerto Rico - S4T2R2 | ecosystem: Host-associated > Plants > Roots > Rhizosphere ...
AGCTCGGCGGCGTCTTCGCAGGTGATGATGCGCTCGTCGTGCTCGATATAGTTGGTCAGGCAGTTCAGCAGCGTGGTCTTGCCGGAACCGGTGCCGCCGGAGATCAGCACGTTGCAGCGGCAGCGGCCGATGATCTGCAGGATCTCCGCGCCCTCCGGCGTGATCGCGCCGAACTTGACCAGCTGCTCCAGCGTCAGCTTGTCCTTCTTGAATTTGCGGATGGTGAGCGCGGGGCCGTCGATCGCCAGCGGCGGCACGATGGCGTTGACGCGGGAGCCGTCGGCGAGGCGCGCGTCGCAGATCGGCGAGGATTCGTCGACGCGCCGGCCGACCTGGCTGACGATGCGCTGGCAGATGTTGAGCAGCTGCTGGTTGTCGCGGAAGCGGATGCCGGTGCGCTGGATCTTGCCGGCGACTTCGATGTAGACCGTGCCGGCGCCATTGACCATGATGTCGGCGATGTCGTCGCGCGACAGCAGCGGCTCCAGCGGGCCGTAGCCGAGCACGTCGTTGCAGATGTCGTCGAGCAGCTCTTCCTGCTCGGCGATCGACATCACGATGTTCTTGATCGCGATGATCTCGTTGACGATGTCGCGGATTTCCTCGCGCGCCGATTCGCTGTCGAGCTTGGCCAGCTGGGCGAGGTCGATCGCCTCGATCAGCGCGCCGAAGATCGTCGCCTTGACCTGGTAGTAATTGTCCGACCGCCGCGCTTCCGTCGGAGGCGCCGGCGGCGGCTTGACCGGAGATAGTGGCGGGGAGGACACGACGGGCGCGGCCGCGGGCGTCGCCGGCGCAGCCGAAGGCGCCGGCACGGTGGCCGAGGGTTTTACAACTCGCTGGTCGCTGTCTGTACGCTTACCGAACACAGGGCACTCCGGGCCGGCTTACTTGCCGCGCAGCTTTCCGAGCAGGGGTGAGAGGAACGAACTCTTGGGCTTCTTGGTCTCGCCGCGGCCGGTGAGACGCTGCGCGATCTGCAGGAACATCTCGGTGGTGCGATGATTGGCGGAGATTTCCGCGATCATCTGGCCGTTATTGGCAGCGGCGCCGAACATCTGCGGCTCGAACGGAATCGTGGCGACCGGCTGGCTCTCGATCGCCTTGGCGAATTCCGTCCGTGCGATTTCCGGTCGCTTGGGGATACCGACCATGTTGAGGCAGTAGAGCGGCGCGCGGTCGTTGGGCCGGGCCGCCTTCAACAGGTCGAAGATGTTCTTGGTGTTGCGCAGGCTTGCCAGATCCGGCGAGGCCACGATCAGGATGTCGTCGGCCCCGATCAGCGCGCGCTTGGTCCAGCCCGACCATTGATGCGGCACGTCGAGCACGATGCACGGCATCGAGGCACGCAGCGTGTCGAAGATGGCATCAAAAGCGTCGTCGCCGAAATCATAGACCCGGTCGAGCGTCGCGGGCGCCGCCAGCAGGCTCAGATGGTCGGTGCATTTCGACAGCAGGCGGTCGATGAAGGCGGTATCGACGCGGTCGGGCGAGAACACGGCGTCCGCGATGCCCTGCGCGGGATCCTGGTTGTAGTCCAGCCCCGCGGTGCCGAAGGCGAGGTCGAGGTCGGCCACCACGGAATCCAGCGCCAGGTCGCGGGCGATCGTCCAAGCGATGTTGTGGGCGATGGTGGAGGCGCCGACGCCGCCCTTGGCGCCAACGATGGCGATGATGCGCCCCACCGCCTTGGCTTCCGGCGCGGAGAACAGGTTGCAGATCGAGCGCACCACGTCGAGCGCGGCGACCGGCCCGATCAAATAGTCGCTGACGCCGCGGCGTACCAGCTCGCGGTACAGCGCGACGTCGTTGACGCGACCGATCACGACGACGCGGGTGCCGGCGTCGCAGACCGAAGCGAGCTGGTCGAGCCCGGCGAGCACGTTATTGCGGCCCTCGGTCTCGAGAATGATGACGTTGGGCGTCGGCGCCGAGCGATAGGCCTCGATGGCGGCGACCATGCCGCCCATCTGAATCTTCAGATGCGCCTTGCCAAGGCGCCGGTCCTCGCCAGCCGACTGCACGGCAGCCGCGGTCTCGACCGTTTCGCAGAAAGCCTGCACCGAGACCCGGGGCGCCGGCGCGATGTGATCATCGGCCGGCGGCGCGGTGGCCTCAGGCTGTTCTTCCTGGTTCTGGCGCGCGTAGCTGATCATTTGCCCGTATCGCTGAGTTTGGCCTTGTCGGCTTCTGGATAGATGGTCGTGGTCGGCGCTCCCTTGCGGTATTTTTCGAACGCCGCGTTACGCCGCATGGTGTAGGCCGGCGATTCAGCGCGGGGCTGCACCAGGTCGGACGGCTCGTCGACCATCGCAGCGAGGTTGCGCTGATGGGCACAGCCGAAATTGTAGTAGGCCTTGTTGTCGAACCAGCTCGAGTTCTTGTAGGAGGGGCCGATGTCGTCCGGCCACAGCCCGCAAGGGCCGGCGGTCGCGGTAATCCTGGGATAGTTGAGCCGGATCGCCGCCATGTGCCGCGGATCCGGCGGGGTGTACTGGCGCACGCTGACGGCGCGCGGCGGAACGCCGGCGGCCGCGATCATCGCCTGGATCTCGCGCAGCGTCTCATGCGCGGTGCGCGCATTCGGCGTGCCGACCGGCATGTCGATGGTGATGCCGCCAGTGCCTTCGCGCAGCCAGGTCTGCGCCATGCCCATGACATCGGCGCGCTGGGCAGCGGTCATGCCGCCGCGGCCGGTGCCGACGAACACGACGATGGAGCGGTCGGCTTCCGTCACCGCGATCGGGTGGCGCGCCCGGTAGTCGGCCGGATAGGGCTCGGCGGCCATGATCGGCGCATCGAAGGTCTTGCAGGCGCCGAGGCTCAGCGACAGGCCGATCAGCGTCGTAGCCAGGCGCAAGGCCCGGCTGCGGTCGGCGGGTGATTTGGCTGTGATTGTCGTCATTGTCGCCCCGCCTCAGTCCGTGATGAAGCCATAGGTGCCGCGGTAGTTCCGCGCCGCCTCGACGCGGCCGGGAACGCCGTAGATCTTGTTGACGCTGCCGATGAAGTCGGCCTGCGGATCGGTCGCATTGGCGAAGCCGTCATCCGGGCGCGAGAGATCCTTCTGCGCCACCGCGCGCACGACATAGGGCGTCACCAGCACCATCAGTTCGGTCTGGTTGTTGACGAAGTCGCGGCTGCGGAACAGGGTGCCGAGGATCGGCAATTGCGTCAGGCCGGGCAGGCCGTTGATCGCCTGCTTGGTCTGCTCGGCGATCAGGCCGGCCATCGCCATCGAGCCGCCGGAGGGAATCTCCAGCGTGGTCTCGGCGCGGCGGGTGCGGATCGAGGGAATGGTCACGGAGTTGACCGTCGCGGAGGTTATGGCCTGCGACAGTGTCAGCGAATTGTCGTTCGACAATTCCGAGACTTCCGTCATCACGCGCAGGCTGATGCGGCCTTCCGCCAGCACGATCGGCGTGAAGTTGAGCGAGATGCCGAACTTCTTGAAGCTGATCTGCGTGATACAGACATGGGTGGTCGGGTCGCAGGTATAGCCGGCGGGAATGGGGAATTCGCCGCCCGCGATGAAGGTGGCGGATTCACCCGAGATTGCCGTCAGGTTCGGTTCGGCCAGCGTGCGCACCACGCCCGCGCTTTCCATGGCACGGATGGTAGCCTGCACGTTGGAGGAGTTTCCGAATGAGCCCTTGATGGTGTTGTCGGCAACCAGTGCGCGGCCATAGGCCGTGAACGGGTTGGCGTTGTTGAAGGTGACCGCCGAGGTGCCGTAGCTCAGGCTGCCCGAGATGTCGATGCCGAGCTGCTTGATGATGGTACGCGCGACTTCGGCGACAGTGACCTTCAGCATCACCTGGTCGCGGCCGCGCACGATGATGGAGTTCACCACCTTGTCCGCCCCGCCGGCCAGCCTGGCGGCGAGATCGCCGGCCTGCTGCGCCTCGACCGGGGTCGCGGCGGTGCCGGTCAGCACGACGCCGTCGCCGAGGCCGTCGACCTGGATCTCGGAGTTCGGCATGATTTGCTTCAGCGCGGCGCGCACGCCATTGAGGTCGCGCTTTACCGCGATGTCATAGGCGGCGATCTGCTGGCCGGCGGAATCGAAGAACACGATGTTGGTCTGGCCGACCGCGGCGCCGATGATGTAGGCGCGCTGCGCCGAACGGACCACGGCATTGGCTATCTTGGGATCGGCGACCAGTACGTCCTTGACGTCGCGCGGCAGGTCGATGACCACGGATTTGCCGATGCCGAGCGACAGGAAGCGCGCATTGCTCTGCCCGTCGGCGGAGGAGGGCGCAGCGCCGATGCGGTAGTCGCCGGCGACCGCCGAGGTCACGATGGCCTGATTGAACATCAGCGCCGCGACCGCCGAAAGCGACAGGGCGCGGGCCATCAGGCTCCGCGGCGTCGGTCCGTTTCCCCCGCACTTCATTTCCGGTGTCCCCATCGTCACTTCTGCACCGTCGTCGGACTGACGACGCCATAACGAACCACGTTGACGCTCTCGCCGCGACGTGAGCGCTGCCGGCCCTCCTCGTCGATCTGCTCGACCATGTTGACGTCGGCGATCGAGCGCAGCGCCAGCGATAGCGTCCCCGCCTGCCGGGCGCGCGCGAGCGTCTCGGCCTGTTCCGGCCTGAGCTCCAGCGTTGTGGTCCGGCCGACGAGCGCGCTCGTGCCTTCCTTCTCCTTGGGCGCCTGGTCGATTGCCAGCACGCGCACATTGGAGAGGATGACCTCGGCGGTGATGATGTCGGGCGCGCCCTTTTCAGGAGCCTTCTCGCGCCTGGTGAGGATAACGTCGACGCGATCGTTGGGCAGGATGAAGCCGCCGGCGCCGGTTTCCGGCGTGATTTCGGTGGAGACGGCGCGCATGCCCGAAGGCAGGATCGCGGCCATGAAGCCGGAGCCGTCCGCCTTGACCAGCTTGGGCTCGCGGATCGGCTCGCCCGCGATGAACGGGTAGCGCGCGATCGAGCCCGTGACTTCGGTCACGGCGTTGGCGCGGGCGCCCTTGGTGATGAGATTGTTGCTTGCGCTCGCCGCCGGCCAGGTCTGCCATTGCAGATCGTCCTGCTTCACCGTTTGGCCGAGGCCGATCTCGTTCTTGGCGACGAGGACGTCGACCGTCTGCAGCTGGACGACCTGCTGGACGGGAGCGGGCTTTTCGTCTGATCCACTCGCCAGATATGCGGCAATGCCACCGGCAACGATGGCAATGGCAAGGACTGCGATCCGTGCGGGATTCATACGCTTCACTTTCCACATTACGCCGCGACGCTTCCGCCGCTGTAACGGGAGTTGACCAGCTATTCGTCAAAGCATGGTTAATGGAGCGTGAGTAAATTGCCTTAACGGAGAGTTACTTGGCAGCTGTTGCTGAAATCAGCGCATGAAGTGGGAAAGGTCCACGGCCTTCATCCACTCCGTCTCCGGATAGATCATCAGTGCGCCGAAGGCGAGCGCGATGGCGTAGGGGATGCGGCTCTCCTTGTCATGCAGGCGGACGAGCCAGGGCTGGCCGGCGAATGACACCGGCAGCGGCCATTGCCGGAACTGCAGCAGCAGCAGGGTCAATGCCCCGCCGAACAGGGAGGCGTAGAGCAGAAAGTCCATCACATGCGCAAAGCCGAACCAGAGCGCTGCGGCTGCGGCGATCTTGGCGTCGGCGCCGCCAACCTGGCCTATGGCAAAGCAGGCGAAGGCGATTACCAGGACGATGGCTCCCGCGCCGACATGCAGCAGGACGTCATGGGCTCCCATGCCGGATGCGACGGCCAGCACCAGGAAACCTGCGACCAGCGCTAGCGAAACCCGGTTCGAAATCCTCATGGAAAAGAGGTCGCTCGACGCCGCGAACGCCATCAGGGCCGGGAACAGGATAAGGCGGGCGATGTCGAGGATCATGGGTCTGTGCCCGGTATTGACGCTGGCTAGGGGGACGGAGCCCCAGTTCTAGCCGTCAATGGTGAACGATCGGGAAACGAGCCGTGACCGTCTCACCAGATGCTTGCGATGCGCGCTGCCAGCATCGCCATCGCCAGCACAAGCGACAGGCAGACCAGCGTCGTGGAACGGTCGAGCCGGTTTGCCGCGGGGAGGACCGCGGCCTTCATTCGCTGATGTTTACGCATACGCAACGCTCACGCTTCGGAACGGCTTGAACCCTAAGAAAGAAAGGCCCCGGGAACGCCCGGGGCCTTTTGCAAGCTACGCTCGCAACGGTCGCTTACTTGAGCGAGCTGTTGATCGAGGTGAACTTGGTGTTCAGGTTGGTGCCGAGGCCGTTGACGATCGCGATGATCGCCAGCGAAATGCCGGCGGCAATCAGGCCGTATTCGATCGCGGTGGCGCCGGACTCGTCCTTCACGAAGCGGGCAAGCAGGTTCTTCATAACTCAACTCCATGTACACGTGGCTGTCGAACTTAAGTTTGGTCGAGCCGGCGTTCTCAGCACCGTGACCATGGCTCACCCTAGGGTGCGACAATTGCGGCGCAGTTAATTTGATCGCGCAAAACCGGGGGGAACCGGCTGTTCGTCAGCACAGTAAATGTGCCATTAAGGACACTGATAAAAATCACAAATTTCCGAACGCGCGTTTATATTGGTTGCGCCGCGCGCCCTTCGTTCATGGCTCTTTAAGCGCAGGCGCGTAACGCTTTCGATGCTGCTCTGCCGGATGAGGCCCTATGTCGAACCTGCCCATGGAAGTCTTGCAAATGCTCGGCCAGGCGATGGTGCAGGTGGTGCCGGCCACGATCGTGCTCGCCCTGGTGTTTACGGTGCTGGCGCATTTCTGGGCCTGCAATCCCGGCACGCCCTGGTGGCGCAAGCGCGAGCTCGTGACCGACATCTGCTACTGGTTCTTCGTGCCGCTGTTCGCGCGGGTGTTCCGCATCGGCCTTCTGGTGATCGCCGCAGGGTTCTTCTTCAAGATTCATGACGCGGATGAGGTCGCCGCGTTCTTTGAAAACGGTCACGGCCCGGTGTCGACGCTGCCGCTCGTGGTGCAGGCGATCCTGTCGCTGGTGCTGGCGGATTTCATGCTCTACTGGCTGCATCGCATGTTCCATGGCGGCGGCTTCTGGAAGTACCATGCCATCCATCATTCCTCCGAGGAGGTCGACTGGATTTCGGCGGCGCGCTTTCATCCCGTAAATCTCGTGCTCGGTACGATCGGCGTCGACGTCGTGCTGCTGCTGGTGGGCATTTCGCCGAACGCGATGGTCTTGCTCGCCCCCTTCAACATCTTCCACTCGGCTTTCGTGCACGCCAACCTGAACTGGACGCTCGGCCCGTTCCGCTATGTGCTGGCGACGCCGGTGTTCCACCGCTGGCATCACACTTCGCCGGAACGGGGTGGCAACAAGAATTTCGCCGGCACCTTCCCGCTCTGGGATCTCTTGTTCGGCACCTGGTACATGCCGGAAGGCCGTCTCCCGGATAACTACGGCATTGTCGAGCAAGCGACCTTCCCGAACGAGATTGCGGGGCAGCTGGCTTATCCGTTCCGGCGTCCGGCGGCCGCGCCTCCCGCTTGAAAACACTGGGAAATACCGCGCATTTTCGCCGGCCTCTTTGCGATTATTTCACACATTGTCGGCACCTTGGGCTCGTCGGGCGCCGGTTCCGCTGCGTATCGCTTATGCCGGCTAGTCAATGCCCCGGAGTAGAGTATGGCGTACACCTTGCGTAACCGCGCATCCGCGCGGGTCGGATTCCGTTCCCTCGCGTTGGGCCTGCTGTTGTGGCCGGCGCTGGCGTTCGCCGCACCGGTGCCGCCGGTGGCCGATTCCATTTCCGTCAATGTTGACCAGGCCAAGTTGGTGAGATTGCCCGGCAAGGTCGCCACCATCGTGGTCGGCAATCCCCTGATCGCGGACGTCACCCTGCAGGCCGGCGGCATCATCGTCGTGACCGGCAAGGGCTACGGCGCCACCAATTTCATCGCGCTCGACCGCAGCGGTGAGGTGCTGGTGGACCGCGTCATCCAGGTCGAAGGCCCGAGCGATCAGCTCGTCACCGTATATCGCGGCGTCGAGCGGGAGTCCTACAGCTGCATGCCGATCTGCCAGCGCCGCGTCACGCTCGGCGACGGCGGCGAATACTTCAGGGCGACGATGGAGCAGGGCGGCTCGCTCAACAACAACGCCACGGGCAACGCGGCCGCGGCGGGCAAGGGACCGAACTGATCGCTTCGTAGTCGCGTAAAGCCGCGCCGCGCCAATCGCGCCGCGCGGCTTTTGCTTGCCGGGATTGGTTAAGGCTTCGTTAACGCGCCGGGCCGGACTGTTCGAAACGGCCGAAACATTTCAACAATCAGTTTCCGCTATTTCTGCCTTCAGGTGACTGCTACCAAAGGGATTTCAGGGATGCCCGCGTCAGCCGTCTCGGCTTCGCCGAAAGGACTTTTCCGAAGGTTTCGTCGCGACAGCAGGGGCTCGGCCGCAGTCGAATTCTCGATCATTGCCGTGCCGTTCTTCGCGCTGTTCTTTGCCATCGTCGAGAGCGGCATCGTGTTCTTCGCGAGCCAGGTGCTGGAAAATGGCGTCCAGGACACCGGCCGCTTGGTCTACACCAACCAGGTGACAGGGATCAACACGACGGCCGCGGATTTCAAGGCGGATCTGTGCACGCGTGTCGCGGTGCTGATGAGCTGCGCGGGTATCGACGTCGACGTCAAATATTATCCGGCTGGCACGACCATTACGCTCACCGAGCCGATCGATGGCGCCGGCAACTACGACAACTCCGGCTTCGGCTTCAACATTCCGCCCGCCAACTCGACCGGAACGGTCGTCATCCGCGCATTCTATCGCTGGCCGATGATCGTCACCGGTTGGGGCTACAACATCGCCAATGTCGGCCGGAACACCAGCAATGCCAAGCGGCTGCTCTCAGGCCTGTCGGCCTTCCATATCGAACCCTCCTGATGCGGAGAACCGAAGCCATGAGCAAACTTTCTCGCCACACCCGAGAGCTGATCGGGCGCTTCATCTGCGATTGCCGTGCCAACGTGGCCATCGAATTCGTATTCATCGTGCCGCTGATGCTGACGATGTTTTTCGGCACGGTGGAATTCTCCTCGGCCCTTGCCGCCAACCGCAAGGTGACGCTGGCGGCGCGCACCTTGTCCGACCTTGTATCGCAGTCGTCGACCGTCACCGATACCGACCTGACGAATTTCGGCACGACGGGCCGGACGATCATGTACCCCTTCCCTCTCAACGCCGTCAGTACTTACGACACCAGGGTGAGCGAGATCTACATCGATCCAGCCACCATGACCGGCAAGGTGATCTGGAGCAAGGGAACAGGGGCCTACCCGGATCGCGCGGCCAACAGCTCCGTGACCGTCCCGACCGCGCTGCAGATCGCCGGTACCTATCTGATTTACAGCGAGGTCGCTTACAAGTATGTGCCCGCGGTTGGTTACGTCATGTCAGCGGCCGGCGTTCCGCTCAAGGACACGACCTTCACGCGCCCGCGTGTATCTCTTTGCGTGCTCTACAGCGCGACGGTCTGCGGTACCTGACCGCGCCACGACAATCGGACAGCACAAACAAAAAGGCCGCAGCCCTTGGACTGCGGCCTTTTCGCTTCACAAATTGTATCCCCGGCATTCCCCGGAGAGGCGCGTCAGGCGACGCGGAGATTGTCGGCCGCAGACTTGCCGGAACGGCGGTCCGCCACGATCTCGTAGGAGACCTTCTGGCCTTCACGCAGCGTGCCAAGGCCGGCGCGCTCGACGGCGCTGATGTGCACGAACACATCGTTGCCGCCGTCATCCGGCTGGATGAAGCCGTAGCCCTTGGTTGCGTTGAACCACTTCACAGTTCCCATGCTCACGGGGTAGTCCCTTCTCAGATACAAATAGTCGTAGCCCATTTGCGGTGGGCTGGTGAGTTCGAATTTTTGGAAGGGTCGTCAGCGTCCCGGCTGCACCGGTGGATAGCTAATGTCGTCCGGCCGAAAATTCAGAAGCGAATATTATTCCAAGGCAGGCCTCAAAACAATCCTGAGGCGAGCGAATTTTTGCGGCAACGGCGCATGTAACAAGGCGGGCGCGCGTGTCATGAAAATGCCACGCGCGATGCTGTTTCGTCATTACCTGCGGCCGCGGAATTGTCCGCCGCCACGCTGCGGCCCGCCGCGCTGGGGCGCGGGGCCCGCGGAAGCCGGCCGCTCGTCCTTGTGACGGAAGATCAGGCGGCCCTTCTCGAGGTCGTAGGGCGACATCTCGACGGTGACGCGATCGCCGGCCAGCGTCTTGATGCGGTTCTTCTTCATCTTGCCGGCGGTGTAGGCGACGATTTCGTGCCCAGCGTCGAGCTGCACGCGGTAGCGCGCGTCGGGCAGGATTTCGGTGACCAGTCCCTCGAACTGGATCAGCTCTTCTTTAGCCATGGTTCTCTCCAGATCGATGGACGGCTAGGCTTGCGGACGTCGGTTGCGGTTGGGTTTGAATTTCGGCCGGCTTTCGCGATGCAAAAAGGCAACCCCCTGTATCCCGTCAGCCTGGCCGCCCTGCGGACGGGCCGACTCGTGCCGGCCGCCTTGCGGAGCGGCGCCATGATTACCACCACCACGGCGTCTCCGGCGAGGGCCTTTCGCGAGCGTTGCACCGTCATTGTTGCGATGCGCATGCACGCGTGGCGCAGGCCTGCCGGGGCGGTGCTGCGCCGCGGGCGCGGGAGCCTCGCGGCCGCCGGCGGTGCGGAGGTCTTCGCGGGGCAGACTGACGCGGATCAGCCGTTCGATGTCGCGCAGATAGCCCATCTCCTCGGCGCCCGCGATCAGCGAGATCGCAACGCCCTCGGCGCCGGCGCGCGCGGTGCGGCCGATGCGGTGGACATAGGTTTCCGGCACGTTGGGCAAGTCGAAATTGACGACATGGCTGATGCCGTCGACGTCGATGCCGCGCGCGGCGATATCGGTGGCGACCAGCGTGCGGATCTGGCCCGAGCGGAATGCGCCCAGCACCCGCTCGCGGTGGTTCTGCGACTTGTTGCCGTGAATGGCTTCCGCGGCGATGCCGGTCTTGGCCAGCGCCTTCACCACCTTGTCGGCGCCATGCTTGGTGCGGGTGAACACCAGCGCACGGTCGACCGGCTCCTGCTTGAGAAGCTCGGCGAGCAAGCTGTGCTTGGCCGCGAAATCGACCTGGATGATGCGTTGGTCGATCCGCTCAGCCGTGGAGGCGACCGGCGTCACCGCCACCCGCGCGGGATCGCGCAGCATGGCTTCCGCAAGGTCAGCGATGTCTTTCGGCATGGTGGCCGAGAAGAACAGGGTCTGCCGCCTGATCGGCAGCTTCGCCACGATTTTGCGGATGTCGTTGATGAACCCCATGTCGAGCATGCGGTCGGCTTCGTCGAGCACCAGGTACTCGACCTGGGCCAGCTTGAGCGCATTGCCCTGCACGAGATCAAGCAGGCGGCCGGGGGTGGCAACCAGCACGTCGACGCCGCCGAGCAGCGCGCGGACCTGGCGCCCCATCGGCACGCCGCCGATCGCCAGCGCCGAGGTCAGGCGGACGTGGCGGCCATAGGCGTTGAAACTGTCGAGGATCTGGCCGGACAGTTCGCGCGTCGGCGAGAGCACCAGCACGCGGCAGGTTTTGGGCTGCGGCCGGATGCGGTTGGCGAGCAGCCGATTGAGGATCGGCAGCGCAAAGGCGGCCGTCTTGCCGGTGCCGGTTTGCGCAATGCCGACCACGTCACGGCCGGCGAGCGCCAGCGGAATGGTCTTGGCCTGGATCGGAGTGGGTGTGTGGTAGTTCTCTTCGCGAAGGGCACGCGAAATGGGCTCGGCGAGCCCGAAATCCTGAAAGGAGGTCAAAAGCAGTTTCTTTCCATCAAAACAGCAGGCGCCCGGCCCTCTGGGCCAGGAGCGCGCGAGGTCATCGAAAGACACCCGCGTGTTTTGGGTATCGCATTATTGGGTGGTTGAAAGGCGAGCCAGAACGCCGTCACATGGGCTTTAGATGGACGGGCTCAGAACACGCGGCTCGCGGTGGCCCGGTCATCTCTGATGATTCCTTGAGCCGCGCTGGATATGGCCCAGGAAGACGGCGGTTTCAAGGTGGATTGGCCGACATGGTTTCGCCGATACAAAAATTCCACGCGGGATGAAGGACTTGGGCAGCCGCTCGCAGCGGCTCTTCGGTGTTTGCACACCGCCAGTCCCTGCCGGAAAATTAGCCAAAATGCGGATTTTGCCCATTATTTAGCCCGTCTGCCGACAAAGCATACAATTTCCCCGCCCAAGATTTATGCAGATAGCGCCGGTAATTTCCGGCGGGAGGCGGTATTACATCACACTTTCAATGGCTTGGTCGGTGTGCGGTCGATGGCATGAGTCTTGCGATTCCCTTAACGCAGACGGCCGTGGGGCCGGTTCTCGCAACGTTTAACGCGTCTGCGTCAGGGAGATGACATCTCATGCTTACTCAATTGACTCACGATATAGCGACGATGAGCCGCCGTCGCTGGCTGGCGGCAACCGCCGGTCTGGTCCTTGGCCTCGCCGCGTTCAGCCAGGCAAAAGCGGCCGACGACACCATCAAGGTCGGCGTCTTGCACTCGCTTTCCGGCACCATGGCGATCAGCGAAACCACGCTGAAGGATACCGTCCTCTTCCTGATCGACGAGCAGAACAAGAAGGGCGGCGTGCTCGGCAAGAAGCTCGAAGCCGTCGTCGTCGATCCCGCCTCGAACTGGCCGCTGTTTGCGGAGAAGGCGCGCGAGCTGATCACCAAGAACAAGGTCGCGGTCGTGTTCGGCTGCTGGACCTCGGTGTCGCGCAAGTCGGTGCTCCCCGTCTTCAAGGAGCTGAACAACATCCTGTTCTACCCCGTGCAGTACGAGGGTGAGGAGAGCGAGCGCAATGTGTTCTACACCGGCGCAGCTCCAAACCAGCAGGCGATCCCGGCGGTCGACTACCTGATGAAGGACGAGAAGGTGAAGCGCTGGGTTCTGGCCGGCACCGACTACGTCTATCCGCGCACCACCAACAAGATCCTGGAAGCCTACCTGAAGTCCAAGGGCGTGGCGCAGGAAGACATCATGATCAACTACACGCCGTTCGGTCACAGTGACTGGCAGACGATCGTGGCCGACATCAAGAAGTTCGGCTCGGCCGGCAAGAAGACGGCGGTGGTCTCCACCATCAACGGCGACGCCAACGTGCCCTTCTACAAGGAGCTCGGCAACCAGGGCATCAAGGCCAAGGACATCCCGGTCGTGGCGTTCTCGGTGGGTGAAGAAGAGCTCGCCGGCATCGACACCAAGCCGCTGGTCGGCCATCTCGCCGCCTGGAACTACTTCCAGTCGATCAAGTCGCCGGAGAACGACAAGTTCATCAAGGCGTGGCAGGCCTACACCAAGAATCCGAAACGCGTGACCAACGACCCGATGGAAGCCCATGTCATCGGCTTCGACATGTGGGTCAAGGCGGTCGAGAAGGTGAAGTCCACCGATCCGGACAAGGTGATCGACGCCCTCCCGGGCATCGAAGCCAAGAACCTGACCGGCGGCACCTCGAAGATGCTGCCCAACCACCACATCACCAAGCCCGTGTTCATCGGCGAGATCAAGGGCAACGGCCAGTTCGACGTGGTCTGGAAGACCCCGGGCCTGGTGCCCGGCGATGCCTGGTCGAAGGAGCTCGAGGGCTCCAAGGATCTGATCGGCGACTGGGTCGGCAAGAAGTGCGGCAACTACAACACAAAGACCAACAAGTGCGGCGGTCAGGGCTCTTGATCCAAGAGGGCGCTTGATCTGAAACGCACGACCAAAATACTGACGACAACGGAGAAGGCGGTGATGCTGCCGCCTTCTCCAAATCTCCTGCCGGGGAAATACCGTGTCTGCCACCATGTTTGACCGCCTTCGCGCGGCTGCTCTTTCATTGCTTTTGATCGTGGCCTTTGCGCTGCCTGCGCACGCCGGCGCATTCGAGGACGCGGTCGCCAAATTCGCCAACGACGATTACACCGACACGGTCGACGCCATCGAGGCGATTGCGGCATCTGGAAATCCGCTCGCCGCTCCCATCATCACCGCGCTGCAGGACGAGCGGCTGCTGGCCGATCCCGAGTCCAAGAAGGTTTTCATCAAGCAGGCCGACGACAAGATCATTGACGCGGCGACGGGCGCTGCCGTCGACAAACTGCCCGATGGCGCCACCGAAGTCAGGGCCAACAACCGCGTGCGCCGGGCCGTCGATGCCGCGCTCGGCAGCCTGACGCTTATGTCGCCCGACCCGGCCACACGCATCGCTGCTGCCCAAGCGGTGTTCAAGTCGCACGACGAGAACGCACTGCCCGTCGTCGACGAGGCGCTGGCCAAGGAAACCAACAAGACCGCCAAGATTGCACTGGCCGAGGCCCGCGCGGCGATCCTGCTGTTCAAGTCCGACGCCTCGGAGGCCGACAAGCTCGACGCCGTCGCCGTTATCAAGGCCCGCGGCGACCAGGAAGCCATGGCGCTGCTCACCAGTCTGCCCTCCGACCAGCCGGCGCTGGTCGCGAAAGCGATCACTGCCGCAATCTCCTCGATCCAGGGCAATCTGGCGATGTGGTCGACGGTGCAGAACGCCTGGTACGGCCTGTCGCTCGGCTCGGTGCTGCTGCTCGCCGCCATTGGCCTTGCCATCACCTTCGGCGTGATGGGCGTCATCAATATGGCCCATGGCGAGATGGTGATGATCGGCGCCTACACCACCTTCGTGGTGCAGGAGGTGATCCGCACCCGTTATCCCGGCCTGTTCGACTACTCGCTGTTCATCGCGGTGCCGCTCGCCTTCCTGGTAGCGGGCGCCGTCGGCGTCGCCATCGAGCGCGGCATCATCCGCTTCCTCTACGGCCGCCCGTTGGAAACCCTGCTCGCCACCTGGGGACTGTCGCTGGTGCTGCAGCAGGCGGTACGCACCGCCTTCGGTCCGACCAACCGCGAGGTCGGCAATCCGTCTTGGATGAGCGGCGCCTTCGAGCTCGGCCAGATCACCATTACCTACAACCGGCTCTGGATCCTCTGCTTCACGCTCGGCGTATTTGTCATCCTGCTCGCCATGCTGCGCTACACGGCGCTTGGCCTGGAGATGCGCGCGGTGACGCAGAACCGCCGCATGGCCGCCTCCATGGGCATTGCCACCTCGCGCGTCGACGCGCTCACCTTCGGCCTCGGCTCCGGCATTGCGGGCATCGCCGGCGTCGCGCTATCGCAGATCGACAACGTCAGCCCCAATCTCGGCCAGAGCTACATCATCGACAGTTTCATGGTCGTGGTGTTCGGCGGCGTCGGCAATCTCTGGGGCACGCTGGTCGGCGCCTTCACGCTCGGCATTGCCAACAAGTTCCTTGAGCCGGTGGCGGGCGCCGTGCTCGGCAAGATCGCCATTCTGGTGCTGATCATTCTGTTCATCCAGAAGCGGCCGCGCGGCCTGTTCGCGCTGAAGGGGCGGGCGGTGGAAGCATGATGCCGCACGTCCTCACCCGCTCGCTCGACCGCGCTGCGACGATCTTCATCCTGATCGTCGCCGGCCTCGGCATCCTCATTCCGCTGTCCAACCTGCTGCTGCCCGAAAGCTCCTTCTTCCAGGTGCCGACCTATCTGGTGGCGCTGTGGGGCAAATATGCCTGTTACGCCATCCTTGCGCTCTCGATTGACCTCATCTGGGGCTATTGCGGGATCCTCTCGCTCGGCCATGGCGCGTTCTTCGCGCTCGGCGGCTATGCCATGGGCATGTATCTGATGCGCCAGATCGGCGACCGCGGCGTCTATGCCAATCCGATCCTGCCTGATTTCATGGTGTTCCTGAACTATCCAAAGCTGCCCTGGTACTGGAACGGCTTTGACATGTTTTGGTTCGCCGCGCTGATGGTCGTGCTGGTGCCGGGGCTGCTCGCCTTCTGCTTCGGCTGGTTCGCCTTCCGCTCCCGCGTCACCGGCGTGTATCTCTCGATCATCACCCAGGCGATGACCTATGCGCTGTTGCTCGGTTTCTTCCGCAACGATTTCGGGTTCGGGGGCAATAACGGCCTGACCGACTTCAAGGACATCCTTGGCTTCAACGTGCAGGCCGAGGGTACGCGCTGCGCGCTGTTCTTCCTGAGCTGCGCCGCGCTGATCGCAGCCTTCCTGATCTGCCGGGCGGTCGTCACGTCAAAATTGGGCAAGGTGCTGGTTGCGATCCGCGATGCGGAGTCGCGCACCCGCTTTCTCGGCTACCGCGTCGAATCCTACAAGCTGTTCGTGTTTACGCTGTCGGCCTGCATGGCCGGTGTCGCCGGCGCGCTCTATGTGCCGCAGGTCGGCATCATCAATCCCAGCGAATTTGCACCGGGCAATTCGATCGAGGCCGTGATCTGGGTTGCCGTCGGCGGCCGCGGCACGCTGGTGGGCGCGGCGCTCGGCGCCGTCGTGGTCAACTACGCGAAAACCTACTTCACCTCGGGTCCGCTCGCGCCCTATTGGCTCTTCATGCTCGGCGCGCTGTTCGTCCTGGTGACGCTGCTGCTGCCAAGGGGCATCGTCGGCACTTTCAATTCGTGGTGGGAGCCGTGGAAGGCGAGCCGAGACAATGGCGATGCCGCCTCCGCCGCGCGCGAAGACGGCGCCGAGCCGAAACCGAATCCGGCGGAGTGAGCGCATGAACGCCATGAACCTTCGCCAGACTTCCGCGCTGCTCTATCTCGACGGCGTCCACGTCTCCTTTGACGGCTTCCACGCCATCAACAACCTGTCGCTGGCGCTGGAGCCCGGCGAGATGCGCGCCATCATCGGCCCGAACGGCGCCGGCAAGACCACGATGATGGACATCATCACCGGCAAGACCAAGCCCGACGATGGCGTGGTGCTGTTCGACGGCACTGTCGACCTCACCCGGCTCGACGAGACGCGCATTGCCGAGCTCGGCATCGGCCGCAAATTCCAGAAGCCGACGGTGTTCGAGAGCCAGACCGTGCAGGACAATCTCCTGCTTGCGCTCAATGTCGACCACAGCGTGAAGGGGACGCTGTTCTGGCGCGGCAACAGGGCCGAATCCGAGCGCATCAACAAGGTGCTCGAAACCATCCGCCTGACGGAAGCGCGCAATCGCCTGGCCGGCAGCCTGTCGCACGGCCAGAAGCAGTGGCTCGAGATCGGCATGCTGCTGGCGCAGGACCCAAAAGTGCTGCTGGTCGACGAGCCCGTCGCCGGGATGACCGATGTCGAGACGCATCTGACCGCGGAGCTTCTGAAGGAGATCAACCGCAACCACACCGTGATGGTGGTGGAGCACGACATGACCTTTGTGCGCGAGCTCGGCGTCAAGGTCACCTGCTTGCACGAAGGCACGGTGCTGGCGGAAGGCACCATCGACGAGGTGTCGTCGAACGAACGCGTGATTGAAGTGTATCTGGGTAGATAGCTAGGGAAGGGCGAATGGCGAATAGGGAGTAGCGAATAGGGAACACGGCTCGGCCATTCCCATTCGCTATTCGCCATTCGCTACTCGCCACGAGGCACTGAAGATGCTCGATGTGACGAATATCAATCTCTACTATGGAGCTGCCCAAGCGCTGCGCGGCGTGTCGCTGAAGGCCGAGCCCGGCAAGGTGACCTGCGTGCTCGGCCGCAACGGCGTCGGCAAGACCTCGCTGCTGCGCGCGCTGGTTGGGCAATATCCGATCTCCTCGGGCAGCATCGTCTTCGACGGCGAGGATCTCAATCCGCTGAAATCCTATGAGCGGGCGCGGCGCGGCATCGGCTTCGTGCCGCAGGGCCGCGAGATCTTTCCGCTGCTCACGGTGGAAGAGAATCTCAAGACCGGCTTTGGTCCCTTGAAGCGCGACCAGCGCAACATTCCGGATGACGTGTTCTCGCTGTTTCCGGTGCTGGAAAACATGCTCGGCCGCAGGGGCGGCGACCTATCCGGCGGCCAGCAGCAGCAGCTCGCCATCGGCCGCGCGCTGGTGATGCGCCCGAAACTGCTCTTGCTCGACGAGCCGACCGAAGGCATCCAGCCCTCGATCATCAAGGATATTGGCCGCGCCATCTCCTATCTGCGCAACCTCGGCAACATCGCCATCGTGCTGGTTGAACAATATCTCGACTTTGCCTGCGAGCTCGGCGACAATTTCGCGGTCATGGACCGGGGCGCGGTGAAGTACACCTGCAGCCGCGAAAATCTCGATCCGGCCGAGATCAGCCGCCAGATGGCGTTGTGACTTGATACGGCCGTCCGGCCGTTTCCGGGGGAAGGATGCGGACCGAGATGCGCGCTGCTTCTGCGATCTTCGCGGCCAACCGCGCCCAGGGCGCTGTGCGTTTTGACGTGCGCTGCGAGGACGGCGTGACCCGGCGCGGTGGCTTGCATGAATCCGGCTCGCTGCGGGTGCGCTTTCCTTCGCCGGAAGACAAGGGGCTGTCGGCCGTCTTCGTCAACACCGCAGGCGGCATAGCCGGTGGCGACCGCTTTGAGATCGCAATATCGGCGGGCGAGGGAGCTCGCCTGACCCTGACCACATCCGCGGCGGAAAAGGTCTATCGCGCGCCGGACGTGGCGGCGCAGCTCGACATATCGCTCAAGGCCGCAAGCCGCAGTCATCTGGCATGGCTGCCGCAGGAGACCATCCTGTTCGACCGCGCGAAAATCTCCCGCCGGATCGACATTGATCTCGCGGAAGACGCTTCTCTTCTGCTCTGCGAAATCGTCGTGTTCGGCCGCGTCGCCATGGGCGAGCGCATGGACCGCGGCGAATTCGTCGACCGCTGGCGCCTGCGCCGCGGCGGCAGGCTCGTGTTTGCCGAGACCGTCCGGCTCGACGGCGATATCGGCGCGAAACTGGCGCGGCCGGCGGTCGCAAAAGGCGGCGCCGCCATCGCCACGGCCCTGATGGTCCCCGGGGATGAGGCGGTCGTGGAGCGCATCCGCGAGGCCGCGGATTCCTTTGGCGGCGAGGTCGGCATCTCCGCCTGGAATGGCTTTGCAATGGCGCGTTTCTGTGCCCAAGATGCGGCGGCGCTGCGCGCCGACATGATGACGGTGCTCAGCCGCGCCTCGCCTGCCGCGTTACCCCGCCTGTGGCTGAACTAATTCTCAACTCACGAGTGCTTCCGCATGAATCTTTCCCCCCGCGAAAAGGACAAGCTTCTGATCTCGATGGCTGCGATGGTGGCGCGCCGCCGGCTCGAGCGCGGCGTCAAGCTCAACCATCCCGAAGCTGTCGCGATCATCTCCGATTTCATCGTCGAAGGCGCCCGCGACGGCCGCACCGTGGCCGATTTGATGCAGGCCGGCGCGCAGGTGTTACGGCGCGATCAGGTGATGCCCGGCATCCCCGAGATGATCCACGACATCCAGGTCGAGGCGACGTTTCCTGACGGGACCAAGCTCGTCACCGTGCATGAGCCGATACGTTGATTATTCGTCATTCCGGGGCACGCGAAGCGTGAACCCGGAATCCAGAGGTTGTTGATCGAGATTCCGGGTTCGATGCTGCGCATCGCCCCGGAATGACAGGAGGCAAGATGATCCCCGGCGAACGCTTCATCAAGGACGGCGAGATCGAACTCAACGCCGGCCGCAAAACCGTGACGCTTTCGGTCGCCAACACCGGCGACCGCCCGATCCAGGTCGGCTCGCACTACCATTTCTTCGAGACCAACCCGGCGTTGAAATTCGACCGAAAGAAAGCCCGCGGCATGCGCCTCGACATCGCCGCCGGCACCGCCGTCCGCTTCGAGCCGGGCCAGACCCGCGACGTGCAGCTCGTAGCACTGGCGGGAAAGCGCACGATCTACGGCTTTCGCGGCGACGTGATGGGAAAGCTGTAAGGCAGGCCGTGACAGGAACGATCAGGGCAACAGCAGGATTGAGGCAAAAACGGAGGTTGCCATGCTGTCGCCGATCCGCCTTGTTTCGAAAGCCGCCGAATTCGCCGCGCACCGCCACACGGGAGAGGCACGCAAGGCGCGTCCCGAAGAACCCTATGTCAACCACCTCGCAGAAGTTGCCAGCATCCTCGCTGAAGTCACCGACGGCGCCGATGCCGAATTGGTTGCGGCCGGCTGGCTGCATGACACCGTTGAGGATGAGCTCGCCACGCCCGTGGAGCTCATGGCGGAATTCGGCGACCGCATCGCCGCCCTCGTGGACGAGGTGACCGACGACATGTCGCTTCCGCAAGCACAACGCCGGCAAAAGCAGGTCGTGGACGCCCCGCACAAATCGCCGGATGCGAAACTGATCAAGATCGCCGACAAGATCAGCAATATCCGCGCGCGCATTCATGCCAATCCCAGCGCTGACCATCGCAACGATCTCGCCGCCTACACGATCTGGGCCGAGGATGTCGTTGCCGGGTGCCGCGGCGTTAATTCGAAACTTGATGCCAAATTCGACGAAACCGTCAGGGCGGCGAAAAGCGCGCTCTGATCGGAGGAATGGGGGCCGACATGTCCGTGAAGATCAAGCGTTCCGTCTATGCCGATATGTTTGGCCCGACCACCGGCGACAAGGTGCGGCTCGCCGACACCGATCTCATCATCGAGGTGGAAAAGGATTTTACGACCTACGGCGAGGAGGTGAAATTCGGCGGCGGCAAGGTGATCCGCGACGGCATGGGCCAGTCGCAGGTGACCAACCGGCAGGGCGCGGCGGACACTGTCATCACCAACGCGCTGATCCTCGACCACTGGGGCATCGTGAAGGCCGACGTCGCCATCAAGGAGGGCATGATCTCGGCAATCGGCAAGGCCGGCAATCCCGATATTCAGCCGAATGTGACCATCGTGATCGGCCCCGGCACCGACGTGATCGCGGGCGAGGGAAAAATTCTCACCGCCGGCGGCTTCGACAGCCACATCCATTTCATCTGCCCGCAGCAGATCGAGCACGCGCTGATGTCGGGCGTCACCTCGATGCTCGGCGGCGGCACCGGGCCCTCGCACGGCACCTTCGCCACCACCTGCACGCCCGGCCCCTGGCACATGGCGCGGATGATCCAGTCGTTCGACGCCTTCCCGGTCAATCTCGGCATATCAGGCAAGGGCAACGCGGCGCGGCCGGCGGCGCTGGTCGAGATGATCAAGGCGGGCGCCTGCGCGCTGAAACTGCATGAGGACTGGGGCACCACGCCGGCCGCGATCGACAATTGCCTTGCGGTCGCCGACGATCACGACGTCCAGGTGATGCTGCATTCGGACACGCTGAACGAATCCGGCTTCGTCGAGGATACAGTGAAGGCGTTCAAGGGCCGCACCATCCACGCCTTCCACACCGAAGGCGCCGGCGGCGGCCACGCGCCTGATATCATCAAGATCGCCGGCCTCAAGAATGTGCTGCCGTCCTCGACCAACCCGACGAGGCCGTTCACCCGCAACACCATCGATGAGCATCTCGACATGCTGATGGTGTGCCACCACCTCGATCCCTCCATCGCGGAGGACCTCGCCTTCGCCGAGAGCCGCATCCGGAAAGAGACCATCGCCGCCGAAGACATTTTGCACGACCTCGGCGCGCTCTCGATGATGTCCTCGGACTCGCAGGCGATGGGCCGGCTAGGGGAGGTCATCATCCGCACGTGGCAGACCGCCGACAAGATGAAGAAGCAGCGCGGGTCGTTGCCGCAGGACCAGGGCAAGGGCAACGACAATTTTCGCGCAAAGCGCTATATCGCCAAATACACGATCAACCCCGCCATCGCGCATGGCGTGTCGAAACTGATCGGCTCGGTGGAGAAGGGAAAACTTGCCGACCTCGTGCTGTGGTCGCCGGCCTTCTTCGGCGTCAAGCCGGACTGCATCATCAAGGGCGGCTCGATCGTGGCCGCTCCCATGGGCGATCCCAACGCCTCCATTCCGACGCCGCAGCCCGTGCACTACCAGCCGATGTTCGCAGCCTTCGGCAAATCGCTGACGGCGTCGTCGGTCGTGTTTACGTCCAAGGCGGCGGTCACCGGCGGCCTCGCAAAGAAGCTCGGCATCGGCAAGACGC
>Ga0081539_10003012_pt1 | contig 21944 bp, 10 predicted proteins | sample TabmetS4T2R2_FD_71023 | JGI IMG/M metagenome (GOLD analysis project Ga0081539, IMG submission 71023) | Tabebuia heterophylla rhizosphere microbial communities from the University of Puerto Rico - S4T2R2 | ecosystem: Host-associated > Plants > Roots > Rhizosphere ...
GAGTCCTTCGATCAACGCCGTCGAGCCTTTGAGATCGGCAAACAAGGCCGTGATCGTTTTGCGTTCACCGTCTGTTACTGTCGCCGCGCGGATGCGTTCGGCAAGATGCGACGGCGTGTAATCGATGGGTCTAGCGTCTAGCGCCTGGGGTCGAGCGTCTGAGGAAGGCGCGGTTTTTGACTCTGGACTCTGGACTCTAGACCCTAGACTTTCTTCGCCGACCCACACCAGCACCTTCCCGTCTTCATCCACCGCTACGCGTTCCGCGTCAATGAGTTCGTCTTTCAGTATCGCAATCGCTTCGTTGTCGAGACTGAATTGCACTTTCAGCAGGCGATAGGACACGCGCCCCTTGCTTTGCAGCAGCTCCCGCACCTGGTCGAGCGTCTCGATGATGGTCATACCCACCCTTCCCAGTAGGGGATTATAGATGCGCGACCGTGCAAAGCCTAGTCAAAGAGCCTTGACCAACTCAAAAAGAGTCTGAGGGCGAATGATTCGCACCGCGCGCTCGCTCTCGCGGTCGAGATCGACGGGAGCACAGAGATAAAGGGGGACGGTGGGGTGTTCCTCAGAAAAAGAGCGCAGCCCCGAAAAGTCCTGGCGGGTCATGTCGGCGCGGGACTTGCATTCCACCGCCATGAGGATCTCTCGTCCGCGCGTCACCACCAGGTCCACCTCCGCCCCGTTATGCGTCCGCCAAAAATACAGCTTCAGGTCTTTGCGAAAGTAATCATTCACGCGTCGCACCTCTTGCATGATCCATTGCTCAAACAGTCGGCCCCGCTCGATCGCAGACACCGGCACTGACACCAACCCCAACATGGCTCGCGTCACGCCATTATCAAAGACGTAGAACTTGGGGCGTTTGCTCAGTCGCTTCCTGATGCTGCGGGTGTAGGGCGGTAGGAAAAACCCGATCAGCGTGTCTTCGAGTATCGAGTAATAATTCCGCACCGTGGGCTGCGACACACGACTCTCGGCGGCCAGGGTCGACAGGTTGACTTCTTCGGCAAACTGCGAGACGGCAACTTCGAGAAAACTCTGAAAGGCGTCCAACCGGCGGGCAATCGCTTCGGATTTGATTTCCTCATTAAGGTAGGTCGTCACGTACGAACGCAGCAGCTCTTGGGCTAACGCTTCATTGTGCTCGACGAGCAAAGTGTAGACACGCGGCAGAGACCCATACTGGAGAACGCGCTCCAGTCGAAAGTCCTCACCCAGCTCGGTCACAGTCAGCGGATGCAAGGCGAAGCTCACCGCCCTCCCGCCGAGGAGATTGGCGGCTCCCCGTCTCAGCTTGCGTGCGCTTGAGCCGGTGAGGATAAAGTGCACGGTGGGGAAGCGTTCGATACAACGATGGACGACATCGAGCAGAGCTGGGACTTTCTGGATTTCATCGATCCAGACTTTTCCTTGCGCGCCGGCCGGCAGACTTGAGACCTCGGCAAAGAGGAGGTCAGGATTATGGTTATATTTGAGGAATGTTGCGGTAGAGAGCAAGTCAACCGCGAGGAGGCAGGGCAGCGTCCCGACCAGCGTACTTTTCCCGGTCTGCCGAGGGCCGAGGATCAAACAACTTGCGACTGTGGGAAGCTGCGAGCCAAGAATTCTTGTATACATACTTTCAAATTACCAGACAATTTGAAAGTAGACTATGTGAATTTCCTAACATGTGGGGCTTCACGCCAACTGCTCTAGTAACGCCCTGGCCTCTTGTAAATCCTTGGTGTCAAAGCCTTCGGTGAACCAGCCGTAAATCTCAGATAACAACTGGTGAGCTTCGGCTCGCTTGCCCTGTTGCTGCCATAAACGTGCAAGGCTCATCACCGCGCGCAGCTCTAGCGACTTCGCCTGCTGTCGCTGTGCAATCTCGATCGCCTTGTGAAAATACTCTTCTGCTTCCTTTTGGACTCCAGACTCTAGACTCTGGACCCTAGACTGGGCGAGCGTTAGCTCGCCTTTCAGCCGATGCAGCTCCGCTTCCCATTCGCGCTCCCCATTCTTGTCTACCATAGCTAGCGCCTCGGCGAGCGCGCTCAGCCCTTCTTCGACCTGGCCCCCGGTCCCATAGGCTTCGGCCAGCAAGGCTAAATGCCGTGGCTGCATCAGCTCCTGCCCTGCCGCTCGGAAAGTGGCTAAGCCCTGCTCTATCAGCGCAATGCCTTCCTGCTCCCGCCCCTGCTCTACTAGCGCCCAGCCCAGATACGGCATTGCTAGGGCTGCCCCCCACGGGAACCCTTGCTCGGTCGCAAGTGCAATCGCCGCCTCCGCTATCTCCCTGGCCGCCTGACTCTCCCGGCGGTACCAGTGGACCACAGCAGCATAGCCCAAGGCTAATATTATACTCACGGAATGAGATATTTTTTGGGCAAGCGTAAGCGCTTCCTGGCTCCGCTGTAACGCCTGATCCGGATAGCCAAGCAACCACAGGATCATAGGCAGGAGATTGAGGCAGACCACTCCGGGGTCGCGACCGGTGCGGGAGGCGAGCAGGGCGTGCTGCTCAGGGCGATAGCAAGCCAGGGCCTGCTCACAGTGCTCCCGCGCGGCGCGTTGCTCTCCTCTGATCTCTAAGAGGCTTGCTTGCACCAGGTGCGCCTCGACGAGGAGGTTAGGGTCGCAAGCGCGTTGGGCCAGTTGCAGCAGTTGGGCCGCCAGCTCGTGCCCGGTCGAGAACTCTCCTCCGAAGAACGAGAAGATGCAGAGTCCCCACAGAAGAGGGAAGCGCTGCAAGGTCTCTCCCGTTTGCCCGCAGAGCTCAAGCGCCCGGCGGTAGGCCTGCTCCGCCTCGGTGGCGCCGTAGCCCTGCGTGACCATGAGCGTGGGGCCAAGTACACTTTGCACTCGGAGTTCCAGCTGGGTCCGCTCGGGAGTATCAGGTAGGGTCTGGAGGAGAGTCACCGCCGTGGTGAAGTGGCGAATCGCCTCCCCGTTCGCCGTGCGCTGCACAGCCTGCTGCCCGGCCAGATACAGGTACTCCACGGCCTTGGCGGTGTTGCCACTGCGGGTATAGTGGTGCGCCAAAGCTTCGTAATGATCCTCTAGCCGGGCATGGAACAGCACCTCGATCGCCTGCGCGGTGCGCTCGTGGAGGGTCTTACGCCGCTCCTGCAGCACCGTGCCGTAGGCCACCTCCTGCGTGAGCGCGTGCTTAAAGACATATTCGACCTCGGGAAAGGCCGGCTGCTCATAGAGAAACTCCTTTTGTTGAAGTGAGGAGAGTAACCGATACAATTCTTCTTCTGGCTGCGTAACAACTTGGCGTATAAGACTCAGAGGAAATTCCCGTCCAATGACAGCCAACTGTTGGAGTAGCACTTTTTCCTCTGGTGCCAGGCGGTCAATGCGCGCGGCTAAGACCCCTTGCACCGTGGTGGGAATCTGTAGGGGCCCACCAGAGCCTGTCCTGCCTGCGCCAGTGCCGCAGGCACAGGTGGGCGGAGTCGAAGCATGTGCGCCCGACAGAGGGCCGACACGAAGATCAGCCCCTACGGCGGTGCGGACCAACACGCCTTGCTCAAATAATTCCTGTACCACCTCTTCTATGAAGAACGGTGTACCCTCGGTCTTGTCGAGGATGAGCTGTTTGAGGGTTTGGAGGGGAGCGACACGCTGCCCCTCTCTGGTCGTGCTCAGCAGTTCGTCGAGGAATTCTTCGGCCTCGGCTTTGCCAAACGGCACTAAGCGCAGCTGCGTGTAATATGTCTTGTGTCCCCACTCATGCCGGTACTCCGGGCGATAGTTGGTCAAGAGCAGAATCTTGGCGCTGGCGACACTCTCACTCAAGGTGTCGAGAAACCCTTGTGTCTCGCCGTCGATCCAGTGCAGGTCCTCAAAGAGCAAGATGAGCGGCTGATTGAGGCTCTCTCTGAGAAAGAGCTTCTTGAGCGCTTCAAAGGTTCGTTTACGTCGAATCTGCGGGTCCATCTGTTGTAATGGCGAGGGTTGCTCTTCAACCCCTAGCAATGCGTAGAGATACGGCAAAATCTCTTCCAACGTGCGATCGAGGATCACCACTTTCCCGGCTATCTTCTCCCGTCGCGTCCGCTCGTGGTCTTGGGGCTCAATCCGGAAGTAACTTTTGAGGAGCTCAATGATCGGCAGATACGGCGAGGCTTTGCCATGCGAAACAGAATACGCTTCCAAGACCAGGCAGCCAGCCTGAGAGAGAAGCTTGAACTCGTAGAACAAGCGTGACTTCCCCAAGCCCGGTTCGCCCATCACTCCGACAATTTGTCCATGTCCCGCTTGGGCTTGCTCTAGCGCCTGTTGCAGCTGCCCCAGCTCACTCCGACGACCCACAAACCGCGTCAGCCCCCGCCGCCTGGCAGTCACTTGTAAGCGCGTACGCAACGGTCCGGCCCCCAGCACTTCATAGACTGCCAGCGCATCTTCCACCCCTTTAATCTGCAGCTGGCCTAATTCTTTGAACGCAAAATAGCCCTCCGTGAGTTTGTGAGTGTAGGCGGAAACGAGAACAGAGCCCGGCGCAGCCAATTGTTCCATACGCGCCGCCAGGTTGGTGGAATGCCCGACAGGCACATAGTCCGTATGCAAGTCATCCTTGCGGATCGAGCGCACCACCACTTCGCCCGTGTTCACGCCCACTCGCAGTGCCAGCGGCGCATAGCCTTTGGTGCGCAAGGTATTGCCATACTGGCGCATCTCCTCTTGCATGCGCAGGGCGGCATAGAGTGCCCGCTGGGGATGATCTTCATGGGCAAGGGGCGCACCGAAGAGGGCGAAGATCCCATCACCCAGGGCTTGGGCGACATAGCCCTCATAGCGATGGACAGCGTCCATCATCACCTGCAGTGCGGGGTCAAGAATCGCCCGTGCTTCTTCAGGGTCGAGTCCTTCAATCAGTGCCGTCGAGCCTTTGAGATCAGCAAAGAGGGCGGTAATGGTTTTGCGCTCACCGTCTGTGAATGCTGCTGCGCGAATGCGCTCGGCCAGGTGGGGCGGCGTGTAGGCAATGGGGGGTGGGGTGTGAGGTGCTGAGGGCTGGGGACTGACAACCGATGACTGAGAACTGACAACTGATCGGTCGCCCACCGACACCAGTACCTTACCGTTTTCATCCATTGCGAGGCGTTTAGCGTCGATGAGTTCCTCTTTGAGGGCTTCTAACCCTTCGTCGTCGAGGTGAAACTGGTACTTCAGGGCGCGATAACTGAGGCGCCCCTGCTCACGCAGTAATGCTTGTACTTGTTCGATGATCGCGTAGAGGTCCATCAGCGTTCCTCCGCCAGCACCTCTAAGAGTGCCTTCGCGTCTTGCAAGTCCCTGGTGTCAAAGCCTTCTGTAAACCAGTTGTAAATGATAGATAACATCTGGTGAGCTTCAGTGGTCTTGCCTTGCTGTTGCCAGAGCCGAGCGAGGCTCACCGAGGCGCGGAGCTCTAGCGATTTTGCCTGCTGGCGCTGGGAGAGCTCAATGGCTTTCCGAAGACACACTTCGGCTTCGTCTGTCTTTCCCCGCACGCGATCAGCCAACAGTCTTCCGTCTTCCTGCGCCAACAGGAGTTCGCCCTGGAGACGGTGGATCTCAGCCTCAAGCACGCGATCGTCATGGCGGTCTGCAAAGTGCAATGCCTCACCAACCATCTGCAGGCCCTTCTCGTATTGCCCGGTCTGGCCGTACGCCTCAACCAACGGCGCGTGGGCAAACGGCTCGAAGACAATCGTGCCGGTTGTACGGAGACCCGAGAGGCCGTGTTGCAATTCAGTGATCCCGGCGTGCGGCTGGCCTTGTTGCACCAGCAGCCATCCGCGGTTGACCCTGCTATGGGCTACCCACACGGAAAACCCGTGGTCGGTCGCAAAGGCCAGTACCGCGTCTATCGGTTCGCGTGCTTCCCGCCATTCCTGACGAAACAGACGAATCCACAGACTGGTCGTCAATGCCCAAGTTAGACTATGGGCATGCCCGAGCTCCTGGGCCCAGATCACCGCTTCGTGGGCTCGCTGCCGGGCTTGGTCAGGATAGCCCAGACACCACATCGTTCGTGCCAAATACTCCAGACCAAACACGCGTGAATCGCGCCCATACAGGCGAAGGTGCTCGCGATGGTGAGATGGCTCATAGCGAGCAAGTGCCGCTTCAAAATGGGTTCGCGCCGCCGCAAACTCGCCCCGCCAGTATAGGGGTGCTCCCAACGCGAGATGGGCTTCGACCTGAAGTCCGGCCCCTCCTGCTTGCTCTGCTAAGGTCAGCAGTTGCTGCGCCAAGGCGTACCCCTTGTGCAGATTCGCCTGAATGTTGTGGAATACGCAGAGCCCGCGCACGATCGGAAACAGCTGCGGGATGTGCCCAAGCTCTACGCAGAGGGCGTGCGCCCGTTCATACGTGTGACCGACTTCTGGCGAGCCAAAGCCTTTGGTCGCCTGCAGCGGCACCCCTAAAGCGAGTTGCAGGGTTAGTTCTCGGCGGGTGCGCTCTTGGCTGACAGGAAGCGTTGGGAGCAACTCCAGCGCTGTAGTGAAGTAAGTGATGGCCTCAACATTGGCCGACCGTTGGGTTGCCTGTTGCCCGGCCTTGTGGAGATACTCGATGGCCTTCTCTGCATTCCCACTGCGGCTGTAGTGATGCGCTAACTCGGGGTAGTACTCTTCCAAGCGCTCCAGACGCAACGTTTCGAGCGCCCGCGCGGTGTGCTCATGCAGGACTTTGCGGCGTTCAAGAAGGACAGAGTTGTACGCCACTTCCTGGGTCAGGGCATGCTTGAAGAGGTACTCCACCTCGGGAAAGGCGGGCTGTTCATAGAGAAACTCTTTGGTCTGCAAAGCCGAGATTAAGCGATAGAGGTCCTCTTCCGGGTGGCCGATGACCTGCCGGACGAGGCTTAACGGAAATTCCCGCCCGATGACCGCGAGGTGCTGGAGTAAGGCTTTCTCCTCTGCGCTCAGGCGATCGATGCGGGCCGCTAAGACACCCTGCACCGTGGGCGAGAGATGGATCCCCGCGGGCGCGCTCACCAGCCGATACTGGCCGCGCTCCCCGCTTAATACTCCCTCCTCAGCTAGGGTCTGCACCACTTCTTCCATGAAAAACGGCGTGCCTTGAGTCTTCTCCAGCACCAGCCGCTTGAGCCCCGTGAGGCTGGAGTCGTTCCCCAACAGGAAGGTGAGCAGTTCCTTAGCCTCCGCTCGGCCCAGCGGCGCGAGCCGGAGCTGAGTGTAATAGTTCTTACTGCCCCACTCATGCCGATACTCGGGGCGATAATTCGTGAGCAACAAGAGCTTGGCGCTGGCTACGCTTTCACTCAGCGCATCGAGAAAGCCCAGGGTTTCGCTGTCAATCCAATGCAGATCTTCAAAGATCAGGACTAAGGGTTGGTTGAGACTCTCGCGCAGGAAGAGCTGCTTGAGCGCCTCGAAGGTGCGCCGCCGCCGGATCTGTGCGTCCATTTGGTGCAGAGTGGCCGTTGGGTCTTCAAGCCCGAGCAGCGTAAGGAGATAGGGTAAGATGTCTTCCAGACTGCGGTCGAGCATGAGAACTTTGCCGCCCACCTTCTCCCGCCGTGTCCGCTCGTCGTCCTGCGTTTCAATACGGAAGTAACTCTTGAGCAGCTCAATCACCGGCAGATACGCCGACGCTTTGCCGTACGAGACCGAGTACGCTTCCAATACTAGGCAGCCCGCTGGTGAGAGTAGTTTGAACTCATAGAACAAGCGCGATTTCCCTAACCCTGGTTCACCCATCACCCCCACGATCTGGCCCTGCCCGGCTTTGGCTTGCTCCAAGGCTTTGTGCAGTTGCCCTAGTTCGCTCTGGCGTCCGATAAAGCGTGTCAGGCCACGGCGCGCTGCGACTTGCAGCCGTGTGCGTAGCGGTCCCGCGCCCAACACTTCGTAGACGTTGAGTGGCTCTTCTACGCCCTTAATCTGCGTCTGACCGAGATTCTTGAATGCGAAATAGCCGTCCGTGAGTTTGTGGGTGTAGGCGGTGATCAGAATCGACCCCGGCGTCGCCATCTGCTCCATCCGCGCCGCTAAGTTGGTCGAGTGGCCGACCGGCACGTAATCAGTGTGCAAATCGTCTTTGCGAATCGAGCGAACTACTACTTCGCCTGTATTGATGCCCACGCGCATCGCCAGGGGCATGCCATGTTTGAGGCGGATTTGATCCCCATAGCGCCGCATCTCTTCCTGCATGCGCAGCGCCGCATATAACGCCCGCTGGGGATGATCCTCATGGGCAATCGGGGCACCGAACAGCGCAAAGATGCCATCGCCCAGTGCTTGCGCGACATAGCCCTCATAGCGATGGACGGCGTCCATCATCACTTGCAGTGCGGGGTCAAGAATCGCACGGGCCTCTTCGGGATCGAGTCCCTCAATCAGTGCCGTGGAACCCTTGAGATCAGCAAATAAGGCGGTGATCGTCTTGCGCTCTCCATCAGTGAATGCTGCTGCGCGAATGCGCTCGACTAAGTGAGGCGGGGTGTAGCTTATGGGGCTAAGAGCATGGGGTTGAATCTCTTGACTTTGAGTCCGGGACCCTTCGACTATGCTCACCTGTGCCTGCGGTACTGGCGCAGGCAGGACAGGCTTTGGACTCGGAACTTGCCCTGCAAGGGCCGCTCCGCATTCATTACAAAACTTACTTTGTGGAGGGTTCTCGGTTGAACATGCACGACATGCCAGAGGAAGCTGGTTCCCACACTCGTTACAGAACTTCGCCCCGTCTTTGTTGTGGTATCCGCAGTGTGGACAATCCATACTACTATCCCCTTAACTCTGTCTTTTTACCGTACCGAGCTTCATGGAAGTAAAAGCTGCGTCCTCGTATTACCCTCTTTATTGCCCTCTTTTACGGGTATTACCCTTTCTTTGCCAGGCCGCACCAGGACCACGTCCCACACACTCCACCGCTCCGGCTTTTTGTAGTCCACGCAAGACACGGCGGATCATATCGCGACTCACGCCAGGACAAGCCCGTTCGAGGTCGGCAAGTGTAAATTGGGTACGAAACGCTGCTATCGCAGTCTCCACTAAGGCCGTCTTCGCTCCTCGTGGACTCTGGACCTGACCTAACCGATCGGCAAACTCTCGGTAGGCATTCTTGAAGATGAAGAGCACGTAGTTCACATACGGCCAGGGATCATGCGTGCCGTCGTGCCACCCTTGAGAACTCTGGTGCAGGGTTTCGTAGTAGCGGTCTTTGTGCTGTTCGATGAGCCGCTCCAGACTGATATACCGTCCAACTTCGTAACCTAAGTGATAACTTTGGAGTAACAGTAAGAGCCGAGAGACGCGACCATTCCCGTCACGAAAAGGATGGATACACAAGAAGTCCAGATTCCAAGCGGCTAAGGCGATCAAGGGATGGACCCAGCGTTCCCGTAAACACGCGCTCCAGCAATCGATCAGTTCGCGCATCGCGGTCGCCGTGTCTGCTGCGGGGACGGTCTTGAAACGTACGCGAACCCGGCCATCCGGCAGCTTTTCGATGATATCGCTGTCCTTGTCTTTGTAGTGACCAGCATCCCAAATCTGGCCACGGGTCAATTGATGCAACTGAAGAATAGTGTCCTCTGACAATGGCAGGGGGGTCTGTCGCTCATGGATGAGTTGCAGGGCGTCACGATATCCCCGCACTTCTTCTTCATCACGGTCGCGAAGGAGGGGAGTGCCGAAGACCAGCGTGCCAATACGCGTGGGTTCGACCTCCACACCTTCGATGCGGTTGGAAGAAACGGCACTTTCGATCAGTGCATGTTCGCGCAGGGCTTTCAGTCGCTGGGGTGATTGTTTGGTAAACAACTCTTGCTTGCCACGGGCCTCTCCGAGATCAGCAAGATACCAGGCTGTTGTGGCCGGGATGGAGTCCAATTGATGGGCGAATCGCCGCAAGGTCATCATGTCGCTGCGAGATCCTCCAACAACGCTTTTGCCTCTTGCAAATCCCTTGTATCAAACCCTTCGGTGAACCAGTTGTAAATGTCGGATAACATCGAGTGTGCTTCGTGCTGTTTGTTTTGTTGTTGCCAGAGACGAGCGAGGCTCACCGTGGCACGGAGTTCAAGGGACTTGGCTTGCTGTTTCTGGGCAATTTCGATGGCTTTGCGGAAACACTCCTCTACTTCTTGCTTCCTTCTTCCTGCTCTCTGCTCTTTGCTTTCTTGTTGAAATGTGAGTTCGCCTTTGAGGCGGTAGAGTTCGGCTTCGTACATGTGCTCAGCATTTTGTGCTATGACATTGAAAGCTTCGGATACCGCACTGAGTCCTTCTTCATACTCATTCACCTTTCCGTAACTCCCTTGAGCCTCGATAAGCTCTTCCTTCAGGACCTCCAGGTGTTCGTCATCAAGCTTGAATTGGAACTTCAACGCTCCATATGTCACTCGTTTGCGCTCTTGCAGAAGACCCGCCACTTGGTCGAGCACCTCATAAAAGTCCATCAGCGATTCTCCAAAGCGAGGACGAGAAAGCTTGAGTGCACCCTGGACTCACCACCATCCCGCTTCGCACCATCCCCTATGCGATATGAACGGGAATCTTTTCCAACTCAGAGCCGATCGCGTTTCGGGCAACGCGGAGCTCATAGTTTCTCTGTAGATTCATCCAGAATTCCGGCTCCGTACCCAAAAACTTGCCGAGCCGTAACGCCGTATCCGCCGTGATGGCCCGCTTGCCAGCAATAATCTCACTGATTCGCCCCGGCGGCACCCCAATCAGACGGGCCAGCTCAGTCTTTGTCAGTCCTTCACGAGCGTCTATTTCATCGGCCAGAATCTCTCCTGGATGGATGGGGTTACGTGCCATGTCTTACTCCTCAGTGGTAGTCAACGATCTCTATATTGGAAGGACCGTCTTCTCCGGACGGCCATTCAAAGCAGAGCCGCCATTGCATATTGATACGGATACTATACTGCATCTTAAACAGAGGCAGGTAGAGAAGCGTCACTTCTATTGCTCACCGGGTTATCGAGCCATTGCTGCGAGTAATCCTTTCATTTTTCAATCGCTCAATCACCCGATGACTCAACCCTATTAGGTCTTGGGTGTGAGGGGCTCAGGGTTAGTAATGTTGAACATTGATCGGTAAACCTGACACTCACTTTGATGCGAGACTTTAGACGTGAGACCCTAGATTTTCTAACAGTGCCTTCGCCTCTTTGAGATCGACGGTATCAAACCCTTCGGTGAACCAGTTGTAAATCTCAGCTATCAGCTCGTGAGCTTTGCCCTTCTTACCTTGCTGCTGCCACAAGCGGGCGAGGCTTGTTGACGCGCGCAGTTCCCAAGACTTGGCTAGCTGTTGACGCGCGATCTCGATGGCTTTGTGAAAACACTCTTCTGCCTCTTCTTCGACTTGGAACCCTTCGACGGAGTTTATCCTGAGCGAAGTCGAAGGGCTCACCTGAGCCTGCGGCACTGGCGCAGGCAGGACAGGCTTTGGACCTGGGACTTTGGACTGAAGCGTAAGCGTTCCCTTGAGCCGATAGAGTTCCGCCTCACACCAACGCTCCCCAGTCTGGTCCGCCACAACCAATGCCTCGGTCAGTGCCGTCAACCCTTCCTCCACTCGTCCTATTTTCCCATACGCTTCGGCTATGAGGGCAAGAAAATACGATTGTAATCCCTTTGCTCCTGTCGCCTCATGGCTCTCCAGATCCAAGCGCATCTGGACAAGCCCTTCCTCTCCCTGGCCTTGCTCCGTTCGCGCCCAGCCACCGAAGATCGTACCCCACGCCAGTGGAAATCCGTACTCACTTGCGAATATTTGCGCTGCCTCCGCTCTCTGTTGACTCTTTACGACCTCGCGCCGAAGCTGATGCAGTTGTGCGGCATAACACTGAGTAATGGCCAAACTGTTGGGGTGCGATAACTCTTGGGCCAACGTGAGTGCGTCGGACAGCCGCTTGAGCGCTTGATTGGGATAACCAAGCACCCACAGGCTCAAGGCCATCAAGCCGAGGCAATTGACCCCAGGGTCGTATCCGCCATACAAAAATGCATGGGTATAATGCTGTTGGGGATTATACAGCGCAAGTAATTGCTCGGCGTGCTTGAGGGCAGTTGTCTGCTCTCCCAAAGACAGCAAGGTCATCGTCAGTGTACCGTGCGCCTCCAAGAGCAGCGAAGAATCCTGGGTGCGGTGGGCAATATTGAGGAGTTGGTCCGCCAAGGCATGGGCTGTCTGTAATTCCGCTCCTACATGATAGAACTCCCATAATCCGCGGAGTGCCGAGAAGAGCTCAGGAGTCTCTCCTATTTGTTGGCACAGCGCCCGTGCCCGGGCGTAGGTACGCCTGATCTCTGGTGCGGCGAATCCCTTGGTTGCGAGCAATGGAACGCCTATAGCGATTTGTAAGGTCAGCTCACGTTGCGTCCGCTCGGTTGTCTCCGGCAGTGTCCCGAGCAATTCCAGAGCAGCGGTAAAATGGCTGATCGCCTCTATGTTCGCAGACCGTCGCACAGTTTGTTCTCCCGCGAGCTGTAAATAGTCTACTGCCTTCTGCGTATTCCCACTCCGACTGTAATGATGCGCCAGTTCACTGTAATGATCTTCTAGCTGGTGCTGATACGTCTCTTCCATCGCCTGCGCCGCACGTTCGTGTACGATCCTGCGGCGTTCGGTGAGAAGGGAATTATAGGCGACTTCCTGCGTGAGTGCGTGTTTGAAGATGTATTCGACGTCGGGAAAGGCGGGACGTTCGTAGATAAATTCACTGCTTTGCAGGCGGGCAAGTTGGCGCAGAAGGTCTTCTTCGGGCTGGATGGCGACGCGGGTGAGGAGGCTGAGCGTAAATTCTTTGCCGATCACGGCCAGGGTTTGCAGTAGGGCTTTCTCGTCAGGCGGCAGGCGATCGATGCGGGCTGCCAGAACGCCTTGGACCGTCGCGGGAAGACGCAAGTCCACCGGGAGGAGCACGCGACCGGTCGCCCCGACGGTCAACACCCCTTGCTCGTGCAAGGTCTGCACGATCTCTTCCATGAAAAACGGGTTGCCCTCGGTTTTGTCGAGGATAAACTTTTTGAGAGGTTCGAGCGGCGCATTTGCTACCCTTATCCTGTCGCTTTCAACTTGGCTGAGGATAGGCTTCTCTCTTTCAACGAGAGGAGATTCGTACTCTGCCAAGAGAATGGTGAGCATCTCCTGTGCTTGCTCTCTCCCTAACGGATCGAGCCGGAGTTGCGAGAAGAAGGTCTTGCCACTCCAGGGCGGTTGATATTCCGGCCGGTAATTCACCAACAGCAGCAGACGCGCCGTGGGAATATTGGCGCCGAGCAATTGCAGGAATGCTTGCGTTTCGGCATCCAGCCAATGCAAGTCTTCAAAAATGACGAGAAGGGGTTGGTTGAGACTCTCTCGCACGAGCAACCGTTTGATGGCCTCCAAGCTCCGCATGCGGCGTAGCTGTGGGTCCATCTGCTGCAACGGTGACCGTGGTTCTGCAATGCTCAGCAAGAAGAACAGAGAGGGGAGGATGTCCTCCAAGCTCCGATCCAGCGTAAGTACACGGCCTGTGACTTTCTCCCGCCGTTGGCGCTCGTTATCCTGGAGATTGAGCTGAAAATAATCCTTCAGCAGCTCAATCAACGGCAGATAGGGAGAGGCTTTGCCGTGCGACACCGAGAAGGTTTCCAGCACAAGACAGCCGTGCTGTACCATCATTCTGAATTCGTAGAACAGGCGGGACTTTCCCACACCGGGCTCGCCTACCACGCCCACAAGCTGCCCCTGTCCTGCTTCGGCCTGTGTCAGCGCTCGGTGTAAGTGCTCCAACTCGCTCTGCCGGCCTACAAAGCGCCCCAGCCCGCGTCGAGCCGCCACTTGCAACCGCGTGCGCAGCAGCCCCACTCCCAGCACCTCGTAAATGTGAACCGGTTCGCTCACCCCTTTGACCTTGGCGGCCCCTAACGCCTTAAACTCAAAATACCCTTTGGTTAGTTTATAGGTCTGCTCGCTCACCACAATCGAGCCCGGCGTGGCTAGGCTTTCCATGCGCGAGGCTAAACTGGTCGAGTGGCCGATGGCAGTGTAGTCGGCATGCAGGTCGTCTTTATGGATCGCGCGCATGACGACCTCGCCGGTGTTGAGTCCCACGCGAATCTGCAACGGGACGCCTTTCTCTAATCGGAGGTGGTCGGCATACTGTTTCATCGCTTCCTGCATCCGTAGCGCCGCATAGAGGGCGCGATGAGGATGATCTTCATGAGCAAGGGGCGCACCGAACAGGGCAAAGATGCCATCACCGGTATACTGAACCACATAGCCTTCATAGCGATGCACGGCGTCCATCATGAGCTGGATAGGGGGATCGATCAGGGAGTGTGCTTCTTCAGGGTCGAGGTCTTCGATGAGCCCCATGGAGTTCTTGATGTCGGCAAAGAGGGCGGTCACGGTCTTACGCTCGCCATTCGTACTGCCGCGCGCTTCCAACGCGGTCTGCTCGGCACGAATGCGCTCGGCCAAGTGTGGCGGCGTGTAACTGGCTGGGGGCGGTGGAGGAGTGGGGTTTGGCGTGCTCTCACCCTCCACCGCTCCTTTCCAGACGAGACCTCGGCCGTTTGCCTCGACAATTTCAGGGTGAGAGAAGCGGAACTCGTCTTTAAGGGCTTCTAGATGTTCGTCATCAAGTTCGAACTGAAGCTGGAGCGTTCGATACGTCACGCGGCCTCGGCGCCGGAGCATGGCCAGTGCTTGATCCAGCAACTCCTCAAAGGTCATGGCTGCCTCTCCTTCAACTCGTCTAACAGCGCTTTCGCCTCTTGCAAGTCTTTGGTGTCAAACCCTTCAGTGAACCAGTCGTAAATCTCAGATAACAGCTGGTGAGCTTCAGCTTTCTTACCCTGGCTCTGCCACAGGCGGGCAAGGCTGGTTGAGGCACGCAGCTCTAATGACTTCGCTTGTTGGTGCCGAGCGATTTCGATGGCTTTGAGGAAGTACCCCTCCACCTCATCCACAACCGCCATTGGGGCTAGAGGCTTGAGACTTGAGGCTTGCGGGGATAGAGAACCAGTCTCTATCCCCTGGCCCTTAGCCCTTGGTTGCAGCATGAGTTCGCCCTTGAGCCGATACAGCTCCGCTTCGTCGCAGCGATTCTCATTTTTGCACATGACCGTTGTGGCTTCATCCAGCAAGTGTAAGCCTTCGTCGACTTGTCCCACTTTCCCATATGCTTCAGCTAACGCGGCAAGAATTCCCGGTAGATCTATCTGTGCGCCTGTGGCCTGGGCAGCGTCCAGCCCTTGACGCATTTGTTCAATTCCTTCCTCTGCCTGTCCCTGGTCGGCGAGCGCCCCGCCGCGGAAGAAAGTGCCTCCCGCCAACCAGAACGCAAACCCCTGCTCGATAGCGAGCGTCCTCCCCGCCTCGGCTCGCTGTTGGGCCAGTTGCCCTTCCCGGCGGTGCAGATGAAGCTTAGCGGCAAAGAGCAGGGCATGTCCTAAACTAAAGGGATGAGATAACTCGTGCGCGAGGGTAAGTGCTTCCTGGCTACGTCTGAGCGCTTGATCCGGATAGCCTAAGTAACACAGGCTCGCAGACGCGACGTTTCGGCAGCCTACTCCAGGGTCAATTCCGTAAAGGAAAGCGAGACGATGGTATTGTTCACGGTTGTACAAAGTTATCCCTTGCTCGAGGTGCTCGCGGCAGGTCACAAACTCCCCCGTACGCAGTAAAGTCTCCCCCAGCGCCCAATGCGCTATCAGGAGGAGCGCCGAGTCTTGCACTGTCTGCGCCAGGGAGAGTAGCTCGTTCCCAAGCTCCCGGGCGGTCGGGTACTCCCCTCGCACTTGAAAATACGCCCACAATCCATAGAGCACAGAGAACAGTTGCGGGCTTTCTCCCATCTGCTGGCACAGCACACGCGCACGGGCATAGGTCTTTTCTACCTCCGGAGCGGCGTAGCCTTTGGTAGCCATCAGCGGCACGCCCAAGGCGAGTTGCAGCGTGAGTTCTTGTGAGATCCGATCTGGAGTCTCCGGCAGAGCCTTGAGCAACGCTAGTCCCTTCGTGAAGTGCGCGACCGCCTCGACGTTAGCCGAATGCTGCACGGCTCGCTGCCCTGCCTGTTGCCAGTAGGAAATGGCTTGCTCCATCAGACCCGCCTCGGTGTAATGATGCGCGAGCAGTTCGGGCTGTGTCTCTTTCGTGTTAGGGAATTGCGTTGCCAACACGTGAGCAATTTGCTGATGGAGCTGTTGGCGCGTGCTTTTGAGCAGTGATTGATAGGCCATGTCTTGAATCAGTGCATGCTTGAAGAAGTACCGTGCCTGCTCGCCCACGCCCCGCTGGTAGAGAATCTCCGCTTCAACTAACTTCGCCAAGGCGGCACGAAGGTCTTCCTCGCTGAGTGAGCTGACAGCGTGGAGGAGTTCATACAAGAACTCCCGCCCTAAGGTCGCCCCTAGTTGTGCCACTTGCCGCGCTTCAGATAACCGATCGAGTCGCGCTAGCAGGGCTTCTTGTAACGTCGCTGGAATTGCCAATTGTAGGGGCGCACGGCTGTGCGCCCCTACGCCAGCCACTCCTACAGATTCAACAACACTCTTGGTGAGTTCTTCCACAAACAGCGGTACGCCGTCCGTTTTGCTAATGATCTGCTCGACTACTTCCACGGGTAGCGGATGCTCTTCCGCCACCTGTGTAATCATCGCTTCCACGTGATGCTTGCCCAGACGGGTAAGAACCAGCTGGGAAACGTGTGAGTGTGGCTTCCATCCCGGAGTGAAGTCAGGCCGAAACGTTAGCACGAGGAGCAGTTGCGTGGTCGGGAGCTGTGCGATGAGCGTGGAGAGGAACTCTAACGACGACGGATCTACCCAGTGGAGATCTTCCCACACCACTACCGTCGCTTGTCGCTCTGCTTGCGCCACGAACAGCTGTGCCAACGCGGCTAGGGTCCGCTCTTTTTGCTTCTGTGGTGTCAGATTGAGTGCAGGATGATGCGATGGCATCGGCAGCGAAAGCAGAGCGGTGAAGAGCGGCAGACTGGCCTGCAGGTTATACAAAGCTAAGGCCCGTTCTAGCGTCTCCACTTTCTCGTTGTTCGTGGCGTAACGGGTTAAGAGTAACGTCCGTTGTATCGCGTCTATCAACGGGTAGAACGCGCTGTGTTGATGATAGAGTGAACATCGTGCTTCAAAGAGAAGCGAGCCTTCCCTGGTAACTTGTTCCCGCAAGGCATACGCCAGCCGCGATTTGCCAATACCAGGCTCACCAGAGAGGAGCACCACTTGCCCGTGTCCTTCTTTGGCTTGCTCCCAACGGTTCAGCAACAGCCCGACTTCCTGTTCGCGCCCCACTAGCGGCGTCAACGTGCGCCCCGCAAGCGGCGAGGTGCTCTGGCGCTCGCTCTGCACATGGTAGACCGCAACCGGCGTCTCAAGCCCTTTGACCAGATGCGAGCCAAAGGGCTGACAGTCGAACTGTCCCGCGATCAAGCGCTGGGTGGCGGCGCTGATCAGCACGAGGTTAGGTTCGGCCAGTCCTTGAATGCGGGCGGCGACGTTGGGCGTCTCGCCCACAATCGCCAGCGGTTCCGGCTGATCGCCCACCCCCATCTCTCCAGCTACCACCAGTCCCGTGTGAATGCCGATGCGAACTTGGAGCGGCGCACCACTATGCCCCGCTAGGACAGAGTGCAGGCGCGCGTTCAGTTGCGGCAAGGCCGCGACAATCTCCAGTCCTGCTCGCACAGCGCGTTGGGCGTCATCTTCGTGCGCTTGGGGATAGCCAAAATACACCAATAGTCCATCGCCAATATATTTGGCCAGATACCCGCCGAATCGGGAGATCGCGGCGGCGCAGGTTTCCCTATACGCCTGGATGACTTCACGCAATTCTTCCGGGTCAAGTTGGTGCGAGAGGGTTGTAGAGCCGACCACATCAATGAACTGCACCGTCAACTGGCGCCGCTCAGCGGTATTAAGTCTAGAGTCATTGAGGCTAGGGGCTAGGGGCAGATTTCCCTGCCTGTGGGCCATAGATTCTGGCTCCTGGATGCTAGACTCTAAATTACCTTCGCTTTTTGTTCTTTGCTCTTCGCCTCCTGCTCCTTGCTCTCGTACCCACACCAACCCGCGCCCATCCTCCTCACGTACCTGCGGATAGGAAAAGAACAGCTCGTCCTTAAGCGCTGCGAGCGTTTCTTCGTCGAGCGCGAACTGGTGCTTCAGTACTCCGTAGGTCACTCGCCCACGTTTCTGTAACAGCGCAACCACGTGATCCAACACGGTCAGGATATCCATAGGCACCTTAATAGGAGAAACTCTTCACGGCAGATTCACGATACGCTTCTTTAGGTCACTATCAGTTATATTCTGTCTTGATCGCGAATCGCGGCGATGACTGGAGCCGTGTCTTCATACACGTAGAATTGGACAATCTTGCCATCACGTACTGTATACACATGCACGTAGTCATTATCCACGACACGTCCCGTCGCTTTACTGCGCACGCGCTCAAAGACGAGGACTACCACTTTATTGCCTTGGGCGATAAATTCGCGGGGCTCAAACTGCTCAAACTCGAGCACCGCCGTCACCCCGGCCGCAGCCTCCTCAATCCGTGCGTGCCCGTGCTGCGTCCCTGCCCACGGCCAGATTACGGTGGACATCGGGTGATGCAACTCGGCATCATCGGAGAAAAAGTTGAGGAATGTCTGGAGATCCCCTCCGCCAAAAGCCGCCAGTGCCCGTTTCACAAGTGCGACATTTTCTTGCTCGTTCATCCGACCCTCTCTCCTCTCGTGGGACTTGCTGGCACAGCCTCGCGTTTTATCTTGCACTGTTGTAATTCCTCCAACAGCGCTTTCGCCTCTTGCAAATCCTTCGTATTAAATCCTTCGGTGAACCAGGAGTAGATCTCGAATAATAGTTTGTGCGCTTCGGCCTTCATTCCTTGTTGTTGCCACAATCGCGCGAGACTTACTGTTGCGCGCAGCTCCAGGGACTTCGCTTGCTGCTTGCGGGCGATGGCGATAGCCTTCTGAAAACACGCTTCGGCCTCTTGGGAATTAGCAGTCGAGTCTGGTGTCTCTGTAATTTTTAATTTTGCATTTTTAATTTTTAATTGCTCGGGTAGCTCGCTCGCCTGCTCCCCTTTACCCCAAACCACCAAGACCAGGCTCACTCGCGCCTAACCTCGGCGATCACGGCCCCTCAGACTCTGCGCTGGCGGCCGCCAGCGGCTGACGACTCCGCCGATCAGCCGCTGAGCGGCACGCGGCGCGCTACGCTTCTCGGGACCTGTGCTCGGGCGCGCGCCACTCGGCGCCATGCGCCCTCGGCAGCGTAAGTTCTCCCTTGAGCCGATACAGCTCTGCCTCATAGATCCTCTCGTCCTTCTTCTCCACCCAGCGGAATGCCTCTGCGACCACCGCGAGCCCATCATCTGCCTGTCCTGTTCCGGCATAGCCCTCGGCCAGCTGGACAAGAAAATAGGTCCGCCCGAGTTCTCCCGGCATCTTCTCCTGTGCAGCCAAGCCTGCACGCAGCTGCGTCAGCCCCTCGGCCCACTGGCCTTGGGCAATCAGTACTCCCCCTCGATAGAGTGTGCCCCATGCAAAGTAATCGGAAAACCCATACTCGCTGGCTAAAGCGGTCTCCTCTTCCACACGCTCCTGCGTACGAGGGTTTTCGCGGCGCAATTGATGAAGCCAGACGGCAGTGTCCAAGGCCAACGTTAGGCTATACGGGTGTCTAAGCTCGCGTGCTAGCCGTAACGCGTCGGATGTCTGCGCAAGAGCTTGCTCTGGATATCCCAGCAGCCAAAGGGCTACGGCTCCATAGCCGAGACACGCCACCCCATGGTCCTGCTCGCCGTAAAGGGTAGTCGGGCTATATTGTTGGTCTGTCTGGTAGAGCGAGGTTCCCCTCACGAACGACGTACGAGCACGGGCACACTCCCCTCGCCACAGCCACACGATCCCCACAGCGTAGTATGCTTGGAGGGACAACCTGACATCGCTTGTTTGTTCTGCGAGCTGTAGACATTCCTCTGCCAACGCTTGCGCCGTGCGCAGCTCACCCTGCACTAAGTGAGACACACAAAGGCCCCACAGCACTGGTACGAGCTGTGAAAATTCACCAAGTTGTTCACAGAGCGCACGGGCGTGGTTGTAGTGCTGCATGACTTCTGGGCCCGCATATCCCTGGGTAGCAATCAAGGGCGGTCCCAGCGCGAGACGAAGTGTAAGTTCCTGCCCTACTCGATCCACTGTCTCCGGACGAGTGCGCAACAGCTCTAACGCTGTGGTGAGGTAGTTGATCGCCTCGGTATTGGCTGAGTGCTGCGCCGCCTGCTGCCCGGCCTTCTGCAAATACTCGATTGCCTTCTCCGTGTTTCCGCTCTGCCTGTAGTGATGCGCCAGCTCACTGTAGTGCTCTTCTAACCGTTCACCATAGATCGTTTCGATTGCTTGCCCAGTCTGCTCATGCAAGGCTTTGCGCCGTTCAATCAACACAGAGTTGTAGGCTACTTCTTGGGTGAGGGCATGCTTGAAGAGGAATTTTACCGCGGGGAAAGCGGCCTGTTCGTAGAGAAACTCTTTGTGCTGCAAGGAGGACAGTAATCGATAAACCTCATCTTCAGGCTGGGTGATCACCTGCTGGACTAACCCGAGCGGAAACTCCCGCCCAATCACCGCTAACTGTTGCAAGAAGGCTTTTTCGTCAGGGGCGAGACGATCGATGCGGGCGGCCAGCACGCCTTGCACGGTGGATGGGACCTGTAGGCGAATCCCCTTGTGGGCATCCTCGTTGCGGACGGGCACGAGACCTGCCCCTACGGCTTCGCGCACGAGTACGCCCTGTTCATATAAATCCTGCACGATTTCTTCCATGAAGAAGGGCGTGCCTTGGGTCTTCTCCAGAATGAGCCGCTTGAGGACGTGGAGATCGTTTCCTGTCACCCTCTCCCTGTCTCCTTCGACTGGGCTCACCTGTGCCTGCGGCACTGGCGCAGGCAGGACAGGCCTTTCCCGGCGAGGGAGAGAAGACCCTTTCTCACCGAGCAATTCATCAAGAAACTCCTCGGCCTCCGCTTTGCCGAAGGGCGTCAACCGCAGTTGCATGTAATACGTCTTCTGTCCCCACTCATGCCGGTACTCTGGGCGATAGTTGGTGAGCAATAGGATACTCGCCGAGGCCACCCCTTCACTGAAAGTGTCTAAGAACCCCTGTGTCTCATTATCGATCCAGTGTAAGTCTTCAAAGATCAGGATCAACGGTTGATTGAGGCTTTCTCGTAAGAAGAGCTTCTTGAGCGCGTCAAAGGTACGTTTCCGCCGCATCTGCGGGTCCATCTGCTGCAGCGGTGAGGGCTGCTCTTCAATGCCGAGTAACGCAAAGAAGTAGGGCAACGTATCTTCTAGGCTGCGATCCAGCCGCAGGACTTTGCCTGTGACTTTCTCTTGCCGAGTCCGTTCATCATCCTGTGATTCGATTCGGAAGTAGCTCTTGAGCAATTCGATTACGGGCAGATACGGCGAAGCTTTGCCATGCGAGACGGAGTGGGCTTCGAGAACAAGACAACCACTTTGTGAGAGCAGCTTCAACTCATAGAACAGTCGCGACTTGCCTAATCCTGGCTCGCCCCTCACACCGACAATTTGCCCAGGGCCAGCCTTGGCTTGTGTCAGTGCATGCTGCATCTGCTCCATCTCGCTCTGGCGACCAACAAAGCGGGTGAGCCCACGGCGTGCAGCCACTTGTAGCCGTGTCCGTAAGGGTCCTGCACCAAGCACCTCGTAGACGTTGAGGGGTTCGCCACGTCCTTTGATCTCCGCCGCTCCCAACGCTTTTAGCTCAAAGTATCCTTCGCTCAGTCTCTTTGTGTTCTCGGTAATCAGAATCGAACCTGGCGTGGCCATCTGCTCCATGCGCGCCGCAAGGTTCGTCGAATGACCCACCGGGACATAATCTGTATGCAGGTCATCTTTGCGAATCGAGCGCACGACGACCTCGCCGGTATTGATCCCGACC
>Ga0081539_10003013_pt1 | contig 21916 bp, 21 predicted proteins | sample TabmetS4T2R2_FD_71023 | JGI IMG/M metagenome (GOLD analysis project Ga0081539, IMG submission 71023) | Tabebuia heterophylla rhizosphere microbial communities from the University of Puerto Rico - S4T2R2 | ecosystem: Host-associated > Plants > Roots > Rhizosphere ...
GGAGACTGCAAGAGCGGAAGGAAGAAATCCTGAAGTTTATGACCGATCCGCGAGTGCCTTTTGACAACAACGGCACCGAGCGCGACCTCCGCATGGTCAAGCTCCAGCCCGTTGTGTAGCGCGTAGTCGCGAGCTCGGAACCGTCCTTCTGTTGCGTCGCGGTCCGCACCACCCGCAAGCAACTCGCCGACGACTCCCGCGTCCCCGGACGCCGCGGCACGCATCAGAGGCGTCACCCCGTTCGACCGCAGGTTCGGGTCGGCCCCAAGTTTGATGAGCGCTCGCACTAGCGTCGCATTGCCCGATTCGACGGCCCAGATCAGTATTGTGTCGCCGGCGTTGGTACGTGCGTTCGGGTCCGCGCCACCACGGACCAGCAGCTCAGCGATGTGCGGAGTGTCGGGTGAGCAGAGGCCCCGAAATGCACACCAATGCAGTGCGGTAAAGCCGCTGCTATCTGTTACCGACGTACGAGCGCCCGCCTCCAGAAGCTCCGCGACCCCATTCAGGTCGCAGTCGTAAGCCGCCTGGATCAGCGAACTCGAGGCTTGCTCTTCGTCCATATTGAAACCTTCCTCTGAACCAACCACCGACCATTATACGGATTCAGTCGTCCGACGTTCCATAATACCAATCCAAGACCCCGGCAGGTGTCTTTTGCTTTTTCAACAGCTTGTTTCGAAATGGTGTGGTTTGTGTTCGATTTAAATCGGCGCTCTCGTCCGGAGAGCGACTTCAATTTTCTCCTTAGGCTTCCGGGACGCCGGCCTTCTTTCTTGCGCCGCGTCGCCTTCCTCTGAAGAGAACGACGCACCTTGTTAAGGTTCGGTGAGCCGAGAGAGGATTTTTCTTTGCCTGCGGTCAAAGAATGGCCGGAGTTTGATTGCCGCTCGCGCGTCATTTCCAAGCAGGAGTAGCGTTGCCCTTTGTGAAGCCGTTTACTCTAAGCCGGACAATTTTGTAAGCCACGCGAATCGCCTTTATCCATAGGCGTTCGGGATCGGCTTCAACTCAACAAATAGATGACCTGCGTCTCGAGCTTCGTCGTGTCGTCGGTCCAATCGCCGTAGATTTCCCACGAGCACCCGCCGAAGGCGCGGCCGGCCGCCGCGCGCCACAAATGGATCGCGTCATGTGCGACAGCGAGTTTGTCATAACTACCGACATGAGTGGTCATGGCGACTTCGCCTGCGGGCGTCTTTGTACAGATGACCTCGCCTTCGCCCTCAAAGGGCCGCATGACCTGAACGCCGAAGTCAATGTCCATCGCTGCATCACGATGGGCGGGATGATGGTAGAGGAAGCAATTATGCCCATCGGCTCGCAAGCCTTCATGGCAACGGAGGAACTCCCAGACGAGATCAAGCGCCGGCTTCCAGACGCGGCCAACGTCTCGACTGAGTGCTCGCCGCCGTACCGCAGCGAGCGGCTGCGCGCTGACGGTTTTGGTGACAACCTGATAATTCATTGAAGGTTCCCTCTTTACTCTTTCAATTTGGACAACGAAAGCTGTCGAACTTGAATTATATGGACAGCTCGAAGCCTCTACTACCAGAGCTTGCATCTATTATTGGAAGCAGGTATTAAATCTCGATTTCTGGCCGCCGAAAGACCCTGTAAACATTGGCTTTTGCGAAGTGATACGCTTGGCCGACATTTTTGTAACGCTTAGAGTAAAAATTTTCGTGAATGGCAGCCCAACGCCTATTCCCTCTCCTTTCCAGATCATCCCTTTTCGATCCCGGACAGGGCTACTGCCTGGGCAATATGGAAAAGCAGGCGACACAGCGCCATCATCGAGTAGAGTCCCCTGTACCTGGCGTTGTTGCTGCTTCGTCTCTCATTCTGCGAAGATCATCGGTCCGTTCCCTGCCTTGTTCTTCATCTCCCGGATCGTCATCGGGCAGATCGAAGGCTTCGATCACATACCGGCTGAATTTGTCTTTTTTGGTCGGGATCGAGCGAACGTAGTGGCGAGTGGTCGAGATGTTGCGATGGCCGAGCGCCTCCTGCGCCTCGCTCATCGATCCGGAGCGCGTGGCCACTACCTCGGCGAAGGTGTGGCGCATCTGGTGAAGGTGAATATGACCGATTCCTGCCTCCTTCGCGTATCGTTTAAGGCGCTTGACGAAGGACCAGGCGGAGAGCGATTTGGGAGGATACTCTTCCCGATCGTGGCGGATCCAGAGCGGCTCGTCGGTTCTAAGGACGGTCAGCCGGCGGCTGTGGCGGAGGTAGTCGCGCAGCGCCGCGAAGGCCTTGGGATTATCGACTTCCCTGCCCCAATAATCGCCGCCCTTGACCCTGGCCCGGATCATGATCTTGCCTTCTTCAAGGCGCACGTCGCCGCTCCTCAGCTCAATGATCTCGCTGCGCCGCAGGCCGGTTGTCAGATAGAGCACGAGGAGCGCGTAATCGCGCAGAGCCGTGAGATCGCCGGTCCGGGTCTTTGCCTTGATGACTTTCAGCAGGGATTCGACCTGCTTTTTGCTCAGCGCTTGCGAGCCGGGGGTTTGATACGGCTTTGGGGCCTTCGGGAAGGCATATTCGACCGGGTTAGTCCGAAAGTGGAGACCGAGCAGCGGATCCTTCATGATCCATTTGAAGAATGACGAGAGATGACTGATCCGGGTATAGATGGTCGTTTCGGCCAGCTTCCGGCGTTCCATCTCCTTGACCCAGGCGGTGACGTCACGGTTGGTGATCTTGGCGATCTCCTCGCCGGCGCCGGCGAAGAAGGAGAGGACGGCGTTCTGTTTGTCGCGATGGATGTCGTCGCGCCGCGGACTCGAACTCCTGGTGGTCGCCTTGGCCCAGAGCTCGACGGCATTGCGCAGGGCGATGTCGTCCTGCCGGTCGTCTTGTCCAATCGGCGCCAGGGCTATTTCCCCTTTGATCGGGTCTCTGTCTTTATTCATAGGCGGATTTTAGTTGGTTTTGATCAGTTGCACAAATGTTACCTTTGCACAACCTTAATCATATCAATCGTTTACACGGTGCCAGCTTGCGCATAAACTGGCTGCGGCTTTTACTCTCTGGCATAAATGTCGTGGCAAACAACGAGGCTTTATATAAGGCTAAACGCGCGGTATATTCGTAATACTAGCGTCTGATAACAAAATTAACTAATACTAACTTACTTGCGCATGCCCAGAAACACTGCGATAACAAGACTTACAAAACGTAATGCAAGTCTTCGCATTATCGGACGCTAGTTTACACAAAATTAATTCATGAAATCGCGCGATTAATCACGCGCGCGTTTCGAATCACCACTCTATTTCCTCTCCTTACGTGACTGTATAAAAAGCTCCGCGCCCCTTTCCGATCATTATCAATTTGCCCTCTGATTGTAATCGCCTCAATAAGCGGCTGGCCTGATCCTCACTGAGCCGGCAAAGTTCGCCCGCATCTTTCCTGGTGATTCGACCGTGATTGCGTACATATTGCAGCACCATCTGCTCCTGTTGAATCGGATCAAAACCTGCCTGCCGCACATAGTCAGTGCTCTGCCCTACGGCGCGATAAACTTTTGCACTCAATGTATAAACACGGCCTTTTGTGAATCCGCGCGCTTCGACCAATCCGGACTCGACTAACCGCTCCAATACGGTGCGCGCGGCAGACTCATCTTTCTGAATCGATGCCGCCGCCTCGACCGCGCTCAGCCGTCTTTTATGCCTCAACTGTGAAAGCACGATCAATGAATCAAGCGATACCGGTGCGCCCGTCCGTTTCTCCTCCTCCAGAATCAGGCGCAAGAAGGGTATGTCGGGCTCTGCACTGCTCAATCTCACGACGACCGAACTACGATCGCTGCGCGAGTAATCGGGCGCAGGACGTCCGTACCGCAGCAGTCCTTCATAAATCAAATCCACTCCCCTCCCCGTCCGTTCCGATAATCCGATTCGCTTAACGACATCCGCCAGTAAAGGATTCCGCGGCCTTGGTTCGACGACGAGCAAATTGTCTAAAGTCACCCCTTCTACAAAGCCACCTGGATTACTGATGATGAACCCCTCGGTTTCTCGGCGCACGTGGACGGCTCCCATTCGCGTGTAGTCGCGATGCACCAAGGCGTTAACGACAGCTTCGCGGAACGCCCTCTCATCGAAGGTTGGGATCGGGACTCGAAACATTCCCACCTGTACCTCATCCTCTTCGAGACGCGCCTTGAACTGCTCCATCACCCGCTCAAAAGTTTTAAGCAGTGGGGTCCGGTAAAAATCATTGACCCGGACCTGTGTGCCCTCCAATACTTGAAAGGCGACTTCGTGCGTCGGCGCGAGGTCGCGAAGGACTGATTCGCGACCGAGAATGAGTAGCCCGGTCACCGTCGGCACAAGTTGCCCACCGTCACGGCGCACGAGCCCAAGCGCGCCGTCCAGTTCTCCATCAGTCAGCGAAAGTAATGTGCGATCTCCCCGGTAACTCTCCACCATCTGCCGCAACCGCTCCCGCTCAAGCGGATCGAAGTCGGCGACGGACGAGTTAGACGCAGGCAATGATGAATAATCGAGTGTGCCAAGGTCGGCCTGCCGGCTGAGAAATTCGTGCGGATAAAACGGGACGCATTCCGGTGTGCCGTCCGCCAGCAACCGCCGGCGCTGGATCAGCCCTTCGGAGGTAGCGACCAGCCTGGCGGACCTGGGGACTTCAATGCGAGCAATTCGGATATTTTCTTCTTCGATCACGGTGAGGCGCACGTTGATCGGCGGGCTGGTCCTGTTGGTGATCATCGCGGCCAGCGCTGCGGGGTTGCTACGATCCGGATGGAGGCCAGTAATCGTGCCATCATCTTCGACTCCGAGATAAATCTCTCCGCCATCAGTATTGGCTAAACAGACCACCGCGCTGGTCAGCTCACGATCCAACAACCGGTTCCGGTCACTCTTAAACTCAACAGTCAAAGATTCTCTGTCGGGAATAGTACGCATTGATTTATTAATAGTGTGAGTGTCTACGCGGAGCGAGGACCTCTCCGATATTAGCTAGATGCCGACTCGGTCTCCTCCCTAAAAACTCTATCAATCATCTGTGCGCCGACAGTGGAAATGCTGCAGCGGCCTGATAGCAACCGACATGACTTCCCTGCCCTTCCCTGCTGCCAGAAGGATCAGCTCAGCGATTCCAGGGACGGTCCCGTTCCGGACGAAGCCTCGAATGTCCCTCAAAGATAAAACAGGCTCAGGCGAGGAATTCGGTGTTGCTCGCGCAATCTGGCCGTAACGTGCTGCCGCAGAGTATTGCTGAAGACTTTCGGCTCCATCGTCGCCTCGTACTTTTGCAATTCAGCCCTTGCAGATTTCAGCATCGCCTCGAGATTCTCTGGATCGGTCGATTGCCACAACGCCGTTGTAATCCTGTCCTCGGCGGCCGTCAGCCTGTTTTCGACCTCTCCTAGTAACCCTTCATTGCTCGCAACAATGCCGTCGCGGAGTTCGCCGAGCTCTCTTTCAGCGCCGCAGCAAGACTCATACAGCGCAGGCTTTTCCGAAGTTGTGATATGAGTCATCGCCTGCTGCAAACACTCAATGACCTCCGTAAGCAAAGCGGCCATTCTTTCATTCTCCGTCTGAGTGTGCGCCACCGTATCGTTTTCTCTCCGAGCCATCATAGCTAGGTATTTCTCAGGCAGCGGCCATTTTTCCCTGATCGACTGGACGAGAAACGCAGCCGGGTTGTCAGGCTTTGCCTTGCGATATGGAAACGCCTCCACCTGTTTGTGTGCTTCCTCGATATTTTCCTCGACAAGCTGCCGTGCAATCTTCTCAATCAAGCCATATTCGCTGATCATTTTCAGAATTAGAGCCTCTGCCCTGTCATCGATTGCCGGCTTCGCTTTGTTTGCTTCTCCTGCTTCACTTTCTACCGGAACCAATCCTCTTCTGCCTGAAAGCAGTGACTTGATATGGCTGATCGAACGTTTGGCGCCAGGCCCAGGATAATAGCGAATCACGACATCACTACCGTCCGGTGTCTCGAAGTATTTGGTCTTTCGCAGGTAACCACTCTCCATGTGGTCGCGGGTAATCTTCTCCATCTGCATTTTGATGCGCCGCAGGCCAACTTGGGGTTCGAGCGTGTGGTGGCGCGAGACATACCAGGAGTAGCGGACGTCGAAATACCCTGGACTCTGAGGGTGCGAAACGGCTCCGAAGACGGCCGACGCCGTCAGTTCATACCAACGCCGCGCCGAAGGAGAGACCGACCGCACGTAAATCTGATCCAATGGACGGTACTGGATGTTCTGCTGGAGATCGGCTTCAAGCGCTATCCGGATAGAGATCACATCGTTGAGGTCATACCCATTAGGCAGTTCACCGCTCTGTAAGTCGGCCTCGGTCAGCCGGTATTCGCCAATGCTGTAAAACAGGATACGCGGTCCCCGCCCCCTCACACGGCGGTGCGTTTCTCCCTGCGGTCCTTGTTGCGGCAGCTGTAGCCAGATGTCCAACTCGATAGTAGCGCCGGCGATCTGGCTGATTGCCTTTGTGAGGACTCTGGCGTTCGCGCCGCTGATTGTCCAACCAAGAACTCTTAGGCAATGGCGGACCCCCCCGAGAGGGATGAGCATGCCATGCCGGAGAGGCTGATGAGCGTGTAGTAGCGGTTGAATGATGGTTAGCCAGACTTCCCAGGCGGCTTCCCCAGGCAACCCGTCACTATTTGGTTTCACCTTCCAAAGCAACTGCCGACCTTCGCTGTCGGTTCCCCGCCATTCAATGTTTTGTCTCAGGTGAGCAGGCTTTCTGCTCAGGCAGAAGAACGGATACTCGTTCACTCCTGCCGGGCATAGGGTCACCTGCATTTCACTGAGGGTCTGGAACAGCGGCTGCGACATTGCGATTGCTCTTTCCTGTCAGAAGACAACAGCAATGCGCGCGGCTGCTTGTGCACTGTTGTTGTTATATGCTTTTTTATACAACATATTTATTAATTTATATTGGACTTTAAGCCACTTAAGTTGTTTGAAGTCAATAGATAGCTTTGAAAACTGCTCCCTGTTACTACACGCTTTGCTCCCTGTTACTACACACCTCTGCTCCCTGTTACTACACGCTTTTGCTCCCTGTTACTACACGCCTCACTCCCCTTTCTGCTCCCTGTTACTACACGCCCACAGCGGAGGTGCGACGAACTGGTCAGAGAGACACACACATATGTGAGGAAGCGATGAGCCAGACGAAGAACATAGATAAGACAGGAAAGAGCTTGCATTGGCAGAGCATCCTGTCCGGATGAGTTAATGAAAATATAAGGCATGGCACACCTACCTTTTGGCTGATGTCGATTGACAGTAGGGTGCAGTTAGATAAAATACACCTACAACCTACTGCAAAAATTTAAGTGCAGCGACATCAACGCTGCAATAAATCAGTCAGGTTGAACGATTTTGGCTTGGGACGAAGCAGCTGCCACACTCATCGTCCCAGGCCATCAGTTTTTTAAGCCAATTCCCTTCCCTTCTCTTTGGCTTTCTCGCTCCTTTCGCTACAGCCACTGTCAGCACCGTCAGAAACTCATCGGCCGACAGCATTGCCTTTACTTGAAAAGCTCATTCAGTTTGTCCAACTCTTCCCTGTTCCGCCAGGTAAATACCAGTCTGCCGGACTCAGCACTCCCGCTGGCTTTGCAGCTCACACCTGCATAACGTGCTGCCGACTGCTCAAGCTTGACCGCTTCTTTTGAGACAGCCTTGCGTGATGTTCCGTTCTCACTACGGCCTTCAACCACCTGTCGGAGCGCCTGCACCAACTCCGTTTCGCTCTTCCAGGCTTTGCCAAGAAAGCGATTGAAGAGTAAGTGCGTCGTGAAATGATCCGGATTGCTGCGGATCACGGCCTTCGCTTTCTGCGGAAAGCGCGCCAGGCGAAGGAATCCCTGCACTGTACGTTTCTTCCGTTCAAATTTCTCCGAGAGCATTTGAGCCGACCAGCCTGCATCGATCAGTTCCTGGTATGCGTCGGCCTTATCGAGCGGATGCATCTCCGTCCGGAAGATGTTTTCTGCCAGTCCCAGAAAAATTCGCTCGGCAGTATCGCCGGGCCGAACGATCAGCGCCGGGATCATTTCGATATTTGCCTTTTGTGCCGCCAGCACTCTGCGTTGTCCAAAAACTACAACCAGCCGGTAGCCGCCTTTATCATCTTCGTGGAGCTCTACGGCAATATTCTGTCTGACTCCGTTTTGCCGGATGTCTTCGACAAAGACCTCAAACTCTTCCGTTTCGGTGTCGAGAATCGTTCGGACGTTCTTCTCGATGACAAGTGTCTTGACTGGTAGTGACACAACACGACCAATATTTCTTCTGAGCGCCTGGAGCGTCGCATCCTCCACCGGGGGCTTTGGCTCCGGCGGCTTCACCGCCACACTGAGATCTTTCCCTTCCGATGCAATCTTACTTAAAACCTCTGCTGCCGTTCGCCTCTTTGCCATTTCTTTCCTATTCCAGTACCGCCTCAAAAACTTTGCGCTGCAATGAGGTTAGGTTCGGTATAACGCGTTATACCGGATTGCTTGCCGTTGCCTCCCGTCCCGGATTGGCGAAGACAATATCTTCCATCTCCTCCAGTTGGGCTTCGAGAATTTCCGTATCCGGAATCGCCGGACGGCCTGTCCGCTTGCCCTTGAGGATAGTCATCAATTCCCCACCCAGCGCGATATAGGCCTGACTGACCGGGAGGTTGAATCGAAATTCGAGCAACGACTTCTGGTCGCGCGATGCGGTCGGCACGGATCTGGATGCCGGAATCATATTGGCGAAGACTCTCACCCGCGCTTTTTTGCCGACCTTTCTGATCTCTTCCGCGAACTCTCTGTGGGTTGCGCTGCCGGTGTCGAATTTTGTGATCAGAATGCCAAGTAGAGACAACCGCTGATTGGAAGCTTCACGCACATCGCTGATCGTTTCGATCAGATCATATAGGCCGCGCGCCGAATCGGGCTCGGCGAAGAGCGGAATCAGATAGTAGTGCGACACTGCCAGCGAAGACTTGAGCAGGCAATCAACAGAGCCGTGTGTGTCGATCAACACGAAGTCATATTCTTCCAGCTTCTTCGTTTCAAAGACCTTCCTGAGCAGTTTGTCTTGCCAGTGACCGCTTCCCAATTCACTGATCACCTTACGGAGTTGCGGCGTCCCGGCCAGCAGGCTAACCCCTTCCATGTTGGTTTTGACGATATAATCGTCGAAAGGAGCCTTGTCGAGCATCGCCTGACCCAGGGTCTGAGAGCCCAAATCCGCCCGATCAGCTCCCAGGAGACTGGTCGAGTTCCCCTGTGGATCATTGTCCACAACCAGCACCCGCTTTCCCATATTGGCAAAGACCGCAGCGAGGTTGACGACCGTTGTCGTCTTCCCGACACCACCCTTCTCATTTGCAACTGTAATGATACTAGCCATTTCCGGCGCTCCTATGGTTGCTCAGCAAATATCAGATTTCTGATTTGTGAATACAACCGAAAAGTCGTAACTTATCCGAAGAAGCTATCATGGTGGAAGCCAATGTCAAGAGAAACTAAGAAATAATAGAAAGTTAGAAAGCCAGTCGGTATAACGCGTTATACCGAGAACATTCACCTGAAGCCGGTATAACGCGTTATACCGATCCTCCCAAGGAGTGATGCCTCAGACCTGACGGAAAGAAATACGGCACAGTGGCCCCAACAGCGTATCCGGAACTTAATGCCGTTTTGCAGGAGTTGGTCGGAGGCATACAGGCAGTCTTGGGCAAAGGTTTCATCGCTGCCTGCCCGCAAGGTTCGTTTGTGAGCAGCGATTTTGATCATCAGGTGGTGCGGGAGAAGGGAATTCCCCTGGCCGGACAGAGTCCAATAATGCTGGTGGATCCAATATCCGTTGAGATATTGCGGCAGGAGATCAGACAGACCATTAGCGAGTGGAGCCGAGAAATATTGACTCGATCGGACCCTTTCAATAACCGGTTCTATCAAACATTTATTGTCCTGAACTACTGTCGCATGCTGCACGATCTGCACACGGGATTTCCTGGATCCAAGCGCGCCGGGGCATAATGGGCCAAAGCCACACTTGATCCATCCTGGGCAGGGCTTATCGATCGTGCGTGGAATGGACGGCCAAACCCGGCACTCTCAGTCCAGCAACCCGCTGATCCCGCCGACTTCAAGAGCACCCTAGAATTCGTCAACCATATAATCGGAGAAAGTATAAAATACGCTGTCAATCTATAGACTTAGGCGTTGGACTGCCATTCACGAAAATTTTTACTCTAAGCGTTACAAGAATTTCGGCTAAGTGTATCACCTCGCAAAAGCCAATGTTCACAGGGTCTTTCGGCGGCCAGAAATCGAGATTTAATGCCTGTTTTCCAATAATAAATGCAAGCCTTGGTAGTAGAGGCTTCGAGCTGTCCACATCCTTCAATTTCGACAGCTTTCGTTGTCCAAATTGAAAGAGTAAAGAGGGAACCTTTAATGAATTATCTGGTTGTCACCAAAACCGTCAGCGCGCAGCCGCTCGCCGCGGTGCGGCGGCGAGCACTCAGTCGAGACGTTGGCCGCATCTGGAAGCCGGCGCTTGATCTCGTCTGGGAGTTCCTCCGCTGCCATGAAGGCTTGCGAGCCGACGGACATAATTGCTTCCTCTACCATCATCCCGCCCATCGTGGTGCAGCGATGGACATTGACTTCGGCGTTCAGGTCATTCGGCCCTTTGAGGGCGAAGGCGAGGTCATCTGTACAGAGACGCCCGCAGGCGAAGTCGCCATGACCACTCATGTCGGTAGTTATGACAAACTCGCTGCTGCACATGACGCGATCCATTTGTGGCGCGTGGCGGCCGGTCGCGCCTTCGGCGGGCGCTCGTGGGAAATCTACGGCGATTGGACCGACGACTCGACGAAGCTCGAGACGCAGGTCATCTATTTGTTGTGTTGAAGTCGATCCCGAACGCCTATGGATAAAGGCGATTCGCGTGGCTTACAAAATTGTCTGGCTTAGAGTAAACGTCTTCGCAAAAGGCAACGCTACCCCGGCTTTCAGATGAAGCCTGACGGCATCGAACCGCCCGCATTCGATGATCGTCGGTCTGCCGCGATTGGTGTCGGTAGCGAAATAGGTTTCCAGCTATCAAATCGAGAGAATTAGTTTCCGCAGTTTTCGATAGGTAAGATCGGACAGGGAAGGGCAGCGCTCTCCAAGTTCGCTCAAAACTCCCTGGACAGCAGCAGATTTTGCCAAAGACTCCGATTGTCTTTGTCGCCGGCGCCCGTTTTATACGGTTCGATTCCAGTCGGATTTTAGCGTTCCACGCAATTCGTAGTTCCTCTTACATGTACTCCTGGATGGAGCAGTTGAGTTAATTTTGACACGTTGATTTTTCCGTGAAACGTATTTTAGCCATTGGAAGGACAAAATTGCGGTATTTGGGCCGATGATTCCCCTACTAGAGCAGAAGGGGAATCATAGCAAGTCTATTTCGCTCATTTCGTTTGTTTCGTTCATTGCGAATAATCCCGGATAATGATAGGCTGATCCATCTTCAAAAGGGAAGATGGCAAAGAAAAGGAGAGAGAGATGCTTGCTACGGCACTTGAAATGGTCATGCCGACCGAGGATGACATTCGGCTCGCAAAAGAGGGGAGCCGCACGTTGTCTCCTTTTATCTCCGACCAGGAGACGCCAACCTTGCGGGTGACTGATTCCAAAAAGAGCGCTGAGATTGTGCTTCCGCAGGATGTCTTCAAGCTGCTCATCTCCGTGCTGGCTGAACTCGGTCGTGGGAATGCTGTGACGGTGATGCCGGTGGAGGCCGAGTTGACCACACAACAGGCGGCCGACATTCTCAATGTCTCGCGTCCTTATCTGATCACGCTCTTGGATGAGGGCCAGATCCCATATCGCAAGGTCGGCACGCGCCGACGCGTGAAACTGATCGATGTTCTGTCTTATAAACGCAGAATCGATGAAGCGCGAATGAAGGTGCTCGAGGAACTGGCGGCCGAAGCGCAGGAACTGGACATGGGATATTGACGGGCCTATGGCAAATTTCACCGCACTCTATGATTCTTGTGTGCTCTATCCGGCGCCGCTGCGAGATCTGCTGATGTGGCTGGCGCTGTCCGACTTGTTCCGAGCGCGTTGGAGCAATGACATTCATGAGGAGTGGATCCGAAATTTATTGGAAGACCGTCCCGATCTGACTCGCGAGCGGCTGGAGCGTACGCGCGACAAGATGAATTCACACATCAGAGGCTGTTTGGTCACCGGGTATGAACCTTTGATTGCCGGGCTGACTCTGCCCGATCCGGACGACCGGCATGTGCTGGCGGCGGCGATCCGCGCCAGTGCGGATGTGATCGTCACCTTCAACCTGAAGGATTTTCCGCCGGTTCATCTCGCTCCCCTGGGAATTGAGGCTCAACACCCGGATGAATTCATCGTCCATCTGATTGATCTCAGCCCAGGAGTAGTCTTGAGTTTTGTAACGCGGGGCTGGAAGAATTTGAAAAACCCTTCGAAGACCGCCGAAGAGTATCTGGATACCTTGCTCCGTCAAAGCCTGCCGGAGACGGTTGCCGCGTTGCGGGATTTGGGCTTCGGTGGAGATGCATGAATTGCGCGGCGAAAAAGCACAGGTGAGAGTATGTCCGCAAAAGAAGAGATCAGTCCGGAGCAGGCATCCAAAATGCTGCGCATCTCGCAGCGAACGCTATTGAAAAAGATTGATGCAGGAGGAGATCGCATCTCGCAGTGTCGGCTCGTATCGCGTTATTTCTATTGCCGACGTGCCGGCTTACCGGAGCCTTCAGCGAGAGCACGCTCAAAGGGCGTTGCGGAAGATACGCGATGAGGCTGATGAGATGGGCCTCTATGTTTGAATCTTGCTGAGACGCAGTGTGTAAAGATAATGTCCGCCGACCTTAACAATCAGTTGCTCGCAACAATCGCTGCGGAACGATCTATCCTTGCCGTGTCTATTGACCCGATCGAGAACGCGATTATCCTCTGGGCGGAGACCAGCACCCGCACCGAAACCCGAGATCGCGAAGAGCGTCTGCGCGACAAGCAACAGATTATCCGCTCATTCCTGCAGTTTGTCGGCAAGCATCCGGGCGAGGTCGAGCCGATGGATGTGCGCGCCTGGCGCAAACATCTGGAGTCGGAGAAGTCCGAAAACACCGTCTATTCATACCTCTCGCGCGTCTCCTCATTCTACGAGTGGTTGAGAAAGCATCCGGGGATCAAAGACCACATTCCCGGCAATCCTGTCTCGTTGGGACGGCCCAAGGCGCCGCGGCCGTATCAGACCGAGAAGACCAAGGCGTGGACCGACGACGAGATGAATGCCATTCTCGACGCGATCGCGGTTGAGGCGGAGAAAGGATCGATTCACGCGCTGCGTGATTATGCCGTGACGCTCTTCTATCTATTTTCTGGCCTGCGCCGCAATGAGCTCTTCGGCCTGCGCGGCAACGACATTGAGCTGCGGGAAGAAGGGTTGATCATCAGGTACAAACGAAAGGGCGGAAAATATCAGAGAAGAGAGGTGGGCCACCCTGATGTACGAGAGGCGCTCATCGCCTATCTCAAAAAATCGAGGAGGCTCTCCGTCCTACACACCGGCGATCCGCTCTGGACCCGGCACGATCGCGCCGGACGTCCGGGTGGGCCGCTCACCTCGCGCTCCTTTGCCAACAATTTGAAAAAGTATGCGGCAAGGGCCGGAATCCGCGCAGTCAATATTCACCAAACGCGCCACACCTACGCGAGAATTGTCTTTGAAGATTCGGGCGATTTGCTCGAAACGCAATCGGCGCTCGATCACGAGAATCCGGCGACGACGCGTGTTTACGTTCATACGATCGCTGTGAAGCGGGATAAACATAGCGATCGGATCGCGCGTAGGATCCGACCGCGAAAACAGAAGCCGAACCATATTTAATTCAGCAATTGAGGCGATGGGGAAGCGTTGCTTCTCGCCAATAAGTTCGAACGCCGACTAGCTCCAAGAGAAGCCGACCCCGTATATCCTTATGCGACGGGGTTGAAGTGAGGCTTGTGGCGTGGTAATAATCAAGGCGTCCACTACTCGAATGTCGATCGTTATGCGATCTCCTTTCTGCTTTGAATATCACAGAAAGTATAATCGTGTATGGTGGCGTAGCTGCCATAGCCATTATTGGATCTCATTATTTGCCCTGTAGCTAAGGAGGTTTAATTGTGAGTGAGCAGAAAGAAAACATATCCGGCGAGACATCTCCACCCAAGCCAAAAGGATCTGGTCTTCTGATCGTACCTAATGGGCAGAATAATGATCCCATGTGGAGAGAAGCTGCGCGCTATCACTTGATATACTCTTTAGCGGGGTTGATCCTAGGATTAGCTTGCATTATCGGTGGGATCATTCTTTTCCTAAGAGGGGTGACAGGGGCGACAAGTTGGATTGCTTCTTTGTTCGGAGCTAAGAGTCAGATATCAGATGCTGCTCCAGGAGCAATTCTATTTATAGTAGGGATGTTCGTTGTGTATATCACACGCTTTGTAGTCAAGCCTGCAGGTAAGTGAGTAAGTTGAAGGAATCGGATTAGCGAAGTTACGGGGTTAAGGCTGCAATAGTTTCACAAGACGCCAGCCAATTATACAGGGTAACCTTATGGGCACAGCTTACCTTCGTTATCTTAATTTGCTGTTCTCCGCATTTTACGCAGTGCTAAACATAATACTATTCATTACTTTACAGGCATTGGCTGTTGTGTCTCCGTTTCTACTGGGAGTTGTGATGTTTGGCGGAGCTGTGACCCTCTGGGAAGAGATTAGTAGTAGTAAAATACCACCTGCTATGGGTGTGTTTTTACTTGGTGGCGGACTTGCATCTCTCCTTACTGGGAAACATATGTTAATAGCCTTAGTACGTGCTTTCGTTACTCCTCAAGAAAGCGGCGTTCTAGCTGACGCGAGAGTGATATCTTTAGTAGATGAGGTGACGAAGAAAGTCGGGGGTGCCCCATTTCGTGCGGTTTATCTGAATCCTGGGCTAGATATATCTACATTCTATACTAGCCGTGGAAGATACCTCGCGCTCAGCGTTCTTGCACTGAAGTATCTTACTGTTGAAGAATTGAAAGCCGTTATTGCCCATGAATGTGCTCATCATCATCATCATGCTATGCTGCTCAATCGTGTACATTACAGGGCTATTATCTGCCTTTATAGCTACTGTAACGCTATGCAAAACGTCGTATCTGCACTCCAAAGAAAATCTCAGAGCGATAATACTGTTCAGATAGGGCAGATAACATTGATTATAGTTCTGCTCTATATGTTTTTGTACAAAGGCTTTTTGCGCATGATGGCATACATCATAAGAGATGCTGATTACGAATATTATTGTGATTCAGTAGCTATAAAATTAGCAGGCGGGAATATATTTGCATCTGCACTTCAAAAAATCTTTGATTTGCGACTGGCAGATCACATAATAAGACAAGAAATTCTGAGCGAGGATAGTTTGGCGAATGCGTTAGTCACTGATAACCAAAATGAAAAAGGACTTGCTTCAGCCTTGGAACAGAACGCTTTGGATCGCCTAGATCAAAAATATAATAGCCTCCGTTATAATAACCCGTCAATTCGAGAGGAGAATGCTAGGGTCAAGTCAGACACTCATCCTCCGGTGTTTTTAAGACTACAAAAGGCACGATACGGAATTATGCGTTCTGACCATTCTACCCCGCTACTTACGGATACCGAAGCTCGTGATCAATGGAGTATGATGCGCGATAGGTATGTATAGGCGTGGCATTGCCATGGCACCGAGACGCCAAATTAGCGTAGGACCATAGTAATGGTGCCACGCTGCTATCTGTTAGCCAGATCGGCCTTCGCTTCGGCAAGTATTTTAGGAATGCGATTCAGTGGCTCGTCGGTGGGTTTAAGGACCCCCTTCAAATACAGAAGGTAGAGCTCAAACGACAGGTGGTGCTCTTCGCTGAACGTATAGGCCAATCGAACGATATCGAGGACGCTGAAGCTCGCGCGTTTCAAATCTTCGCCTCCTCTCTCCATGTGCTCGTGGATGACAAACATCAGATGCGCAAAACTGGTCGCGAGCTTCGGACGCTTACAAAATGCCGCCTCGAAGATCGGATGCCAATCCTCGTCATCGAAGAGCAAATACGAGTCATGGCACGCGGTCGGAATCTTATGCAATGACTTCAACTCCGGCTTCGAGTTTTTCTTCTTCGATTTCTTCTTCTTCATGATATAGCCGTCCTTCCAATTTTGTTCTTAAAACGTCAATGGATGAGGGAGGAATCTCCTCCCCTTCCAGAATGGCAAGAAGAAGCGTTCTGCCTTCGTCGATCACCGAGCCGTCGCCTGCTTCTTCAGCTTCGGCCACCAGCTGCGCTATTTTGATGGCGGCTGCCAACATATCGTTGAAATTCCCCATATCCCACCTCGGCGAGAATCTCCAACGCCCGGCGCGAGACGTAGGTCACATAGCGCCGGCGCTTTCTGTTGTTCTTTCCCGTCTTCGGGTTGATGTGAAGAGTGACGCGCCACAAGGAGAACCCCGCCCCGTCCCTTCTCCACTCGTGACCCGGAACCGTCGGCGGTGTCTCAGACCCCGCCGCCTTTTTTCTGCCTCTCCTTTTCCCAGTGGTGATTGAGACGACATTGCCACCACTGGGATCTAAGGGCGTGTGTTTCTGATTTGGGTGACGGAGGCTGGTTTCAATCCCAACTTTTGGCCGATCTTCTCGAAATATTCCTGCTTGTGGGAATCGAGGAACTTGCCGAAGTCGTCGGAATCGAGCCATTCGGTTTGCGCATCGAGCGTGGCCTCGATCTGTAAGAGTTCGATCTTCCGCTCCTTGGCGAGGATTCTGCTCTCGAACCGGACCATGACCGTAATGACAATGATGGCGAAGACGCCGATCAGCACGCCCGGCCCGATCCAGGCAACGTAACTGTCTTGCCAGGCTTCTGTGGGAATTCTCCGAACCTGCATCGAGTGGGTGATGATATTGATGCCCATGACGATTCCCACCGCTAACAGTCCGATAAAGGCTACCGATCGTTCTACAAGTCCCGTCAGCGCGTAGACCAAGCCGTAGATAAAAGCAGCCGAAGTCCCTTCGATGGCGATGCAGCAGGCGAGAGTGAGAACCCAGCGCATGATCGTCGGCCAGTCGCGGAAACTTTCTGTGAAGATGGAATAGGTCATTGCCAACGACACGAGGGTGACCGCGGCTCCCACCACTGTGCACATGAGGGCAAAGTTCTTCCTATGTTTCCCGTGACTTTTCATAGCGCCTCCCTTAAATTCGAACCTTTATGTCACCACTGGGAATAGAGACTATATCACAAAACTCGCCAAAACTCGCAATAGTTTTATGACTAAAGAAGAAGCAGCTAAAGAACTGGGAATTTCCGTGAGAGCGCTTGAGCGCTATGTAAAGATGGGAAAGCTTCCCGTTACATACACGAAGGGCAAAAGGGGAAGGCAAGCCGTATATGACCCCGTGGAAGTAGGAAAGCTCAAAAAGGAGCTTCAAGGTGAGAAGATGGCTATTGTGACGTTAGGTGAAAAATTAGCCCTCACTCTTGATGAGGCCGTAATACTTTCAGGATTCCCACGTGCATTTATCGAAAGGGCAATAGAGCAGGGAAGACTTAAAAAAATTGAGAACCGAATCAGACGCCAGGACTTGGAGCTTTTTGTCTCTTCTTTATCCGATGAATGACATTTTTAAACTTATAACCCTTCGCCGGAGCATCATTGAGAAACCCGTCGATCACATTTTCCGGCTCAAATTCTTTTATTTCCGGCTCAAAATTTTCAATTTGATCAAAAGCCGAACGACGGCCGTCAATACATCCACTGGGGATTTGAATCGATACTTGAGGGTATACGAGGGCAGGGAAGTAGTTTCAATGATTGTGATAGGGAAGGGAATTGGCTTGGCTGATGTCAGATGTATAGCAGCGAATCCGGACCGCGAATTCAAACTCTCAAATATCTATCATCCCATAAGAAATAATCATAATTGAAAGTTGGCCTTAATCGCAGGTCAATTCCGATTGCGAAATTTCAAAAGGCCTAAATCCACAACGGATCAATATCAACTCGAATACGCCGTCAGGCTCGTCGTTCATTACATCGCTTTACCTGAAGAGTAACGCTTGAGAGCGCAGGGAAGGGAAGTCGCGACTCTCCGATCCTCGTCGAGTTGATCAGTGACTTCGAGTCAATGCGAATGCCAGTGCTGGCTATTCGTTTTTTTCCTGCTTCAAAGCTTTATCTCGCCAGCGGCGCACACTCATGACATCGAAGCGTTCGCCCTTGAAGATAATCCGATTGACGGCAAGAAAGCCGTCATCGCTTTCATGCTTGAGATAATCACTGACATCCATCCAGCGGATTTCGCCGTCGGAGGTGCGGATCACGAGCAGCACAGGATATGCCTGCTGCTGCCAATATTCGGCCCAACGAGCGTTTTTGATTTGAAATATCTCCGCCTTGTCGCGCTGCCGCTTTGTCAGGTACGAGTCGCCGTGTTTGAGTTGCAGGTATAGGCGTTTGCCGGTGGCGCGCCCCTCGTTGTCTTTGAACTCAATCTCGCCGTCAATTCCGTGATCGCTATTAGTGTAACCGCGATAGATTTGTCCAGCTTCCGCCGTGATGGTGAAAGCATGGCCGATCAGAATCAATTCGCGGCTTTCATTGTCGATTACGATCTGGCTTTCGACTTGAAGCTGACGCGCCCGTTCTTTGACCGATGGTGATTCGAATTTCTGCTCCATGGTGTCGCGTAAATTGATCGGCTTGCCGCAATCGGAGCAGAAGACTTTACCTTTACCGCCGGGAGCCAGCCCTCTGTCGATCTTGGCCAAATCGTTGAAAGGCTGATTGTACGCATCGCATTTTTTGTTACCGCAAAAATAATGTCGCAGCCGCACGACGTTCTGTGCGTGTTCGTTCAAATGGTCGTGAACATAGCGAAGGAAGACTAGGCGGGAATTCTCGTCTACATCAGGATTGAAGTAGACTTCCAATCGTGCCCCGCCTTCGGCCTCGCGAATGAGATTTAACCCAAGGTTTTGACCGGTCTGAGTTTTAAAATCAGCCGCATCCTTCCAGAGTTGGTCGGCTTCGAAAGCCTCTGTGTGATGCAGCCGCACCACAAGCGTTGCGTAAATATCATCTATCGCGCCGGTGAACCGATAGGTCACCAGCACATTCGGGTGTTCGGGCGCGATCCCGCGCTCGCGTCGGAAGTAGCTGGGGAAGGTCAAGATCGCAGTGCTACCGTGCGGTTGGCGCAAGCACCATGCGCGTTTGATAAATGTCTCGTGCAACGCGCGCAAGACCACTGTTTCGTCCTCGATTGGCAGGCGTTCAAAGTCCTGGTAATCGAGCTCGCCGGCCAGCACTTCGTCTTCGTGAATGCAGCCGAGTTCCTGCGGATGTTTGCGCACCTTGCGCACCACGGCGGCGGCATAGCGGCTGAAGACCTCCGGCCTGAGCAGGATAAAACCGCCGAAGTCTAGACGCTGAACCATCCCCGGCTTCGCCAGCAGATCAATGACGGTCTGTAATTGATTCAAATCGAAACTTTCTCCCCGCAGAGCCAATTCCATTCGCTGTTTCATTTCCGCCAGACGGATCAATACCATCCCGTCGTCGCGCAGCCGCAGTATTTCCTGCTTCATCCGATGGTAGAGCGTCAGGGAAGTAGTTTTGGGTATGTTCTCCCAATCAATGGCGGCGATAATGGCATCGCGCAACGCGTCGCATCCCTCCCCGGTCTTCGCGCTCGTCAGATGCAATGGTGGCCGGAAGCCACGTTCTTGAATGAATTTATCCATGCTGACAGTACTAATTACCAGGCCGCCGCGGTCGATGCGTCCTGCCGCCAACAGCCTGGTGAACGGGCGGCGAGCGGCTTTTTGCAGGTCACGATCCCATTGCCCAAGTCCTTCAAAGGGGTTTCATTCTGCGGATTGAAGACCAGGATGGCTGCCGCGGTCTCGTCCATAAAAAGTTGGTGGACGAGGCGATAGTCCACCTGGCCCGCGAAATCCCACAGCCAGACCTCGCGTTCCACTCCATCCTGGCCGCTGCTGAGTGGCAGCTTCCAGTGCGTTGCCCATGCGCCGTCAGTGGATGGAAGAGGCTTCTCCTCATCAACCTTGATGCCCAATGCGAGATAGTTGGACAACCCGGTTTTACCCACACCGGAATCGCCGACGAGCAGGACTTTGGCGTTTGTATATTGTATTTGTTCCGGGGGCGCAGCATCGGGGATCATTGAATCGCTGCCGGTAGCCGTTTCAGCAAAACCAATGAAGTTCCACAGCCGCACCACGCCGTTCTCAGCGCCGGAGAGGGCCGTGCTGCCGTCGTTGTTCCAGGCTACACTATTGACGGAGGCGGAGTGACCTTCGAGGACCTTGAGGCAGCGCCCGCTGTCGATCTCCCACACGCGGATGGTCTTGTCCGCGGAGCCTGAGAGAGCGAGTCGCGAGTCGTGATTCCAGGCCACGCTCAAGACGTAGTCGGAGTGACCTTCGAGGACCTTGAGGCAGCGCCCGCTGTCGATCTCCCACACGCGGATGGTCTTGTCCGCGGAGCCTGAGAGAGCGAGTCGCGAGTCGAGACTCCAGGCCACGCTCAAGACGTAGTCGGAGTGACCTTCGAGGACCTTGAGGCAGCGCCCGCTGTTGATCTCCCAGACGCGAAGAGTGTTGTCCGCAGAGCCTGAGAGAACGAGGCGCGAATCCGTGCTCCAGGTCACGCTCAAGACGGAGGCGGAGTGACCTTCGAGGACTTTGAGGCAGCGCCCGCTGTCGATCTCCCAGATGCGGAGAATCTTGTCGGCAGAGCCTGAGAGAGCGCGGCGCGAGTCGTGATTCCAGGCCACGCTCAAGACGTAGTCGGAGTGACCCGCGATGATTCTGAGGCAGCGCCCGCTGTCGATCTCCCAGACGCGCAGAGTCTTGTCGGCAGAGCCTGAGAGAGCGCGGCGCGAGTCGGGACTCCAGGCCGCGCTCAAGACGTAGTCGGAGTGACCTTCGAGGACCTTGAGGCAGCGCCCGCTGTCGATCTCCCAGACGCGCAGAGTATTGTCCTCGGAGCTTGAGAGAGCGCGGCGCGAGTCGAGACTCCAGGCCACGCTCAAGACGGAGTCGGAGTGGCCTTCGAGGACCTTGAAGCAGCGCCCGGTGTCGATCTCCCAGACGCGGAGAGTCTTGTCGGCAGAGCCTGAGAGAGCGCGGCGCGAATCCGTGCTCCATGCCACGCTCCAGACGGATTCGAAGTGGCCTTCGAGGACATTAAGACAGCGCCCGGTGTCGATCTCCCAGACGCGGATGGTCTTGTCCAAAGAGCCTGAGAGAGCGCGGCGCGAATCCGTGCTCCATGCCACGCTCAAGACGTAGTCGGAGTGGCCTTTGAGGATCTTGAGGCAGCGTCCGCTGCCGATCTCCCAGAGTCGGAGGGTCTTGTCTGAAGAGCTTGAGAGGGCGCGGTGCGAGTCGGGACTCCAGGCCACGCTCCAGACGGATTCGAAGTGACCTTTGAGGACCTTGAAGCAGCGCCCGGTGTCGATCTCCCACACGCGGATGGTCTTGTCATTAGAGCCTGAGAGAGCGAGGCGCGAGTTGGGGCTCCAGCCCACACTATTAACGGAGTCAGCATGACCTTCGAGGACCTTGAGGCAGCGCCCGGTGTCGATCTCCCAGACGCGGAGAGTCTTGTCGGCAGAGCCTGAGAGAGCGCGGCGTGAATCTGCGCTCCAGGCCACATTATTAACGGAGGCGGAGTGACCTTCGAGGACCTTGAGGCAGCGCCCGCTGTTGATCTCCCAGACGCGAAGAGTGTTGTCCGCAGAGCCTGAGAGAACGAGGCGCGAATCCGTGCTCCAGG
>Ga0081539_10003014_pt1 | contig 21896 bp, 14 predicted proteins | sample TabmetS4T2R2_FD_71023 | JGI IMG/M metagenome (GOLD analysis project Ga0081539, IMG submission 71023) | Tabebuia heterophylla rhizosphere microbial communities from the University of Puerto Rico - S4T2R2 | ecosystem: Host-associated > Plants > Roots > Rhizosphere ...
CGCTGCGACTGGTGTTGCTCGGCGACTCGGCGGCCATCGGCGTCGGCGTCGACCGGCTCGCCGAGACCGTCGGCGGTCAGCTCGCCCGGTTGCTCGCGGAGGGCACGGCGCAGACCGGTGAGCGGCACGTGTTGCTGTCCAGCGTGGGTGTGGCCGGCTCGCGAGCCACGGATCTCGCCACCCAGGTAGCCCGGGCGCTCCTCGGCGACCGGCCGGACGTCGCCGTGATCCTGATCGGCCAGAACGACGCCACCGCACTTCGCGGCCCGGAGGAGTCGGCCGCCTACCTGGCGGCGGCCGTGCGGCGCCTGCGGGACGCCGGCGTGCAGGTCGTCGTCGGCACGTGCCCCGATCTCGGCGCCATCCGCTCGGTGGCTCCCCCGCTGCGGCAGATCACCGGCTGGCTGGGCCGCCGGATGGCGCGGGCACAGGCGCGGGCGGTCAAGGACGTCGGTGGCGTCGTCGTGGACCTCGGCGAGGAGACGGGTGCGGTCTTCCGCGCCGACGCGGGCACGCTGTGCTACGACGGCTTCCACCCGTCCGCCGACGGCTACCGGGTGTGGGCGCATGCGCTGTACCCCGCGGTGGCCGCTGCCGCGCTGGCGTCGGGCCGTCCCGCCGCTCAGGACTGACTCCGCCGCGGACCGGGGCTAGGGCCAAGCCCTACTGCCGGGTAACATGGGGCCATGCCGGACGCTGTCATCGTCGCTACCGCTCGTTCCCCCATCGGCCGGGCCGCCAAGGGCAGGCTCACCACACTTCGGCCCGACGACCTGGCCGCCACGATCATCGATGCGGCGCTGGCCAAGGTGCCACAGCTGGACCGTACCCAGATCGAGGATCTCTACCTCGGCTGCGGCCTGCCCGGCGGCGAACAGGGCTTCAACATGGCCCGCGTGGTCGCCACGATGCTCGGTCTCGACGGATTGCCCGGCGCCACCCTGACCCGCTACTGCGCCAGCTCGCTGCAGACCACCCGGATGGCGTTCCACGCGATCAAGGCCGGCGAGGGCGACGTCTTCGTCTCGGCCGGCGTGGAGACCGTGTCGCGGTACTTCCGGGGCAATTCGGACGGCCTGCCGCCGGACGCGCAGGCACTGGTCGGCGGCGGCTGGCAGAACCCGAAGTTCGCCGAGGCCATGGCCCGTTCGAAGGCGGCGGCACAGGGCGGCAGCACATGGCACGACCCCCGCGAGGACGGCAAGGTGCCGGACATCTACCTGGCGATGGGCCAGACTGCGGAGAACCTCGCCCAGATCAAGGGCGTCACCCGCGGGGAGATGGACGAGTTCGGCGTACGCAGCCAGAATCTCGCCGAGAAGGCCATCGCGGACGGCTTCTGGGTCCGTGAGATCACCCCGGTGACCCTGCCCGACGGCACCGTGATCTCCACCGACGACGGCCCTCGCGCGGGCGTCACGATTGAGGCCGTCTCCCAGCTCAAGCCGGTGTTCCGGCCGGATGGCCGGGTCACCGCGGGCAATTGCTGTCCACTCAACGACGGCGCCGCGGCGGTTGTGGTCATGAGCGACACGAAGGCTCGCGAACTCGGCATAACACCGCTGGCCCGGATCGTGTCCACCGGCGTCACCGCGCTGAGCCCGGAGATCATGGGTCTGGGCCCGGTCGAGGCGTCCAAGCAGGCGCTCGGTCGCGCCGGCATGACGATCGACGACGTGGACCTGGTCGAAATCAACGAGGCGTTCGCCGCGCAGGTCATCCCGTCCTATCGAGACCTGGGCATCGACCTGGACAAGCTCAACGTGAACGGCGGCGCGATCGCGGTCGGGCACCCCTTCGGCATGACCGGCGCCCGGATCACCGGCACGCTGATCAACTCGCTGGATTGGCATGACAAGACCATCGGCCTGGAGACCATGTGCGTGGGCGGCGGTCAGGGCATGGCGATGGTCCTGGAACGCCTGAGTTGACGGCGCGGTCTTGGTCCGGGGCCCGTGTCAGATGGCGCGCCGCACCGATTCGACGTCGTCAGCGGCGAGTTTGAGCACGTCGTCGCCCGGTGTGGCGGCGATGAGGTCGTCGGCCATCACCCGGAGCTGATCGGGCAACGCCATGTCCGTCGGCCGCGGTACCGGTCGCCGTGGGCGTCTTTCCGCGTCGGCGGCGCGGTCGGCAAGGCGCTGCACGAGGGCGTACACCAGATCCGCGCGGGTGGAAGCCCCCGAACTGCGGCCGGTGTGGTTCCACCAGCGCGACTGCTCCCAATGGCCGACCTGGTTGATCAGTCGGTCGACGGACGTGGCGAACCCTGTCACCACGCGACCCTATCCGCCGCGCGCATGACCACGAGCGGCGCAGCGCCCGGACTGCGGGGAGACAGTCCGGGCGCTGCTGGAACTGGCGAGAGCGTCAGTCGCGGCTCGAGCCTTGCAAGTAACTCAACAGACGCAGGATCTCGAGGTACAGCCAGATGAGGCCGACCAGCATGCCGAACGCGGCCGTCCACGAGTAGCGCTGCGGCAACCCCATCCGGATGCCCTGCTCGATCTGGTCGAAGTCGAGGATGAAGCTCAGCGCGGCGACCACGATGCAGACGAGGCTGAAGATGATGCCGATCGCGCCGTTGCTGCGCAGACCGGTGTTGAAGCCGAGCAGTGCCAGCACAAAGTCGATCAGCATGAGGCCGAGGACACCGACCATCACGGCGATCAGCCCGCGGGTGAACCGGGGCGTGGCCCGGATGACCCGGGAGCGATACAGGAAGGCCATCAGGAAGAAGACGCCGAACGTGGCCACCACGGCTTGCAAGATCAATCCGTGGAAGCCGAGGAACTCCTGGTAGACCTTGCTGACCAGGCCGACGAAGGCGCCTTCGACGACGGCGTAGGCGATGACCAGCGCAGGGTTGGCCATCCGGGAGAAGGAAATGATCAGACCGAGCACCAGGCCGACCACCGCTGCGCCGATCCACGCGACACCGAGCGCGGCGTCCGGGATGACGTTCCATGCGGCGATTGCCGAGATGCCGGTTATACCGAGCAGGGTGACGGTCTTGACGACGACGTCGTCCATCGTCATCGGGCGCACGGACGGCGGCGCGGCCTGGTATGGGGCGGCCGACGGATACGGCTGACCGTACCCGACAGGCCCGTACCCGGCCGCCCGCTCCCGCTCGGCAGCTCGGCCGAGGCGTGAGAGCACCGGGTTCGACGATTTCACTGTGTCCAGCCTCCCTTGAGGTTGAGGCACTGAGCGTGCATATCAAGGGTAGGCGCTACCCGCACGTCGTACTCCCCGGTGTTGCTGTGAGCAGGCTGAGAGTGACCGGTGGGGTCAGGCCCCCCGCCTCTGGAAGAGCCCCCCGGCGATGATCAGCAGCAGCGCGGTCCATCCGGCGAACACCGCCAGGCCCTGCCACGGGCTGAGGAGGTCGGTCGGTGCCTGCTGCGGCTGCATGATCAAGGCACCCGCGTTCGTCGGCATCCAGGCGTTGATGTGGTGGCCCCAGCTGTCCGGCAGCAGCGCGGTCAGGTTCGACAGGATCAGCACCGTACCGACCACCGCAGTGATCGCGCCGGCGGTGTGCCGAAGGATCGTGCCGGACGCCAGCGCGAACAGGCCCAGCAGGGCGAGGTACAGCCCCGCTCCGATGACCGACCGGGTGACGCCTGGATCGCTCAGCGACACCGGAACGTGCGACGAGATGATCGAACGCCCGAGGAAGAACGCCGCGAAGCTGAGCAGTTCGCCCACGACCAGCATGAGCGCGGCGAACACGATCACCTTGGCGGCCAGCACGGTGAGCCGGCGCGGCTGCGACTGAAGCGTCGAGCGGATCATCCCGGTGGTGTACTCCGCGGAGATCACCATCACGCCGAGGACGGCGACGACAAGCTGGCTCACGAAGATCGGCCGGATCAGCACGAGCTCCAGCGGGCGCTGCGCCAGGCCGAGTCGTTCACCGGGATCGATACTCGTCCAACGGTTCATCGTGGCCCAGGCGATCAGCGACATGAGGCCGAGGGAGATCGCGGCCATGGCCAACAGCGAAAAGCCCGTTGAGCGTACGCTGCGCAGCTTGGTCCATTCACTGCGTATCGCACCGGTCAGCCCGGCCGGGCGCGTCGGCGGAAGGGGTACGGCGGGACGCGTGGTCGGCAGCGTTGCGGCGGTCATCGCTCAGCCCTCCGGGCGGTGTCGGGGACGGCGGCGTGGTACTCGACGCTGTCCCGGGTCAACTCCATGAACGCCTGCTCCAGCGACGCCTGCAGCGACGACAACTCGTGCAGCGGGATCCGGTTCTCGAACGCGAGGTCGCCGATCTGCGCCGGAGCCAGTTCGGTGACCAGCAGGCCGTCGCCGTCCGCGGGCACCGCTTTGCCGCCCGCGCGGGTGACCGCCTCGATGAGCGCGGTTGGCTCCGGGGTGCGTACCCGGACGGCGAGCTGGGAGTTGCGTTCGATGAACTCGTCGACCGTGCAGTCCGCGATCATCCGGCCGCGGCCGATGACGATGAGGTGTTCGGCGGTGTTCTCCATCTCCGACATCAGATGGCTGGAGACGAAGACCGTACGGCCCTCGGCCGCGAGACGCTTCATGAGGTTGCGGATCCACAGGATGCCCTCGGGGTCGAGCCCGTTGACCGGCTCGTCGAACATGAGAATCCGTGGATCGCCCAGCAGCGCGCCGGCGATGCCGAGCCGCTGGCCCATGCCGAGCGAGAAGCCCTTGGCGCGTTTGCGGGCCACATCGGCCAGCCCGACGATCTCCAGCACTTCGTCCACCCGCCGGCGCGGGATGCCGTTGGTCTGGGCCAGGCACCACAGGTGCTGGTACGCGCTGCGGCCGCCGTGGATGGCCTTGGCGTCCAGCAGCGCGCCGACTTCACGCATCGGGTGAGCCAGCTTGGCGAACGGCCTGCCCTCGATGGTCGCGGAACCCGCGGTCGGCGTGTCCAGCCCGAGGATCATGCGCATCGTCGTGGACTTGCCCGCGCCGTTCGGGCCGAGGAATCCGGTCACCTGCCCGGGACGTACGGTGAACGACAACCGATCGACGGCAAGCCGATCGCCGTACCGTTTGGTAAGGTCCTGGATCTCTATCATCGCCGTCCCTCCGTGAACGCCGGACGCGGCCGTCCGACCGGCCCGACGGTAGGCGGAGGACCTTTAGAGGCGGCTGAGAATTGCTGAGGTCCTTCTCAGGCTTGACTACTGACTGGTCGATCGCCGGCGCGGATCCCAGAACGGCACTTCGGCCGACTCGATGGCGTCCATGAGCCGGTCCACCCCGTGCGCCTTGGCGAAGTCGAGCTCGTCCTCGAACGCCGGGATCAGCATGAGGAACTCGACGTGCCGCCCGTCCGGCAGGTCGATCGGCGACAGGAACCCCTTCTGCGCGCCGAGGACGATGAACCCGCGGAACCCGAGGCCCTCCATCAACGGTTCGGGCGCCCGGTAGGTGTTGCCCTCGGCCAGCGGCTGCGGAGCCGATTGCACGTAGATGCCCAGCCACGCCAGTGGGGCCGCGACGTCGTCACACTCGGGCTCGAACCCGACGAAGTACTCCTGGCGGTGGCTTCCCGGCACCCCCGGGAGGGGGTAATCGCTCACCCCCTCCGTGGCGTACAGCGTCACGCCCTCGGTCCTCGGGCCGGTCCGCCACTTGAGCACACGGATGACGGACCGCCCCTTCGCGAACTCGGCCTCGCGGTCGGGCTCGCCCAACGTCGCCGTGTAGTGGGACCTCACGTCGCTCACTGCTATTGGAACCAGATCGGCTCCCTCGTATCGCTCGACGTCCGGGCGAGCTCGATCAGCCGTTCCAGGAGCGGTTCGCCGTCCACGTCGATGAAGGACTCCAGCAGCGACCCGGGCTCGATGCCATCGCGCCGGGCCAGGTCGAGCTGCCAATCGGCGTCGAAGGCGACCGGAGGAAGCGCGGCGAACGCGTCGGCGATGGTCAGCAGCTCGCTCTCCAGCCGGGCGGCCTCCTCGGGACTCCACGTACCGTCAGAATCGTCGTGCCCCATCAGCACGGGAAAGCGGGTGCCCCAGCCATCGGGCTCCAGGCGGCCGGCAACCGTCTCGCGGAAGCGATGGAAGTCGGCGTACGACCCGACCTCGACGCCCTCGACCTCCTCGTCGGTGGCATCGTCACGGAACACGCACAGGTACAGCCCCATCGGTCAGTCCACCTTCTCCAACCGGACCACCCGCCGATGCTCGCGCAGGAAACCGCGCAGATCCGTCGACGTCCTTGCGCCCTTCGGAACCCGGATCGTCAGGTGGCCGTCCGCCTGCATCGCCATGTAGGTCAGCAGCCTGATCTGATACGTGAGGCGCAGCAGAGAAACCCGTTTCAGCAGGTAGAACTCGCCGCCGCCATCCGAGGCGTCAGGCCGCGCACCACGCGCGACCTGACGCTTCGTGTACCGGAAGTCCACCGGATCAGCGTACCTTGTCGACCTTCACCCCCCACCGTTGCAACCAGTCGGCGAACTCGGGATTGGGCGTCCGGGTGGTGCGGATGGTGAGCTGTTCCCCGGTGACCAGCGCTCGATAGGTCATCAACCGGAGCTGATAGCTCGACTCCAGAGCCTTCGTGCCGTGCTTGAGTTCGAGCCCGGCGCTGTCGATCGTCACGCCGACGGGCTTGCCGCTCTTGGTGTACTTAGCCGGTCCGACCACGACCTGGAACGCGGCGCTGCGGATCTGTTCCGCGGTCGGCCGCCAGGTCTTGGTGTTCTTCGGCGCTCCGATCTTGGCGAGTTGGTCCGCCTCCCACTGCTGACCCTTCGGCAACTGGGCCGGCGAGCCGGATGCGGGCTTCGCGGCGGCGGGCTTGGCCGGCGCGGGTGCCGGCTTCGGCGCCGCGGTGGCCGGCTTGCCACCGCCTTCGGGAACGGCGTTGGTGGCCGGTGTTGCCGGCTTCGCGCCGCCAGCCCCACCACTGCCGCCACGGACCTTGTTGAATCCGGCCCGGAGCAGCTTGCCGCCGCCGTGCAGCAATCCGGCCGTGGCGCCACCGACGAGCCCTCCGATGAGGACCTCCTTGCCGAAGTCGCCCCAGTCCCACGAGTGCTCGCCCTGCGCTGTGTCCAACCCGTAGCCGTAGGCCGCGCCGGCCGCACCCGCGGCCACGCCGGCGAGGATCACGCAGCCGACGCCGGTGGCACACACCAGTCCGACCGCCGCCGCCGCGGCGACACCCGCGGCGACCTCGCCGACGAACTGCAGCGGGTCTTCCTTGATGTGGTCGACCACGCCGGTTGCGAAGTTCTTCACCGCGTTGCCGATGCTGCTGAAGAACCCGTGACCGTCCAGCTCGATGTTGGAGATCGGGTTGCCGCCCGCGAAGGCGTACCGGCTACCGCTGAACGGATCGGTGGCCAGGGCCAGGTCGTCGAGCGCCCCGTTGTACATGTCCCGGGTGAGGAACTGGTTCAGGCCCGGGTCGTAGTTACGGAAGCCCGTGTCGTATGTGCCGGTCGAGGCGTCCCATCGGTGCGCGTTGAACCGGTAGGAGTTGTACGGCTCGGCGTCGGGGTTCGCCGGGTCGGGTTTGTCGGCGCCGGTGAACTTGCTGTCATCGTTGTCGCCGTACGCGGTGTAGCCGTACGTCGCCCGGGTGGTGCCGTCCTCCTGCTTGGTGATCGCCTCCACGTCGCCCTTGGGGTGATACGTGTAGTGCGAGATCTCCCGTGAGCCGTCGTCCTTGTTCTTGATCTGGGTGAGCTTCTGGCCCCAGGCCGAGTACTCATACGACTTGGTGATCTTGCCACCGACCTCCTCGGTCAGCACGTCGCCGGACGTGCCCTGGTAGCCGAAGATCGTCGTCTTCTCCTTCGCACCGCCCACGTCGGTGGTCTGCGACGCGGTCCGGTCGAACGGGTCGTAGACGTACTTCGTGGTCTTGGCGGCGGAGCCGGCGCCGGCGGTGGACTGGGCGATGCGGTCGAAGCCGTCGTAGCGGTACTTCTCCGTGACCTGGCCGCCGGTGGTGACCGTGTCCAGCCGGCCCAGCGGGTCGTAGTTGTACTTGGACATCAGGCCACCGACCGCGGTCGAGGTCATCAGCCGGTTGCGGTCGAAATCGTGCTTGGTGGTCACGTTCTTGACGGTCTGCTCGACCACGTTGCTGTTCGCGTCGTGGAAGTACGTCTCGACGCCCGGATTCGCGCCGGCCTTGTCCACCTTGGCGATGCGGTCCTGCGGGTCGTAGGTGAACGTGTAGGTGTTGTCGATGGTCGCCGAGCTGTTGTCGGCGTTCATCAGCTTGACCACGTCCTTGGCCGGGTCCCCGTTGGGTGTGTAGTCGAGCGTGTGCTCGGCGACGATCGCACCGCCGGAGCGCTTCTCCACCTGGTGCCGGACCGCGCTGTCCAAGTAGTACTCGTAGTCGACGGTGTTGCCGTTCGGCTTGACCTCCTGACGTACCTGACCGCGCGGTGTGTAGCTGTAGGTGGTGATCCGCCGCTCGGTCGCGGTCGCCGAGGCCGCGTTGGTCACCTTGTTCACCAGGTCGCGTTGGTCGTACTCGAACAGTGACCACGTGGAGTCGTGCGTGCGCGTCTTGACGTTGCCGTTCTCGTCGTAGCCGAACGACGTCGTGTTCTTCACCGTCGAGCCGGACTTCTCCTCGACCTTGGCGACGCGGTTCACCCCGTCATATGTGGTGGCGTAGGTGCCGATCCGCGCCCCGGGGCTGAGGTCGGTGACGGTTGTCAGGTTGCCGTTGGGGTCGTACTTGTAGGTGAAGCTCTTGTTCTCGTTGTCGCTCTCACCGGTGTTGTCGCGGATGAGCTTGACCGCGTCGGCCACGACCGTGCCGTTCGCGTTGTCGGTCAATGTGATCTTCTGGCCGGATCCGCCGGTGGTGAACGCGTACCGGCCGATGTTCACCCAGGTGCCGGTGCCGGTGGTCTGGTCGATCGTGCGGGTCGCCGATCCCCCGGTGTAGTCGATGCGGTACGGCGCGTTCGATGCCGCGCCCGACGTTGCCGGGAGGCGTACGTACACGTCGTAGTTGCCGTCCTGCGGGATGACCAGGTTCCAGGTGAAGGTGTCGGCCCCGGTGCCCTTCGCGTTGGACTGGTAGTTGTAGCCCTGGAATCCGGTACCGGTGTCGACGCCGGCCCAGGTACCGGTGCTCTCCGCGTTGTTGAAGTCGGAGTTGTCCACCAGGACGACCTGCCGCCCGGCGGGCACGCCGTCGTCGCTGCGGGACTTGAGGTTGCCGCTGGGGTAGAAGTCCCACCGCATGGTGCGGGAGGCGTTGTCCGACGAGGTGACCCCGCCCGGGGACAGCACGTTACTGGTCTGCTGGCCGAGGACGTTGTAGTCGTAGGACGTCACGATGTCCCACGGGTCGGTGGACGACTTGGTCCAGCCGTTGTCCCAGTAGGTGTACTTGGTGTCGTTGCGCACCGACTCCCCACTGGACGGCGGCGAGGACACCTTGGCCACCTGGCCCACCGCGTCGTACTCGTAGATCGTCTTGTCGGGCTTGTTGTACCGGGCGTCGCCTGGATCGTAGGCGGACCACTCCTCCTTCACGCGGTTCAGTTCGTCGTACACGGACTGGTAGGTGAAGTCGTCGGCCACCGCTGCGGTGTTCACGCCGCGTGGGGTGACCACCTTGGTCCGGTTGCCCACCTGGTCGTAGTCGTAGCGCGTGGTGTTGTAGACGATCGACCCGGAGTCGCTGCGCTGCGGGACCTTCTCCTCGATGATGTCGCCCCGGCGGTTGTAGGCGACCGTCGCACGGACGCCCTCCTCATCGGTGGTGGCCAGCGACAGCCCGTCACGGTCGTACTCGGTGGTCGTGGTGTTGCCCACCGCGTCGGTGGTGACCCGGACCCGGTGGTCGAGGTCGTACGTGTGCTTGAGTGTGTAGTCGGCCGGGTCGGTGGAGGCGTTCTTCCGCGGGTCGACCACCATGACCATGTTGCCCACGTCGTCGTAACTCGACGTGATCTTCTCGCCGCTGGCGTTCGTGACGGACACCAGCTGGTAGATCTCGTCGTACGCGTTGGTGGTGGTGTAGTCGCCCGCGGTGGGGGTCAGGTTGCCCTTCGGCTCCGTGGCGGTGAGCTGGTTGCCCACCTTGTCGTAGGTGAACGAGGTCTTGCGTTCCGGGTCGCCTGATTCATCGCGCGGGTCGAGCGTGTACGTGACCCGGTCCGCGTCGTCGAAGACGGCCTCGGTGACGGCGCCGTTGGGCGCGGTCTGCCTGGTCACGTTGTCGTTGGCGTCGTACACCGGCGCCGGCGTGGTGATCAGTACGCCGTTGTCCTGGTCCTTCGGTTGGGTCTGCTCCAGCGGGCGGCCGTAGACGTCGTACACCTGGGTGGTCTTCTTGCCCAGCGCGTCGGTCACCTGGGTGACCTGGCCACGCTCGTCGTAGACGAACGTGGTCGCCTTGCGCAGCGCGTCGGTGATCGTCCGCGGGTAGCCGTTGGCGTCGAAGTCGCTGTTGTCCGTGGCGTGGTTGTTGGCGTCGGTGGCCCTGGTCATCTGCCCCAACGCGTCGTAGTCGTACTGGCTGGTGTAGTCCCCGATCTCCGGTGACTCCACCCCGAGCGGATCGGTGACCGTGCGCAGGTTGCCCTTGACGTCGTAGCCGAACTGCCAGGTGCGCCCCTCGGGCGACGACTTCTGGATGAGGTCGGCGACATAGCCGTTCAATGTCGTCGTGTAGCTCAGGGCGGTGCCCGGCCAGTTGTTCTTGTTCGCCTCCGCCGACTTGATCGTCAGCGGATAGCCGGTCTTCGGGTCGTGCGTCCAGGTCTGGACGGCCCCGTTGTTCTCGGTCAGCTTGAAGACGTTGTGGTCGCCGTCCCACTCCACCGACACGGTCTGGTTCTTGGCGTTGGTGACCGAGGTCGGCCGGCCGTACGCGTCCATGACGAACTTGGTGGCGTGCTGCAGCGGGTCGGTGGCGGTCGCGTTCATCGTGCCGCCCTGCGGCCCGTCCGGGTCGACGTAGTCGAAGTGCGTGAGGCCGGCGATCCGGTCGGTCAGGTCGGCCAGCTTCCACTTGTTCTGCGGGTCGACCGGGGCGGTGTAGTAACTGAGTTTCGTGTTGTGGCCGCGCGGGTCGGTGGCCTGGATCAGCTTGACGTTCTTGTTGCCCTGGGTGGCGTCGTAGCGGAAGCCGAACACCTTCGGCTGCGCGGAGCCGTACCCATCGACCATCTTCGCCATCAGGCCCTTGCCGGTGTACGTGAAGTTGATCTTCCGGCCGGAGATGTCGGTGATGGTCTTGACGTTGTCGATGATGAACGGGTTGGTCAGGTTGGTGCCGGCGAGTTCCTGCCAGGTGTCGTCGTCGATGTACCGGTAGTCCTGCCCCTTCTCGTAGTAGTCGAGGGCAAGCGTGCGGCGGCCGGCGGCGTCGGTGATGTAGCGCAGGAACTTGGTGGGCTTGTTGTTGGACTTGCGCCGCTCGTACGTGAACGACATGGTGTTGCCGTTTTTGTCGACGATGGCCGACTGGAAGCCGTCCTCGTCGAAGAAGAACTGGGTGCGGTCGGGCTTCGTGAAGACCCACGCTCGGGTGGGGTCGGCCGAGCCGGTCTGCTGCAGATAGAGGTGTACGCCGCGCGGGTGCGTGTAGTCGCAGGTGGACGGTGTGCAGTCCTTGACGTCGAGCCCGTGCGTGTCGAGCACCCACACGTTGGTGGTGCCGTCACCGTCCGTGGCGCGCACCTGGGTCGGCCACTTCTGGCCCGGTGGGTGGAACGACAGCTGCGAGCCGAGTCGCTGCACCGTGGAGGTTTGCAGCGACCAGCCGAAGCCCATCGACGACGCGGAGGTGTCCAGGCTGTTGTACGTCATCCGGACGAACGTCTGCGCCCCTCGTGAGGGGTTGGTGAGCGCGTTGTACGACCACGCGACGTTGCCGGCGTACAGGTTGACCATCGCCGTGCTGCCGGCGCCGGTGTCCTTTCCGGTGTACGCGTAGAACTTCTCCAGACCCAGCAGATCGCTTGTCGGGTCCTCGACCCGGATCTGCTGAGGCAGTTGGGGCAGCTGGCTGGAGGCGGACTTCCAGTTGTTGGCCACCGTGTCGAACAGGTCCCAGGCCAGGGTGTACGCCTCGGCCTTGTTGCCGTCGCCGGACAGCGCCGGTGCCTTCACCTGGGCGTTCACCGTGACGGTCTGCCCTGCGGCCAGGTCGGCGGGGAGCGTGGTGAACAGCGGGGTGCCGGACACGATCGTGCCGTCGGGCCGCTTCCACTGGTATCCCAGCTTCGTCGACGCGGCCGGCCAGGTCTGCGCCGTCGTGTTGGTCACCGTCACCGGCACGGTGACGGTCTCGCCGGCGTTCAGCCGGGTGGGCGTCGCGGCCGCGTAGTAGGTGGTGGTGGTGTCGGTGTACCGCACGTGCAGCCGCGGCTGCACCGAGGGTTCGTCCCCCTCGGAGGCGACGAACGTCCCGCCCTCACCGCTGCCGACGCACGCCTTGTTGGGCTCCTGCACCTGCCGGATGAGGATGCCCTTGTTACTGGCCGGGTTCGCCTGCCAGCCCTGCACCTGGGCGGTCAAGGTGAAGTTCACCCACACCGAGTTGACCGTCGGCCCCAGGCCGATCACCTGGATCGCGGTGGACACGGCGTCGCCACCGTAGTTCGTCCAGGGCACCCCGGTGGAGGCGTTGAGCCAGGTGGCGGTTTCGTCGAAGTCGCGGGTCAGCAGGTGGGTGGCGAAGTAGGCGGCGTTGCCGTTGTACAGCGTGCGCCAGAGCCTGCCCTCGGCCTGCACCACGCGAGCCGACGCCGGGATGGACGAGGTGTCCCACTTGATCAGACCACGGGTGACGCCGTACCCGCCCGGCACGTAGCCCACCCCGACCAGCGGCCGGTTGTAAAGCGTGTCGTGCGGCGAGGTGTACTGGCAGGCGGTGATCGTCGTGTCGGCGACGGTGGGCAGGCTGGCGTCCACATACCCGGCCGGCGGCGTCTTGACCGCGATCGGCTGCCCGGCGGTGAGCTGGCCGTCCTTGCGCAGCACGGCGACCCGGTAGTAGACGGTCGTGTTCGGGGTCGCGGTGCTGTCCGCGTACGCCGTGGTGCCGGCCGCTACCGGCGCCACCAGGGTCGCCGCGCTCGGCGCGAAGTTCGCTTGCGTGGAGCGGTGCACCTGGTACTCGACCAGGTCGTCGCCGCTCGCGGAGGACGGGTCCGCGTACGCCACCCAGGACAGTTCCGCGCCGGTGGCGCGTACCGTCTGCGGGTCCCGGACGGCGACCGCGGGCAGCCCGAAGGTCAGCGTCAGCTTGGGCCGCGTCTTGGTGGTGTAGGTCGGCCAGTCCCCGATCGCCGCGACCGGGAAGTCCCCGGACTGGAAGAACGGGCCGCCGGTCACCAGCGTCTCGTTGACGGCCTTCAGCATGAAGCCGTAGTTGGGTTGGGCACCGTTCACCCAGTTCCGGACCGTACCGGTGACGGGGAAGGTGACCCACGAGTTGGTCAGCGTCGTGCTGGCGCTGGCCGTGCCGGCCACCGTGCCCAGGGCGGCGTTGATCGACGCCCAGGTGACCGTCGACTGTGTCCACGGCTGGCTGACCGCCCGGGCCTCCACCGGCACCGGGTTGGACGTGGTGTCGCTGAGGACATAGTTGTCCCAGTAGAGCGACAGGTCGGCCGCGTCGACCGCGGTGCCGGCCGGGACCACGCCGGCGAGGTCGAACTGCACGAGGCTGCGGATCTTTCCCCAGCGATCAACCCCGACGCCGAGGCGCGGGTCGCCGCCGTAGTTGCCGCTCGCCGCGTAGGACACGATCATCGCGTCCTTGGACGTCGACACGTCCGGCTGCACGGTGATGGTCGGGTCGACCACCACCGGGTACTCGCGGTCGGCGGAGGCCAGCCAGGCGCCGTCCGGCCGCAGGGTGATCAGGGTCGCGGCACCCTGCCGGGTCGCGGTCATCGTGACCTTGTCGGAGTACGCCCGGCCGTGCGGTGACGCCTTGTCGGCTCGCGCGTCGACCATGAACGGCTTCGGCATGACGAACACCGGCGCGGACGCACCGGTGGCGAAGAAGCCGATGGATCCGTCCGCGAGCGTCCGCGAGGTGAGCCCGTCGGTGCGGATGGTGAACGAGTACGCGGCGCCGGTCGCCGGCGCTCTCGATAGGACGATCGACTCCTTCACGCCGGTCGGGGTGAGCTCGTACACCAGGTCGGCGCCGTCCCACACGTCGCGGTACGTCACCGTCGAGCCCCGCACGACCGGCGCGCTCGGGCCTGCTCCGGGCACGCCGACGGTGATCCGGCTGCCACCCAGCCGCACCTCGACCAGCGCCTCCGGCCGGTCGGTCCAGGTGGTCGCGAACCCCGTGCCGGCGTTGCGGTACGTGTTCCGCCCGGTCCGGGCGATGCTCGTGTCGATCGGCCGCCATGTGCCGGCCGCGTCCCGGTACCGCACCGGGGCCGCGGACACCTCGGTCTGCAGTCGACCGTCGGCCAGCTGGTACACCGTGCGGGTGGCGGTACGCTTCGCGGTCAGCTCCTTGACCCGCTTCGCGGGCGGCCTCGGTGGATCCTCGGCGGCGGTCGCTGCGGAGCGACCGGGCGGTGACCACGCGACCCCCGGCCGTAGCGTGCCGACCTGGTCCCGCGTGGCCGGGCGGCCGGAGAAGACGTCGCGGACGTCGTGGAGCCACGACGAGAACCACGACAGCGGGTTTCCGGAGCCGGCGGCCGGAGCGACCAACGCCGCGGCGGGCGCCAGGCTCACCACCATCGCGAGCGCCACCACCGCCGCGATCCGGCCGCGGAGACCGCCGGATGGGCCGCCTCGTTGCCGGGTGAATCCGATCTTCCGGGTGATCCTGGCCGGTGCGGTTCTGATTTTGCCCAGCAACGAGCGTAGCGACGAGCCCATCTGCCCACCCCGTTCACGGCGATATTGGCGTCGCAGGGATGGTACTGATGTTGATCTATGCACCTGAATACTTAGATCGTCCACGATGAGTGGCCGTCGGCGGGAGGTAGTCGATATTGGACGGTGGTATGATCCGCTGGCTTCGGCGCGGCCCACCCGGGTGCCGGTGCGTCACGAGGACGGTGCCGCGAGGTCAGCCGGCCACCGGTCGCCGGACGGCCTGGCTCAGCGCGGCGACCACCTGCGGATCGAACTGCGTGCCCGCGGCCCGCTGCAACTCGTCCAGCGCTTCGCCGGTCTCCATCCGCGTCGTGTACGGCCGCTCCGAGATCATCGCCTCCAGCGCGACGCAGGCCGCGATGATCCGCGCACCGAGCGGGATGTCCTCACCGGACAGCCCATCCGGGTAGCCGGTGCCGTCGAACCGCTCGTGCGCCGCCCGGACCAGCGGCGCCACCGAGGCCAGCGCCGGGGCACAGGAGACGATCCGCTCGGTGATCGTGGGCACCTGCTGGACGAAGTCCCATTCCGGACAGTCCAGCGGGCCGGGCTTGTGCAGGATGGCGTCCGGGATGCCGACCTTGCCCACATCGTGCAGCTGGGCCGCCAGCCGGATCCGGGCCTGTTCGGCCGCCGGCACGCCGAGCCGCTCGCACACCCGGGCGGCCAGGTCGGCGGTCGCGCGCAGCCGCTCGGCCCACTCGTGGTCACGTTCCTGGACCGCGCGGACCAGGACGTTCGTGGTCTGCAGGTCGGCCGGCACCCGGCTGGAGGGCTTGTTCTCGTACATCCGGAGGTCGACCGCACGCATCGCCTCGGTGGCCACCGCGGCGTCGGCCGGCAGGAGCACCGAGCCGTACGAGGCGGTGATCGAGAAGCCCTCGCCGTGTTCGCTCAGCGCCGCGGCGGCCGCCTCGACGACACCGTCCGGTCCGCCGGGAGCCAGGACGCAGAACTCGTCGCCGCCGATCCGGTACGCCCGGCCCCGGGTTTCGACCGCGCGGCAGAGCGCCGCGCCCATCCGGGCCAGCAGCGCGTCCCCGGCCGGGTGGCCGAACATGTCGTTGTACTGCTTGAAGCCGTTCAGGTCGTAGAGCGCCAGCAGCAGCGGGTCCTCGTTCGTCGCCCGGGCGAGGCCCGCCTCCAGGTCCGCGGCGAGTTGGCGCCGGTTGCCCAGCCCGGTCAGGGCGTCGGTCTGTGCCGCGTGCACCAGCGCCCGCTGCGCGCGCCGCATGGCGACTAGTAGCAGCCCGATGAGCAGCAGGGTGGCGACGACGAGGAGCACCGGGAGAAACCCGACACCGGTGAACGGGTCCGTGGTGTCGTTGTCGATGGAGACCACGAACCAGTGGTTGGCGTTGCCGGGCGCGGCGGCGATGCGCTGGTACGCGGCCTGATGACCGCCGATCGAGAACGAGCCGCCGGCCGCCCAGCGGCGGACCAGGCCACGGAACCGGCTGTCCGAGGGGTCGCCCAGCGGGGCGCCCGCCTGCTGCGGGTGCAAGGAGTTGAGCACCACCTGGCCGGTGTCCGCGTCGACCACGAGGACCGTGCGCATGGATTGCGTCATGGCCTCGCGGCGGAAGCTTTCGAGAGTGACCTCGAAGTGCACGATGGCGGCTTTGGTGCCGCCCGCGGATGGGATCGGCGTCGAGTTCGAGATCACCCAATGGCCGGTGTCCGGAGACACGTACGGCTTGGCCTGGTGTACCTCACCCGGGCGGAGCGCGAACGTGGGCCCGAAGAACGGGTTCGTCGACTCGTCCGGGGACAGCGCGCTGTAGGTGGCTCGACGGCCGTCGACCGTCCGGGCGATCTCGGCGCCGCTCGCGTCGATGAAGCACGCCTCGCCGATCCGGTCCGGGTAGAGCTGCTCGAGGTACGACAGGGATCCGTTGATCTCGTCCAGCACCGGGCCGCCGCGCCGGATCCGATCCGCCCGGGTCCCGGGCAGCGCGTAGAACTTCCCGAACTCCGGCACGTGCGCGGTGAGCAGGATGATGGAGCGGGCCCGCTCGAAGTACGCGTTGAGCACCTGGGCCTGCTTGGCCGCGTCGTACGCGAGCTCGTTGCGGTCCCGGGTGAGCGCGCGGGTGTGCCCGGCGTAGCCGCTGGACACGCTGACCAGCAGGAGCATCAACGCCCCCGCGAGAATCAACAGCAACGACCGCCGCATCGGCTCACATGCCCTCGCTCGACTACCCGCCTGATCGGCCTCTGGCCGGGGAAACTGAGCAACAGGCGCCGGCGGAGCGTGGCCACTAAGAATGTGACGCTCGACGGCAACATTGATGACGCCGCGTCGGCGGAGCCATTCAGCCGAGGAGCGACGCGACGGACAGGTGTCCTCACGGGGCCTCCCGTCATGCTCGGCGGCGCAGCGGGAGACACCACCTGCCTGACATGGCCGGAGACAGCAGCCACGCAACGTGACCGTTGCGGACACGTCATGCGACAGCTGGTGCCGACTCATATCGACGGGGGACAGCAGAACCCCGACTCGAGAACGGAGAAACCATGACCAGCTCCGCCTCACAGGCCGCGTGGGAACCGTGGACCTACCGCCGGGACGTCGGCGTCTCAGCAGGCCAGATAGACCTGGCCGGATTCGATGTCGAGGCAACCGACGGCTCCATAGGAAAGATCGACGAGGCCACCTACGACGTCGGCTCCAGCTTTGTCGTGGTCGACACCGGCCCTTGGATCTTCGGGAGCAAAGTCATGCTGCCGGCCGGAACCATCCGCCGGGCGGACCGCGATGATCGCAAGGTCTACGTCTCCCGCAGCAAGGACGAGATCAAGAGCGCCCCGAAGTTCGACAAGGACGCCTACCACGATCGGGCGTACCGCAACCGCCTCGCCGACTACTACCGCAAGTTCCGCTACTAGCCTGCGTGATTCAGGGTGATCAGCAAGTTGGGCTGTTGGTCGGCGTGTAGATAAGCGGAAGTGCCTGTCCTGTAAGGGAAACTTGTGATTGCGACATCTACAAGAGTCTCTACGAGGAAGGCACTTCCGGGGTGGAGTCTACGGCCTGGGCGAAGGATTTGCGGGTCACCACCGGCGGTGCCGGGGTGGTGTCACATGCGGGTACGGCGTTGCTGCGGTTGCTGGCTGATCGGGCCGGCCTGACCGCTGCGCTGTCGGCCGGGCTGGCCCGCCGGGGCCGGTGGCCGGTCCACGATCGGGGTCGGGTACTGGTCGACCTCGCGGTGCTGATCGCCGACGGCGGGGAAGCGATCTGCGACATCGACGTGCTACGGCATCAGAGCGAGCTGTTCGGGCCGGTTGCGTCGGACACCACCGTCTGGCGCGCCCTGGACGAGCTCGATGAGGTCCGGCTGCGGCGGATCGCGGCAGCGCGGGCCACCGTGCGGGCCCGGCTGTGGCCGCTATTCGGCGGCCCACCACCGGCGCGGGCGGCGGGCCGGGACATCGGCGCCGGTGTGGTGGTGCTGGACGTGGACGCCACCCTGCTGATCGCGCACAGCGAGAAGGACGGTGCGGCGCCGACCTACAAGCGCACGTTCGGGTTCCATCCGATCCTGGTGACCTGCGACAACACCGGTGAGCTGCTGGCCATTCGGCTGCGGCCGGGTAACGCCGGGGCGAACACCGCCGCCGATCACCTCGACATCCTGGGCGAGGCGATCGCCCAGATCCCTACCGGGCACCGCGGTCGGCTGCTGATCCGCGGCGACAGCGCCGCCGGCACCCACGCCGTGCTGGCCTGGCTGACCGCGCAGAACACCCGCCGGCGGCGGGTGGAATACTCGATCGGCTGGTCCATCGGCGAACCGGAACGCGCCGCGATCACCGCCCTGCCGACCTCGGCGTGGTCGGCGGCGCTGGCCGCCGACGGCGGGATCCGCGACAGCGCCCAGGTCGCCGAGCTGACCGGGCTGCTCGCCCTGCCCGGCTGGCCGGCGGGGATGCGGGTCATCGTCCGCCGGGAACGGCCGCACCCCGGCGCCCAACTGTCACTGTTCGAGGAACGCGACGGCTGGCGCTACACCGCCTTCACCACCAACACGAGAGTCGGTTCCCTGCAGTGGCTGGAGGTCCGGCACCGCGCCCATGCCCGCGTGGAGGACCGGATCCGCTGCGCGAAGGACACCGGCCTGGGGCGGCTCCCGTCGCGGGAGTTCGCGATCAACCAGGCCTGGTGCACCGCCGCCGCGATCGCCGCCGACCTCATCGGCTGGCTCCAACTCCTTGCCCTGGACGGCGACCTGGCGTTGGCCGAACCGAAACGGCTGCGCTACCGCCTGCTGCACACCGCCGCCCGCCTCGTGCGCGGGCAACGCCGCCGCTGGCTGCGCATCCCGTCGAGCTGGCCGTGGGCCGAACAGATCACCGCCGCGTTCACCCGGATCGCGGCCATCCCCGCACCCGGCTGACCAATTCAGCCCCTGACCATCGACCGGAGGACCCACAGGAGACCACGCACACCGCCGCGTAGACGGCCCTTCACCATGCCCAGCCGAAACACTTCATCGACCAACAACGATCAGAGCGGCCGGGCCGACAAGACTGACGCCAGCACGCGAATCATCGAGGCTAGCGGCAAGACCGGTGGCGCCCTCCCGCCGGGGGCGCCACCATTCACACCACGGAATCCGGCATAGCGACGGACCCTCAACGACAGACATCGCAGAAACCGAGCAGGATGTCGCGTCCGATGATATTCGTACGCCAGCACGATCAGCAAAAGGCAGAGGAATTAGATGTCGAAATGGCCACACCCTTCCGGCATGGCGGTGTGTTCGGTCCTACGCTGCGCTGAGCAGGCGCTCCACGTCGTGCGAATGGCGCCACCGGAGATGGGCACATTCGAGACGGCCGTCTGCGATGAACACAAACAGGCGATCGACGCCGGGGCCGAATGGACCTACGACACGATCGATCAGGTCATCTACATGGCAGAGGACCTCACCGCCGCCGAGCACCTGGTAGTGCGTAGCATCCGGTTAAGCCAGCTCGAAAAGCTAATGCCTGACTTGGGGGAGATTCCCATCGTTGCCGACCTAACCTGCAAGCCGCGAGGATCGCGAGACCGGCAAACCGTATCCCTGGTCCTCACCGAAGACATGGCCTCGGCGTTGATCGATGCATTCGTACGGCTCATCCCACCGAACCGCCTCCTGGGGCAGCTGAAGTACCGACACGACTGAGCGCGCTCGACTGGTGCTCAGGGGGTCGCCGCAACACTCGCGGTGGCGATCCTCTCGGCGCCTCCCTGGACGGTTTGCTGCGGCGTGCTGGTCGTTGTCCCCCCAGGTGACGGCGTCGTCGTGGCGCGCGTCGTCGTCGCCGTCACCCGTGGGCTCGAGGTCGGAGATCGGCTCGGCGTGGCGGACGCGGCGGGCGCACCAGTCGACCGGCTGGGCCGCACGGTGAGCATCGAGGGGGTCGTCCGGCTTGTTGTCGTGCCGCCATCGTCGTTCGCACTTGGGCCGGGCTCCGACGCCCGGTTCGTGTCCGGCGAGACCGTCACGGCGCTCGACGGGCCCCGGTGCGAGCCGCCGGGAAGCAGACCCGCCAGGTTCGCGAACGCCACGGCCGCGCCCGCGAGGATGAGCAGGCCCATTATGCCGGCGAGCAAGGCGCCGCGACGCCTACCGGGGGGCGAGGCGGCTGCCAGGACCATGGTTTCGTCGCCGCCTGGATAGGAACGAACGGCCGTGGCGGCGGCCGCGTCCGTGGATCCGGCAGCTACCTCTGCGGCATCGGCCATCGCCGCGGCCGAGGGAAAGCGGTCCCCCGGTTTCTTGGCCATCGCCGTCGCCACCAGCGCCCGTACCGGCTCAGGCACGTCGTCGGGCAGGTCGGGCGGGTCGTCCTCCAGATGACGCAGCGCCACGGCGACCGGGTTGTCGCCGAGAAACGGCGGCCGGCCGGCCAGGCAGTGGTAGGCCACCGCGCCGAGCGCGTATACGTCCACGGAAGGGCCGGTGACCTGCTTCGACACCTGCTCCGGAGCGATGTAGAGCGCAGTACCGACGACCTCCTTGGCCCCGGTCAGGGTGGCGGAGTGGGCGGACCGGGAGACGCCGAAGTCGACGAGCACGACCGTACCGTCCGGTTGGATGATCAGATTGCCGGGTTTGACGTCGCGATGGACGATCCCGGCCCGGTGGGCCGCATCCAGGGCCCGGCCGGCCTGGGCGACCATGGACAGTGTTTCAGGCACGGTAAGCCGGCCGCGCTCGGCGATCCGCCGGTCGAGCGGCTCTCCGTCGACCCTGGCCATGACGATGTACGCGTCGGAGCCGGTCTGCCCGTAGTCGTAAACGTCGGCGATGTTGGGATGGTGTAGCAGGGCCATGGCCTGTGCCTCGTGCCGGAACCGGCTCTGGAAGCCCGGATCGGTCGCTCGGTCGCCGTGCAATGTCTTGACCGCGACGTCGCGGCCGAGCACGGTGTCGGTGGCCTGCCAGACGTCGCCCATGCCGCCGGAGGCGATCCGATCGTCCAGGCGGTACCGGTCACCGAGCAGGTCTCCACGGGCGGGCATGGTGTTTTCCTACCCAGCGCGGGAGAGCGCCACGCCGGTGCGGCGCATCTTCTGCCAGCGCAGCCGGCGCCCGGTCACCGCGGTCAGCGCGGAGTGCAGCAACACCAGGTACATCAACTGGCGGTAAACGACCTGCTGCAGCGGCAGCGTCAGCAGCGGCCACAGCCGCTCCCGGTCGAGGCGGAACGCCAGCACCGCGGTCAGCACCTGCACTACCAGCATGGCGAGCCAGCCGGCCAGCGTCAGGCTCCGGTCGAGGAAGAAGAAGCCGTACACCGCCATCAGGTCGATCAGCGGGGCGAGCAACGGCAGGAGCACGCCGAACAGGGTGATCAAGGGTAGCCCGCGCCGGCCGAACCGGCCCGACGGCCCGCGCTCCACCAGCGCCCGGCGGTGCTTCCACAGCGCCTGCATGGTGCCGTAGCTCCAGCGATACCGCTGCCTCCACAGCTGCCCGAGGGTAGCCGGTGCCTCCGTATACGCCGGGGCCGTCTCCTGGAACACCACCCGCCAGCCGGCCCGGTGGA
>Ga0081539_10003015_pt1 | contig 21894 bp, 19 predicted proteins | sample TabmetS4T2R2_FD_71023 | JGI IMG/M metagenome (GOLD analysis project Ga0081539, IMG submission 71023) | Tabebuia heterophylla rhizosphere microbial communities from the University of Puerto Rico - S4T2R2 | ecosystem: Host-associated > Plants > Roots > Rhizosphere ...
TCCTCCGTGATCAAGCAAGTCGGGTGATCTAGCGTTGTCATGATCAGGGGGACAAACATGCTGTTCAGCAAGCCGCGGTGCAGCATCTTCGTCCCCGTGATCAAGGCAATGTCCCCGTGATCAAGGCAATGTCCCCGTGATCAAGGCAATGTCCCCGTGATCAAGGCAATGTCCCCGTGATCAAGGCAGAGTCCCTCTGATCATGAAGATGACGGCGACAAGCGCGCTACCGGACGCCTCGTCCAGTTCATTTTCGCAACAGCTGGTCGCGAGCGGAAATGCAATGCGGAACTGTCGGACGGTCCGGCTACGGTGACCAGCGTGGCGAAAACAATGGTGTTGGCAGAAGGATTGGTGAAGACGTACGGCGAGATTCGCGCCCTGGGCGGGCTCGACCTCGCAGTACCCGAAGGCAGTGTGCTGGGCATGCTCGGCCCGAACGGCGCCGGCAAGACCACCTGTGTCCGGGTCCTGACCACGCTGCTCCCGCCGGATTCCGGGCGTGCCGAGGTGGCCGGGATCGACGTGCTGCGCCATCCGCAGCGGGTGCGCGAGATGATCGGCCTGTCCGGGCAGTACGCCGCGGTCGACGAGTACCTCTCCGGCTTCGAGAACCTCGACATGGTCGGCCGGCTCTACCACCTGGGGCGCTCGGCGGCGCGGGCGCGAGCCAGGGAGTTACTGGGACAGTTCCGGCTGGAGGACGCCGCGAACCGGACGGTCAAGACCTACTCGGGCGGAATGCGCCGACGGCTCGACCTGGCTGCCGCGCTGGTGGCGCGGCCTCAGGTGCTGTTCCTGGACGAGCCCACGACCGGGCTCGACCCGCGCGGCCGTACGGAGATGTGGAGCGTGCTGGCGGAGCTCGTCGCGGCCGGCACCACGGTGCTCCTGACCACCCAGTACCTCGAAGAGGCCGACCGGCTCGCGAACTCGATCGTGGTCGTGGATCACGGCCGGGTCATCGCCCAGGGCACTTCGGACGAGCTGAAGGCACAGGTCGGTGGCGAGGTCGTCGAGGTCGTGGTCGCCGAGGCGCACGATCTGCCCGGTGCCGAGCGGGTGCTCACCGCGGTCGGCGAGGCCGCGGCGACCAGGGACGACGTCGCGCGCCGGGTCCGCGTGTCGGTGAACGGGAGGCGTCCCGGCGCAGGCGTGCTGGTCGATGCGCTGCGCCGGCTGGACGACGAAGGCGTGTCGGTGCTCGATGTCGCAGTCCGCCGCCCGACCCTGGACGACGTCTTCCTGAGGCTCACCGGCCACGTGGCGGAGGAGCACCCGGCCGACGGCGACGCGTCGCGTGATGGTGCCACCGGCCGCGGCCGAGGTGGCAGGAAGACGATGGAGGAGGTGGCACGGTGAGCAGCATGACGAACGCCGTGAGCGACGGTCTGGTCATCACCAAACGAAACCTCATCAAGATCAAGCGAGTGCCGGACGTCCTCGTCTTCTCAACCGTGTCACCGATCATGTTCGTGCTGCTGTTCGCCTACATCTTCGGCAGCGCGATCACCGTGCCGGGCGTCAACTACCGCGAGTTCCTCATGGGCGGGATCTTCGTCCAGACGGTGATCTTCGGGTCCACCTGGACCGGCGCCAGCCTCGCCGAGGACTTGCAGAAAGGCATCATCGACCGCTTCCGATCGCTGCCGATGTCGCGGTCGGCGGTCTTGGTCGGACGCACGGCCGCCGACGTCGGCAACAACATCGTCGTGATCGTCGTCCTGGCGCTGACCGGACTCGTGGCCGGGTGGCGGATCCGCTCATCCGTGCTGGAGGCGATCGCCGGGTTCTTGCTCCTCCTGCTGTTCGCCTATGCGATCTCGTGGGTGATGGCGGTGGTCGGGCTCGCGGTGCGCACGCCGGAGATCGTGAACAACGCCAGCTTCATCGTCATCTTCCCGTTGACCTTCATGGCGAACACGTTCGTCCCGATCGACAACTTCCCCACAGTGATCAAGGTGGTCGCGGAATGGAATCCCGTATCGGCCACCACGCAGGCAGTGCGGGAGCTGTTCGGCAACACCCATCCGGCGTTCCCGCCGCCCGACGTCTGGCCGCTACGCAATCCCGAGCTGTACGCGCTGTTGTGGGTGGTTGTGATCCTGCTCGTCTTCGTCCCGCTGGCCGTGCGCCAGTACCGGCGAGCGGCGGCCCGCTGACCGGAATCGGGCTGCGCGCAGATCAGGCGGTGAAGGGCCTGGCGTCCAGGATCTTGACGGTGAGCTCCTTGCCGTTGGGCAGGGTGTAGGAGGTGGACTCCCCGACCGTGCGGCCCAGGATCGCCGAGCCGAGCGGGCTCTTCTCGCTGTAGACGTCGAGGTCGGTGTCCCCGGCCACCTCGCGGTTGCCGAGCAGGAAACGCATCTCGTCCCCGGCCAGATCCACCGTCACCACCATGCCGGAGGCCACCGTGCCTTCGGCGACGTCGGGTGCCTCGCCGACCTGGGCGTTCTCCAGGAGCTGGCGCAGCTGCCGAATCCGGGCCTCCTGCTTGCCCTGCTCCTCCTTGGCCGCGTGATAGCCGCCGTTCTCCCGCAGGTCGCCTTCATCGCGTGCAGCTTCGATCTTCTTGGCGATCTCCGTGCGGCCCTCGCCCGAGAGGTAGTCCAACTCGCTCTTGAGACGGTCGTACGCCTCCTGGGTCAGCCACGTGACAGTCGTGGTCTCACTCACGGGGGAACTCCTTTTGGATCGGCGGCCGGCGTAGCGACAAGGCACTTCGATCAGCCGTCGGCACTGAAGCCGGTAATTGCGAAACCATTACCCTAACAAGGTCGCCGCCGGGAGGCGCCACAGCCCGCAACCGCAACCAAGACGGCCGCCCCGAGCGGTCGGCCGAGCCGACGTCAGCTCGGCGCGACGGCGCAGGCCGGAACGGCTGCGCTCGCGGCGCGCTCGCTGGTCGGCAGGACGACGCGGGTGCGCACCTCACCGGAGGACGCGGGACCGACGGTGATGTCCCGGCGACCCACGATGGTGCCCTGCTCGTTGAAGGCCTTCACGGTGCACACGCCGTCGGCGTCGTCCGGCACGGCCGAGTCGAAGCTGACCCGCACGTCCACCTCGGCCTGCGCGTCGCCGCGTGCGGTGAACCGAACCACGTCGGCGCGAATTTGCTGTTCGCGGCCGAAGTCCGAGGCGGCCCACACCGCCCACGCCACGACGGCCGCTACGAAGACGGCGAGCGCGGCGATCAGCACGCGTCGCGCCGCGGGAGATCTTTCCCGGCGGCCGTACCGCTCCTCCAGAACCCGGCTCACCGGCACCTCCTCCACCCACCACCGGCCCTCCCGGTCGCACGGCGTTCGCGTGGGGAATGATGGCCTGCGGGGATGATGGCACCGAACGGAACGCGGGAGGACAGTGGTGGCGGAGCAGCTGCGCCTGATGGCCGTGCACGCCCACCCCGACGACGAGTCGAGCAAGGGGGCGGCGACGATGGCCCGGTACGTCGCGGAGGGCGTCGACGTACTGGTCGTGAGCTGTACCGGAGGAGAACGCGGAGACATCCTCAACCCCAGGTACGAGCACGACCCTGGCGCGCACCGGGACATGGCAGAGCTGCGCCGCCGGGAGATGGCGGCCGCCGCCGAGGTGCTCGGTGTCCGGCACCAGTGGCTCGGCTTCGTCGACTCCGGGCTGCCGCAGGGCGACCCGCTGCCACCCCTTCCCGACGGTTGTTTCGCGCTGCAGCCGCTGGAGATTGCGGCGCATCCGCTGGTTCGGCTCGTCCGCCGCTTCCGGCCGCACGTCATGACCACGTACGACGAGAACGGCGGGTACCCGCATCCGGATCACATCATGTGCCACCGGATCAGCGTCGAGGCGTTCGAGGCCGCAGCGGATCCTGACCGCTATCCCGGTGCCGGCGAGCCGTGGCAACCGCTGAAGCTGTACTACGACCGGGCGTTCACCCGGGCCCGCATCGAGGTGTTCCACGCGGCCATGATCGAGGCCGGCCTGGAGTCGCCGTTCGCGGAGTGGCTGGCGCGCTGGAACGAGGAGGAGGGGCCGGGGGAGCGCGAGATCACCACCCGCGTCGTGTGCGACGAGTGGTTCGAGACCCGTGACCGGGCGCTGCGGTCGCACGCGACGCAGGTCGATCCCGAGGGCGTGTTCTTCCTGATCCCGCGTGAGCTGCAGCGGCAGATCTGGCCCACGGAGGACTTCGAACTGGCGCGTTCGCTGGTGGAGTCACCGCTGCCGGAGGACGATCTGTTCGCCGGCGTCCGCGAACGCGTGGAGGTGTGAGAATGCTCACCGCAGCGCTGGCGGCGCCGGCGCCTGAGGACGTGTCGCCTGGATTCGCGGGCTTCGTCGTGATGTTCCTGTTGGCACTCGCCACGGTTGTGCTGATCCGGAGCATGGTCAAGCACCTGCGCAAGGTGCGGTACTCGCCCGATCCGGGCCAGCCGGACGACCAGGCCAGCGATCGAGACACCGGCCAGCCGCCCGCACCTGGCCCGCGCTAGGCCGCGACCACTGCCGGGCGATCAAGTCGGCGGCGCCGTCCCGGTGAGCGCCGCGGTCACCGCCACGACCGCAACCCCGAGCAGGGCCTCCCCGAGCACGGAGAGCCGGAGGGCCGTCGCGCTGGGCACCGTCGCCACTCCGCCCCAACCCGGCGCCGTGCCGTCCTGGCGATCCTCGGCCAGCCGGCCACGCACCCAGGCCCGGGACACCGCGGCCAGGGACAGGATCAGCGTCAGCAGGCCGATCTTGCCGAGCAGGAGCTCCCCGTAAGGGGTACCCCCGAGGGCGTCCCACGTTCCGACCTGCGCCCAGGCCTGCAGCACGCCCGTCGCCACGAGGACGCCGACGCACCACCCGGCGAGCCGGGAGAAGCGCCGCACGACCTCCAGCCGCTCCCGGTCGTCCGGGCCGAGCCTGCTGAGGACGACCAGGCCGACCATGGGCAAACCGCCCGCCCACAGCGTCGCGGCGGCCAGGTGCGCGACGTCCAGCGGCAGCCGGTAGACCACGCCGTCGCCCGCTCCGGCGTGTCCGGCGATGGACAGGGTCGGCAGGACGGCCGCCATGGCGGCGGACGCGGCGACGGCGGTCCCTTGCGACGGGGGCCGCCACTCCCGGTCGCCCAGGCTTCCCCGGAGCAGGACGATGACGGCCAGCAGCAGGGCGATCCGGACGCCGTACGCCTGGCCCGGACGGGTCTGCGCCAGCGACTGCAGCACCTGCGGGTCCTTGGCGCCGTCCAGCCCGCGGCCCGCGTCGTAGGCGGCCTGGACCAGCCCGGCGACGACCGTGCCGATGAGCGCCACGATCAGGCTGGTCGATAGCAAGGCCCGGGTCCGGTCCCGCGACCAGCCGCCCGGCCAGCACAGGAGCAGGAAGCTCAATGTGCCACCGGCCATCAGGACGCCACCGAAGACGGCGAACCGGGATGCCGACAACAGCGTGGGCAGGCCGCTGGTGTCCGTCGTCCCGAACACACCGGTGGCCACCGGGCCACGGCGTCCCACCGAGAACGTGTACGACCCGGCGACCGGGTGGGAGTCCTTCGAGACGATCCGCCATGCCACCAGATACGTTCCAGCGGTGAGGCCCGGCCGAAGGGCCACCGCGGCCGTGCGGTCGTCGCCGGCAGGGTGGCTGAGCGGACCGGCGTCGACCCGGGTCCCGTCCGCCGCGAAAACCCGTATCGCGCCGACCGCGATCTCGACCGGCTCGGTAAAGTCCAGATCCACGCTCGACGGCGCGACGGCGAGCACCGCGTCCGCGGCCGGAGTAGTGGAGTCCAGATCGGCGTGCGCCTGGACGCCGGTGGCAGCCCCCAGCTGCACCAGGGCGAGTCCAGCGAGCAGGGCCAGGACGGCCAGACCACGACGCCTCAGACGACGCCCTCGCCCTCGTTCGAGCCGCGCCGCACGGCGTCCCGCAGCCCGGTGTAGGAGCGGATCAGCGCCTCGCGTTCCCGCGCCAACAGCCGGTTCGCGGGATCGCAGCCGGCCTCGACCCACGCGTCGGAGTACCGCATCGCCTCCGTCCGGGCCGCCGCCGCGGGCACGACGTCCTCGACGGGGACGCGGTAGACGTAGGCATACAGCTCCGCGAGGGCCCGCACCAATTCCTCGTCGTCGTCCTCCGGGCGTTCCCGCTGCAGCTCGCGGTGCACCCGCCACCATTCCACCTCCAGCCGGGCGGCCGTCACCGGGTCCAGGTCGAGCGCGCGGGCCCGGGCGACGAGGGCGTAGAAACGGGTCATGAGGGCGCGCGCGGCATCCGGGTCGTTGTCCGGCACCGGAGCCCACACCTGGTTGGCCCGCAGCACCAGCCAGGCGCCGCGCAGGGTCCGTGGCCAGCTCATCCCGAAGCCGGCGTGCACCATTCCCACCGCCGCGACCAGGAAATGCCGCCACTCATGCCGGTAATAGGCCGCCCAGGCGTCGCACTCGCGCCCGCCGACCAGCTCCGGGTCGAAGTCGACCGGAAGGCCCCGGCCGTTGCGTGCCATGGCGGGGATTATGTCGCGAGCGCGGCCCCCGCCTTGGCCGGATCGGTCAAATCCGCCCGGTTGGCCGTGACACGCCAGGTCGGCGGAACCGGGCTCCGCGCGCGTCACACGGCGATAACGTCGGTGTCACCATGTCCCGCGACGGTTTGACGATGACCGCCGGCCTGGAGACGTGGACCGGTCACGTCGTGGTCTGCGGCCTTCACGGGGTCGGCCTGCGCACGGTGGAGCAGCTGCATCTGGCCGGTGTGCAGGTCGTGGTCGTGGATGAGGAGCCGGACCCGCGCATGGTCCGAACGATCCGCGGCTGGGGCGTCCCGCATATCGTCGGCAATGCCCGGCTACCGGAGACCTTGGATGCGGCGGGCCTCGCGGGCGCCGTCGCCCTCGTGTGCACCGAGTCGGACGACCTGCAGACGCTGGAGACGGCGCTGCTCGCCCGGGAGCTGCGCCCTGACGTCCGAGTCGTGGTCCAACTGCGCAATCCCGCCGTCGGACGGGCCGTGGCGGCCACCGGTGCGGCCGTGCTGGACGTGGCGGGCCTGTCCGCGCCGTCCATCGTGCAGGCCTGCTTACGCAATGAGCCGCACGAACTGCGGCTGGGAGGCGAACTGTTCCTCGCTGCGGCGGCGCACCCGCGACAGGCCGGCACGCTGCGCCAGCTCTACGGCGCACTGGCCCCGCTCGGCGTCGAACCGCGCGGTGGCGGCGATGTCGTGCTGTGTCCGGGGCGGGACCACGAGGTCGCCCCGGGGGACGTCGTCACGGTGCTGGGCACACCGGAGGAGTTGCGGGCCGCCCGGATGAAGGTCGCCGCCGGACTGGAGGAGGTTCAGGCCAGGAGCGGCCGCAGCAGGCTGCGCACTCGCCTGCGGCACGTGCTCCAGTCGCCGCTCGGGGCCGCTGATCGCCGCCTCGGCATGGCGGTACTCGCTCTGCTGCTGGTGATCACGACGTCCACGCTGGTGCTGCGGCTGGGGTACCGGGAGCCGGACGGGCGCCGGATGACGCTGCTGGACGCCCTGTACTTCACCTTCGAGACCATCGGCACGATCGGCTACGGCGACTTCAGCTTCCGCGAGCAACCACCGGGACTGCGGATGTTCGCCATCGGCCTGATGGTCGTGGGCGGGCTGCTGGCCGCGACATTCTTTGCCCTGCTCACAAACCTGCTGATCAGCCGGCGGATCGAGGAGTCGCTGGGCCGGATGCGGGTCACCGGCCTGAGCGAGCACGTGGTTGTCGTCGGGCTGGGGGCGATCGGTGTCCGGGTGCTGGAACTGCTGGTGGCGCGCGGCGTCGATGCCGTGGTCGTGGAGGCGGACGAGGGCAACCGGTATCTGGCGCGGGCGCGCGGACTTGCCGTGCCGGTCGTCGTCGCGGACGCTACCCAGCCGCAGACCCTGCGCACGGTGAAGCTCTCGCGGGCCGCTGCGGTGGCGGTGACCACGAGCGACGACCTGGTGAACATCGAGACGGGGCTGGCCGTGCGCGATCAGCTCGGGGCCGGACATGACGACGTCCCTGTCGTGCTGCGCCTGTTCGACCGGCAGCTGGCCAGGACGGTGGAGAGCAGCCTGGGGTTCTCCGCCGTACGGTCCACCGATGCGCTCGCCGCGCCCTGGTTCGTGGGGGCGGCGCTCGGGCTGGAGGTGCTGTCGACGTTCTACGTCGGTGACGCGCCGCTGCTGGTGGCCAGCCTGCAGGTGGCTGCGGGGGGCGGGCTGGACGGGCTGGCCATGCAGGACCTCTCGGCGCGCACCCGGGTCGTGGCGCTGTCCCGGGTGGGCGGCGGCCTGGAGCACCCGCCGCGGCGCGACACCCGCTTCGCCGCGGGAGACATCGCCTACGTGGTCGGGCCGTACGAAGAGCTGTTACAGGTGTTGCGCCGCGACACCCTGTCCACTGCCCAGCTGGACGGGATGACGGACGGCGGGCCCAGGGCCGACGGCGTTCCCGACCCGGCCGCGACTTGAGTTCTAGACGCTGACGGTCGTCCCCGAGTTCGCGGAGCGCCGGGCGGCGTCCAGCACCTGCACGACGTGTGCCGCCGCCGCGACGTCCACCGGCAGCGGTGCGCCGTCCCGGAGCGCCGCGACGACGCCGGCGTAGAACCGCGAGTAGTCGCCCGGCTCCAGGGCCTCCTCGCGGTAGCCGTCCGGCGTGCCGATGCGCGCCGTACGCCCGTCCGAACCCCAGCCGGGCGTTCCCGGGGAGCCGCCGTCGCGCAGCGCGGCCTCCTGCGGGTCCAGGCCGTAGGTCTCGACACCACCGCGCAGTCCGAGCACCCGGAAGCGAGGTCCGAGCACCGGCACCACGTGGCTCGCCCACAGATGGCTGCGGGCGCCGTTCGCATGGGTGAGCGCGATGAAGACGTCGTCCTCGACCTGGGCTTCGGGGCGGCGTCGGTCCAGCTCGGCGTAGACGGATGTCGCCGGGCCTAGCAGCTGCAGTGCCTGGTCCACCAGGTGGGAGCCGAGATCCAGGAGAAGGCCTCCCGCGTCGGCGCCGGGCAGCTCGCGCCATCCGGCCCGCACCATCGGACGCCAGCGCTCGAAGCGGGACTCCAGGCGGGTCACCTGCCCCAGCTCGCCGTCACGGACGAGGCGCTGGATCGTCAAGTAGTCGTCGTCCCACCGCCGGTTCTGGAAGACCGTGACCGGCACTGCCTTGGCTGCGGCGGCGGACACGATCTCCTCGGCCGACGCCACGTCCGGCGTCAACGGCTTGTCCACGACGACCGGCAGGCCGGCGTCGATCGCCTGCAGCGCCAACCGCGCGTGGTGCCGGTTCGGCGTCGCGACCACGACGAGGTCCAGAGCAGGCCGGACGTCGAACAGTTCATCGGCCGAGGCGACCACCGTCACGCCGGGATAGCGGGCGGCGGCCTCGGCCGCGCGGTCCGGGTCGGACGTCGAGACGGCGGCCACGGCCAGCCCCGGCGTGGCCGCGACGACCGGGGCGTGGAACACCCGCCCGGCCAGCCCGTAGCCGATGATTCCCACGCGCAGCTCGCCCTTCTCCATCGGCGCAGTCAACCACGGCGGGTGGGCGGCGTGCCGAGCGGCGGGTCATGCTGGACCGATGGGCACCGAGGACATCGACCTGACGAATCACCTGGCGGGTTCCACCAGCCCGTACCTGTTGCAGCACAAGGACAACCCGGTGGCCTGGCGGGAGTGGGGCGAGGAGGCGTTCGCCGAGGCCAGGCGCCGCGACGTGCCGATCCTGCTGAGCATCGGCTACGCGGCCTGCCACTGGTGTCACGTCATGGCGCACGAGTCCTTCGAGGACCCGGTCACGGCGGCGGAGATGAACGCCTCCTTCGTCAACGTCAAGGTGGATCGCGAGGAGCGGCCCGACGTGGACGCCGTCTACATGACCGCCACGCAGGCGCTGACCGGATCGGGCGGATGGCCGATGACGGTCTTCCTCACGCCCGGGGGGCGGCCGTTCCACGCGGGGACGTATTACCCGCCCGCGCCCCGGCACGGCATGCCGTCGTTCCGTCAATTGCTGGCCGCGGTCGCCCAGACCTGGCAGGAACGCCGCTCCGACGTGGAGAACGCCAGCCGGCGGATCCGCGACGCGCTGGCCGAGCAGGCGGCGGGCAGCGTGATCGCGGAGGGGGCGCCGCCGACGCCCGAGGCGCTGCGCACCGCCGTCGACGTGCTGGCCGGCGAGGAGGACCGGGAATACGGCGGGTTCGGCGCGGCGCCGAAGTTCCCACCGTCGATGGTGTGTGAGTTCCTCATCCGGCACGCGGCCGCGCATCCCGGCGCACCGAGCGGTGCGACGGCGCGTGAGCTGGCGGGCCGGACCCTGCGGGCCATGGCAGCCGGCGGCATGTACGACCAGCTGGCCGGCGGTTTCGCCCGCTACGCCGTCGACCGGGCCTGGGTCGTGCCGCATTTCGAGAAGATGTTGTACGACAACGCGCTGCTGGCCCGGGTGTACCTGCACTGGTGGCGGCTGACGGGCGAGCCGCTCGGCGCTCGCATCGCCGTCGAGACCTGCGAGTGGATGGTGCAGGCGCTCGGGACGCCGGAGGGCGGCTTGGCGTCGTCGCTGGACGCCGACACCCCCGTCACCGGGCCGGACGGGCTGACGCACGGCGTGGAGGGTCTGACCTACGTCTGGACGCCGCAGCAGCTGAACGAGGTCCTGGGCGAGCAGGACGCTGCGTGGGCGGCCGATCTGCTGCGGGTCACGGCCCGGGGAACGTTCGAGCACGGCGCCTCCACCGTGCAGCTGACCCGCGACGTCTGGGCGGATCCCGTCGAGGCCGAGCGGTGGCAGCGGATCCGCGGCCAGTTGCTCGCCGCGCGCCGGGACCGGCCGCAACCGGGCCGCGACGACAAGGTGATCGCCGCATGGAACGGGCTGGCCGTGGCGGCGCTCGCCGAGACCGGTGCGCTGCTGGACCGTCCGGACCTGGTGGATGCGGCAGAGCGGGTCGCCGACCTGCTGCTGACCGTCCATCTGGTGCAAGACGAGCCGGCCGGTTCGGCGCCCCCGCGGCTGCGGCGGGCCAGCCGCGACGCGGCGGCCGGTGCGCCGGGGGGCGTGCTGGAGGACTACGGCGACGTCGCGGAGGGGCTGCTGGCGCTCCACATCGTCACCGGCGATGCGGCACGGCTGGCGGCGGCCGGGGAGCTGCTCGACGCCGTCGTGGAGGACTTCCGCGACGGCAACGGCGTCCTGTACGACACACCGGTCACGGCCGCCGATCCTGGCCTCGCCGGAATGATGCGCCCGCGCGACCCCGGCGACAACGCCTACCCGTCCGGCACGTCCGCGGCCGCCGGCGCGCTCCTGTCGTACTCCGCCCTCACCGGGTCGCAGCGGCATCGGGAGGCCGCGATCAGTGCGCTGTACCCGGCCGGGATGCTGGCGGCGCGAGTGCCGCGCGGGCTGGGGTGGGCTCTCGCCGTGACGGAGGCGCTGCACGACGGGCCGTGGGAGGTTGCCATCGCCGGACCGGACGACGACGAGCTGCGGCGTGCGCTGCACGCGGCCGCCCTGTCGTCCCCGGCCCCCGGTGTGGTGATCAGCGCCGGGCCGCCGGACGCGGACGGCGTTCCCCTGCTGGCCGATCGCGGACTGCGCGAGGGGCGGGCGGCGGCCTACGCCTGCCGCGGCTTCGTGTGCGACGCCCCGACGTCCGACCCCGAGATCCTTGCCCGGCTGCTGACTTCGGCGTGACGGTCGGGCAACGCGACGACATGGGTAGTTGCATTCTCCCTCCCGCAGCGAAAGGCTGTGCCGTCACGACACCGATGTCGATGCCAGCGAGGGCCGCCCATGTTGCTCACGAGGTCGCCGGTCCGATCGCCGCTGGATTCCGCGTTGGCGTTCGCCTTGGGCCACGGATGGCCCGTGGTTCCGGGGTGTGATCAGGGCCGGCATCATCGCCGCTGTGGGCGGCCGGACTGCCTCGCCGCTCCGCCGCATCCGGCCAGCGAGCACGCGCACCTGTCGCCGACGCGCGAGGAGACCACGATCCGGCGCTGGTGGCGGCACGGGCCGCACGCGCCCGTGCTTCTGGCGGTCGGACTGGCCTACGACGTTCTCTGCCTGCCCGCCCGACGGGCGGAGGCCGCGCTGCACGTGGTGCGGGGCAGTGGCTATCGGCTGGGCCCGACGGTGGAACTTCCCGACGGCCGGGTGCTGCTGTGGGTGCGGCCCGGGTTCCGCCTCGGCGTGGAGATGCAGCAACGACGCTCTTGGCCCTATGGCGCGCTGGGGCTGGAGTGCCTCACCTCGGGCAGCTACGTGCTGGCACCGCCGTTCGGCGGGTCGACATGGATTGAGCGGCCAACGGCGTACGGACAGGCCCTGCCGCGGGGCGCGGACCTGCTGCCGCTCCTCGTCCAGATTTGCCGTTAGCCAAATCTGCCGTCAGCCGTTTCTGAGCCTCGTCGCGGTTCTCGCTGTGGGCGAACGGTGACCTACTTGTGGGCACCGTGCAAGCGAGTAATCATCATTACATGAGTGCACGCGAAAGTGCCGCGACGATCCGGGCATGGTTCGGGGAGCGGCTTCCGCAGGAGTGGACCGCGACGGCGGCACCCGAGGTGACCGTCGATCGCGAGGAGATCACGGTCGTGCTGACCCTTCCCGCCCCGGAGACGACGTCCTCCGGTGAGACGCCGGAGCCGGGGTCGCCCGAGGAGGCGGGTGGGGAGGCGGAGCGGGCGGCAGCCGTGGCCGGCCGGATCTCGCGCTTCCGGGAGGAGACCCGGGAACGGCGCATCGCCATCGCCCGCGAGGCCGAGCACCGCTTCCGCCGCAAGGTGGCCTGGGGAGTGATCTGCGATGACCGGCGGGAGCTGTTCACCCACCTCGCCGTCCCGGTCATGACGCGCCTGCGGCAGAGCGAGCGTCAAGTCCTCGACACGCTGGTGGACGCCGGCGTGGCCCGCTCGCGGGCGCACGCGCTGGCGTGGTGCGTGCGACTGGTCGGCGAGAACGCCGAGTCGTGGCTGGCGGATCTGCGCAACGCCATGGCCGAGGTCGAGCGGGTTCGCGAGGCGGGGCCCTGACGGGCTGCCTGCGGAGGCATCGCCGCGGCGCTCAGATGGCTCAGGCGGCCGGGGATCGGTAGACGGCGAGTGACAGCCCCACGTAGTGCGCGGTGAAGGCCGCCACCGTCAGGGCGTGGAACACCTCGTGGAAGCCGAACCAGCGGGGGCTCGGATCCGGCCGCTTCAGGCCGTAGACCAGCCCGCCGAGCGTGTAGAGCACGCCGCCGATGATGACGAGGGCGAGGACGGCGACGTCCGCGTTACGCCAGAACTGCGGCAGGTACACCAGCGCGACCCAGCCGAGCGCGACATAGACGGGGACGTACAGCCAGCGCGGGGCGCCGACCCAGAGAATGCGGAATGCGACCCCGATCAGGGCGCCGGTCCAGACGATCCACAGCAGGGTGCGGGCCGGCCCCCGGGGAAGCAGGACCACGCTGAACGGCGTGTAGCTCCCGGCGATGATCAGGAAGATGTTGGCGTGGTCGAACCGCTTGAGGATCCCGTACACCCGCGGTGACCAGTTCCCGCGGTGGTAGAGCGCGCTCACGCCGAACATGAGAGCGGCCGTCCCGACGAAGACGGCCACCGCGATGCGGACCCGGCGGTCTGGCGTCAGGACGACGAGCACGATTCCCGCGGCGACCGCGACCGGGAAGATCCCGGCGTGCAGCCAGCCGCGCAGCCGGGGCCGGATGGCGTCACGGACCGATTCCAGACCGGATTCGAGGCGCTGCTCCCACCGGTCGAGGCTGCGGTCCGTGCTGCGGTCCGTGCTCTTGTCCCTGCTGCGGTCCGTGCTCTTGTCCCTGCTGCAGTCCGTGCTCCGGTCCATGCTGCGGTCAATCCTCCGTTCTCGCCCACGCGTCACGGGCCGAGGGTATCCGGTAGATCTGTGCCGGAGCTGGCCAGCCGTTCCAGGGTGCGGCGGTACCGTGGCTTCCTAAGCCGGATGCCGGGCGGCCGGTGGCGGACTCTCGTGAGGTCCGTCACGACCCCGGGGGAACCGCCGCCAGGCTCGCTGATAGGACCGTGATGGGACTGCGCCAGCTGCTGTACCGCGCATACGAGCGGCGACTGGCCGCTTCGCTGGTGCCGGGGTCGATCCCCCGGCACGTCGGGATCCTGGTGGACGGAAACCGGCGCTGGGCGCGGGCCTACGGCGCGGACACCAGCGAGGGACATCGCGCCGGAGCGGCCAACGTTCTGGAGTTCCTCGGGTGGTGCGACGAGGTCGGGGTCGAGCGGGTGACGCTGTGGTTGCTGTCGACCGACAACCTCAGCCGCCCGTCGCAAGAGCTGTCTGCTCTGCTGGAGATCATCGAAGACCTGGTCGGCCGGATCGCGGAGACCGGCCGGTGGCGGGTACACCCCGTCGGCTCTCTCGACCTGCTCCCGGCCGGCCTGAGCCGGATCCTCAAGGAGCACGAGGACCGGACGCGGCACGTCACAGGGCTGCACGTCAACGTGGCGGTCGGATACGGCGGCCGACGCGAGATCACGGACGCCGTGCGTTCGCTCCTGCAGGAGCATGCCGGACGGGGAACCTCCATCGAGGAGCTCGCCGAGATCCTCGACGTCGAGCACATCGCCCAGCACCTGTACACCCGCGGCCAGCCGGACCCCGACCTCGTCATCCGCACGTCGGGGGAGCAGCGGCTGTCCGGCTTCTTGCTCTGGCAGAGCGCGCACAGCGAGTTCTACTTCTGCGAAGCGCTCTGGCCCGACTTCCGCAAGGTGGACTTCCTGCGCGCGCTGCGCTCCTACGCAGCGCGGGAACGCCGCTACGGCGCCTGAGCGCTTTCGATACCAAACCCCGAGACGATGGAAACTTCCGGGTCTATTGCGCCGAAAGTCTCCATCGTCTTGGCTAGCAGGCTCAGGTCTCGAGCTCCTCATGCGACACCGAGTCGCCCGGCTTCGCGCCGTGCGCGCCGTTTTCGGTGCCACCGTCCGCACCGTCTCCGGTGCTGCCCGGGCCGGCAGCGCCATTGCCGGCCGCCGTGTCCTTGGCAGCCGGGTCCTTGGCAGCCGCATCCTTGGCAGCCGGGTCCTTGGCAGCCGGCTCGTTCGGCTTGGCCTCCGTCGGGGCGTCCGCGCTGATCGGAGCTGGCGCGCCCTTGCCGTTCCCGCCCGGCGTCGCCCACAAGAATCCGGGCTCGCTGTCGGCTGCCAGTTCACCCGCCACGATGGGCCCGGTGGGCGCCAGCGGCAGTGGCGTGTGCATCTTGGTGTGGTGACGGTGCGCCTCCACCGCCGCGCTGTGATAGCGCTCCAGTTCCGCGATGAACGACGGTTCGGTGTACGGCCGCCCGTCCACCAGCGGACCGGGCACGCCCTCCAGAACGGCCACGACGTCCTCGCCGGTCAGCGTCTTGTGCGACTCCAGCGCGTGCGCCAGCGCGAGGACCTGCGCCCGGTGCTGCCGCAGCGTGTCCTCGGCGTCCTGGTAGAGCCGGAACAGCGTCTGCTCGATCCGCTGGCCCATCGCGTTGTGCGCCGGATCCTCCGGCGCCTTGTCCGGCAGCGTGCCGCCGAACCCGATGCTGCCGCCTTTGCGGGGCCGCTGCTCGGGCGCGCCCGGCCCAATCTTCAGCTGCTCCAGCGCCGCCATCGAGGCAATCCCGGCTCCCATGCCCCAGTGCGCCTCCATGAGGCCTGCGATGAAGGTCGCGCTCTCCAGATCACCCGACACCCCGGAGGAGTTGTCGCCCTCGTAGAACAGCCGCTCGCCGGCCAGCGAGGCGAGGCTGACCAGGATGTCGCTCTCGAACTCACTCCGCCACTGGGTGAACTGATCCTCGATCTTGACGCTCTCCACCATCCCCAGATACGTGGAGCCCTTCTCGATCGTGGCAAGGTCGATCTCCAGGTGCCGCCGGGTCTTCCAGGCCAGTACGGCGTGGCACGCCTCGTGGACGGCCACGGCGTGCCGCTCGCGTTCGATGTACTCGACATCCTCCGACGGGCCGAGCTGCTTGAGCTGCTTGGCCTTGATGACGTCGCGCCAGGTGATCGTCTCGCGGTCCTCGCGGATGGCGTAGATCAGCGCCTCGTTGACCAGATCCTTGATCTGCGCGCCGCTGAAGTACGGGGTCATGGTCGCGATCTTCTCGACCTGCTCCGGGGTCAGGTTGTGGTTCACCTTGTCCAGGTATCCCTGGTAGGTGCGCACCCGCCCATCCTTGCTCGGGTAGCCGACGCGGTAGATCCGGTCTACCCGGCCGGGTCGCAGCAGCGCCGGGTCGAGTGCACTGGGCAGGTTCGTCGCCAGCATGACGAGGATGCGGTACTTCGGCGGCGGCTTGGGCCGCATCCCGAGCGCGCGGCGCACCACCCGGTTGACAAACCCGCGCGGCTTCTTCAGGCCGGACAGCTCGGTGAGCAGCGCCTGCAGCGTGCCGTCAAAGTTCCCCATCCCGGCGCCGTTCATCCCGCCCGGCACCACGAAGCGCGACAGCCCACGCCGCGCCGGCTCCGGGGCGGCGAGCGCGGCGCGGTGCTCGAAGATCGCCGTCCTTCCGCTGGCGGACAAGTGAGCCATGCCGTGGCAGCCGCTCTCCCACGGCGCCGTCATGCCCGCCGTCATGCCGTATCCCGGCTGCGGGCTCGCGGCACCGCCGCGCGACCCCAGAGTGTCGGCCTCGTCGAAGAAGACGATGACGCCGCCGTACCGCAGCGCCAGCTTGCGCAGCTTGCGGAACAAGCCCTTGACCTTGAGGACGCCGACCCCGAAGAACATGGCCCGGAACGCACCCGGGTCGACGAAGACGAACGGCTTGCCGGTCTCGCCCGCGACGGCCTCGGCGATCAGCGTCTTGCCGGTGCCGGGCGGACCCCAGAGCAGGATGCCGGACGGGACGTGGCCGCCCCGGTCCTCGATCTCCTCCGGCTTCTCCAGCAGGGTGACGTTTTCCTTGATCCGTTCCAGCACGTGGTCCTGACCCCAGACGTCGCTGAACCGCGTCTCGATGTCGTCCGGGAAGTAGGTGTCCACACCGCCGCGGGAGAGGAACCAGAAGATCGCGACGAACTGCAGGACGCTGATCGCCAGAATGAAGACGATCTGGACGATGAACGGCAGGGCCTGCCAGACCAGCGCGGGTGCCTGGAACAACGCGGCGACCGGCGAGGTGTTGAGCGCCTTGCCCAGCACGAGCGCGATGACGAGGATCCAGAACACCCACATCAGGACGCGCCGGAAGCGGAAGCGCGTCCAGGAGCTGAACCGGCGTTCGGTGTATCGGTTGAACCGGCCGAACACCTTCTCGGTCCAGAACCGGTGGTAGCGGGCGCTGCTCTCGCTGATCCTCATGTGGAGCTGGCGCACCAGCTCCAGGGCGGTGAGGACCACCAGCCACCGCTGCGAGGCGCCGACCTGCGTCGTCGCATCGCCCCAGCTGCCCAGCGGCTCGATCTTGAGGTACTCGTTCCACACCAGCAGGTAGAAGAGGCCGGTGAAGAGCAGCAGGAACTTCGTCCGGTCGAACCAGGTGAGCGGCTTTCGCGTCCCCCTGATCTTCCAGGCCGGCTCGGGCCGGGACTCACCCGGCGGCCGGTAGGACTTGGGTGCCGTGGTCACCACGCCGTCGGGCGCGGGTTCTGGTTCGACACTGCCGGTGCTCATCGAGCGCCCTCCAGGGTGGGGGTCAAGCCGTACATCGGGGCTTTGGTCAAGCCGTACATCGGGGCTTTGTCTGCGGGACAAACGTGCGCCCGCCGGGAACGGTTCACGTCGCCTTCTTCACGGTGAAGGTGTCGGTGATCGAGTAGATCTCGGTCTGCCGGGCGGTGAAGCACGCGGTCGCGCAGTGGATGAGCAGCACATGCACCCGGGTCCGCTTGGGATCGGTCACGGCCACCTGATCGAAGATCTCTTCGCCCTCACCGAGGTCGTAGCCGAACACGACGTGGACGCCGGTCTCGGTCTTGGTGCGGATCTCCTCGTCGCGGATCAGGCGGAACTTCGGCTTGGCCCGCCCGGTGGCGGTGAACGACAGTTCCAGCTGGGCGCGACCGTCCGCAGACACCGGCAGGACGACGTCGCGCAGCTGGTCGTTGGTCACGCTGGCGGCGGCGGACTCCGGCAGCGGGCTTGATTGGGCGATCAGGACGGGCGCGGTCACCTTGGTCGCCCGAACGTGCTGGGCGCTCGGCTTGGTCGACGCATCGAAGTACACGACCCAGTCGTCACTGCTGGAATCGCTGCTGGCATCCGACGTCTCGCCGGCGGCCTTCTGGACCGCGCTGGCGGCCACGGAGTTCCAGGTGCGCGGGATGCGAAGGACGACGTCGCGATCCTTGCTTGTCACGAACTTGTAGTGCGGGCTGGCGCAACCGGTGAGCACCAGCGCCAGCGCGGTCACGGCCACAACTCCGCGCGCAGACAACGCGGCCACCGCGGGTCGCCGGTGACTCAGTCGCTGTCTGTGCACGGGCGCCTCCTTACCGGTCGACGTGTCGCTCTTCGTGACGCCGCTCGCCCCTTCTCCCGGGGGATGACGCCGCGTCCAGTAGCCCTGAACGAACATCACGACCGGATAACGATCGGGCCGTCAACACCAGGGTCGCTGCCCGGCGGCGTTTTCGCACCCCTATCTGCTCTCGAGTTCACGCGGGCGTCATCGTCGAGGTCGACCGAGTGATCACCGGAGCTGGTCAGACGCTCAAGTATCACCTGATCGCTACTCCGTCCGGGTTGACGTCTGCGTGTCGTAATGGCGACGGTTGTACCTCCGCGTAGCGTCGTTACATCGCCGGGTAGCGCCTGAGGGCTGAGTCGACGATGAGCTACCGGCGGCCCAGCTTCCGGCGAGGGGAGTCCACCGTGGCGTCAGGCGAGCGCACCACCTCGGCTTCGTCCGCTTCCGCAGCATCGAACACCGGCCCTTCGCACTATCAGGGCCCAAGTTCCAGCGCTGGGCCGTCCACATCCGCGTCACATACGGTCTCGCCGGAGATCGGCCGCCGCACGTTCGTCCTTGACACCTCTGTGCTGCTGTCGGACCCGCGAGCGGCGCTGCGGTTCGCCGAGCACGAAGTCGTCCTCCCGGTGGTCGTGATCACCGAGCTGGAAGCCAAGCGGCACCACCCCGAGCTCGGTTACTTCGCCCGTGAGGCGTTGCGGCTGCTGGACGACCTGCGGGTCCGGCACGGGCGGCTGGATGCGCCCCTTCCGGTGGGCGACTCCGGTGGCACCCTCCGCGTCGAACTCAATCACGCCGACCCCACGGTGTTGCCCGCGGGGTTCCGGCTCGGCGACAACGACAGCAGGATCCTGGCAGTGGCACGCAACCTGGCCGCCGACGGACGGCACGTGACGCTGGTCAGCAAGGACCTGCCGATGCGGATCAAGGCGTCGTCGGTGGGCCTGGCCGCCGAGGAGTACCGAGCGGGCCTGGCGGTCGACACCGGCTGGACCGGGCTCGCCGAGCTGGAGATCGACGCCGACACCGTGGCGGCGCTGTACGCCGGTGAGCAGGTCGAGCTGGAGGAGGCCGGCGAACTGCCGTGTCACACCGGGCTCGTGCTCGTCTCCGCGCGGGGGTCCGCCCTCGGCCGGGTCACCGCGGACAAGCGGATCCGGCTGGTCCGCGGCGACCGTGACATCTTCGGCGTCCACGGCCGCAGCGCCGAGCAGCGGATCGCCATCGACCTGCTGCTCGATCCCGAGATCGGCATCGTGTCGCTCGGCGGCCGGGCCGGGACGGGCAAGTCGGCGCTGGCGCTGTGTGCCGGGCTGGAGGCCGTGCTGGAACGCCGGCAGCACCGCAAGGTCGTGGTGTTCCGGCCGCTGTACGCCGTGGGCGGACAGGACCTCGGCTACTTGCCTGGTAGCGAGGCCGAGAAGATGAACCCCTGGGCGCAGGCCGTGTTCGACACCCTGGGTGCCCTGGTGTCGCCCGAGGTGGTCGAGGAGGTGCTCGATCGGGGGATGCTGGAGGTCCTGCCCCTGACCCACATCCGCGGCCGGTCGCTGCACGACTCGTTCGTGATCGTGGACGAGGCGCAGTCGCTGGAGCGGAACGTGTTGCTCACGGTCCTGTCCCGGATCGGGCAGAACAGTCGCGTCGTGCTGACCCACGACACGGCGCAGCGCGACAACCTTCGGGTCGGCCGGCATGACGGCGTCGCGGCCGTCATCGAGGCGCTCAAGGGTCATCCGCTGTTCGCGCACGTCACGCTGACCCGCTCGGAGCGCTCGCCCGTGGCGGCGCTGGTCACGGAGATGCTGGAAGGCCTGGTTCCGTAAGCGTCCGCGGCAGACGCCTGGTCCCGCTGGTTCCGTCGGGGACGCCGCGCGTTACTCACCGGACGCCGCATTACACACGGAAGGCCGGTCTGCCGAGCCGTGGAAGCGCTTCCATTCCGGCATTCGGTGTGTAAAGCGGCATTCGATGTGTAAAGCGCGCGGCGTTGGGTTATGCGGCCCGCGCGCCGTCAACCCGTGACTCGGGCGTGACCTTCTTCACGGAATTCGACGGAGCGTCGATCAAACTCGAGGGGTCGCTCACTCTGCGTTGATGATCGCCATTGTCCGAGTTGTCAGGCGACACGAGACCTTGCCACGGTGTTCGCCGTCCAACACCCCGCACCCGGGGAACCAGTGGCCCGCCGCAGCCGTCGGAGCCCGCGTTCCCTGAGTGCTGAACGGCCTCACTGCCGGCTCATCGCCGGTGCGGGCTCGCCCCAGATCAGGAGCGGCTCGAGCTGCCCGGCGCGGGTCCGCCGAGGCCGCCGACATACAGAGGTCGTTCCTCGGGCCTTCGCACGCGCTACCGGGTGCCCCATCGCCCGCCAGGCCCTTGCCGTGCCGGGGTGGCAACAGTCGTGCCGGTAGCGGCGAGGCACGCCGTCGAAGGGTTGCTCGTGGTTCGAAGCGCTCTGCGCGTGCTGTCCATCCTGACCGTCTTGACCCTCACCACCCTGGCGGTGATCGCCGCCAGGCAGCACTGGGCCGGCTCCTCCGTGGCCGAACCCGCGCTCAGGGTGAATGGCGGAGGCGCCGGACTGTCAGCGTCCGGCGCCGTCGCGAAATACACCTCACCGAGTTCCGCCGATCTTCTCCGTCAGCAGTTGGCCGCCGCCGCTGCGACGCGCCAGGCCTCCGAGGCACAGGCCCGGGCCGTGGCGGCAGCTCGGAAGCGCGCGGAGCAAGCCCGGCGCAAGGCGCTGGCGGAGGCCCGCCGCGAGCAGGCGGAGCAGGCCCTGGCGCGGGCCGCCCGGGCGGCGGCCCGTGATCCGCGCTCCGTCGCCCGGCTCCTGGTGAGCGAGCGTGGTTGGTCCTCGTCGCAGTTCTCCTGCCTCGACTCCCTGTGGCAGCGCGAGAGCCGGTGGAACTATCGGGCGACCAATCCGTCGTCGGGCGCCTACGGCATCCCTCAGGCGTTGCCCGGCCGCAAGATGGCCACCGTCGGCTCCGACTGGCGCACCAATCCGGTCACGCAGATCACGTGGGGCCTGAAGTACATCGCGTCGATCTATGGAACGCCGTGCGGAGCCTGGGCTCACAGTGAGTCACATGGCTGGTACTGACCGGCACGGGCCTATCGTCACGGAGTAAGCAGCGCGTTACCGTGCGTGGCAATTGGTGCCAAAGGATCAATTGGTTGACCTGGGGACTTGTGCCGCACCCGTCCCTTTCGCCAGCCTTAGGCGCCGTGACGACGGCCGCGTGGTCTTCCACGGAAATCGACCGATCGTGGGATGGCATGCCCTGGCTGGACGGCGGGCCTGCCGCCGCAGCCGCAGCGGCCGCGCAGACCACTACGGAGACCAAGGCGCCGACGGTCTATCCGAAGCGTTCGGAGCTGCGTCGGGCGGAGGCCCGTGCGGCCCGATCCGGGTCGCGGCGCGGCCACGATCGACGCCCCTCGGGGGGCCGGCCGGCTA
>Ga0081539_10003016_pt1 | contig 21883 bp, 15 predicted proteins | sample TabmetS4T2R2_FD_71023 | JGI IMG/M metagenome (GOLD analysis project Ga0081539, IMG submission 71023) | Tabebuia heterophylla rhizosphere microbial communities from the University of Puerto Rico - S4T2R2 | ecosystem: Host-associated > Plants > Roots > Rhizosphere ...
CGGTCGCCGTCACCGCATAGCCTGCCGATTCCAGAATGTTCTTCAAAAGCGTCCGCGCCGTGATCGAGTCTTCGGCGATGAGGACGGATTTTCGCTTCGCTTCCATCCCGGCTGGCGCGGACGCTCGCGCGGGCGCTGCGCCAGCCCTTGCCGCCGACTTCAACAAGTCCGAGACGTTGAGGATCGGCGCTAACCGGCCCGTGCCGAGCGCGGTCGCGCCCGCGACGTGCGGGACGCGCGCGAGTTGCCGACCGAGACTTTTGACAAGCACCTCATGCTCGTCAAGAACCTCTTCGACGAGAAAGCCCGCGCGGCGCTCAGATGCGCCGATGACGACCACTTGCGCGCCCCCGTTCGCGTCCACAGCCGGCGCATCCTCCGGCGCGTGAATCCCCAGCGCGTCCGCGAGCCGCACCAGAGGAATGAGTTGCCCGTCGAACTTAATGGTCTCGCGCATCTCCAACGCCCCCGTCTCCGCTTCACCGATTCGCAACACGCGCTTGACGCTGATGGTCGGGACGACGAAGAGTTGAGCGCCGGCGCGGACGAGTATACCGCGAAAGGTGGCGAGCGTGAGCGGCAGGGTGATGCGAAACCTCGTGCCCGCGCCCATCTGTGTTTCGAGCGCGAGCGCGCCTCCCAGTTTCTCAACCTTCTCCTGCACGATGGCGAGTCCCAGCCCGCGCCCGGAGATGTCCGTGATGAGCGGGCTAGTGGAAAGCCCCGAACGGAAGATGAGCGACTCGCGCGCGCCTTCGTCTAACCGCTCGAACTCCTCTTCAGAAACCACGCCGGACTTGACCGCCGCCGCCCCGACTTTTTGCGCGTCAACGCCCGCGCCGTCGTCCGCGACGACTATCTCGACCTCGCTGCCGCTCTTCTGCGTGAACTCAATCGTCAACGCCCCGCGCGCTGGCTTGTTCTTGCGCAAACGCTCTTCCGCCTTCTCAATGCCGTGATCTACGGAATTCCTGACGAGATGAATCAGAGGGTCTTTGATCTCGTCGAGAATCCGCCGGTCAATCTCGACCTCGCCGCCGCGCAACGTAAGCTCGACATCTTTGCCCTGCGCGCGCGCAAGGTCGCGCACGACCTTCGGAAAAATTTCAAGCAGCGTCGAAGCGGGCAGCATCAAGACCTTCTTCACGTCTTCGATCAGATTGTCCACCATGCCGCCGAGAGCGCGCCCCTCCTGCTCGGACGCGCGCGCCTGCGCCGCGAGTTCCGCCGCGAGCGATTTGACGAAGGCGCTGTTCCATTCGAGAAATTCGAGCAGGCGGCTGACCCGCGCATCATCTCTGCGCTGACCATTCTCTTTGTTCGACGATTGCCGGAGCGCACGCGCGTCTGCTTGAACCTTGTCCCACTCTTTTTTCCATGCGGCGAAGGCGGCGGACGTTTTCCGCAACTCCGACGCGCGTTGCTGCGTCATGAGCTTCGCCGCCAGCAGTTCTTCGGATTGCAGCAGGAGCGCGTCCAGCTTCGCGGTGGCAATTCTAACCGTCTTTGACTGAATCTGTTTTTCGTCCGATGACTGCGCGACCTGACGCTGCGCCCCACCCTGAGCAGCGACTTCCGGCGCATCAACTGTAGGGGCAGGGCTTGTCCCTGCCCGCTTTTCGCCAACGCCAATACGCCTTTCGTTGTCCGTTCGGGTTTCATTATCAGGGTGGCGGGCACTGTTGTCGTCAGCGTCATCAACGGCACGGGCAGGGACAAGCCCTGCCCCTACAGGTTTATCCGCGTCGAGAGGCTTCGATTGGGGCGCGCTTAATGCCTCTTGAAGCTGGCGCACGAGTTCTTTCACCTGTCTCTTTTCGAGGACGGTTCGCCCGGCCTCCAGTGAAGCGAGGAGTTGGGCGAGGCCGTCAACGGCGCGGTGGAGCGTGTCGAATAAATCCGCAGAGAGCGTAACCTCTTCGCGCTTCAAACCTGCGAAAAGACTCTCCAACGCCTGACAGACCTTCTCGATCTCGGCGTCGTTGACCGAGCGCGCCGCCCCCTTCAGGCTGTGCGCCTCGCGGAAGATGGTCTCGATGCGCTCACGCTGTTCATCGGCGGTCGGCGCTTTCTCCAGTTCGATCAGCCCCGCCGACATCTCGCGCGCGTGCTCCTCCGCCTCGACCCTGTAGGTCGCCAACAGGTTCTTGAGAAAGTCGCTGTCATTCATCGCCCGCTCGTCCTCGTTCAGACTTCGTAGTGCTCGACCAGTTGCTTGAGCTTCTGCCCCAGTTCGTGCAGGCCGTGGGCGGTCGCTTCGGTCTGCTTGGTGCTGGCGGCGTTCTGGGCGCTCGCCTGTTTGATGTTCTCCATCGCCAAAGCGACCTGATCCATCCCGATAAGCTGCTGGTGGCTCGACGCGGCGATCTGCGTGGCGGCTTGCGCCGACTCCGTGATGCTGTCAGAGAGAGTCCGTATCGCCTCCATCGCTTCGTTCGACTGTTTGACTCCGGCTTCGACAGCCTTGCTCCCCTGTTCGGTCGCCATCACCGCCGCGTTCGTCGCCTGCTGGATGTCACTTAAAATCGTTCGCACCTGCGCCGTCGCCTGCTTCGACTGCTCGGCGAGGGCCTTGATCTCCTGCGCGACGACGACGAAGCCGCGCCCGTGTTCGCCCGCCTTCGCCGCCTCAATCGCCGCGTTGACGGCCAGTAGGTTTGAACGCTCCGCGAGGTCGTTGACCGTGGCGATGATCTCGCCGATGGCTTGCCCCTGCTCGCTCAGGCGAACGGTGCTCTCCGCGATTGACTCCATCTGCTCGCGTATGCGGGTCATGCCTTCGATGGTGTCGCTCACCGATTTTTTGCCGCCCTGCGAAACCTGCACAACCTTCTGCGCCGTGTCGGAGACGTTCCGGGCTTTCTGGTTGGAGACCTGCGCCGTCTGCTTCACCTCTTCGACGGTCGCGCTTGTTTGGCTCATCGCCGTCGCGGTCTCCGCCGTGCCGGAGGCGACCAGCGAAGTCGAGGTCATAATCTCGCTGGCGGAAGTCGCCAGCACGTTGACGCCTTCTTTGATCTCTCCGGTCACGTTCCGCAGATTCTCGACCATCCGCGCGAGGGAGTTCCCCAACACGTCCCTTTCCGACTGCTGCTTGACATCCACCTTCAAGTTCCCCGCGGCGATCTGCTCCGCCACGCGCGACTTGTCTTGCAGAGAGAGCGCCATCCGCCCGAAGCTTTGCGAGAGGAGGCCGATCTCATCTTTGCGCCCGTCGGGGAAAGAGTTGACGCTCAGGTCGCCTAGGGCGATCTGCTCCGCCGCGCCGGTAATCTTCTGCAAGGGCGCGGCGATGTTACGCGTGATGAGGAGACCGATCAAGCCGAGGATGACGAAAGCGGTGATGATGCCGGCGATGATGGTTAAGATGGTGTTGCGCGCGCTCGCCTCGGCGGCCTCCGAACGCTGCTTCAAAAGAGCGTGCTCTTCATCACTCATCTCTCCGACGACGCGGCGAATCTCATCCATCGCCTGCTTGCCCCTATCCGTCAGAACCAACTGCGTTGCCGCCTCAAGCCCCCGGCCTCTGCGCGCGTCAACGATCTCCTGCATGAAAGCGGTCTTCGACTGGATGAGCGGCTCAAGCTGGTCGAGCCTGCGCTGCTGGTTCGGGTTGTCGGCGGTGAGCCGCCTGACCTCCTGCACTTTCGGCGCGACGAGCCTGACGGCGTTCTGGTACGGCTCCAAGTATCTATCCGCGCCCGTGATGACGTAACCGCGCCCGCCCGTCTCCATGTCCTGCATGAGCGAGAGCACTGCTTGGAGGTTATCAAGTACCTCGTAGGTGTGCGTCACCATGTTCCCGTTGTTGATGAGCACGTTTGTGCTCCGGTAAGTGAACGCGCCGATGACGAGTAGGATTAACAACGCCACGCCATACCCCGCCCCGATCTTTGTGCCGACTGACCACTTCATTTCTGAAACCCTCCACCTTCCGCTTCATTCAGTTCGTTGGAGACTGCCAACGCTTATGCCTCTTCGTCTATGACGATCCTCTTGTCCGTTAAAATCTTCTCCGCGTCGAGCAGCGCCATCCTTTCAACGGTGATGCCGCGCAGGTACGCCGCGCCGCCCGCGTGAGTTGTCATCGGCGGCTGAACTTCCGCGAGCGGAAGCGAGCGCACGCCCGCGATGTCGTCCGCGAGCGCGCCGAACTCCATCTCGCCTCGGTGGAGGATGACGAGTTTGCTGCTTGCCGCCAGCGGCGTCTCCGGCAGGCCGAAGAATCGCCGCAGGTCGTTGACCGCGACGATGCGCCCGCGCACGTTCGTGATGCCGAGGACGAAGGGCGGCGTGCCCGGCAGCTTCGTGACCTCTTTCAAAGGATAGACTTCGCGCACGTAGCTCGCCTCGATGCCGTACCTCTCGCCGGCTAAAAGCAACTCGACGACCTCGACCGTCTCGCCCGCGGCTCTTTCTTCTCCCGCCTCTTGAGCCAACTCGCGCGCCCGCGAACGGAGAATTTTCCGCCTCTCTTCGGGCGGCGGGGCGAGCGCCGCGTCAAACGCCGCGCTCGCGCTCAGCAAACGGCGTTTGACCTCCTTCCAGTCAACCGCCGCGCCGCCCGCCCTGCGAGATTTCGGCTTCAAGTCTTTCATCCGGCAGCCTCAAGATTCAACGCCTGCCGGACGATCTCCGCCAATCTTCCGGCGGTCATCCCTTCCGCTTCCGGCAAGACCACATCCAGCCCTTGCGCGTCGAGCAGCGCGAGCGCGTTGGCGAAATGCTTCCGCGCTTCCCTGCGTTTTCCCTGTTCGCGTTCGAGATTGCCGAGCGCGAAATGCGCGAGCGCGAAATCACAGTCGAGATAGAGCGCGCGCCTGAGAGACTTGACGGCTTCCGCCGTCTGGCGCTGTTCCTGCAAGACGGTCGCCCGCAGGAAATGCACGCCCGCGTTCATCTTGTCCGCCGCGACAGCCCTTTCGCACCAGCGCAGGGCTTCGCTGAGGTCGCCCAGATTGGCCGAGGCGCGCGCCAGCAGGACGAGGGCTGGAGAGTTTTCCGGCTCAAGCCGAACCAACTCAAGCAACTGCTCTCTTGCTTCGCGGTAAAGACCTCGCTCGTAACGCGCAAGCGCCTGCGTGTAGCCCGTTAATGGATTCTCAGCAGATTCAACCGAAGATATTTTTGTAGGGGCAGGGCTTGTCCCTGCCCGTGCTGCCTTCATTTCGGTCTGGGTTGAATCTGTCGCACCCTTGCGGGCAGCGACAAGCCCTGCCCCTACGGGTTTATCAACCATCGGAAATTTTTCCGTCTCGCGCGCGTCGGCAAAATCAAAAAGGGGCAACAGAGAAACCGCCTCGTCAACCGTTTGGTTGAAGGCTGCGGCTGCTGTCTGCGTCTCCGCGTCGCTCTTTTGATAAAGAATCGCGCCGGGAAAATTGACGGAGGCGAAATCGGCGAACATGAGGCTTGAGAGTTCGCTCTGGCTGACGATGAGCCAACCCCCGGCGACGAGCGCGTGCGAGAAGTTGGAGACGACGCGACGCGCCTGCTCCGCGCCGAAATACATCAGCGCGTTACGGCAGAGGATCACGTCCATCGCGTTAGTGTTGTTAAGAAGCGACGGGTAAGCGTCTTCGGCCAGATTCAGGTAAGCGAACTTCACCATCCGCTTGACGCGCGCTTTGAGTTCGTAGCCGCCTTCGACTCGCTCGAAATATCGCTCCTTCACCCACGCCGGAGCGGCGCGAAAAGACCACTCGCCATAGACGCCCGCCTCCGCTTTCCCGAGCGAGCGCGCGTTGATGTCTGTGGCGATGATGTCGAGTTGCCAATTTTTGATGTCGGGGAAATGACGGTCGAGCAGCATGGCGACGGAGTAAGCCTCTTCGCCGGTGGAGCAGGCCGCGCTCCAGATTCTCAGGCGTTCTTCTCTGCCGCGACGCGCGCGAATCAGGCCGGGCAGGATGCGCTCGCGCAGGGCTTCGAGGGCTTGCCGCTCACGGAAGAAGTAGGTCTCGCCGATGGTGAGATGGCTCGCCAGAGTCTCGAACTGCCGCTTCGTCAGGGATGAGGCGAGCAGCCATCCCGCGCAGCTTTCGGCGTCCGCGAAATCCAGTTCGCGCGCCGCCGACTCGAGGCCGCGCGCCAGATCGCGCCAGCGCTCCGGCGGAAAGTGCAAGCCCATCCGCGCCGCGACCAACTCGCTCAACCCCGCCAGAAGCTCTGTTGAAATCTCTCTCGCCACCTACTCGCCCTCGTGTGTTTATGAGTATGACAACTCCAACACCCCGTCCAACGCCCGCTCCTCCGCGAGCGAAAGAAACTTGTCGAGGTCATGCAGCAGGATTATCTCTCCGCCGAGCTTGGCGACGCCCGCGACGTGCTCCAAGCCCGGCAGAATCTCTTCCGCCGCGACCGCTTCCTCTCCCAAACCTTCACGCACGCCGCGCACCTCGTCAACCACGAGCGCCACCCCGCGCGTTCGCGCGCGCGCGACGATGATCTGGTCGCTCAACTCAATCTCCCGCTCCGGCAGGCGGAAGCGCCCGCGCACGTTGAAGACCGGAAGAATGCGCCCCCGCAGGTTAATCACGCCGAGCACGATTGCGGGCGCGCCCGGCAGCGGCGTCACCTCGACGGCGCGGATGATTCTCTCGACCGCCGCGAGACGCAACGCGAACAACTGTTCGTTAAGGCTAAAGACGACGTATTGATTGCTCGAAATCATCTGTTGCTCGAAATCATCTGTTGCTCGAAATCATCTGTGTACTGTGAGCGCCCCCTAGCTCGAACTCGCCCCGTCCGAATTTTCGGCGACACCTCGCGCCCGCCGCGCCTCCTCCAACTGCGTTTGCGCGACCCTTTCGTAGCAGTCCGGGCAGATGCCGTGACTGAACCGCGCCTCCGAGTGCTGGCTGATGTAGCTTTCCACGCGCTGCCAGTAGTTCTGGTCGTCGCGGATTTTCTTGCAGTAAGAACAGATGGGGATGATGCCCTGCAACTGCTTCACCTGCGCGAGGGCGGCTTCGAGTTCTCGCACGCGCTCGGCCAAACTCCTCTGCAACTCGACCATCCGCACGCCGACATCCACCCTGACCCGCAGCTCATCGCGGTTGAAGGGCTTCGTGACGTAATCGTTAGCGCCCGCCTCGATCCCCGCCACGATATCCTCTTTCCCGCCCTTGGCCGTCAGGAGGATGATGTAGGGGGGCGTCGGCGCGGGCGTCCGCCGCGCCATGCGGCAGACTTCGACGCCGTCCATGCCCGGCATCATCCAGTCGAGGACGGCGAGCGACGGCGCGTCCTCGCTCCGCAAAGCCTCCCAAGCTTGAGTCCCGTCGCAGGTGACGGTTAACTCGTGCCCCCAACGGAGGAGCGTTATCTCCAGCACCCGGCGCGAGACCGGGTCGTCTTCGGCGATTAGTATCCGCATCGGTCTGCTCGTCTCCCTCCTACCCTTTCAACTGTCGCTTCAACATCTGACGACCTTCTTCATGCTCCACCCTCAGCCCCTAACAAGGTTTTGAGAAAGGTTCGCGTGCGCTCAAGCTCCTGCTCGATCCGTGCGACCAGAGCCTGAGCTTCAGTCAGTTGTCCTTCGTCTCCCGCCCGCTCCAACTCGGCGAGCGGCGCGGCGAGCGCAACCATGCCGCAGGTGGCACTCCCGCCGACGCCCGTATGGGTTATGCGCTTCACCTCATCGGCTGCGCCCGACGCGACGGCGACTCTTAACTTCTCAACATCTTGAGATGTCTGGCTCAGGTACAGTTCGACCAGTTCCCGCACAAGCTCTTCGTCGCCCCCGGCTGCGTCAAACAGGCGCGCGACGTCCACCGGGGCGGTGTCGTCCGGGGCGGACGAAGATGCGGCGGGCGCGCTCTCTAAATGAGGAGCGTCATGCTGCCAGCGTTCGAGGGCGCGCTGGAGTTCTTCGACCTTCACCGGCTTGCTCAAGTAATCGTCCATCCCGGCGGCGAGACACTTTTCGCGGTCGCCTTCGAGGGCGTTCGCCGTCATGGCGATGATGGTCGTGCGCCTGCCCACCCCTTCGCGCCGACGAATTTCGGCGGTCGCCTCGTAGCCGTCCATCTCCGGCATCTGGCAATCCATCAGCACGATGTCGTAAGAGATGCGCGCAAGGGCGTCGAGCGCCTCCAGACCGTTTGCCACGGTGTCGGCGCGGTAGCCGAGTTTCTCCACCTGCCGCGCCGCCACTTTCTGATTCACTGGATTATCTTCGGCGATCAGGATGCGGCTACTCTTGGCGGAATGCGTTTCGCCGAGCGTGTGTTTGGTGACGAGCCTTTGGGGAGCAGACGTGTGCGACGGCGCGCTCGCATCAGCCATCACTGTCGCCAAGCAATCGAAGAGTTGCGATTGACGCACGGGCTTTGTCAGGTACGCCGCGATGCCTATCTCGCGCGCGAGTTGACCGTCGCCGCGCTGACCGTAGGTTGGCATCAGCACGAGGCGCGTCGAGGCGATCTCTGCCTCGGATTTAATTGCGCGGGCGAGTTCAAAGCCGTTCATAGCGGGCATGTGGAGGTCTAACAGGGCGACATCGTAACTTCGCCCTTCCTGCGCCGCCGCGCGGAGCAACTCCAGAGCGTGCGCCCCCGATTCCGCCGCCGCCGGCAACATTCCCCAAGAGGTGATCTGGCGCATGAGAATCTGCCGGTTCGTCGCGTTGTCGTCAACGACAAGCACACGCAGGTTATGCAGATCAACCTGCGGCGCAGCGACGGCTTCGGCTTGCTCGGATTGTTTATCGAGCCGCGCCGTGAACCAGAAGGTTGAACCCCTGCCCTCCTCGCTTTCGATGCCTATCGCGCCGCCCATCAGCTCAACTAACTGCCGCGAGATGGCGAGTCCTAAACCCGTGCCGCCGTATTTTCGAGTGGTCGAGCCGTCGGCTTGGACGAAGGGTTGAAAGAGATACCGCTGCGCTTCTTTGGAGAGACCGATCCCCGTATCCGTCACCTCAAAGCGCGCTACGACGTGCCCGTTCTCCTGCTCCTTCGTCACGCGCACAATGACTTCGCCCGCATCCGTAAACTTCACGGCATTACCCACAAGGTTAACGAGCACCTGCCGGAGCCGCCCCGCGTCGCCGCGCACCCGCGTCGGCAAATTGTCGTCAACGAAGGAGACCAACTCCACGCCCTTCGCCTGTGCCCGCTCGGCGAGCATCTCGGCGGATGACTCGACGACGCCCCTGATATCGAAGTCCTGCGTCTCGAAATGCAGCTTGCCCGCCTCGATCTTCGAGAAGTCGAGGATGTCGTTGATGATGGTCAAAAGCGAGTCGGCGCTCGAACGAACAGTCTCAACATAGTCGCGCTGCTCTTCGTTCAATTCCGTATCGAGCAGCAAGCCCGTCATGCCGATGACGCCGTTCATCGGCGTGCGTATCTCGTGCGACATGTTGGCGAGGAACTGCGCCTTCAAGCGCGCCGATTCCAGCGCCGCATCGCGCGCCCGCTCAAGCTCCTCTTCGATCTGCTTGCGCTCTGTAATGTCCTGCGCCGTCCCGAACATCTTGATCGGATTGCCGGACTCGTCGTGAGTGATTTTTCCGCTGGCATGAATCACCCGCACCTCCCCGTCGGGGCGAACGATGCGGTGGTCGAAGTCTGGATACTCCCTATCTTGCAAAGCCTTCCCGATCAGGCTGGCAACAAATTCCTGATCATCCGGGTGAACCCGACTCAGGTACGCTTCATATGTTGCGCCAAATTCTTGCGGCTGAAGACCGAAGATACGATACTCCTCATCAGACCAAGTCACTTTGTTGGTTGCAACGTCCCACTCCCAATTGCCCAGATGAGCGATGGCTTGCGCTTCGTTCAGTTGCGCTTCGCGCGCTTGAAGTTCTGCCTGCACGCGCTTACGCTCGGTGATGTCATGCACGATCTTTGAAATGCCGGTCAAATTACCCTCAGCATCCCTGACAGCAGAAACGGTCAGAGAGACGGGTATCTGCCGCCCGTCCTTAGCAACGCGCACCGTCTCGAAATGCTTGATGCGTTCGCCGCGCCTGATTCTCTCGACAACCCCCGATTCCTCATCGGGGCGATTCGGCGGAAACAGCAGCGAAACGTGTCGCCCAATCACTTCTTCGGCGGAGTAGCCATATGTCCGCTCCGCGCCCGCGTTCCAACTGAGAATCTTTCCTTCCAAGTCTGTGCTAATGATGGCATCATCCGACGACTCCACGATGGCGGCTACTTTATAAAGCTCTCCTTGCGCCTGCTTGCGCTCGGCGACCTCCGCCTGCAACTCTGTGTTGGTCTTTTCCACTTCAGCCGCCATGCGGTTGAAGGCAGAAGCCACTTGCCCGATCTCATCTTTCGTCGGGACATGGGCACGAGCCGTGAAATCGCCTGCGCCAAAGCGCGCGGCAGTCGAGGCTAGATGGTGCAGCCAGCGCAAGAACCCGCGCCGCACGAGGGCGTACTGAAGCATCCAGAAGCCGAGCAGAAAACTGGTGAGGATCAACATGGTATGAAGGAACGCTTCATTGATCCTTTGTTCGGCGCGCGCGAGGTTCATGTTCATGGAGATGACGCCCATGACGTTGCTCCGGCGCGGCGCGTCGAAAGCGCCTTCTATCGCATAGCTTAAACGCAGATACCTGCCGTCGCCCGTTTGCTCGAGCGAGCGTTCATTACCGGATTCACGCAGCAATCGCGCGAGGATATTTTGACTCGCATCCGTTCCTACCTGCCGCGGGTTGGAATCGGCGATGATGCGCCCGTTCGAGTCAACGACGCTCACCCGTTCGGCGTCGGGAATCTTGGCATTGAAGCGGAGCACGATGGGTTCGAGTATCTCGGTTCTGAACAGTTCGGGGCGCTCCGTCAGCAACTCCCGGAAAGCCTGCGCGACGCTCTGCCCGGCACGTTCGACCTCCTCGTAAGCCCCGTCCCTGATGCTCCGGTACTGGAAGAAGCCGACGACTAGAAGGATGAGGCTGAAGCCCGCCACCTGAATGATCAGCCACTTCGTGGCGATTGACCTTCGCAGCTTGACGTACCCACTACGTTTCCGCAAAGACTTTCGACGAAGCGCCGCCGAGACGAGGCAGACGAAACCCGCGAAGAGAAGCAGGAGCGGTATGTAGCGCATGATCCAGAGTTGTCTCGTGCGCTCGCGCCCGACCGACTCCACGCGCCTGATGACATCATCACCTGCGGTCTCGCCGCCCCAGCGGTCAACCGGGTAGAGCTGGCGATTGCTCGCCGCGTCATAGGCGTAATCGCCGGAAGGACAGCCTTCCTGAATCTTCACGATCTCGCCCGTTAACGGCTCGACCCACGCCCGGAAGTAAAACTGATCGTCGGCGCACCTGATCTCCTGCCCCGGCTCGACTCTGATGCCGGGATACTCCGCCGTCCCTTCAAACGCCTCCGTGTACTCGCCGCGACCTTTATAGGAGTAGAGGTAGGTGTCCAGACCCTGAATCTGCTCTTCACCCTGAAAGGTGATGGGGATGCCTTTGAGATAGGAGAAGCACAGACGGTACGTCGTCTTCTGGGCGTTGCGCGGAAAGAGCAGGTAATTGCCCCGGTACTCGTCGCTGAGATGCGCGCCCGTCTGCGGATCAACGGTGGCGCGGGTGTTGTACTCGAAGGTTACTTGCCCGGTATTGATGTCGCGCACGGAATACCGGTTTTCAATCTCGACGGCACGCGGGCGCCCGGCTTCCGAAACGATGCCGGCTGACTGTTGATAAGAGCTTGTTACATCCCTCTCAGGTATTCTTTGAGTCTGCGAGTCGGCGTAAGTCTGAAAGCCGATATAATTGGTTGACCAGCTCCAACCGGGGGGGATGCGCTCGGTCAGGCGCGGGACGACGCCCAGACGCCAGACAGCCGCCGCTGCGAGCAGCGTCAGCCCAAGGGCAGCGACAACTTTTCTGTTCGTCAATGACATCCGCACAACTTACCGCCGCCTTCAATCCAGCGCCGCCAACTCTTGTATCTCGGCGAGTCGCGCAACCAGACGCCGGTTGATCATCTCAAGCTCGTGCCGCGACCTGTTGGTTTCGTAGTATTCGAGCGCGCGGCTCACCGTCAGGCGCAGGTCGTCGTTGTTCCAAGGCTTGGTCACGTACTTATAAACGTGCCCGCCGTTAATCGCCTCAACCAGCGACTCCACGTCCGTGTAGCCGGTGAGGATGATCCGCACCATATGCGGGCGCAAGGGGGCGGTGCGCTCGACCAACTCGATGCCCGTCATGCCGGGCATGCGCTGATCCGTAATCAGCAGCGCTACGTCGTGCTGTTCCAGCGCCTTGAGCGCCTCGGCGCCCGACTCGGCGGTGACGACCGTGTGCTCGTTGCGGAAGAGACGTTCGAGCAGGCGCAGGTTGGCCGGCTCGTCGTCAACGATCATGATCTTGTAAGCCATCTCGTAGAAAACTCCTTGTCTCGTTTAGAAAGCGCGCGCCGGTGCGCTTCATGGCTCGCCCGGCGATTGCTTGCCGGCGTCAATGGGGATTGCCACCGTGAAGGTCGTGCCGTGCCCCGCGCGGCTCTCGACCTTGATCGTGCCGCCGTGCCGCTCGACGATGCCGTAAGTGATGGACAGACCTAATCCTGTGCCTTCGCCCACAGGTTTAGTGGTGAAGAATGGGTCGAAAATCTTCTTCAGGTGTTCGGGCGCAATGCCGCGCCCGGTGTCCTTGATAGTGACTATGGCCGTCTCATTCTCCCTGCGCGTCGTGACACGCACAACGCCCGCATCCCCTACGGCCTGCGCGGCGTTGACTAACAGGTTCATCCAGACCTGATTGAGCTGCCCGGCGTAGCAATCAACCGGCGGCAGCGCGGCGTCGTAGTCGCGTTCGAGCGCGACGCGTCCCGCCCCGTAGTATTGCGAGAGCAGGCGGATGGTTGAGTCTAGGCCCTCGTGCAGATCAACCTTCTTGAATTCCGCCTCGTCGAGGCGCGAGAAGAGACGCAGGTTCTGCACCACGTCGCGGATGCGCTCGGCCCCGCCGTGGCAGTCGGCGACGATGGAGTGGAGGTCAGCGAGCAGGTGATCGTAGCCGATCTCTTTTTTGATGGCGGCGGCCCCGCCAGCGACTTCAGCGGGGAGCGGCGCACTGTCGTAATACTTTTGGAGGCGCTCGATGCCGGCGACGCACTGCCGGAGTAGCTCCATGTTGCCGTAGATAAAACCCGCCGGGTTGTTCAGTTCATGCGCGACGCCAGCCGCGAGCTGGCCCAAAGAGGCCATCTTCTCGCTGTGCACGATCTGCGCCTGCAAGCGTTCGAGTTCCGCTTTGCTGCGGGCGAGTTCCGCGTTCCGCTGCTCTAAATCCCTCTTGTAGCGCCGACCGTCGCGCAGCAGCGTGCGCCGCTCCAGCGCGCGCTCGACGGTGAGTTCGAGCGTGTCCATGTCGCAGGGCTTGAGCAGGTAGTCGAAAGCGCCGACGCGCATCGCGTCGAGAACGCGCTGCGTGCGGTCAACGCCTGAGACCATGACGACCGCCGTGTCGGGGAAATGCTCGACGACGCGGCGCAGGAGTTCGACGCCGGAGAGGCCGGGCATGTTCACGTCTGAGATGACGAGCGCGAAAGGGTCGCTGGCGAGCCGCACCAGCGCCTCCTGCGCGTCCCGCGCCGTCACGCATGTGTAGCGCTCGCCGAGGCAACTGGCGAACAGTTTTCGCAGCGGCTCTTCGTCATCCACGATGAGGATGCGGTCGTCGCCTTCCTCGATAAAGTCGGGATGCGCCAGGCGCGCCGTGGTAGGATTATCATTCGGCAAATCAGTTACCATGAAGAGGCCATCCTGCTCCGCGCCGGTGAATCCAAATAAGCGCCGACGCGCTCCAATACTTCTCGCATCTCTGCCTCGGCCCACGGCTTCGTCAGGAAAAACTGTACGACGCCGCTGCCGATCTGCCGCATGACGCCCCCGACCGTGGCCGTCCCGGTCAGAAGCACGCGGCAACTGGCCGGGTACTGTTCGGCCACCTCATGCAAAAACTCGATGCCGTCAATTTCGGGCATGAGCTTGTCGCTGATGACGATTTCAGCGGCGCGCTCGGCGAGCAGGGCGCGGGCCTCCGCGAGCGTCCCCGCCGTCCGCACATCGTAGTCCGCGCCGATGAGGTTCAGAAAAAGCCGCAGGCACGCCGGCTCGTCGTCAAGATAAAGGATGGTTCGTTTCACGCCTTGTTCTCTTTCTCGTCGCGTCACGGGCGGGCGGCTTTCAACCTTCTGGTCTGACACGCGCCGCCGCTCGCCCCTTCTCGCGCCGCAGCCGCGCTCAGGCGGGCAGCGCCTCCCGTGAATCCATGCACCGCCCGGCCATTAACAACCGCTCGAACGCTTCGGCGGGCAGGGGCCGGCTGAACAGGTAGCCCTGCATCTCGTCGCACTTCAGGAGGTGCAGAAAGGCCAACTGCTCTTTGGTCTCCACGCCCTCGGCTACGACCTTCAGCTTGAGGCTGTGCGCGAGCGTGATGACGGCGCGGACGATGGCCGCGTCGCTCTGGTTCGAGAGCATCCCGCGCACGAACGACTGGTCAACCTTGAGCTTGTCAATCGGGAAGCGGTTGAGGTAGCTCAGAGAGGAGTAGCCCGTGCCGAAGTCGTCAATCGAGATGTGGATACCCGACTGCTTCAACTCGCCGAGCAGGCGCGCGCTCGCGTCCGCGTTCCTCATCACAGAGCTTTCGGTCAACTCCAACTCAAGGCAGCCGGGCTGAAGCCCCGTTTCGGCGAGCACCCGCGCGATCATCTCGGTCAAATCGGGCTGCTCGAACTGGCGCGCCGAGAGATTGACGGCCACGCGCAGGGAGGCGAGGCCGGCGTCGTGCCAAAGCCTGCTCTGCGCGCACGCCTCGCGCAAGACCCAACGCCCGAGCGGCACGATCAACCCCGTCTCTTCCGCCACGGGGATGAACTCCGCCGGGGAGACGAGACCACGCTCCGGGTGCTGCCAGCGCACGAGCGCCTCCATGCCCGTCAACTGCCCCGTCTCGGCGCTGGCCTGCGGCTGGTAATGGAGGACGAACTCGGCGCGCTCAAGCGCCCGGCGCAGATCGTTCTCCAGCGACAGGCGCTTGAGCGCGGCGGCGTTCATGTCCGCCGTGTAGAACTGATATTGGTCGCCGCCCTGCTGTTTGGCGCGGTCGAGCGCGGCGGCGGCATTCTTCAGCACGGTCTGTAGATCGGCCCCGTCGTCCGGACTCAGGCTGATGCCGAGACTCGCCGTGATGAACAACTCCTGCCCGTCGAGGTTGAAGGCCGGCTTGAGGACTTCGCGGGCGCGCTGAATGAGCTTGATCGCCTCCTCTGCCCCGCCGATGCGCCGGAGCAGGAGCGCGAACTCGTCCCCGCCGAAGTAGGCGAGCGTGTCATCCTCCCGGACGGACTGCGTCAGGCGACGGCTGATCTCGCATAGCAGTTTGTCGCCCGCCTCATGCCCCAACGTCTCGTAAATCTTCTTGAACCGATCCACCGAGAGGAACAGCGCGGCGAGTTTCCCTTTGTCGCCCCGGCGCGCCGCCGCGAGTTCGCGCTCGCAACTGCTCTTGAAGAAATTTTGGTTGGGCAGCCCCGTCAGCGCGTCGTAGAGCGAAAGGTAGTTGACGCGCTCTTCGAGCTGTTTTTCGTAGAGCCGCTTGGTCTCAAGCAGGGCGCGGTGTTCGAGCGCGCGGCTGACGGCGGCCTCGACGTGTTGCAGGGCGAAGGGCTTGGTGATGTAGTCGAACGCGCCCATGCGCATCGCTTCGATGGCGCTGTCAATGGTCTGCTCGCCGCTGATCATGACGAAGACCGTGTCGGGCGCGTACTCGCGCGCCAGCGGCAGCATCTCCAAGCCGCTGATGCCAGTCATCGTGATGTCGCTCAACACGAGATCGAACTTTTCCGCGCGGAGGCGGGCGAGCGCCTCTTCCGCCGAAGAGACTGCCGTGCAGTCGTAGCTCTCGCAGAGCGCGCCGCGCAGCAAATTCCTGATTCCCTCTTCGTCGTCGGCGATCAGAATCCGCGCGATACTTGTATTATCTTGTGACATATCTTTCGGCTGCTTTCGGCGGCGGGGATTTTCCGCGCCGGGGCGGAGAGACCCGCCCCGGCTTAAACCAGCGCCTCGTCCTTTTCGTCGAGCGCCCCCGACTCGCGCCAGTCCGCGACCTGCGCGTCGTCCAAAACTTCGCGCACCTTGCGCGCCACGGCGTCCGGCGTGAAGGGCTTTTCGAGGAAGGCCACGCCCGCGTCGAGCACGCCGTGATGGACGATGGAATCGTCCGTGTAGCCCGACATGTAGAGCACGCGCATCGCGGGGCGCAGCGCAAGGGCGCACTCGGACAGCTCACGCCCGTTCATCTGCGGCATTACCACGTCGGTGAGCAGAAGGTGGATCGGCCCCTCGTGGCTTTCGCAGAGCGACAGGGCTTCGCGGCAGTCCGCCGCCTCCAGCACGCGGTAGCCGTTCAGTTCCAGAATGTCGCGCGCCAGTCTCCGCACAACCTCCTCGTCCTCCACCAGCAGGACGGTCTCAGAGCCTTGCGGCACGCCCTCCCGTGGCGCGGCCTCCGGCGCGCGCTGCTCTGAGGCTTCCGCCACACTGGGCAGATAAATTTTGAAGGTCGTGCCGCGCCCCACCTCCGAATAGACCCAGATGTTTCCGCCCGACTGCTTGACGATGCCGTACACGGTTGAGAGGCCGAGGCCCGTCCCCTTGCCCTTCTCCTTCGTCGTGAAGAACGGCTCGAAGATTCTGCTTCGCGTCTCGGCGTCCATGCCGTGCCCTGTGTCGGAGACGGCCAGCATCACGTAAGGGCCGGGGCTAACGGCGGCGGCGTGGCCGTGCGCATAGCTCTCGTCCAAATAGACGTTGGCCGTCTGGATGGTCAGCTTGCCACCCTGCGGCATCGCGTCGCGCGCGTTGATCGCCAGATTCATCAAGACCTGCTCGATCTGTCCGGGGTCGGCCTTGACCGGCCACAGTTCCGGCTCAAGCGACGTGAGGGAGTCAACGTCGGCGCCTATCAAGCGCCGGAGCATCTTGTCCGTGTCGGGGATAATGCTATTGAGGTTGAGGACGACGGGCTGCAAGACCTGCTTGCGGCTGAAGGCGAGCAGTTGGCGCGTCAACTGCGCCGCGCGCTCGCCCGCCTTCCTGATCTCCTGCACCCGCTCGGACTGCTTTTCGTCGCGCAGCCCCCGCAGCAGGAGTTCGCTGTTTCCGTTAATCACCGTCAGCAGGTTGTTGAAGTCGTGCGCGATGCCGCCGGCAAGTTGCCCGACGGCTTCCAGCTTCTGCGACTGCCGGAGTTGTTCCTCGCTTCGCCGTAACTCTTCGGTGCGCTCCTCAACCTTTTCTTCCAAGCTCTCGTTGAGCGCCTTCAACTCTTCCTGCGTGCGCTGCAACTCGAGGTTCTTCTGCACGGCGGTCTCGTAGGTGGAGATCAGCAAATCCAGAATCTGCTGGCGCTCAGGCGTGACGACGACTCGCTGCCCGCCGAAGACGACCTCCATGCCCATCTGCGTCCGCCCGTTCCGCCGCACTTCGCGGTTGAGCAGGATGTACTGGACGCGCGCGTGTAGCGTTTTTTCATCGTAAGGCTTGGTCAGGAAGTTGTCCGCCCCGCATTCGAGACCGCGTATGATGTCGGTCGGGTCGGAGAGCGATGTCAGGAGCATGACGGGCGTCTCTTTGAGCCGTTCGTCGCGCTTGATCTCGCGGCAGAGCGTGTAGCCGTCCATCTCAGGCATCACGATGTCGCTGATGACGAGCGACGGCGCGCACACGCCTTCGCGCATCATGGCGAGAGCGCGCAGGCCGTTCTCCGCGACTGAGACGCAGTAGTTGTGCGACTCAAGGATGTGTTGGAGTTGCGCGGCTTGGGTAGGACTGTCTTCGGCGATGAGGACTTCTGCCCCCTTGTTCATAAAAGCTCCCCTGTCCGAAATTCGCCGGTCAGGCGAATCGTCGGTCTTGCCGTCAAACGTGTGGACGTTCGGCGGCAGTGTTACATCCAAAATTCGCTACGGGGAGAAGGCCGGACAAGGCCAGCCGTAATCATATATCGCCGACCAGAGCGCTATTTTCTATCGGAAAAGCGCGAAGACTGTAAGGGAATACCTTACCTGAAAGGGTAATGGAAAAGTGGGAAGGATGACTAAGGCGTGCGGATACTTGATTTAATGGTTACTGAGCCAGCCCTGAGCCAGAGCGTAACGCACAATGGCGGCGCGGCTGCGCAGGCCAAGTTTTTCCATCGCCCGCGCCTTGTGCGTCTCGACGGTCTTAACGCTGATTAAAAGACGCGCGGCGATCTCCTTGTTGATGTAACCTCCGGCGATGAGGCGCAAGATTTCCTCTTCGCGCTGCGAGAGACTCCCGCCCTCCGTCCGGCCTTTGAGCGGCTTGCCGCGCCGGTAACTGTCGAGGACTTTATCGGCCACCATAGGGTCTAGATAGACGCCGCCCGACGCGACGACGCGGATGGCGTTGATCAAATCTTCCGACGCCGCCACCTTCAGTATGTAGCCGGAGGCTCCGGCTTCGAGCAGTTGGCTGACGTAGCTGCGATCCTCGTGGGCGGTGAGCGCGAGAATCTTTACCTGCGGGCAGTCGCGCTTGATCTTTTCAGTCGCCCGCGCGCCGCCCATCTGCGGCATCGAAACGTCCATCACCACCACGTCCGGCTGAGCGTCTTTCGCCTGCCGCCAAGCCTCCATACCGTCATCGGCTTCGCCGACCACCTCCATGTCGGCTTGCGCGTTGATGAGCAGCCTCAACCCATCGCGCAGCACCTTATGGTCGTCGGCGAGGAGGATTCTGAGTTTATTCACAACGCGCCCCCATTCTCTTCGTCAGTGAGCGGCAGGTTGACGGCGATGGTCGTGCCCGTGCCCAGCGAAGACTCGAGCTGAATCCTCCCGCCGACTAAGGCCACGCGCTCGCGCATCCCCAGCAGTCCCAAGCCACGCGCGGCTGGCGGCGCGTTGATGATGGTCTCAACGTCGAAGCCCGTCCCGTCGTCTTCGACGATCAGGCTCACCTCCTCGCCCGTGCGGCTGAGAATGATGCTGACGGAGCCGGCCTGCGCGTGCTTGTGGATGTTGGTCAGAGCCTCCTGCGCGATGCGGTAAAGCGTCGTCTCGACTTGCGACGGCAGTCCCGCCTCCGCCTCATCGAAGCCGACGCGGTGAAAGTCCACCTCCACGCCGTGACGCTGCGCCCACTCCTCCGCGTAGCTCGCCAGCGCGCTCGCCAGCCCGAACTCGTCGAGCGCGGCGGGGCGCAGGTTGCGCGCCAGCGCGTGCAGGTCGCGGGCGATGCGGGCGGCGAGGTCGTGTAATTCCTCCGCCTGTTCTATGACCTGCGGCCCCGCGGCGGCAGACTGCTTCAGCGATTTCAGCCCGACCATGAGCGCGGGCAGGTACTGACCGATCTGGTCGTGCAACTCGCGCGAGATGCGGCGGCGCTCCTCCTCCTGCGCGGCGATGAGTTGCCGTTGCAGTCGCATGCGCGCGGCTTTGGCGCGCACCCGCTCGGTCACGTCGCGCTGGACGGCGACGAAATGCGTGACCTCGCCGCGCTCATTTTTTATCGGGTCAACGCGCCACTCCAAATAAAACTCGGAGCCGTCCTTGCGGTAGTTGATCGCCACGCCCTCGAACACTTCTCCGCGCCTGAGCTTCTCGCTCAATCTATCCAGCACCGCGCGGTCGGTCTTCGGGCCTTGCAGGATGCGCGGGGTCTTCCCCGTCACCTCCTCCGCCGTGTAGCCCGTCATGCGCGTAAAGGCCGGGTTGACGAAGATGATGCGCGGGCCGGGCAGTTCGAGTTCAGGCATGGTGATGGTGATCGCCTCATTTACCTGTTCAATGGCCGACGCGAAAAGCCGCAAAGACTCTTCGGCGCGTTGGCGCTCAGTGATGTCGCGCGTAAAATCCACAAACCCGCGCAGGCCGCCCCCCTCGTCCTTCACGGCGGTGATGAGAACGTCGGCCCAGAACCGCGTCCCGTCCTTACGCATTACCCAGCGTTCTTCTTCGTGCCGCCCAGTGGCCTCGGCCTGCTTCAGAGCCAGCGCGGGCTTCCCCATGCTGATGTCTTCAGGCGTGTAGCAGACGGAGCAATGCCCGCCAATGATCTCCGCCGCCGTGTAGCCTTTGAGGCGCGCGGCCCCTTCGTTCCAGCTGGCGATGTACCCTTCGGCGTCAAGCAGGAAGATGGCGTAATCTTTCAGGCCATCGAAAGTCAGCCGGAGACGTTCTTCGCTCTCGCGTTGCGCGTCCTCCGCGCGCTTGCGCTCGGTGATGTCGGTCAGGCAGTTGATCGCGCCGGTCAGATTTCCTTGCTCATCACGGCGCGGAAGGATGTTGACCACCGCCGTGCGCCGCGAGCCGTCGGGCCGCTCGATGACGATCTCCGCGTCCGCGATTGCCCGGCCTGTGCATAGCGCTTGCGCCATCGGGCACTCCGAGTGGGGCAGGTACGCGCCGTCGGGAGTGTAGATTCTATACGAGCCGCAGAAGCGGTCGGCATGGTCTCCGGTGTTCGGGGCGCGACCCCACAGTTCCACCGCGCGCCGGTTGTAGCTTAGGATGACTCCCGATGCATCGCAGACGTAAACCGCGGTCGGCAAGATGTCCACCAGTTCACGAAAGGTTTCCTCGCTCTTGCGTAAGGTCTCTTCCATTCGCCGTCGCTCGGCGATCTCGCCTTTCAGAGTGGCGTTGGCCGCCAACAGTTCCGTCGTCCGCTGCGCGACCTGCCGCTCCAGCTCGGCGTTGATCTGCCGAAGAGTTTGCTCGGCCATCTCCCTATCCCCCATCAGCAGTCTCCCCTCATTTTGCTACCCGGCGCGAATGCCGCCGAGAGAGTATCACGGCTCAAGTCAACGCTCTTCCGGCGCGACCGGCGAAGCCGGCGATCACCTCCGTCAGTTCATCCGGGTCGGCGGGTCTGCTCAGGTGCGCCTGATAGCCGGCGCGAACCGCTTTCCGGCGATCCTCCTCGCGCGCATACGGTCAGCGCAATAGCCGGAACGCGCTCGCGCCGCTCCGACGCGCGCGCCCTCCCCTTACGGATCGGCGCGTAGCCGTCTTCTCCCGGCAACCCGATGTCAGAGACGAGCACGCCGGGCGGCGCCCCTGCCCCCTTGCGACGGTGACGCCGGAGACGGTCACACATGCTCCGAGCGAGGAGCCGGGCGGAGATGCCTCCTCGCACATTTTTTAGATTCCACGACGCTCTCCTCAAGGCACGTCTGAAGGCAGCGCCACCCTGAGCACGGGCTTGCCGCCGAAGTTCTCCAGCGGTAGATAGACGCGATGCGTGCGGCTGTCAACGGCGACCGTGTGGGCCCGAGGGGCGAAGAAGCCTTCGCCAACCTTCTCCAGGTTGCGCCCGCGCTCGTCGAAGACCGTGATGACGCCGCTCTCCGCGGAAACGTAGAGCCGGTTGAGACCTTTGTCGAAAGCTAACACGTCCGGGTCGGAGCCGACCGGTGAAGGGCTGCTACCTTCTTCGACTCAAGATCGAAAACGGCCAGTTTCGTGTTCTCCTCGCAGGCGGCGAACGCCAGCCTGTGCTCGCTGTCAATGTAAAGCCCGTGGCTGCCGCGGCAGCCCGCGAGCGGGTAACGTCCTATCACATGGTCTGTGTTCGGATCAATCTCGGCGATCTCCTCCCGCCCGTCCACGGCGACGGAGATGTGGTCGGAGGCCGAATCGTACTGCGTGTTCCCGGCCCCTCCGCCGAGTTGAATGGTGGCGGCCTGTTTGTTGGTCGTCGCGTCTATCACGGTGTCCGTCTTCCCGTGTAGATCGGACACGTATGCGAATCAGTAGTTGAAAAAGACAGACAAACGGCAGATTCAGTAGAATTTTCTTACCATGGAAAACCTACTGATTGAAATCTACCTGTTTGTCTGTCGCGTGTACGATACTTCGCCCGC
>Ga0081539_10003017_pt1 | contig 21871 bp, 23 predicted proteins | sample TabmetS4T2R2_FD_71023 | JGI IMG/M metagenome (GOLD analysis project Ga0081539, IMG submission 71023) | Tabebuia heterophylla rhizosphere microbial communities from the University of Puerto Rico - S4T2R2 | ecosystem: Host-associated > Plants > Roots > Rhizosphere ...
TGATTCAGGTGATACAGGTTTTAATTGGTTTTCGATACTTGTTTCCATGATAATTGATTTTAGTAATACTGGTTCTTTAATTCAATACTCTCTGCCTAAGGTCAGTTTTACTTAAGCGCAAGGGCAAGAGCCGTCCAGTCATATTCTCCCCATCCTTTGGCAACACAACTATCCATTTGTTTTTTCAGTTGTTCTCCCACCGGCATGGGTGCTTGCACTTTGGCTGCCTGCTGCAACGCAAGGTTTACATCTTTTAATCCAAGGCGCAGATAAAAATGAGCAGGCAGATAGGCTTCTTTTAAAAGCACATCACTATAAGTACGATAAATCGGCGCATTAAAAAGCGAGTTGGTGATCATATTTATCCATTGCTGCTTATCCAGGCCACTTTTTCCTGCCAGTTGCATAGCTTCGGCTATTGACTCAATGACAGAGACCGCGAGAAAATTGTTACAAAGCTTCGCCACGTTCGCATCTGATACTTTTTCACCAAATTCCCATATAGCCTCCGCTCCTCCACGAAATAGGTAAGGCTTTGTTTTTTCTACTACAACAGGATCTCCTGAAACAAGAAAATTCAATTTCCTGGCTGCCGCCGCTGCAGGCCTTCCCATAACAGGAGAAGCAACATAATGCTGATGGTGTGATGCGTGTAGCTGTGATAGCGTTTCCGCTGTTTCAGGAAAAATAGTGCTGATGGAAACATGAATACCACCTGGCTTTAAATTGGCAGCAATTCCATCTTTGTTTAAAGTGATAGCATTCAAGGCTGCATCGTCGCTAACGAGCGTAAAAACCATATCGCACAGGCTTGCCAGTTCTTTTACTGAACTGCATGCAATGGCTCCCTTTTCCAGTAATATCGCCATCTTTGCGGCCGTTCTGTTATAGACGTACAATTGTCCTGTTTGTTCCAGCAGATTCATGGCAATGGGAGTACCCAAATGACCAAGACCGATAAATCCTAAGTTCATATATAATTATTCTTTTTTCAATTAATGTAAGTGAGTTCGGGATGAGCGCAATGAATATTTGGAATACCAGCTTTGGCTTTTCATAGCATCGTCCCTTGCGTCGCAATCACTTCATCGGCAAATCTTTTGGCATCGTTTCAAAGTATCAGCAAAAGGCCGGCTCAATCAAAATGTTTTTTAATTAAGCTGCTGCTTAACCTCTTTTGCACGAATACGTTCCTTCTGAACGGCATCTTCCTTCAGCAGCTCCAGTTTGTTCAATTCTGAAGTAATAAAATCAATTTCCTCCTTCGTCAGTTTTACATCGATTGACCTTGCATTTAGTGTAGCCTGTACTGCATTTCTTGCACCGGCAAGAGCAATGGTAATACCGGGTTGCTCAACCGTCCAGTGCAAAACCAGTTGCGATAAGAAAGCATTTTTCTCTTGTGCAAGTGGTTTTATCTTTCCCAAAAAAACATTAGTTCTCCTGATGTTTTCATCGATAAAGAAATATAGTCCGGCCCGGTGGTCGCCTTCGGCGAAATGATGTCCGGGTTTCAGTTTACCGGTGAGCAATCCTCTTTCAAGAGGACTATAGGCGAGAATTGACAAATTGTTCTCAATACAATACGGCACTGTTTCTTTTTCAATTCCACGGTTTACCATGCTGTATGGCACCTGGTTGGAAACAAGCGGCACATATTTCTGTGCTTCCTGCAGTTGTGCTGCATTGTAATTGCATACACCAGCGTATCTTACCTTACCTTGTTTGATGAGTTGCCCTACTGCCTCCATTGTTTCGGCAATAGGAGTGGTATTGTCGGGCCAATGGATCTGATACAGGTCAATATAATCCGTACCGAGGCGGCGAAGGCTATTCTCACATTCTTCAATGACGCTTTCTTTACCAGCGTATTTATAAATGTCAATATTTCTGCCGTTGTTGTCTTTACTTTTAAAGAAGAATTCACCTTTAGCAAGGTCCCAGCGTAAACCAAACTTGGTTATCACCTGTACTTTATCTCTTGGCAGGTCTTTGATGGCTTCACCCACAATTTCTTCACTGGTTCCTTGCCCGTAAGCAGGTGCTGTGTCAATGGAAGTAACTCCTAAGTCATAGGCTGCACGTATTGCTTCCACAGCATCTTTACGCTCGGTGCCACCCCACATCCAACCGCCGGCAGCCCAGGCGCCAAACGTGATAGCCGAAAGTTTCAGCTCCGATATTCCTAATTTCCTGTACTCCATAAAAAAATATTTAGTTTTTTAATTTTGAATACCCATTTGATAAGTTTGTCTAATTTTTCCTGCTGACAATACAAAACTATATTTCTGCTAAACGCTTCCGGAAACAGCAATCGCTGAGCAGGCAAAATGAATCGGTGGGAAGGGCTATCTGTTTTTTTACTTTTTGAAAAGTGCATCACTTAACAAATCAATTTCTAATTTTAACTGTGAATTGCCTGATTGTAGACGATAATCAAATTGCAAGAACCACCTTGCGGCAACTAACTTCCGGAATAAAGGATTTGGGTATCGCAGGCGAATGTGCCGATGCAGTGGAAGCATATAACGTGTTGCAGGAACAATCTGTAGATATAATATTGCTTGATATTGAAATGCCGGGCATGTCGGGGCTTGAATTAACCCGCATTCTCGCGGGCAAACGACCCATCATCATTTTTACCACTTCCAAAAAAGACTATGCTGCAGAAGCTTTTGATCTGAATGTAGTTGATTATTTAGTAAAGCCAATTACACGAGCCCGGTTTATCCAGGCCATTGATAAAGCAAGAGAGGTATTACAAATTCAGTCTGAAGAAGTAAAATTTAATGACGACGAGTTCCTTTTTATACGCGATTCGAATGTGGTAAAACGGCTTAGCCTTGATGATATTTTATATATTGAAGCAATGGGCGATTATGTAAAACTACATATGCATCATCGATTTTTTGCAGTTCATGCTACACTTCGAGCTTTGGAACAACGTTTGCCGGCTACAAAATTTATGCGTGTACACCGTTCGTACATGGTAGCAATAGCAAAGATCGATACGATTCAGGAAGGAGTGCTTATTATCAATAACAAACCTGTGCCTGTGGCGGATGCATACAGAGCCGCTTTAAACAAAAGAATGAATATTCTCTGACGCCGCCGATTCATTTTTCTCATTCGCCGATTCATTTTCCTTTGCCGGCTCTTTACGTTTTTCAGCCCCTTTCACAAGCACGACTTTTATATATTAAAAGAACCATTTGAAATGACGTCTAAACGGATTTATTTAATTATAGCTGCATTTATTGCCGTTAATCTTGTTTGGGTGTATCTATACTATGACACACAGGAAGATATTCAGGATCTCATCAGCGGTAATCAAAAAGTGCTACATCAATTTCAGGTAAGCAGTGAATTGAAGAGCTTCGAAAACAACATCGTACTTATTGACAGCAAAATAAGAGGAATGGTAGCCAGCAGTGACCCAAGCTATGTGGAAGGACTAAATGATATAATCGCCAACATAAATTCATATTTGGATACGGTTGAGAAAATATCAGTCAGCGATAGCACTAAAATTTATGTGGATGTATTGAAACGACTTGTAAGTAAAAAATTAGAATTAAGTAACGAAATATTGCAAGCATTTACACAAAAAGGAAAAATAAGTGCAGAACAAATCATTGCTATGCAACAAGGGAAAACACTTACAGATTCTCTCTTGTTGACGAGCGATAATATCAGACGTGCACGGCGAACTCTTATAATACAATCAACCAGTATCATTGACAGCAGCATAGCAAAAGTGCAGCGCTTGAATTCCATTTTAACCGGCTTCACATTACTTGTTGGCTTTATCTTATTTTGGTATGTAATTAATGCCATTCGAACGCAAAATCGGTTGATTCAGCAAATACGCCTATCGGAAAAAAAATTACAGCAGGCAATTCAGGTGAAAGAAAACTTCTTAGCTAATATGAGCCATGAAATCCGGACACCTTTAAATGCGATTGTTGGATTTACAAGATTATTGCAACGTAAAAAGCTTGACGAAGAATCTATGCTGTATGTTCATACCATTCAGCAGTCTGGTGAAAACCTGATTTCCATCGTAAATGACATTCTTGACCTTTCCAAAATTGAAGCGGGCATTATACGCGTAGAGGCAGCACCATTCAGTTTACATGAGTTGATACACTCCGTAAAAACTATGTTCAATTCAAAAGCTGAAAAAAAGGGACTACAGCTTTATACAAATATTGATGAATCTCTTCCTGATACATTAGAAGGCGACGCAACAAGGCTTACTCAAATTCTGGTTAATCTTATAGGTAACGCAATTAAGTTTACAGCAAAAGGAAATGTTTCAATAAGAGTTACAAACGAAGGAATAAAAGATGATGCTGTTACAGTTAGGATAGAGGTGAGTGATACAGGTATTGGAATAGAAAATGGAAAACTGAATGATATTTTTGGACGGTTTCAGCAAGCCAATGACAAAATAACCCGTGAATATGGAGGAACAGGTCTTGGTCTTTCAATTGTAAAAGAATTGGTGGAATTGCAGCACGGCTCCATCGGCGTAAAAAGTGAACCTGGAATGGGTACAACTTTTTATTTGACTATTCCTTATAAAATTTCACAAAATGCAGTTTCAACAAAAAACGAGACCGATGAACGCATTAATCGTCCAGATGCGAAAATTCTTGTAGTGGAAGATAATGAGGTAAACCTTAGCCTGCTTCAACATCTTTTTCAAAGCTGGCAAATAAACTTTGACGCAGCCGGCAACGGCATAGACGCATTGGAAAAAATAAAGAATAACATGTATGACCTTATTTTAATGGACATACAGATGCCGCAAATGGATGGTTATACTACAACACAGCAAATCAGGAATTCTTTAAAACTAAGCACGCCAATTATTGCCATGACCGCTCATGCCATGGCAGGAGAAAAAGAAAAGTGTTTAAGTTATGGAATGAACGAATACATTTCCAAACCAATAAGAGAGGCGCATCTAAAAAAATTGATAGTCCAATTCATTCCTATAGAAACAAGTGTTGCTTTAAAAACAGAAAACGCAAATGCATCATCTCTTAACCACGAATACATCGATCTCACTTACATGAAAGATGTAAGTGCCGGAAATAAGGAGTATGAAAAAAATGTCACTACTCAATTCATCGAAAACGTTCCACAAGAATTAGAGGCATTAGAAAAAGCCGCGCAAGCTAATGACATAGATGCTTTAAGAAGTATTGCCCATAATTTGAAAACAACGGTATCGGTGATGGGATTAACAGAAAAGCTCCAAACCTACCTTGATGAAATTGAAAATGCTAAAGGTGATATACAAAACCTGAAAGAAAATATCGAAAACATAAAACACATCTGCTCAAATGCTCTGCCTGAAGCAAGACGGTATTTGACTTCTATTACAGAATAGCTTCGACGACACTTTTTGCCTGTTCGTCTCACATAACACTGCCTTAGCTGTGCAACTGCTTCCTTTGTATCCAATCTGCAAAAAAGTTCTCAGCAAATAAGAATCATTGCTTATGAAAACGAAAAAACATTTTATCGCTTTTTGTCAAAAGTTCTTCCATGCTCGTGTAATCATTTTTGTCTTCATCGGCACCGGTATTATATTTCTTACTTTTCTTACAAACAATAATGCTGCTGAAATTTCCATATCTGCAGTAGCCTCTATATTTATCGGCATTGGTGCAAATAATTTTTCTTCATTGGAAACAAACGAGAACAACAGACGAAAGCAACACTTGAAAAAGTTGTGTGTTATTCAAACCTTCGAGCTCCTTCAATCGAGGATTAACAAACTAAATAATAACACGAATTCAAAGTCGGTAGAAGAATTAAGACAAGATCTTTTTGAGTTGGAAAAGCTAACAACGATAATCCTTCATTTGATAAAAGAACATGATTCGTCGAATTAGTTTCCTGTCACCTATTTAAATCCCTCAAATGGCTATTCATATTGCCTACTGGGCGAAAGAGATAAAAGAAGCCTGGATGAGCGCGGTAGTTTTGATCGGGTTTAAAATTAAAAGCAATAACTAAAGCAAACAGTAATCTGGTAGTGTTGACGCTGTATATATGTGGTTTGATTTGTTGTGAACTAAATACTGCACGCAAAGTAGATGAAGCAAAAACAGACAATACGAAAAGTAAGGTTGATTCCATATAAGTGCCCGGTACCGGTGAGATCATAAATGGCATTATTCAGCTGCATCATCCTTATACATAAGTGATGATTCCGGTGGAACTATTTACAGAATTATTTATACAGGAAAATAAAATAGTATGAAGAAGATACCAATCAGTTTATTTTTTATTACAGCATTTACGATTTTTTTATTTGCACAAACTTCGAAACCTTCCACCGAAAACGGGAAAAAAATATATGAGCAATATTGTTTATCATGCCATCAGGCTGATGGAAGCGGCGTTCCAAAAATGAATCCGCCGTTAATAAAAACTTCCTATGTAACCGGCGACAAGAAAAAACTCATTCAGTGGGTGCTGCAAGGCTCAACGGAAAACATTCCAATCGATGGCAAAACTTATTCCAACAACATGCCTCCGCAAAATTATTTGAAAGATGAAGAACTTGCGGATGTGCTCACTTACATACGCAGCAGCTTTGGCAACAAAGCAACTGCAGTGACAGGAGCAGAAGTTAAGGCAGTAAGAAGTGTAACTAAATAGATTTCTGTGAATATTGGATGACAGAAATCTTTATGCAAGGGTAAGATCAAAGGACAGGATGAAAAATCCCTTTCGAAATTGAAAGGGTTTTTATTTCTATAAAGAAAAGAACTTTTCATTCGTTTTATGCAACCATAGATTCATCCAGTAATTGTAATATCTGTTGATTCTTTTGCTGCCATCCGTTTTATATTGTTGCGACGGCGTTAGGAAATTATAATGATGTAAACACTCTTCTTGCTTTTTTTCATAAGATCAATACAAGTGTTCCTCCTATTATCAAAGTTGCTCCAATCGCAGTTTTTAATGTTATTGCTTCTCCTAAAAACAACGCAGATAAAATAATAGCAAGTGCAACACTCAATTTATCAACAGGAGCCACAAGCGACACTTTACCCACCTGCAATGCTTTAAAATAGAATATCCACGAGAGTCCGGTAGCGCAACCAGACAACACAAGAAAGATCCAGTTCTGTTTAGAAATTGTTTGTATGGATTGCATGCTGCCTTTAAAAATTACAATGCCCCACGCAATCAATAATATTATTACAGTCCGTATTGCTGTTGCTAAATCCGAATCAATATTTTTCACACCCACTTTTGCAAAAATGGCTGTGAGAGCAGCAAAGAGTGCAGAGAGTAAGGCGTATATCCACCACATAAATTGTTTTTATAAAGATGCGAAAAGGAGCATTCCGTCGCCACTAAAAAATAGATTAGCAAAGTTTTTTATGTTTTTTTATACCAACATACGTTTTTATTTCGGTAATATTTGTTTTGAAAAGGCCTCAATGAAGCGAAGTTTCGAAAATGCCTTTAAAAATTTAATTATTCCTATTCTCACTGTTGCTATATTTTTATGATACCGGCAGCGGCATTTCATAGCATCATCGTTGCGTCGCAATACTTTCATCGTTCGGAACTTTATTGAACAATTGCGATGTACATTTTTTAAATCGTTCCTAAATAAATACCAACGGCAAAAACAATTCCTCCGCCTATTACAACCTGTGTAATTGTTTTTACAAGTGGGGTATTCATAAACTTATACCGGATAAAAGCAATCACCAATAGTTCAAAGATTACAAATAAGTAAGCGGTATGCAAGGCCACCTGTATATCAGGAATCAAAAAAGGCAGTGTGTGCAACATGCCGCCAAAAGCTGTGGCGACACCTGTAATTGATCCACGAACCCACGGACGACCACGACCTGTTACAGTGCCATCATCAGATAATGCCTCTGCTAATCCCATACTAATGCCGGCTCCCAAAGATGCCGCCAGTCCTACATAAAATGCTTTTAAAGATTGATTGGTTAAGCCTGCAGTAGCAAACAAGGGGGCCAACGTGGAGACAGAACCATCCATCAATCCCAATAATGCAGGTTGCACTTTCTGAATTACAAATCTGCGACCATCCTTATTTAAACTTTTTTCTGCTATCTCCATAACTTTAGAATTGTAAGAACCTGTCTAAATTTAATTTACAACATCCACTTTACCAGACGGTGCCATTTTTGCATCAGATGAAGTGATTGCGACGCAACGAAGATGCCATAAAAAACCGCAGCTGGTATCTAAATAAATCATTTTTGGACAGCTTCTAAGAACTGTCAACGAAATTTTTCTGTCATCTCCAACCACCACCAAGTGATCTGTAAAGGTTAACAACGGCTTGCCATTTTTGTAACTGATCATTTACCTGACCTAATTCTGCAGATAATAAATTTTGTTCTGCCGTGAGTACTTCTGTATAGTTAGCAAAACCATTGCGCAACAATTGCTGTGTGTAATCAACGGCTTTTTGCAGATTAACTATCTGACTGTCTCTTGAATTTGTTTTTTCCAACGCTGATTGATAATTGAACAATGAATTCGATACCTCTTCTCCTGCCATTAGCAGTATCTTTTGAAAATTATAGAACGCTTCTTGTTGTTGACCCTGTGCAACTTTTAAACGAGCCTTGTTAAGACCATTATTGAAAATTGGTTGTGTTAAGCCACCTGCAATATTTTCCAATACTGAAGCCGGATTCAACAAACTACTCAATGATGAGGCAGACCATCCTTTAGATGCAGTAATAGTGAAGCTCGGATAAAAATAAGTGCGTGCAACATTCGTCACTTCAAAATAATAACGCAGGTTTTGTTCCGCTTCCTGAACATCCGGACGGTTGGCTAACAGTTGTGCAGGCACTCCGGTTTGAACATAGTTGATGGGACGCAGATCTACTAAAGAATCCCGATTGATTGCTCCCGGCACTCTTCCCAGCAAAATACTTAGCGCATTTTCCGTTTGCTGTATAGATTGCTTAATATCAGGAATAGTTACTTCAACGGCATATCTGCTTGCCTCACTTTGCACAATTGCTGCCCCTGTTACTACATCTGCTTCTTTCAACGCTTTCATTGTATTTACAGTGGCAATCCAGTTATGAACAGATTCCTCTGTGATTTTTAATTGTTGATCAAGCGCCATCAGCTGATAGTAATAATTAGCTACAGCAGCTACAAGGTCGGTTTTAACAGCTTTGAGGTAAGCTTCGCTTTGCATTAACGCTGCGGTTTGTGCACTTTTTGAGTTTTTTAATTTGCCCCATATATCTGCTTCCCAGCTTGCATTCAGCGTTAACTCGTACAATTTATTTGATGTTGAACCCACGGTGCTTTTACTTACAGGAGTTTTACCATTTTGTACAGCTGCATCTGCAGATAATGATGGTAATAAAGCCATCCTCGATTGTTGAAAATATGCATCGGCTTCCTGTATGCGTGCAGTGGCTATTTTCAAATCAGGATTCTGTTCGATAGCTTCCGCAATGAGGTTTTGCAATATTGTATCGGCAAAGAAATCTTTCCAATGAACAGCAGCGATATTCGTGGTATCAGAAGATGTTTGATTACGGTATAACCCCTGCAATGGTATCTGAGGTCTTTGATAAGGTTTTGATATCATACATGAAGCGAAGAGCATCGTAATTATTAAACACGTATAATAAATTCTCTTGTTCATTATTTTTTTAATTGTTTAATGCAGGTGCTGCAGAAATAAATTCCTCATTTTCTTCAGATGTATGTTTACTTACTTTTTCCTGCAACCATTGAAAAACGACAAAAAGAACAGGTGTTACAAAAACTCCAAAGGTTGTTCCCACCACCATTCCACCAATTGCTCCCGTACCAATTGAATGATTGCCATTCGCGCCTGCTCCTGTGGCAAACATTAAAGGCATCAAACCAAGAATAAAGGCAAATGAAGTCATTAAGATGGGACGTAATCTTGCCTGTGCTCCTGCAATTGCGGCTTGCACCAGTGACATACCTCTGCGTCTTCTTTCTAAAGCATATTCAACAATCAATATGGCATTCTTGGCAAGAAGCCCGATCAGCATAATCATGCTTATCTGCACGTAGATGTTATTATCAATTCCGAAAAGTTTTATGAAAAGAAAAGTTCCCGCAAGCCCGATGGGCAGAATTAATAGTATAGCAAGAGGAAGAATATAACTTTCATATTGTGCGCTTAGTAATAAGTAAACAAAAATGAGACTTAATAAAAACACAAAAACTGTTTGACTTCCCGCGGCGAGTTCTTGCCGTGTAAGTCCCGAGTATTCATAACTGTATCCTTGAGGAAGGGTTTGCGCTGCTACCTGTTGAATCGCAGCGATAGCATTTCCGGAACTATAACCGGGCTTTGGAGTTCCATTAATAGTGATAGCCGTAAACATGTTGAATCTTGAAATGCTTGGCGGTCCGTAAGTTGGAGTGATAGACACGAACTCTGTAATAGGAGACATCGCGCTGCCTGGTGTTCGTACATAAATTGAATTGAGATTTTCCGGTGTTGCTCTATACTCAGGTTCTGCCTGATACATCACGCGAAACTGTTGCCCGAACTCATTAAAGTTGGAAGCATACACTCCGCCAAAATAACCTTGCATAGCGTCCAATATATCACTCACCTTCATACCGGATGCTTTAACTTTTGCAACATCTACATCGAGCATATACTGCGGATAGTTGGGATTAAATGGAGTGGAAGCAAATTGAATTTCGGGTCTTTGATTCAAAGCTTTCAAAAAATCTGTTGCAACCTTGTAAAACTTTGCAACATCTTCGCCTGTGCGGTCTTCCAATTGCATTTGAAATCCGTTGTTGTTTCCAAATCCCTGGACAGTAGGAGGTGTGATAAACGAAACAGAAGCTTGTGTTACATCACCGGTTTTGTTATAGAGTTCAGCAATAATAGATTGAACGTTCCTTTTTCGGTTACTCCAGGGCTTCAATCGCATAATCACTTGTCCAAAATTGCTGCCCGTTCCGCTGAGCGGCGCGCTGCCTACAACAGTGTTTATGTTGGTTATTTCAGGGATGGTTGCAGCAATTCTTTCCATTCGTCTTGTAACAGAATCGGTTCGTTCCAATGAAGCAGATGGTGGCAGAGAAATATCAGCTAAAATAACACCCATGTCTTCACTGGGAACAAAACTTTTTGGTGTGCTATTCGAAAGCACATAAAACAATATCGAAAAAAATGCAAGTCCTGTAACAGGAATCCATTTTCTTCGACTAAAAAATAACAATGTTCTTTTATACTTATTGGTAACGGCAGCAAAAGCTGTATTGAAAGAAATATAAAAGCGTTTCAAAAACCCTTTATGTTGCTGTCCGTTTTGATGCGGATGTAAGAATAATGCACACAATGCAGGACTCAACGTTAGTGCATTGACAGCGGAAAGTATAATCGCAATTGCCAGCGTTAATCCAAACTGTTTGTAAAAAACACCCGCTGACCCGCCAATAAAACTTACGGGAACAAAAACCGCAGCCATAACTAATGTGATAGAAACAATAGCGCCGGATATTTCACTTATTGCATCAATGGCAGCCCTCTTTGATGAGGCATATCCGTGGTCTAATTTTGCATGCACTGCCTCTACTACTACAATAGCATCATCTACAACAATTCCAATCGCTAAGATTAGCGCAAATAGTGTTAGCAAATTAACAGTGAAACCAAAAAGATTCAGAAAGAAAAACGTACCTGCAATTGCTACAGGAACTGCAATAGCAGGAATCAGTGTTGAACGAAGGTCTTGTAAAAATAAAAGGACAACAAGAAAGACCAATACGAAGGCTTCCACCAATGTATGAACCACTTTATCAATAGAAGCGTTTAAAAAATCATTTGCGTTGAATAGAACAATATATTTTATGCCTTTGGGAAAAGAGGAAGCGGCATTTTGTAAAACATCCAGGCTTTGCTGAATAACTTGCTGTGCATTGGAGCCTGCTGATTGCATTACAGTAACGAGTACCCCGGGCATATGGTTGGTGCGTGTTGAAACCGTATAACTCATTGCTCCCAATTCAATGCGAGCAATATCTTTTAACCGCAGAACATGGTCTTTATCAGCGGTGGCTCGAATAATAATGTTACCAAATTCAGACGTATCTGCTAATGTTCCTCTGTATCTGATGATATACTGAAAAGATTGTCCGCCCTGCTCTCCAAACTGACCTGGCGCTGCTTGTATATTTTGTTCAGCAAGTGCAGTATTTACGTCAGCAGGTACGATACCGTATGAAGCCATTACATCGGGTTTCAACCAAATGCGCATTGCATAATCCATAGAGCCCGCAGCAACTGCATCGCCTACTCCTGAAATACGCTTGATTTGAGGAACGATATTGATGTCTGCATAATTTTGCAAAAAAGCCTGGTCATAAGCACGATTATCGCTATAGAGTGAAAAAACAAGAAGATTACTTGGCATTCGTTTGCGAACAGTGATACCTGAACGCACTACTTCCTGCGGCAATTGGCTCGTAGCTCTTGAAACAAGATTCTGCACATTCACCGCATCAACATCAGGATTGCTTCCCACTTTAAAAACAACATTAATTTGTGCGCTGCCGTCGTTGCCTGCTGTTGAGGTCATGTAGTCCATATTCTCTGCACCGTTGATTTGCTGTTCAAGAGGAACAATTACACTTTTCAATACAACATCTGCATTTGCACCGGTGTAAGTAGTCATTACTGAAATAGTGGGAGGTGCAATTTCAGGGTATTGCGAAACAGGTAAAGTAACAAGTCCCAAAATACCAAGTGTAACGATTATAATGGATATAACTGTTGATAATACCGGTCGTTCTATAAATCGTTTAAGCATTGTTGTTCGTTAAATTATCAATAATCACTATCGACTTATCATACACATTATTCAAAGCGAAGCATATACACTATCAGCCCTTACAATTATTGGTTTAATTGATAAACCTTCACGAAGATTTCCAATTCCATCAACCACTATTTTGTCTCCTTGCTTAAGACCACTTTGTAAAACATAAGAATGTCCGGATGCATTTGAGTTCACTTCAATTGATGTTGAATGAACTGTGTTATCAGGCGAAAGCACATAAACAAAAAGTTGTCCTTGTATTTGATAAGTAGCGCTTTGAGGAATCAATAAAACATTATTAAATGTCATAGGTATGCGAACAGTAGCGCTTCCCCCGCTCCGGATAATTCCATCAGGATTAGGAAAAGTGGCTCGCAGTGAAATAGAACCTGTTGATACATTAACCAATCCGCCAATGGTTTCAATGCGACCTTTGTAATAGTAAACAGTGCCGTTTGGAAGAAGAAGAGAAACGGGCGGATAGGTTGCCAATTTTTCTTTTAGTGTGTTGCCTCTGGCATTGATAAAAAAATCGAGTTGCTGTTTTTCGTTGATAGAAAAATATACATACACATTTTGAATATTTGAAACCGTTGTCAACGGCTGTGTAGTTGTACTGTTTACAAGGCTGCCAATTTTAAATGGAAGTGCACCGATAACTCCATTTGCAGGACTGAAAATTTTGGAGTAAGCTAAATTAATCTTTGCATTTACAAGATTTGCTTCTGCCTGAGCAAGCGCAGCTTTTTTGGATTGAAGCGTGTACTGCGCAGATTCAAGTTCATACTTGCTTACAATATCTTGCGCTACTAAAGGTTTTACTTTATTCACTTCCATTGCAGCTGAATTAAGGTCAGCTTGTGCAATTTTTATGTTGGCTTCAGCAGTTCTCACCTCTTGTTCATAACTCGGAGCGCTGATGCGAAAAAGGAGTTGTCCCTTTTTTACAATTGAACCTTCATCCACATAAATATTCTCCAGATAACCATCAATCTTGGGACGTATTTCAACGTTTTGTTGTCCCTGTATCGTAGCGGGGAAATCAGAATAAATAACAGCCGTTTGAGGAGAGAGTGTGAGAACACTGTATGATTTTACCTGCGTTAATTGCTTATTTGAATCTTTTTGAGAAGATTGATTTGAATGACATGAAATTAAAATCAGGGGGCAAACTAAAAACATCGCCGCTCTGTAGTTGAAATAAACCTTGTGATTTTTCCGCGCTTTTAACCAATAATGCCCCCTGTAGGTATATGTTGAGAAATCTGATGATTTCATAAGTGCTGTTTTAATTTGATTGACACTAACAGCACAAAACTATTTTAGCATCAGGGCCTTTTAGAAACTGTAATCGTTGAGGAGGCAAAATGAATCGGTGGGCAAGGGTATAATGTGCTTTACCTTCCAGATATTCTCTTTGTTACACCAATACCCAATTACTTTTATAAAAAATGATGTGAACATTGACTTTTTTAGCAAAACATCAGTATGCGAAAATACAAGTGGGTTTGTTTAAAATTGCATGAGAACAATTATTGCATCGGGAAAAATCAATTGACAGTTTGGAAGTATCTATGCAATCATTTGCTTCTTTCTCACATTAATTTAAGGAGTGATTCTCACATCAATTTAGTACCAACTGCTCGGGTTAAAGCTCTTAGAAGCTGTCTAAAAACATCAATATGCGAAAACGTTTAATAAAAAATAGCTATTTAAGGTTTCCCACAACTGATCTATTTCAATTTGTTCTTCTGCATTCTTTAATTTTTAGCATCTCTGTTTTCAATCCAGCACACTTTTAATTTCCGCTCTGAAAAAAGCCACTTGCTCTCCTGTTTTACCAGGATATCGTAGTACCGGATACCGGCAATCATAAGTTTCTGCAATCCATCATCAACTTTCAGATGATAAGCCCGGCAATAAGTAATGGCCGTTGCCCGGTCTCCATTTACTTTGATCGTGCTCTGACCGTTGAAATGCATCGTGGACAGGTATTGGTTCAGGTTATCGAACACGGGAAATAAGTTTTTTCTTTCTGTTACTACCTGAGTTGGCGTGGATAATTTTTCATCCATATACACTTCGAAATTCGTGTCTTCGGTAAAAATCGCCATCTGTCCTTCGGCGTCGCGGGTATCTGCACAAAAAGCATACTGATCGATTACTTCACGAATGGCAACTCTATCTTCTATCTGTTGGATTCTTTCTTCAACATTCATGCTATTTGTATTAAAAGTTATTTCAATAGTTCTGTTGTTACTTAATGGGTGGGAATATTAGCGAACGCATTATTTTAATCAATGCATTACCATTTGCGATTCTTACCCCATCTAAACCGGGGCTCATCTTCTGCGGTATAATCTGGATCGAGATAAACATGCAGACTGGATATGAGTTTCTCACGGAACCTGAACACATTACAGAACCGTCCGCCGGGTGTTTTACCACCAGTCCATGATTTACCGGCCATTTTTCCTTGTGATGTGCCTTCAACAACCAGGTAATCACCTGATGGAATAAAAATGAAATCGTCATAATCATGTTGAATGTTTTCGAGAATACCTTCGAAACCTTTTGCAAATTCGAATAAGGATTCCCGTCCCAATCCCAACCCGAATTTTGGAAAGTAAAATTCAGCATCCTCATGAAACAGATCAAGCATATTTGCTTTTCCCTGGTCTAATCTCATGAAGTATTCACGTGCAATTGTTATCTTATCGTTGTCGTTTAAAATCATTTTAGTTTGTTTTTTGTTTAACCAATTCTATATTGACCACCGTCCACTACGATGGCTTGTCCCGTAATAAATGCAGCATCGTCGCTTGTCAAAAAAAGAACCGCACCCGTAATGTCACCCGGTTCTCCAAGTCGCTTGATCGCCTGTTGGCTCCACGTCTCACGTTTCATTTCGTCTGGTTGGGATGCAGTTGCTGAAGTATTAGTGAGGCCGGGTAAAACAGAGTTAGCAGTAATACCATGATTTGCCACATCATTAGCAAGACCTCTCATAAAGCCAATTATTCCCATCTTCGAAGTGATATAATGGCTCATACCAAGTATTGCCAAGCCAACCATATTGGATGATATTCCAACAAAGCGTCCCCATTTTCTCTTTCTCATCGTTGGCAAGAAATATTTTACACTCAGAAAGTGTGAGTCCAGATTCGTAGCCATTGTTTTTCGCCATGTTGCAAGGTCCAATTCATCGATAGGCAGATTTGGAAAATAACCTGCATTATTCACCACAATATCAACCGCCCCTAATTCCTGGCTCTTAAGGAATACTGCACGCCAATCTTCTTCATTCGTTACGTCAAGTTGAAGGCCGTGCCCTGCGGTGCCAATTTTATCTACGGTTTCCTGCGGTGATTTGAGGTCTGTCACAATTACCCGTGCACCCCGTTTAGCAAACGCTAATGCTATGGCTTGACCAATACCCTGTGCGGCACCTGTTACCAATGCTATTCGACCTTCGTGCGTTCTTAATTTTTTCATATCGTTCTGATTGGATGGGAACAGTATCTATTAATCACCCAATTTCAGTACTGAATAAATATTCATCCCCTCCCTAATCAACTTGATTTTTCCATTCTCTGCAACAAGACGACCCATATACGTTTGTTGATAACGCTTGCCATTCCATAAGCAATCAACATCGTACTCAGCGAATGCTTGATCAGGAGTTTCCATATAAAATTTGATATTGATGAATTTGAATTCCGGAGCCACTTTAAGAATTCCTGCTATCATCTTTTTGATATTATCTGGTCCTTCAGTTCTCCAACCCTGGCCTAATGAAGCCAAATAGGGAAGTTCAATTGCGCCGTCTGTAGTGAATAAGGCCGCTAAGGCATCTGGATTTTGAATACTGCTGTGATAGTCTTGCATTAATTCTTTCGCTGTTTTCATTGTCTTACTATTTATAATTTAATTGATTTTGTGAATAAATGTTTCGGTTAATAATAGTTAATCTATGGTTCGATTCGATTTCATGTTTGATAATCATATCGTCACCGGAATGATCTTTTGACAATGCTAAGTTCTAACAAGAGAGAGCCGAAAAACGATGACAAATGGCAAAAAAAGAGTGTGATAAAAATCACAACTGATGTTAAGACATGTTTAAGAGATTTTATTTTTTTACAGCGCGCCTGCGAATACGGCTAAGCGTTTCCCTGTTAATACCGAGATAAGATGCGATAATATGTTGAGGAAAACGTTGTAAAAATTCGGGATAGGTTTTTTCCAGGTCGTGATAGCGCTCTTCAGCAGACAAACTAATAGCGGCGTTAAGTCTTCGTTGAGAAGCTATGGCAAAGTTGGCATCTAAAGTTCTAATCCATTCCGACAAAGCCGGAATACGATCAATTAAGTCTATCAAAGCAGTTTTTGTAGCAAGCAAACCGTCAGTGTCTTCCCATGCATCAATAAAATAAATTGAAGGAGTTTGTTTCATCAGGCTTTCACGGTCGGTTGCCCACCAGTTTTCAATATACAGCCTGATAATGTGTTCTTCACCTTTATCATCTACTCTGTACTGTCGCATAGCGCCCTTTACAATGAAAACTGTGTATTTACACACTTCGCCTTCCTGCAAAAAATATTGCCTCTTTCTAAACTTTTTTGGTGCAAAAACATTGGCAATTAATTCAACGTCGCTTTCGCGAAGCGGCGTAGTTGCATAACTATTGAAGTAGGTAATAAGCGAATCGTACATTGATAATAAAAGTATTCATCAAATGTAGATTTTTTGGTGTATAATAAAAAAGCAGTAACATCATATTCCGTTACTGCTAAATGAAACACTTCCAATCTTGAACAATCTTACATTGTCAATTACTTTTTTAATTCAGCTTACGATTGAGAGAGTGAAGTATTAATTACTTCTTCCGTTCTTAATTCCTTTAAAGCCTTTCCCCATGCAACTATTTCGTCAAGCATTTTATGTAAACTTCTTTCATGAAAAGGTGCCGGTTTAAGAACATGATAGTTTTCAAAATCTGTGATCAATGAAAGAGATACTTGCGCTCTCACGTCAGCAATTTGCAGTTCAGCCATGGTTAATCTCAGGTGTTCAATTGACCGAATTGCCCCTGCTGCTCCATATCCAACAAAACCGGCAGATTTGTTATTCCATTCCGTATAGAGAAAATCAATTGCATTCTTTAACGCCGCAGGTACGGAATGATTATATTCAGGCGTTACGAAAACATACCCATCAAAATATGAAATTGTTTCCGCCCACTTTTTTGTATGTGAATTAGAATATTGCCCCATTGAAGCCGGCAACGGCTCGTCAAGAAGTGGAAGATGAAAATCTTTGAGGTCGATAAGATCAAATTCTGCATCGTCTCTCTTACTTGCGAGTTCATAAACCCATTTTCCAACCGCTTCACCATTTCGGTTTGGACGAGTGCTTCCGATAATTATTGCTATTCTCATAGATTGTTTTTTGTGTCTAAAAAGTTTTCTGTGTTTAAAGATTTGGATAAGCGCTTTCAATTCTTATTTATAAGTTCTGCCAGTTTAAAATAAAGAAAGGTTTCAAAATCAGTAATTAAATAAAGCTGTCAACTTTTGCAAGTCTGCGAACTTCTTCAGGGTTGTTATTCGCTATGGAGTATCTTCCTTTTATTGGTCTTTTTTTAAACCTGCCCCATGCAACAAATAGTGCAATTAATCCTAAAATGATTGTCATCGGAACGTTAGAAACTTCTCCTCTGAATAAATGGAAGACAGAAGCGAGCAACATGATGAGTGCAAGCCCTGAAGCAGCCAAAGGCGTAATAATAGGTTTTATGCGGAGTAACGCAGGAAGCAGAACGCCTGTTGCACCAAGCAATTCGCTAATGCCAATGAATCTAACCAATGCGGGCACTTGTGCTGCCCAGGGTAATTGTGTTGCTAACTTTTCTATTGGTTGCGTTGCTTTCATAGATCCCGCCATGAAGAACATTATTGCAAGAATGACTTGTGCTATCCATAACAGAATGTTTAATGTTTTAGAAAATGATTTTCGATTGCTCATAAATTTATTTTCGAGCAGCCATTTTGTGTGTTTCATAATTTTTGTTTTTGACAATGCTAAATTGCATCAGCAGAAGAAGCAAAAACGATGATAAAAGGCAAAAAAAAATTGTGACATAAATCACAATTTCACCTGTGCACTCTTAATAAAGATACGAAGAAGATGAAAGGGATTTGGTTCTGCAAATATATGCCGGATACGCCTGATCCGCTGCGCAGCTACAGGGAGTCACAATTTATTTGATAGTAAGAAAAAGTGTGTTTATGGTTGATTAAACGAAGGTGCAATCCCACAATTCTTCACCTCAATCTTAAGCCAGCAACAAGAAAAAATTTTTTTGATTTTTTGAGCAAAAAGAAGTAACTCTATTAATCTTTCGGTGTGTACATTCATAACTTTTTTCAGCAGTAAATTATAATTGGCCGGGCAATGTAAGAGAAGTGATTGAAAAAGCTCAGGCTAACAAACTGTAAATATGTAATAACTTCGTCAAGGTGTACCATAATCCGTGCTTAATGAATCTTTCATCCACGTATTAACATCATTCGCCAATTTCCCTTTGAATATATTGTAGTTATTGATTGAATCTGTTCCAATAGGTAAATGAAGTGGCGGGTTTTCTGTATGCCCAAGTTTAACGACTACTACAGCCAGTTTTGCAGGGTCGCCAGGTTGAGTTCCATGAAAAGTACCGGTGCTTTTTCGCATTTGTCCAACCCTTGTATTTTCATAATCACTGATTGCGTTTTGTGCAATAGCAAATGAATCCTTTCCCGTAAAACCTGTTCTGAACAAACCAGGTTCAATAACAGTTACTCCTATTCCAAATAGTTGCAGTTCTTTAGCAAGCCCTTGCGAAATTCCTTCCACTGCATTTTTGGTTGAGCCGTATAATGCCCATCCTATCAAAGGATCAAAGGCAAAAAGGGAAGAGACATTGATGATATGACCTGATCTTTGTTTTCTTAAAAAAGGAAGCGTGGCACGTAATACATTCAATACCCCAAACACATTGGTGTCATATTGTTTTCTTGCTTCAGCATCAGATACTTCTTCGATTGCGCCAACAATACCATAGCCTGCGTTGTTTACTACGATGTCCAAATTTCCAAAATTACCGATACTTTTTGCGACCGCATCCTTAACGTCTGATTCTCTGGTGACATCCATTTCGACAACGAAGAGATTTGGATGATTTTCTAACGAATAAAGGGCAGCCTTTCAGTGCCGGTTTGTTTTCGAGACACGTGGTTTCGAAAATCGTGAACAGGAAGTTTCGCTTCTTTCTTGCTTTCCTTTTGCTGATGTTGTAAAGCGCAAGGGCGAAGTAATAGTTGGAATAAGACGCCTTTTTCTTTTTTCTTAGATTTTGAATGTTGGAAGTACCTGGTTTCATGATTTTCGTATAAGTAATATTTTTTATCGCTTAAGTTAAATCACCGGACTACCTAGCGAGCCCGGTGATAATAATTCACACAAGATTGAATTCAACTTTTATATTTCCATGAACAGCCTTAGCATAAGGACAAATTGTTTCTGCTGATTCTATTAGTTGCCATGCAATTTCTCTCTCTATCCCCGGAATACTTATATTGAGGCGTGCCTGCAGGAAAAAATTTCCTTTGTCTACACAGAGATCAACTTCAGCATCAATGGCGGTATCTTCGGGAAGAGCTATACGTTTTTTACCGGCAGCAATACCTAATGCTCCCTCAAAACAGGCAGACCAGCCGGCCGCAAAAAGTTGTTCCGGGTTGGTGCCGGTTCCTTTAGTGCCTGGAGTGGACAACGTTATCTCCAAATGTCCATCTGAACTTTTCGCTACACCATGTTCGCGACCACCTGTGGTGTGTGTTTTAGCTGTGTACACAACTTTACCTGTTTCTGTAATTGTTTCCATTGTTTTATTTTTTAATTATAGTTCATGTGTTTGAATGTAGTTTGAATAACTTGACTTAAAATAGCTCCCTTTACTTTCTTAAGAAATCCAAAGCAGCCTTTATAAATTCGTCATGGTATTGATAGATGGCGCCGTGAGCTGCATCGTGATAAACAACCAACTGCGCATGAGGAATACTTTTCGACATATTGATCGCATTGTTCACCGGAACGAGAATATCATTTTCTCCCTGCGCAATGAGCACGGGTTTGATGATATTTTTAAGTTCATTTAAAGCATCCGCATCTGGTTGCGCCCAACCTAAAACTGCTGTTAATTCTGCTGTAGCACTTTCATTGTTAACAGGTGCATCCCTGTTGACCGTGCGTTTTTGAATTCTTTCATAAGAAAGTTTTCCGGCATTTTGACTTTCTTCAGAGGGTGCAAAAAAACCTGCCAAAAAAAACTCTTCAGGACTTAAGCCGGCGGTGGATGCTAATGTATTGGGAAGATTTGAAAGACCTTCTGCACCTTTTGGACCTGTTCCGGTAAGGATAATTTTTTCTACTAAGTCGGGATTTGTCAACGCTATCTGCTCGCTGATAAAACTGCCCATAGAAAACCCGAGCAAATTAACTTTGGAGTAGCCAAGTGCATTTATAAATGCCGCTACTCCCTTTGCCATGTCGGGAATATTATTAGGAGTTATCCCGCTGCTTGAGCCAACGCCCGGGATATCAAAAATGATAACCATGTATTGCTGCGCCAAACCATTTGTGACAGCAGGATCCCAATCATCCATGGAGTTTCCTAAAGCCGAAATCATAACCAGCGGTGTGCCTGTTTTATTGCCTAAAATCCTGTAAGCAAACTTTGTATCACCTGCAGAGACAAACTGTGTAACGGCGGTTTGATGATAGTCAATAGTGCTCGTGTCAGAACCTTTTGTTGGAAAGTCATCTTTTTTGCAGGATACAATACTAAGCTGTAGATTTCGATGATACTGACCAGTTCATTTCGTGGCAAATTGACCACCTTATTTGCTGGCAAGAGAGATGTAGTAGAACTGTAGAAGTTGGTTATCAAAAATAATATTTT
>Ga0081539_10000284_pt2 | contig 21858 bp, 21 predicted proteins | sample TabmetS4T2R2_FD_71023 | JGI IMG/M metagenome (GOLD analysis project Ga0081539, IMG submission 71023) | Tabebuia heterophylla rhizosphere microbial communities from the University of Puerto Rico - S4T2R2 | ecosystem: Host-associated > Plants > Roots > Rhizosphere ...
TTTCATTTAAACAAGATGGCGGAATAACAATAAATTTTATTCCTTTAGAATATTCATAAACATCCTGCTTATATAAATCGCATTTGCCTTTTTCTGTTCGCCGGTTTCCTTTTGTAAGAAGCTCGCAAAGATTCGCATAAGCTTCTTTATTTGTTGGATATGCTAACAAGCTTGCACCGTCTTTTAAATCTAAACAGCAACCTGTTATCATTTTAATCCCTTTTGCTTTTGCAGCAACATGAGCACGCACAATACCTGCAAGAGAATTTCTATCAGTGATTGCAATTTCTTTATAACCTAATTCTGCTGCATGTACAATCAGTTCGTCCGGATGGGAAGCACCGCGTAGAAAAGTAAAATTGCTCGTTACCTGCAGTTCTGTGTAATTCATACCGCATCAATTCTTTTACTCAAAAAATCCATGTATAAACCACGATGGTTTATTGTCATCATTGTAATGACCTAATCTAAAAAGCCAATAACATTTTCCTTCTTCTGTTTGCACTGCATAATAATCCCGATGCAGTCCCTTATCTAACCACCATTCGCTTTCTATGCGTTCACAAGCATCTGCTTTTGTTACTTTATGCAACTTGCCATTGTATCTGAAATTCATTGGCGGATAATCAGGAATGGGTGCAGTTACTTCAATTGGTTGCGGTTGTTTTAACAGATGCGTTGGTCTTAATTTATCTGTTCTCCATTCTGTAGTTGGTTTATCCTTTAATGATGCGGCAAGTTTGATTGAATGTTCAGGCAGGTGACGTTCGGCAGGTAAATAAAGATGTATGATGTCGTTTCCAAAATTGTTTTCAAGATTGTCCATTAATTCCGCTACCTCTCTGCATTCCAAACTGCTGTTCATTGTCCAGAATGTTTCCTGTGAAGATTGTATGTCTTCAATCTTGGAAGCATCAAGCGTAAATACTTCAATACCCAATGCAGGCTCTATGGTTATAATCTTTGTTTCAAAAAGTTTGAAAAGATGTTTTGTGTTATTTGAAGGATGATTGGTGCGGATTTTAATTTGCTCAACATTATTATCAACACGATAACATCTCAATGTTGCAAAACGTAAACCCTTGCCTTCTTTTTTTAGACGTGTGCATAAAGCTTCTAAAAGTTTTTGTAATGCGATTTCAATACCTGCTGCTGTTTGAATAGGTTCTAAACAAGGTAAATGTTCATGGTAAGGTTCAACAGGAATTACAGGTTTTATAATTTCTTCTTTATTACCTAATGCGTGATCAAGTCTTAATAATAATTGTTCACCGAATCTTCTGCGTAAAGCAGAACGTTGCATGTTTATAAAACTGCTGATTTTATGCAGACCTAATTTGTGTAATCGCTCACTAATACTATTCTCTATTCTTAATGCTTCAGGCGGCAGCAACATTAATGCTTCTGTTTGTTCATTGCTCTTAATGATTATTTTTTCTTTTCCGTATCTGCACACAGCCCATGCTATACCTGCAGTATCGGCTATTGCAATACGAATACGATAACCTAAACCTTTTAAATTGTTGAATATATCTTTTAAGTATGCTTCTTCACTTCCCCATAAATGTGTGCAACCACTAACGTCAAGTATCAACCCTTCTGGTAAGTCAACAGCTACAACAGGAGTATATTTAATAAACCAAATAGAAAGTTTATTGAGCAGTTTTTCTGCAAGGTCAAGTTTGTCATCATATACTTTTACTTCAGGAAAAACAACCTTTGCATCTGCCACAATCATTCCCGCATACAAACCTTTTGTTTTTGCGACTCTGCTAACTTCTGTTATAACCATTCTTCCCCGTTGAGGCAAAGCCAATAGGAAGGGAACATCTTTTAATTCAGGTTGACGACGAATCATCCAATCTGTCTTCAAATGACGAAACCATATTGCCACAAATCTTTTAGCCATCTTATCCTGTTTTTCTTTATTAAGCATTGTCTCCCAGAGAGGACGATGCGCTTTTAAATCACTTATACATCTATCCTGTTTTCCTTTTCGCAAACGATATTGAAAAAATATTTTGTTTAATTTCTTCCAGGCGGTTTGATGAATATTCTAATTGCCATGCTCCCGGTTTACCATTGCGAACTCTTAACAGTTCAACGTTCCATCTTGGAAAACCAATACCGGGCATTCCATCAGGTAGTTCACGCGGAAGTGCGGTAATACGCCAACGCGAAACGCAGGCTGTAGTATTTATGGTTTTATATTGTGGTCGAATTAATAAACCTGTTACCCTGCTTTGTTCTGCTGCTAATTGAAGTCTTCTTGATTGTTTAAACCCTATATAATTTGTTTCCCCAACTACTGCTGCAATTCTTTTACATTTCAAACATTCTTCGGTAGCGTATAACACATCGCTTTCATTTTTTAAATCAATGAAAATGATTTTGTTTGGTTGCACACCGAACTTTTTTAAGGCTGCCGGAAATAATCTTCTTGATGCACTTACCCAAATAGCTGCTCCATCAAATTGCATAAGCTTACTTAATAAAACAGCGATGAAACCATTTGTTGAAGCCCAATCTTCAACTGACAGATAAAGAAATTCATGTGTACAGCCAATGGGAAAAACTGCATTTGGAAATGCAGTTTCTATGGGACGAAAACCAAGGTTAACGTTATTATCGGTTGACAGCGACTTTAATCCTCCCAATGGAAGAATCTCTCGTTGCAATTGAGAGATGGTATTGCTTTTGTCAGGGGCATAGATGTACCCTTCTGCCTTGTATTGTGTTTTCATTTGTACTTACTTTCCCTATGCAAGTTTACTAATTATTTTAGTAAAGTAAAGTCAAAAAATTAGCTGCTGATTTTCAGGCGAATAAATATTGAATTTTCATACCACGATCCTGCTTGTAATTAAATTTGAAAAATTCTGGAACTGTATTTTTAAGATATATGTGTGCAGCTTTGTTTTATGAAACTTGCATTTTTATAAAAAGAGTTGCCTTTTTCTGATTTTTATTTTGACTAATTTTAATAAGCCATAACTGTAAAAAAAATTTCTCACAAAGGCAACCGTTTTACCCTGTAAAAGGTTTCAATTACAAACGAGAGCGCCAACATTTTTCTATTGAAAGATTTGCTTACGATAATAAAAGGATGTGCAGCGAATGAAGCGAAAAGCCAAAAGATATTTTATGAAAGATACCTTGGCTATGCTTTAAAAATTGCATTTCGTTATGTTGGCTCGTACGAGAATGCTGCAAATGCCGCCAATGACGCGTTTATAAAAATATTTAAAGCATTTACCAAATTTGAAATCAGAGATACAGAAAATACCGAGGCTATGCTGATGGGGTGGATACGACGCATTGTAATAAATGTATCCATAGACTACATGCGAAGAGAAAGTCTTATTGCAGAACGTACTTCGTTTAAAAAAAATGAATGGCTGCAACCCGATGCACAGAATGGTGGCGACAGTCAGCTTATGTATAAAGAACTTATCAGTCTTATAAAAAAATTAAGCCCGGCATACAGAGTGGTATTTAATCTGCACGTAATTGATGGTTACTCACATCATGAAATTGCGGAAATGCTGGATATATCTGTTGGAACATCGAAATCGAATCTTGCAAAAGCAAGAGCATTTTTACAAAAACATCTGGTCACAGACACAAAGGGCAATGTGCTATGTTTTACATGAGTCATAACGATATGGAGGGTATATTCAGAGATGCTGCTGAAAATTATCAGATAAGAACTGATAAGGCTTATGCTTGGGATAAAGTAAACGATGCGGTTCATAAAACAGACGGTGATGAACCTCGTAAACCTGAAAAAAAGAATAAACGTCGGTTTGTATTTTGGTGTTTTTTTCTTATTTCTTTAGGGCTTTTTTCATATAGTATTTGGCAAATAGAATTCAGCACACAGTACAAGACTGAAGGCAGTGAACAATCTCGAATTAATCATAATAAACATGCAGCAAGCGATAAGCAGAATACGGTTGGCACTGAACAATCTTCAGCACAAAAAAATAATCCTAAACAGAGTGTTGGTTTAGAAAAGAATGAACAAGATGCAAGAGGTGCAACGACCGGAGAAAATAATGCGGATAAAATAAACAAACAGAACTCTGGTATTGCTAAAAATAATTTACAGCAAAATAACATTGAGACATTGATTAATAAGAATAACCCGCCGCCTATAAATAATAAAGCTGAAACAAACCTGCTTCAAAATAAACCAAACAATGATTTACTTGTAAACAATGATGCAAGGAATAATACTGAAAATAATTTTCTGCCTCAACCCTTGCCCTTGAATAAATCAAAAGAAAAAATAAACAATGACAGCAGTGAAACTTCACAAACAAATAAAACAAGGCAACAAATAAACACTGCTGCAAAAAAGAATAGTACAAATAAAAACCAACACGGATTTTATGCAGGTGTACAAGTATCGCCTGATATCACGGTTATAAAATTTCAAAAATCAAACGGAGTAGGGATTGAGTTTGGATTAACGGCGGGTTATCAATTAAACAACAGGTGGAGTATTGAAACGGGTGTTTTGCTCAACACAAAAAAATATTACACAAAGGGTAAGTACTTCGATAAAAGCAATGTTTGGTTTCCTGCCGGTTCAGACCTTGTTTCTGTAACCGGTAAATGTACAATGATAGAAATTCCGCTTAATGCCCGGTACAGGTTCTCCATAAATAATAAACAAAACTTCAGCATTTCCGCGGGCACATCTTCTTATTTTATGACGAAAGAATATTATGATTATTTTCTTACAGCAAATGCACAAACTACAACAATAGAAGAAACTTATCATTCATCTTCAAAAAGTTTATTGGCAGTTATAAATGTTGGTGTGGGTTATGAAAGAAAAATCGGTACTGCGTTAACTTTTAAAGCTGAACCTTATTTTAAAATTCCTGTTAGCGGTATTGGAACAGGCAAACTTCGCATGTCAAGCACCGGTATTAATCTTGGTGTGATAAAGTATTTCGGGAAGAAGTAAAAAAATGTTTTTGTATGCCAATCCTCGTTCATTCTCAATCTATGAACTTGAAATACCCCTCCATTTTTTAATGGTTATAGTGAACATTTAGTAAAAACAATCTTATATAGTTCTTCTATTAGCTTATCAATTATAACCAGTTAACTATTCACTTAAATGCTTCAGTTACCATATGGGGATTGCAATGAGTGAACTACTTATATACACTTACCAAAGACAATAATTCTTACGATTTTGATGATATTGAATTTCTTAGAAATAAATAATTCTTTTCTTATTTGGGGGCCGGGTATCTTGGTGCGTGGTGGTTTCAAAAATTTTAAAGTTGTCGGTCAGTTTATATATTTAATTCCGCTTAAATCAGGATTACAACTCGACAATATGAATTTGTCTTTAGGAATAGCGGCACCATTTAAAATTAAACCGGTTAATAAATAATATTTCATATTTTGTAGTACGCTTCGTATCAGTCGTGTTCTCTTATTTAAAGGTTCTCCGTAATAAAGATTGAGTTAACTATTGTCCACTCATTATTTGAAAAGCCAAACATAACCTGCAACAAAGCACCATCATTAACAAGTTTGCTGCTGCTGTAACATGTGAGCTTTAATCGAATTTTTTAAACCAAACCTGACACAATTATGAAAACAAATTTTTTGCTTACCCCATTAATCGCACTTTATCTTTCTCTCATCTCTGCAACTACTATTCCAATAGCACAAACAAAAACGGCAGAAGACACAACTGCAAAAGCGATGACATCTGTAAAACCTGCCTCGGAATTGAAAGCCAAAAAAATGGGCTTCTTTCAAAGGCTCGCTTTTAAAATAGCGATGCACAAATTAAAAAAGCATCATTATAAAATTGATGATGTAACAAAAGCTGATAAACTTGCTTCAGCTTCATTGACATGCGGCATTGCATCTTTGGTTATTTTCTTTATTCCTTATTTGGGAATTCTTAGCATACCGCTCAGCATTCTTGCGATAATATTTGGTAACAGAGCAAAAAAATTAGGGACAACCAAGCCCACAAAAGCAAGTGTGGGCAAGGGGCTTGGTATAGCATCGTTAATCCTTTTTGCAGTCTTACTTATAGTCGTAATAGCTTATATAAGTGCATGGGCATCCTTGTAATCAGGCTGTTGCAGGCATGAATTTGTATGCAGCAACCAAAGCGTTTATTCTAAGTTTTAGCAGAGGCTTGTGCCAGGAATTGAAGCATACAAACATATCCGTTGCACTGATAAGTCGCCGGAGCATCTGATACAGATTTCATAAACAGGCCAACCATAAAAAGCAACAGGCTTTGACGCTCTCAAAATGTTTAACATGAACCCCAAAAAGGTAGCGGTAATTGCAGTAAAGAAAATGTTTGCACGTAAGGCTGAAGTAATTCCTGGATTCATTAATAAATTAAGTATCTTTTTGTTTGGCTTTTTCCAAAAAACACTTTCGGAAAAATTAGTGGCAAAAAATTTATGATGAGTAATCTGTTTACTTCATCACACCATCTTCATCTTCTCGGCATCCCAATTTATCACCTTGTTTTGAAAGTAACTTTCATTACATGCTAAGCATGGTGCTGCTGCTCTAAAACCAAATACAGGATCTTCTATAACGGGATTGCCTGTTCTCACGCCATCAAAGAAATTCATGAAGTGATGAAGATGCGTATCATAATCATCAGGAGCTTTATATGAAATATCAGGCAACTCTTGTTCTGCCTGATCTTCTTTTGAATATTTTTTATTATAAGTATCGAGTAATTTTTGCTGCATTTCTTTTGAATAAGTGTCAAGCGAATCCCAACCGCCAATTCCGGGTGCTTTAGGCATTTTATGACGTTTTATGGTGAGTCCGCTTTCATCTACCTGTAATACACCTTCAGTTCCTGTAATTTTTGTATAACCTGTTTCTCCTTCACCACTTACAAAGTTTACACGCAATGCCACCTGAAATGCAGGATGTTCCTTGGTTTCAGGATACTCAAGAACAGAAGTCATTACATCGGGAACATTTCTTCCATCCTTCCAATAAGTAAGTCCGCCAATCGAAAATATTTTTGAAGGACCTTTTGAGCTTGTTATCAAATGCAAGCCACTTAAGAGATGCACAAAGAGATCGCCTGCAACTCCTGTTCCATATTCCCTGTAGTTTCTCCAGCGGAAAAATCTGTTAGCATCATAAGAATGCTTCTCTTTTGCATGCAACTCATACCGCTCCCAATCAACTGTTTGCGGGGATGCATCGAGCGGTATAGTATATTGCCACGCGCCAAGCGCACTCTGCCGGTTAAATACTGCTTCAACAGAATTTATTTGTCCAATATCACCCGCTTCAAATAATTCTTTCGCTTTTGCAAAAGCAATGCTGCTCACCCGCTGGCTGCCTACCTGCATTGCTTTTTTTGTTTGTTGCTGTGTGCGAATAACATCCCATCCTTGACTCAATTGATGCACCATTGGTTTCTCGCTATACACTGCTTTACCTTTCTTCATCGCCTCAATACATATATAGCTGTGCCAGTTATCACTTGTAGCAACTATCACCGCATCAATGTCATTTCTGTCGAGTATTTCTTCATAGTGGCGAGTAGTAAAAATGTTGTTGCCATAAACTTCTTTTGCATGCTCCAAACGACCGGTATAAAGATCACAACATGCCACCAGTGCAACACCCGGAGCTTTAATCGCAGTGTTCACATCCTGATAACCCATAATGCCCATCCCAATTCCTGCAATCTGTATTTTATCGTTTGCCGAATATCTTTTATTCCATTGAAGCATTCTTCGTTCATGCTGTTCTTTCGTTGCAAAGCTTTTTAATGAAGATGCTGAAAGCAATGCCGTCGTGCCACTAAGTTGTTTTAAAAATTTTCTTCTGTTTGCCATAAAGTTGATAATTGATTTTATGATTTGAATGATTTTATGATGTTACATTATTTTTTGATACCAACTACAGCATTTCATAGCATCGTCCCTTGCGTCGCAATCACTTCATCCAATGTATTTCATGGCAGCAATTAAAACGAAAATATTCCCCCTTAGCGGTTAGAAGTATTCAGCTTCTCAATTTGCGCATGATAAAACTGCACATACTGCTTTATGTCATTTACATTGTTATCTGGTTTTTCATCATACTCAATTGCAATCACTCCTTTGAATCTTTGATTTTTTATTTGCTGCAAGACAGTTGGAATACTGCAAACACCTTCACCTAATAAAACATCAGCGGCTTGCGGATTTCCAAATTCTGAAACATCTTTCAAATGAACAACTAAAATTTTATCGCTGCATTTCTTAATGCATTCAATGGGGTTTAAGCCGCTGCGTGCCCAATGACCAATATCTGCACACACACCGATGTTCGCATGTCCTTTTAAAGCTCGAACAACAGAATCAGGATGCCAGTAAACATCGGGAGCAGGATGATTATGAATGGCAATTTGAATATTATAGGTGCCTGCTAAACGGTTCACATCATTCAGTTGATTCCATTCGGGCTCCGCAATAATGATTGGAATTTTCATGTCTGCGGCAAATTCAAAATATTGTTGCCATTCTTTTTTTGTTCTGGCAACTACAACTCCAAACGAGGTTATTGTTATTCCTTTTTTGTGTAAAAATTCTTTTACAGTTTTTCTTTCTTCAACGGTGAGTGCAGGACCGAATTCGGAGCTGCTGCCTTCTTGCAATAACTGACCCGGAAAAGCCTCAACATATTTTAGCCTGCAACTGTCTGCTTTTTTTATTGCGTTGTAAAAAGAAGAAGTATTGAATGTCCATAATTGCACACCAAGTTTCCAATCTTTAGACGGATTAACTGTTTGTGAAAAAATGTTTAAAGCAGTAAGTATAATCAAAAAGAGGAACAATAGTTTTTTCATCATAGCGAGCAGTTTTAATTCTCTTCCATATCATCTTTGAAAAAATTATTCATGGGAACCCACATCTCTTTATAAATATCAAAATACTCAATCGCTGAATTTCCTATTTCAAGTTTATAATCAAATCGTCCATAACCAGGTACAAAATATCCGGGATAGAAATATTTAAAACCCTTCTCTTTGCACACAAGCATTTTCTCGTAAATCATGTACTTACCTAAACTGTATTTTTTATAATCGGGATGATAAATAGAACAAATACCTGCTGCACTATTCTTGCCCAAATCAAAAAATCCTGTGCCGATTAATTTAATTCCTTCGTAAACATTTATCATGTAAGTGTTATAAACGTTGCCTGTTTTATCACCTAATAAAAGCCAGTGCAGCGAATGTGAAGTATTAAACGGAATGCTTGTTCTGTACGATTGAAATAATGCTTCGTGTTGCTGTGAAATGCACGCTTTTTTTATTTCAAATTTGAATTTGCCGTTGCTTTTGTTTAATGCTTGATATTTTTTATCGGGTTCAAAAGTGTGCAGATTTACGCGTAACCAAATGGCAGGATATAGTACATCATCGAAAACTATTTGATGTGTGGTAAAGATGGATTGTTGCATTCTAAACCAACCATGCGCCAAATAATCATCCAATTCTTCAGGCTCAATTTTGGAAAGCTCTGTTTGAAGTATGTTCATCTAAAGCAAAAAATTTGAAACATTGTAAATGGTAATAAATTCAAATTATAAATCTAAATTAAACAATGTTCTGCTTTGATGAATTGTTATAATTGTTGAAGGACTTCCAGATTAGTTTGAAGAGTGCGGGCAAGAAAAGTCGAATTGTATTAATGCAGTCTGGTTCATAAAACACTATCTGTATTTTGAGGATAATGGGACTGATGAAAAAGAAATTATGAAAGCTGAAAATTTTATCTTTCTTCTGTTAAGCTTGCCAGTAAATATTCTTTGTTCAGGCGCGCAATATTGCTAAGGGAAATTCCTTTGGGGCATGTTGCTTCGCAGGCGCCCGTGTTGGTGCATGCGCCAAAGCCTTCTTTATCCATTTGTGCAAGCATATTAATTACACGCGGTTTGCGTTCAGGCTCGCCTTGTGGCAACAAAGCAAGATGCGAAACTTTTGAAGAGAGAAATAACATAGCGCTGCTGTTTTTGCAAGCAGCAACACATGCACCACAACCAATGCATGCAGCGGCAGCAAAGGCTGAATCTGCCTTTTCTTTCTCAACGGGAATAGCATTGGCATCAACTGCATTGCCTGTATTTACGGAGATAAAACCACCTGCCTGAATAATTCTGTCGAATGCAGAACGGTCAACTATTAAATCTTTTATAACGGGGAAAGCCTTTGCACGGAAAGGTTCAACAACAATAGTATCTCCATCTTTAAAGGCACGCATGTGTAATTGGCACGTAGTGTTAAAATGCCAAGGACCATGCGGTTTTCCGTTTATAAACATGGAACATGTACCGCAAATTCCTTCACGACAGTCGTGGTCGAAAGCAATGGGTTCTTTGCCTTCTTGTATCAAACGTTCATTCAATACATCAAACATTTCAAGAAAACTCATTTCGCTTGAAATGCCTTGCACTTTATATGTTTCAAAACGACCTGCTGTTGTGTTGTTTTTTTGCCGCCAAACTTTTAATGTTAAGTTCATTGTGTAGTGTTCCATTTGCCTCGCTTTTTATAGAACGCAGATTTTTCATGATTTTTAGGATAAGTCATGATTATACGTTCAGTGTTGTTTTATATTCGTTCGAAAACGCTTTTCTTTTTGCTTGAGGTTTTTTTCCAAAGTTTAAAAGTAACCCTACCTCAATGTTCGTTGCTCTTAAATAATTGGTCAGTTGTGCTTCATGTTCTTCTACTAAACAATCGCTTGCCTTTAACTCAATTATTACAAGATTCTCAACTACCAAATCTGCAAAATACATCCCAACATCCTCACCATCATAATAAACATTGATCGCTACCTGTTTTTCTGCCTGCAAACCCAATTTTCGTAATTCAATTTTGATTGCATTTTCATAAACCTTCTCTAAAAAACCGTAACCAAGTTTGTTATAAACTGTGTAAATGCTCTGATAATTTTATCAGTGAGTTCTATATGTTTGAAGCTTTCCGTACTCATAAGGGCGGGTATTAAATTGTGAAATAATGAAAGCTTCAAATTACAGAGAAAAACAGAAATTTTCATCTTTCAAATCATGAAAATCCTGATAATCTGCGTTCAATACTTCAATTATTTATACGAACGTTGGCTCGGCTTCACCACTTCATACATCAATGGTTCTTTGTGCAACTTCCATTCATGTTCGTTTTTGTATTCCCATGCAGCAACGTACATATAGTTTGCATCATCGCGTAACGCTTCCCCATCTGGTGTTTGATATTCTTCGCGAAAATGTCCGCCGCAACTTTCATTACGAAGCAGAGCATCCTTACACATCAATTCACCTAATTCAATAAAGTCTGCAACGCGGCCTGCTTTATCCAGTTCAGGGTTCATTTCATTAATGCCGCCCGGAATTTTTACATCATTCCAGAATTCATTTTTGAGTTGCTGTATTTCTTGTATCGCTTCTTCCAAACCTTGCTTGTTGCGAGCCATGCCGCACTTATCCCACATAATTTTTCCAAGACGTTTGTGCAAACTTTCAACAGATTGTTTGCCTTGTATGCTCATCAATTTATTTATTCGGTCACTTACTTTTTTTTCTGCAGCTTCAAATGCAGGATGTGATGTTGGAATAGATGCAGTGCGAATTTCATCTGCGAGATAATTTCCGATTGTATATGGAATTACAAAATATCCATCTGCTAAACCTTGCATCAGTGCGGATGCACCTAAACGGTTTGCTCCATGATCGCTGAAGTTTGCCTCACCTAAACAATACAAACCGGGAATAGTAGTCATTAATTCATAATCAACCCATAAACCACCCATTGTGTAATGTACGGCAGGATAAATGCGCATAGGGACCTCGTAAGGATTTTCACCCGTTATCTTTTCATACATGTCGAACAGGTTTCCATATTTTTCTTTTACCACATCCATCCCATTGCGACGTATCTCTTGTGCATTTGGATTATCTATGCCTTGTTTACTGCATTCAATTTTTCCGTATCGTTCAATTGCTGAAGCATAATCTAAATAAACAGCTTGTTTTGATGAGCCCACTCCATAACCTGCATCGCATCTTTCCTTTGCAGCACGTGATGCAACATCTCGCGGCACTAAGTTTCCGAATGCAGGGTACCTTCTTTCCAAATAATAATCCCTTTCCTCTTCGGGAATTTCATTTGGTTTGCGTGAATCACCTTTTTGTTTGGGAACCCATATTCTTCCATCGTTACGTAAACTCTCACTCATTAACGTGAGCTTCGATTGATAATCGCCACTCACCGGAATGCATGTCGGATGTATTTGTGTAAAACAGGGGTTGCCAAAGAACGCTCCTGCTTTATGTGCCTTCCATGCAGCCGTTACATTGCAACCCATTGCATTTGTGGAGAGATAAAATACATTTCCATAACCACCGGTGCACAACAACACTGCATGACCAAAAAATCTTTCAAGTTCGCCTGTAATTAAGTTGCGACAAATGATACCACGTGCTTTGCCATCTATCATCACCAATTCAAGCATTTCATGACGTGCATACATTTTTACATTACCCAAAGCCACCTGCCGCTCCAGCGCCTGGTATGCGCCAATTAATAATTGCTGACCAGTTTGACCTGCTGCATAAAATGTTCTTTGCACCTGTGTTCCGCCAAAAGATCTGTTACTTAATAGTCCTCCATATTCTCTTGCAAAAGGAACACCTTGAGCAACACATTGATCAATAATATTTACGCTCACTTCTGCAAGGCGGTGCACATTGCCTTCACGTGAGCGATAGTCGCCGCCTTTGATTGTATCATAGAACAAACGATAAACACTGTCACCATCGTTTTGATAATTTTTTGCAGCATTAATTCCGCCTTGAGCAGCGATAGAGTGTGCACGGCGTGGCGAATCTTGAAAACAAAACGCCTTTACTTTATAACCCAGTTCTCCTAAGCTCGCTGCAGCACTGGCTCCTGCCAAACCTGTGCCTACAACTATAATTTCAAGTTTGCGTTTGTTGGCAGGATTAACCAATTTGCAATGTCCTTTATATGAAGTCCATTTTTGTTCTAACGGTCCTGCGGGAATTTTTGATTCAAGCATAAGAAAAGTTTACGAGTTCATCAGTTTACAAGTTCACGAGTTAAGAATCGCTGCTTGTTTTATTCTTATCCATCTTATCAATTCAATTTTTTTTGTTACGAGCCTTTGCACTTGTGGCGTCGCCGGTTGTGTCACTCACTTCATCGTTCAGAACATTGTGATCAACCCACCCCTGCCCCTCCAAGGAGGGGATACCAGCTGCTATGCTCTCTTGAGCTTTGTTTCAACATATCATTTCAACAATGCTAATCATCAACTTTGCTCATAATGTTCATGCAGCACAAGAGTGCGACGCAACGGAAGCTTCATACTTATTCTACACTCTGGCTTATAAAAAATCCTTCACATTCTTTGTACAATTTAAAATCTTCAAATCTTAAAATTTTCAAATCAGCTTATCCAATGAAAATAAACACTAACGGGCATCATTGCAAACATTAATGAAACAATGATTGCAAATGCATAACCAATCCATGTAAGCATCGCAGCATATCTTTTGTTTGAAACGCCAAGCGTCCTGAAAGAACTTTGAAACCCATGAGCAAGATGATATGCCAGCGAGATACAACCCAACACATACAGCACAACAATAAACGGATTTTGAAACACGACTATCATCTCACGATACAAGTTGTGGTATGGCTGGTTGGGATTATCGGGATAAGTGATTGCTTCCAGCTCATGAATATTTGCTAAACCACCAAAGCGCGAAGGAATCCAAAAGTCGTAGATGTGCAGAATAAGAAATAAAAATATCAATGTGCCCAACAAGCCCATGCTTCTGCTGTACCACTTGCTTCCACGGTTGCCATAATTAATTGCATAAGGCGTTCCGCGTTTGCTGCGGTTCTGTGCTTCAAGCACAAAACCTTGTATAATGTGTATGATGATGAAAAGAAACAAACCTATCTCTAACACACGCGGCACAAGCGTTTGACCCAGAAAGTGTGCAGCCTTATTAAACACTTCTCCATCATCATTGGGAACAAAAATTACTGCCCACATACAGGCATTTACAGTAACATGAACGATTAAAAAAAGAATGAGGGAGAGCCCCGTTATTGCCATTACTATTTTTTTGCCTATCGAAGATGTGAAAGCTTGTTTCCAGGTCATACCGGCTAATTGGGTGTAAAAAAATCGGTGCAAAAATACAGCACGAACGTTATTATATACTTCTAAAAAAATATTTTTTGAGCTTTATCAAAAAATGCAAACCTTTTTACTGATGCGTATTTTCAAAAAATTTAGTGGCCCTTATTTAAATAAGGTGTAATTGTGTTACAACTAATTGCAGAAAATTTTTTAGAGGTTATAGTGCTGCTTTTTTGAAGTGGTTATAAATAATGAAAAAAGCTTTATTGAAATAAGAGTTAGTAAAGAATAAAATATCTAATTCTTATACCACCTTGTTACCATTAATCTAAAAGTCCATTAAATGCTTAACAACTTCGTTACTTTTGAAGTGTGATAAAAGCAATTACAAAATCTTTATCCATTTTCTGGAACAGTTTTAAGATGTCGCTTCAGGAGTTAAGCAACAACAAGCTTAGAAGTGCTCTTTCACTGATTGGCATTTGCATTGGCATCTTTTGTATTATTGGCGTGCTTACGACCGTAAACAGCTTGGAGCATAAAATACAAACCGATATACAATCTCTTGGTTCAAATACTATTTATATAGATAAATGGGAGTATGCCGGAGGCGGTGATGATTATCCATGGTGGAAATATATTAACCGTCCCACACCGAAATACGAAGAAGTAAAATTTATTAAAGAAAAAAGCTCTCTTGCAAAACATGTTTGTTATTTCAATTCAATAAATGCAAACGTAAGCTATGAAAACTTTCAAATAAATAATGTTGGTATCTACGGTGTAAGCGAAGAGTTTTCTGCAATACAAACTATAGAGATTGCTTTTGGTCGTTACCTTAATGAAACAGAGTTTTTGCGTGGTAATCCGGTAACGGTTATGGGTTATGAAATTGCCGAAGAATTGTTTGGTAAACCTGAAAGGGCACTGGATAAATCTGTAAGTTTTAACGGCAAAAAAGTAAAAATAATTGGCGTTATAAAAAAACAAGGGCAAAGTTTTGTTGGGGGGTATGATTATGATCATTGCATAATTCTTACTTACAGAATGTATGCTTCTGTTTATGATGTAAACAGCGATCAAAGTCAGCCGTTCATAATGGTAAACGGTTTGGATGGAGTTCCTACAAAAGCATTGATAGACGAGCTTGAAGGAATCATGCGGCAGGCGAGGAGACTTAGCCCAAAGGAAGAAGACAATTTTGCACTTAACGATATAAATTTATTTAGCCAGCAGGTGAGTGGTTTTTTTGGAACTGTTGATCTTGGCGGCGGTATAATTGCTGTGTTGAGTTTAGTGGTGGGTGCATTTGGCGTTGCTAACATTATGTTTGTAACCGTTCGTGAACGCACCAGTCAAATCGGTTTAAAGAAAGCCATCGGCGCAAAACGCCGCACTATACTTTTAGAATTTTTATTAGAGAGTGCTTTCCTTTGCATCATCGGTGGTTTAATTGGTTTACTGCTGGTATGGGTGCTTGCATTAATACTTGGTACTGTTTTGCCATTCCCCATAATAATTTCGATAACCATTATTGGTTTTGCACTTGGATTATGCATTCTGCTTGGAATATTATCGGGAATTATTCCCGCATTTATTGCAGCTAAAATGAATCCTGTGGTTGCTATACGTACACAAGCATAGTTGTCTTAACAAAAATTGCAGCAAACTCTTCTGCTTTTAAAAGTGATTATTAATCGTGTTAATTTGTTAGTAATTTTGGTAAAATGAGACAAAGGGAAGTTGACATATCAAAAAAATACTCGTTGGAGGAATACATACGTATTGATGAAACCGGAGAGATTAAACATGAATACTATTATGGTAAATTAATTCCTATGCCCGGTGAAAGTTTATTACACAACAGATTAGTCTTCAGAATGGCAAGACTTCTCGAAGATCTTTTAAAAGATGATGGATATGAGGTGTACTTAGAAAGTGTAAAAGTAAAAATAGAAACGGAGGACATTTATGTTTATCCTGATATTGTAGTCATTAAAGAGCAACCAAAAGAAAATTTGCCAGCAAAAGACTATGTTATTTATCAACCATTACTTATTACAGAGGTTCTTTCCGATTCAACAAGAAAGTATGATCTTACCGATAAGCTTATTCAATATCAAAAAATTTCCACACTGCAGTATTATCTTGTTGTTGAACCCGAAAAGCAAGTAATAATTTTTTATGAAAAAGAACAGGATGGAGACTGGAATGCGAAAACTTATACTGAACTAAATGAGGTGATCAATTTCCCTTTACTCAATGCAAGCATAAGTTTAAAAGATATTTACAAATAATTTTCATACCCTCATCAACTGATGCTTGTTTCTTAATATTTGAGCTTCGCTTCTCATCTTCCAAATATCCTTTCCAAATAGTCTTCTTTAAACTCAATATAAGTTGGATTGCCGCCGGGGGTTGAATTTGGGACATTGCAAACAAATAGTTCTTCAACAAGTGTTGTCATTTCTTTTTGCGTTAGTTGCTGACCGGCTTTTATGCTTTGTTGCCGTGCCATGCAACGTACCAGTTTTTCACGTTTACTAAATTTTATTTCGCTGTTGAAGTGTTTGAATTGTTCAAGCAATAACTCGATTGAATTTTTTTCATTGCCTTGTAAAACATCCGCCGGTGTTCCCTGTATTACATAAGTATTGTTGCCGAAATGTTCTATGATATAACCAAGCGTTGTAAGATCAGGAAGTAAATCATTTAATAACACACTATCGGATGCTGTGAGCTCTAATGTTACAGGAAATAAACTTTGTTGTGCTGCCATTTTTTTACCATGAGCCGCAGCACTATAGCGGTCATACAAAACGCGTTCATGTGCCAGTTGTTGGTGCACCAATAAAAAACCATTTTGAGCAGCAACAATTATGTAGGTATTACTTAGCTGAAAAAAATTTTGATCTGTTACAAGAGGCAATTTTGATGTTGCAGGTAAAGCAGAGTGTTGAAAATTTAGTGTTGCTATTTCACCGGTATCGTCTTTCTCACGTTTCACGGTTGACGTTTCACGATTCTCAAAAAATTCTTTCCAATGTTTCAACTCACTCTTCTCATTCGGCTCTATAAAATGTGCCTGATGTTTTTGTGTAAATGTTTTAAACAAAGAAGTAGATGTCGCTGACTGCTCTTTCTCTAATGTAAAAGGTTTGCTTACCGCTTCAAGATGTTGTATTTCGGGGTTTAATGTAAAGTCGAGCGAAGGTGCAATGCTGAATTGTGCAAGCGCATGTTTTATCGCGGCCTGCACAAATGCATACACAATTTTTTCATCTTCAAATTTTATTTCCTGTTTGGTCGGATGAACATTTATATCAACCTGTGAGGGATCAAGATCAATGAACAACACATATAAAGGAAAGCTGTCTTTCGCTATCATTTCATCATAAGCAGTCATCACCGCATGATTCAAATATGCGCTTCTTATAAATCTGTTGTTTACAAAAAAATATTGCTCGCCTCGGGTTTTTCGTGCTGTATCGGGCTTGCCTGCAAAACCATAAATATTCATGTAATCGGTTTCTTCCTTTACCGTTACAAGTTTAGATGCATATTGGTTGCCGAGTATTTGTAAAATGCGCTGTTTAAGATTGCCGGCTTCAAGATGAAATACTTGCTGACCATTGCTTGTTAATGAAAAAAATATGTTAGGAAATGCAAGCGTCACATGAATAAACTCATCAACAATATGGCGCATTTCGGCTGCATTGCTTTTTAAAAAATTTCTTCTTGCAGGCACGCTGAAGAAAACATTTTTCATACAGATATTGGTGCCAACCGGATTTGCGCACTGCTCCTGTTTTATTACAACACTGTTTTCAATTTCTATATAAGTGCCAAGTGCATCTTCTGCGCGCCGTGTTTTTAATTCAACCTGCGCCACTGCAGCAATTGATGCAAGCGCCTCGCCTCGAAAGCCCATCGTTCTAATGCGAAACAGATCCTCAATCTCTTTTATCTTGCTCGTTGCATGACGCTCAAAACTCATTCGTGCATCGGTTTCACTCATGCCTTTTCCATTGTCAATCACCTGAACAAGACTTTTGCCCGCATCTATCACTATCAGTTGAATATTTGTAGCGCCTGCATCTACGGCATTTTCTAACAACTCTTTCACAGCGCTGGCGGGTCTTTGTATTACTTCGCCTGCGGCAATCTGGTTCGCAATATTATCTGGTAACAATTGAATAACGTCTGCCACAATTTTCTCCCTTTTTCAATCGCTAAAATAGAACATTGAAATTAAGAGCATAAAGTAAAGAAGGTTTTTTTGTTACCAGATTTTGAACATTGTGAAATTATAGGCGCTTATAAAGCTATACATGGTTTTCATTGTTACTTTTTGTGGGACAAGTGGGACTTGAGTGACTTAAGTCCCACCTCCCCAATAGTAATTATTCAAAGCCCTAATTCTCCTCAGTATATTTTTTAAAATTATCAAGTATCGCTTGCCAACCACCTCTTTGCATTTCTACAGAGTTCATCGTTTCTGCTTCGAAACTTTCACTCACTTTTGTTTTATTACCATCGGCAGAGAATGTTACTTTTACTTTTCTGCCATCATCCATTGTATATTCAATGTATTTGTTTGGAGTAACTGCATCATAAGTGCCACCGAAATCAAAACCAACGCTTCCATCCTTTGCTTCCATACGGGAAAGAAATCTTCCGCCAACACGCAAATTATTTTCTGAGCGAGGTGTATGCCAATCTTCCGAAGGGCTGCACCATTTAATAATATGATCGGGCTTTGTAAAATATTCCCATACTTTTTCTGCTGGCGCATTAACTGTGCTTTCTACTGTAATAACTTTTTTTTCTTTCGTTTCCATTTGTTTGAAATTTTTATTGTTATGTGTTTTTGTTTTTACAGCACAAACATCCTACAACTTTTAAAAACAATGGCTGTATGAAAGCGACTAAATTGAAGTCTGTTTGCGACAATGCGAAAAAATCACTTAAGTTGAAAATGGCAGATGCCATTTATTCTTCAGATAAAGTGATTGCGACGCAAGGGACGATGCCATAAAATGCTACTGTCGGTATTCAAAAAAATAACCTCTTTTACCTAATGAAACTAACATTCATATGCCCAAAAAGTTTCCGAAAAAATTAATTAAACGTTTGTTTAATTCAAACATTTGTTTAATTTTGCGTCTGTAAAATCGAATCGAAAAAATACATGGATAAAAAAACTCAAATTATTGAATCTGCCATCGAACTTTTTGCAGAAAAAGGTTTTGAGGGCACTTCAATACGCGATCTTGCCACAAAAGCCGATGTTAATGTTGCGATGATTAATTACTACTTCGGCTCCAAAGAAAAACTTTTTGAAAGCATGGTGCAGTTAAAGGCAGCTTATACAAGAGACATGCTCGAAGAAATCGTAAACAATAGTGATCTGTCCGAAATTGAAAAACTTGATCGTATTATAGATAGTTATGTAACTCGACTTTTTAGTAACCGCAAGTTTCACCGTGTTATTCATCATGAGATGATGTTGAACGAAAGAGAAACTTTACAAAACACAATCGTAAATCTTCTTTACCCCAACACTCTTCTTATAAAAGGTGTTATTGAAACGGGTATTAAGAAAGGAGTTTTTAAAAAAGTTGACAGCGTTCTTGTAATTGCAACAATGATTGGAACAATAAACCAGGTGTTGCTTTCAAAGAAATTTTGTAATAAGCTGTTAAGCAAAGAAGATGGCTATGTACCGTATGAAGATCCGAAATTTAAAAAGAGAGTAAGCGATCATTTAAAAGATCTTATGCACTCTTATCTGTTAAAAAACTAACCAAAATTGTAAGTTATGGAAGAGCAAACAACCGTATTGGAACAACCGAAATCAAACGGAAAAGTCATTGATGGAAAAGCACCAAACAAAATGTCTATGGAAAATGATGGAGCGTTAATACAAAAGAAAAAGAAAAAATCACCGCTCCGTTTTATTATTCTTGGTGCAATAATTATTGCGGGTGGAATTTTTGGCTACAACAAAATTTCATTTGCAATTAATCACGAAACAACAGATAACGCACAAGTTGAAACACAAATAATACCTGTATTACCGCGGGTTTCAGGATATGTGAAATCCATTGCCGTGAGTGATTATGATTCTGTAAAGGCAGGTCAGCTTGTAGTTCAACTCGATGATGAAGAATTGCAAACACAACTTGCACAAATGGAAGCCGATTATCAATCAGCCGAAGCAGATATTCTCAATGCAAAAGCTGCACTCAACAGCGCTATTGCATCAACCAAAGTAAACAAAGGTGCAATAACACTTGATGAAGTAAAGCTGCAACAGGCACAGGAAGATTATGAGCGTAATCAAAAATTATTTGCGGACCAAGCAATCACCAAAAAACAACTCGACGATAGCCGCTTTGCATTAGAAGCAGCAAAACAACAGGTAACCAATAGCGGCAGCGATTACACTGCAGCTAACAGCAAGATTGCAATTTCACAAGCTGCTATTCAAAAAGCAGAAGCCGCACTCGGTATAAAAAAGGCTGCAATAGAACAACAGAAATTAAAAATTTCTTACACAAAAATATATGCACCTCAAGGTGGCAAGATTGGAAAAAAGAATATCACTGTTGGTCAATTTGTACAAGCAGGAACACCATTGTTCTCTATCGTGAATGACAGCACTTACTGGATTGTTGCAAACTTTAAAGAAACACAAATAAAAAAGTTTCATGATGGAATGCCTGTAGAAATTGAGCTTGACGCATATCCTGATGTTAAACTCAACGGCAGTATCGAAAGCCTAAGTGAGGCAACAGGCGCAAGATTTTCTTTGCTTCCACCTGATAACGCAAGTGGCAACTTTGTAAAAGTAACGCAGCGTGTTCCTGTAAAAATCGCCATCAACGACATAGATAAATACCGCAATTATTTAAGAGCAGGATTGAGTGCCTACGCAATTGTGCCTACGAACTAAGGTGGTGAATCGGCAATCGTGAGTCGTGGGATTTGTTCTCACTCCCATGTTATTTCGTTTCACGATTCACGACTCACGTCTCACGAAATCATTCAATGAATCTTAAGAAAAAAAACAATCATGGCAGTCAAAGGAATAGCAAAATATATTATCGTAGCTACAACCGTATCGGCAGCCGTAATGGAATTAATTGATACTTCCATCGTAAACGTTGCACTGAGTGATATGGCAGGCAGTCTTGGTGTAAGCATCGAAGATATTAGCTGGGTTATTACTTCTTATGCAATTGCGAATGTTATCATTATTCCACTCACCGGATTCTTAGCAGAATACTTTGGAAGAAAAACTTACTACATCGCTTCCATGATTCTCTTCACATTCGCATCATATATGTGTGCTGAATCCACAGGGCTTGTAGAAATTATTATATGGCGGTTTGTACAAGGTGTTGGTGGTGGTGCACTGCTATCTACATCACAGGCAATTTTATTCGATGCATTTGAGCCGGAAGAAAGACCGGTTGCGTCAGGTTTATTCGGTATGGGTTTGGTGCTTGGCCCCACGTTAGGCCCCACCGTTGGTGGTTATATTATCGAGCATTTTAGTTGGCCGCTCATATTCATGATAAACATACCCATCGGTATTATCGCCACTATACTTGCAGTTACATTTATAGACGCAAAACCAAACGAAGGAAAACGC